>Ga0308160_10000999_pt1 | contig 44212 bp, 67 predicted proteins | sample PhyFR1_FD_201036 | JGI IMG/M metagenome (GOLD analysis project Ga0308160, IMG submission 201036) | Phyllosphere microbial communities from UC Gill Tract Community Farm, Albany, California, United States - DLSLF.R1 | ecosystem: Host-associated > Plants > Phyllosphere > Unclassified | place: USA... | reverse complement strand
TCTCCTTCACGCCTCCGACTATTCGACTCTCGACTATCGACTCTCTGAACGCACTAGCCGTATTTTGGAGCAGATACCAGGGAAAGAACGGATCGAGAACTTGTTGTTCGAGGTGGAAACGTCGATCCGGAATAGTTCGACTTGCTGGAGCGCAGACTTGTCGGAGCTTCAGAAGGTGACTGGAGAGACTGATTGGGGGTACATGGCTTTTATTGCACTCGCGTTCTTGTTGATTGTACGTTTTACTTGCATTTTTCTTTCAGTACGCTTGCGATCCCCAGTCGTGTATCTTGCCGTCGTGACTCGCAGCTGAGACTAAGTGACTCTCAGCTCTCGTCGATATTTGTGCCCAACGCGTCGAGGAGGCACAAAACAGTCATTCAATTTGCAAACTACGAAAGCTTTTACCAACCCATTGTTCCCTTTGCGTCTCGATGGACAACGTCAATCTTGACTGCTTGATCGAGGTAGTGAATGAGGTCCATCTCGAGTGCCTCGAACGCGGTTGAGAGGAATTGGCGCTCGTACGGACTCCCACCAGTCGAAAGCGGGAAGAAGTATTTTTCGAAATCGGATGAAGCGAGTTCACTGGCGAGTCGTCCGGGACCTTTCTTCATGACAGTAGTTCCATTAAACGTGGCGAGTGCCTTGGGCGAACCGTTGAGATACTCGTGTAAAGAACGAACTGTCCAAGGTTTGTCCCTTTGCAAAGTCGAGTCGGGCAAACTCAGAAGGATAAGCCACGAATAGAGGACGCCGATGAGCTGACGAGGAAGACGTCGTCGGTGAGTCTCGATGCTGTAAAGGAGTAATTGAGAAAGGCATGCGCACCTGAGCGAAGTCGAATTGGCGAGGTAAAGCACGATCGACGACTCCCAACGCATGAACCACTTCCCTCGTAACTACGGAGTTCGCTAATTCATCGACGTGAGAACGCCAGTTATCGTTGACCTTGAGTTGCCTAGCGGATCCGCGTCCTTCTGCATTTTCCACTTCCGGATTCTGGTTGACACTCGTTTGACCTTGACTAAATACCTCTGAAGGTGAGGTTTCGACGAGATCGCCTTCACATATGTCGTCTTTTGATGCGGATCATGCGAAATCGAATCAGTCGAAGCTTTAGTAACGAAAGAAGCTCGTAAAACACACTTAGTGAAGATGCCATCGTACAGGTCTCAAGCTGGGATGATCTCGGGCTGAGGGAGAAGAGTGACAAGAACGAAAGCGAGCCTTGTACCGTCTCAAAAGGGGGATTTTGACCTCCGAAAAAAATCCGCGGACTAGTTTCGCCTCCTGTATTTCTGGCTCGAGCTGAGATCACTCGTCGCTCTCGAGAATACAGTGTCAGCGTCAGGTATGATCAGATACGCGCTCGCCGAGTTCGACTCTCTGCCCCAAGCTGATCCCAATCCTCGAATCGATTTCAAGTCCTCTGATCTTGTGTCCTCTTCCGGTCGTGAGCTAGTCTTCCTTTTCGACTGTATCTAGCCTGATCGTCGGCCAGCGACGAAGGCTGCAGAGTGAACACGCTGCGAGGCTTTGCTTTGTTCATTCTCTCTCGTTGAATGTCTGAAGTTTCGCTCGCTCGCTTTTTTGTGCTCAGTACGTCTTTCGCCCTTCTGTTTTCGACGTCGCCGACTTCCACCCTTCTCGTCATCGATTCGCGCGACTGTAAAGGATCTTCTAGCGTCGGGACCGTTGGAGTCTTCGGACCTTCGCGATGCGCGATGCGAATTACCAGTCTTCAAGTTCCTGCGCTGTGTCGAAGCAGTCACCATCTCGTTGCCAGCGGTCTACATGCTAACTGCCTTGTTGATCTCTCATGAAGAGGGAGCGCTTTCACCGAAGATAAGCTCTTGTAAAGGATTCCATCACTGTACTTCGCAAAACTCCATTTTCTTCTCGCCAGGTTCCTTCTTCTCCCTCCCCTTTCGAGCGTTATTGTCCGTTGACATCCCTTTCGACGTGATTCTCACTAGTAAGAATAGTACACCCTCTTATGCTGCGTTCATTCGACGTGATTTCGCGCTAAAAATCCGAAGCTTCTTTCTTCGCGAAACGATCAGAAGGGGGAGTGTTCTCGTCGCTGCGAGGTCAACACACTGCTCTCTTTACTTCCTACTTCCTCTCAAGCTTCCTCTTTCTTTTCTCTCTTCCTCTCAATACCCCTTTTCCGCAGCTCGCATTTTCCAATTCGGCTGGAACCGAATCCCTCTCTCTTTCTACGATGTCCACAACCGCGTACACTTCTTCAGCACATCTCAAGACTCGTAGACAATCTCAGATCCCCCTCCTAGGCTTGTCGATGCCAATCGGAGGAGAATCAACTTCAACAACAAGTCGCCGATTAATTCGAAATCGTTGGGTCAAGCTGTTGGTAGGAAGTGTAGCGGTACTATGGGTGCTCAGCTACATAGCAAGTAGAGACAAGGGCTCAACGATCAGCTTGTGGAGTGAATCAATGTTTGGTAAAGTGAATGGCTGTGAAGCAAAGGGAGAATTCTCGCGATGGAGGAGTGAAGACGAACAGAGACGGTTGACGATCAGGATACAACCTCAAGCAGATGGAAAGGCGACCGAGAACCCAGACAACACGATCCTTACCCAACCTTTCCACCCGATCCTTTCTTCGCAACTCCCTTCTTTCTTCGACAACTCTTCCGATTACCTCCCTCCTGCTTCCCTTTCCCTCCACGACCAAACATGTACAACTCCAGCGACTCACTCCCTTCCCCTTCTCCCGAAATCTCGAGTCACTTCCTCTTCTCCAACGATCTTCTTCTCCGTCTGTACCGCTCCAGAACGAGCTCTCACCTATGCCCCAGTCTGGAAACACTTCATGTCGGCACCCGAGTTTGTCAAGGGAGAGGAGGAAGCTTCGCTACCAGCTCCAGGCTGTGTCGTCACAGATGCTCAAGGAACTGGCGATTCGAAGGGAATGTCGAAAGCAAACGCAGAGTTCCGTCGACAAGGTCTTTCGTGCACGATGAAAGAGTCATCCCGAGTCGGTCAGCGATACGAGATGAGGGTACTGGGATTGATCAGAGATGCTTGGGTTGAGAGTGAGCGCAGGAGATGGCAAGAAGGTGCTCGACTCGTCGAATGGTTGTAAGTCTCTGCTTCTCTCTCGCTCTCTGCCGGACTCAATGCTGATAGTACATCATCTCTGTAGCGTATTCGGTGATGACGACACTTGGTGGAGCGACGCTGGAATGCTGAGGGAAATGCTCGCAGCTTTTGACAGTCGAGAAGACCACTTCTTCGGTTCATTCTCGGAGTCTCGAGGAACGATCGAACACTTCGGACGTATCTCATTCGGAGGAGGAGGGACGATCATCTCGAGGGGCCTCGTTCGGAAGATGCAGACAACGATCGATCGATGCGCTGAAATGTTCTCCGACGTCTTCGGTGGAGACGGTCTGATCGTGAGTCTCACTGTCGCGTTTCCTACTTGTATCCGAGCTGATTCGATCCCTTCGTAGTCCCATTGTGCGGCTTTCACTCGCGCCGAGAATCTGGAGAATATTGTCGAAGAGATTCCGTCGATGCGCCAAAGTGAGTTTTCTCGCTTCTTGCCTCTATGCTCTTCGCTGATGCATCTTTCCTCTCGCAGTGGATCTTCGAGGCGACGCCACTGGTTATCTAACGAGTGGTCGAACCCCTTTCATGTCCCTGCAGTGAGTTCAGCCACATCTTCTTTCCTCTCGCGCCCTGCTCACGGATCCTCATTCTCGATAGTCACTGGGCGAGCTGGTTGTCCCTCGTTCCCGATCGACCCGGTCTCTCGACAATCGAGCTCTTCTCTCGTGCAGCCTCGATTCTAGGAGGTCCAAACTTCCTTCGTCGCTTCCTCTTCGACTCTGGATCAGTCGAAATCACTCTCGGCTACGCTGTCACTCTCTATCGCTATGCCCTCAAGGAAGAGGATCTCGGAGCTGCTGAGCATACGTGGGAGGCTCACGATCCTTACCTCCCCGTGAGAAGAAAGCTCGAGGAAGGTACTGAGAAGCTCACCTATTACATCTGTACGTTTTCTTCCTTCATATCCTCATCGAACCTGGGCTGAAGAGTACGGTCTATAGCCTCTATCGAGCGCATCTCTCCCAACCTCGCCATTTTCCACCACACTTGCTCCCATCCCTCCGTCTCTTCTTCCTCCCTCAAAACTTTCTCAATCCTCTACGACACTCGCACTGCCGAAACGACTTGGTCAAGTCGATTCTTCGGCAAAGATCGAGCAGCTCAAGCAAGTCCTCGATCAAACCTTTCCGACAAACAACGACAGAGAACTCGACGAATCACTTTTCACTCCTAGACCTCTCCGCTTCTTTTCGCATTGTATATACACATCTCATCGCAACTCTTCATATCACCCCTGTTCATATCTGCCACCACTACCTCCCCTCCTCTCCCTAGACATCTTCAGAAATATTAGAAAGCTTAGTAGAACTCGACGAAGGAGCGCTGGAACGCTACCTCTTTTCTCTTGATTGCACAGATCCATAGAAGAATCTACTGTTGATGAGGAACTGAAATGGTTCTATGTCTTGTCTTTCCTTCTTTTTTGCGAGCTTCTTCCTGAAGCGATTCAGAACATGCGTTGACGAGGACGATGAACGGCATTGCTCTTACCTCTCCCTCCTCATTTGCGCGGTCATGGGTAAGTAAGTAACGCGAGTGAAGTGAGAGGGCAAGCGTAGCTTGACGGGCCGCAGAAGCCCAGAACCCGGTTACGGTGTATACAATCTTTTTGGTTTCATTTCGTTCCCCAAACAGCGAAACGGTCTATTCGAGATCTACAATCCTACTCTTCATGACCTTGATACTCTCCTTCGGCCTACCCACACCAACACAAAATTCCCTCATCAGTCTCCAGACCTCAATCGAACGCAAACGAGAGAGAAAGCGTGCTTACCGATCTTCCGAATCAACTGCGACAGCTCCCAATCGTTGCACTACATTCATACCGGTCAAGACTCGTCCGAAGATAGTATGTTTCTTGTCGAGGTGAGGTGTGGGAGCTGAATATCGAATGAAAGAGAAGAAGAGTCAGCAAATCCAGACGAGGGAGAGTTTGCCAAAGAGGAGAGGAGAGGGGAGGTGTGTCGGAGGAGAGACATACCGAGTGTGATGAAGAATTGTGAACCGTTTGTGTTGGGTCCAGAATTAGCCATCTGTGAGGTCGAGAACGAAAACGGAGAGATCAAGTTAGTACGGTTCTCTCTTCGATTGATAACCTCGTAAACTCACGGCTAGGATTCCAGCACCAGTGAATCTCAGTTCGGGGTGCTATGTCGATTTACCAACTGTTCATCAGCTCACGCACAAAGCAAGGATGGGAGAGGAAGAAAAAGGACATACGATTTCATCTTCGAATCTATCCCCATAAATACTCGTTCCACCTCTTCCAGTCCCCGTTGGATCACCGCCTGTGACTCAAGTATCCTATTCAGCTTCCTATCGACGAGAGTGAGGCTCATCGGAGAGAAGGGAGGACTCACCTTGAATCATAAAATCCGAAATAATTCGATGAAAGACCGTTCCTGCGCAAAGTACCCTCCTCCATCAGCTTGGCGAGTCTTGAATAGTAGCTGTGTAGGGAAGGGAGTAAGACGTACCACTGTAGTAACCCCTCTTGCATAACTCTTCGAAATTCCTACATGTTTTCGGTGCGTGATCTCTATACAACTCGAAGGCGATCTACACGCGGCATTCGGTGGGATCGTACATTGGTTTGTGAGGTCGTTTGATGAGAGTAGGGAGCAGGAAGAGGTGGGGTTAGAATGAAAGAACCAGTTGGAAGAGTGAAGAGAGACGGAACATACAGGACCGAGAGATGTCTCTAATACACAAGCTACGACCATCTTTTGAGCTGATGAAGGAGTCGGAGCTATTCGAAGTGAGTGGGAAGAGAATAAGAGGACTTCTCTTGCATTCTTCGCTTCATCCAACTCGATCAACATCTCTTCAAACACCTCTAGATGGCTCTCGTAGTCGCATCCAGACCATCGATACTCTCTAATTGCCGACACGCACTCCCCCGACTCAGTAAGAAGCCTAGATTAACTCGACTTTCATCTACATCTCGCCCGAAAGATTTCTACGCAACCACTCCCATATTCTACGTAAATGCCAGTACGGTCACTCTCTTCACACCTTCCTGTACTCCCCCTGGGCTGACTACGACTGGAAGGAGAGAGTAGATCCACACATCGGACATTTACATTCGAGTTTATTAGCAGACGTTTATGTGAGATGGAACAGGCTACGACAACCTGAAAGAAACAGTTGGATGATGACGGGTACGGATGAACATGGGTTGAAAATTCAAAGAGTCGCGGAACAGAGAGGAGAAGACCCGAAGGAATTGTGCGATAGAGTTAGCGAGAGGTTTCGGGTGAGTTCCCTTCTCCCTGATGAGTTGGGATGAGGCTGATTAGAAAGGGAAAGGGTAGGACTTGGTGAAAGCTAGTAATGTAAATGCAGAGGTGTTTATTAGGACGACTGAAGAGAGACATCGAATAGCTGTTGAACAAGTTTGGGTAAATCCCCCCTTTCTTCCTCTGACACCTCGAGATTGAACTGATTCGAGAGTGAGCGAGTAGAGGGAGTTGGATAAGAGAGGGTTTATATACAAATCGGCTTATGCGGGTTGGTATGCTGTGAGCGACGAGGCGTATTACGCCGAGAATCAAGTTGAGGAAACGATTGATCCTAAATCGGGAGAAAAGTATATGGTGCGCTTCCTGTTCCTCAATCAGTCGAGTCAAACTCTACTGATGAGTTCGAGGCTGTACAGGCTTCGATCGAAACAGGGACGAGAGTAGAATGGATGGAAGAAGAGAATTACAAGTTCAAATTATCAGCTTTCAGAGGACCTCTCCTCAAGTGGTTGCAATCCAAACCGAATCGTACGTCCTCCATTCTCTTCCTCCACCTTTCTGTCTCAACTCACGTTCTCTCCCTCGTTTAGCCGTTCAACCCCCATCTCGAACCACGGCACTCCTCGCTTCCCTCGCCCATCCTTCCTCGACCGACTTGTCTGACCTCTCCATCTCCCGTCCCTCTTCACGCCTAACCTGGGGGATCCCAGTACCCTCCGATCCTTCACACACGATTTACGTCTGGATTGATGCGTTGGTCAATTACCTGACTGTCGCTGGGTACCCTTGGAAGGGATCTCAAGAAGCTACGAAAGTGTGGCCACCTGATTTACAAGTAGTAGGGAAAGATATCATACGGTACTTTCTCTCCCCTCCTCTGCCTTCTCTCTCGAGCTGACTCATGATCGAATTAGATTTCACGCACTGTACCTTCCAGCTCTGTTGATGGCTCTCGAACTTCCTGTACCCAAGACACTCCTCACGCACGGTCATTGGACGATGGATCGATTCAAAATGTCTAAATCCCGAGGAAACGTTGCCGATCCGTTCTCTGCCATGTCTCTCTGGTCGACCGACGCGATTCGAATGTACCTCATGACGAAAGGTGGTAACAGTTCGAGTGACGCGGATTACAGTGAGGCTGAGATTGAGAAGTTTTACAAGAAAGAATTGGCGGGACAGATGGGAAACTTGTTGGCGAGAGTTACGGGTAAGAAATTGGTGAAAAAATTAAAGGGGAGAACTGAATTGCTTTGGACTATGCCGGAAAGGTTTGAGGAAGAGGATACGGAACTCGTTGGGTTACTGAAAGAATTACCTGGTGGGTTTTTTTTTCACCTTTTCACCTTTTCAACCTCCTTTTCTTAGATCTCGCTAACTTTGACCTTTATTCAAGATGCTTTCGCTTCCCATCTCTCGACTTTTGAAATCCACCGATCCCTCTCCCTCCTCTTTGAAGTCCTCAACACTTCCAACAAACACATCTCGACCTTGTCTCCTTGGCTCCCTTCTGCTACTCCTTCAGAAATCCATCGTTCCCTCTATCTCTCCTGCGAATCCCTTCGAATCTCGGCTATATTACTACAACCTTTCATGCCCTCTAAATCGAAGGTTCTATTAGATGCGTTGGGAGTGGGAGAGGAGGAAAGGAAATGGGAAAATACTGGATTTGGGAAAGGAGGGGAGAGGAAGGAACCTAGTCTAGTTCAAGGGGGTTTGTGGCCTGTCGTTGAAGTATCGAAGAAAGTGTAAAATCTTTGGACGAACGAACGAAAACTCTCAGACTTTTTTGAGAGAGAATGCACGAACCTGCGAATGCGCTCCAACTGAAACAAACGGACAACCTCTCTTCTTCCCTTGTTCTCTCTCTCTCTCTCTCTCTCCACTTCAAACGTTTCTCGCAAATGAACTAGAGCTGGTCCTCTATACTATACATTGCCTCGCTAGATGCGTCTACCTCTCTCCCGATCAATCCAGCTTCTTCTCTCGTTCCTCTTCCACTTCGACTCTCGGTTTGTGTCCGTCAACGCGAGGACGACATACTTTAGTCCTCAAGATGTAGCAGTCAAGTATTCACCTACAGAAGCATGGGGCTCAGCAGGAGGTGAAACGGTCAGAGCTATTCAAGAGGGAGCTAAACTCGAAATCAGATTCGCAGGTGAGCTCTACTTCTCTTCAGCTGATATCACACCACGTGATCTGAAGAATGCAGTTGTCACAGGCGAACAAATCACGTTATTCGGACAAACTTCTTCAAACGTTCAATACTCAATCGAATTGGACAATCAATCGTTTCCTTCTTCTTCTTTCGAACCCTCAAACTCGGCAAGTCCTTCAAGACTCTTTCAGGCGAGTAATTTAGAGAGGGATGAGGAACATAGGTTGGAATTGACGGTGGAGAACGGGGGTACTTTCGTTTTGAATCGAATCGCAATCGCTTTCTCGTAAGTCTCCGTTGCATTCAGCGAACTTCTGGATTTCGCTGAAGTTTTCGGAAGATATTACAGATCGTCGAACGATAACACTCCCGCTTTGCTTTCGATCGGATCGACCTCCGCCACGACATTATCGACAAGCTCAATTCAAGCTTCAATTCTCGCTTCTCCTTCCTCCGCTGCGAACAATTCTCTCGACAATCGTCCCTATTCCTCGTCTCCATCTTCTTCGGTAGGCGTCGTCGTAGGCGCAACTTTGGGATCTCTCGCAGCTTTCGCTCTCCTCATCGCTCTCATCCTCTGTCTCCGTCGACGACGCTCATCCTCTCCCTCTTCGAACAATTTAGCTCACAACGTCTCACCCTACATCAACCAAGAGACCGGGAATCGACGTTCTTTCATTCCAACCGCGTTTCAAAGACGATCCTCTTCCGTTCTCCCCTGGTCTTCAACTCCTCGCACTCCTCTCTCTCCCTCTCCAATCTTTCTCAACCCTATCAACGGAGGAATCGGTTCCTCACCGCGCCAACCAGAGTCCTCCTCTTCTCCTTCGACACCAGTCATAGTAGGCTCTCAAACTTGGCAAGCCAAATTAACTCGAGCTGCGAGTTGGAGGAGGAAAGTCGAGAGGTTGGAAGAGACTCGAAAGTTTTACGGGGTTGGGAAAGGAGGGAATGGGAATATGCCGGAACTGAGAGGTCCACCTCCTGCTGTTCCTTTACCGAGACCACCTGGAGCGACGAGGGATGGACCGAGGGAAATGGAGGAGAGATGGAGGAGCGAGGGACCTAGATTGGAAGTCAAGAAACAGGAGAGGAGGAGGAGTTACTCACCTGATTTGAGCGTCAGTCCGTACTTGATCGCTACTCCTCAAGATTCGGATCAAGGTCACGAAGTAGAGGAGAGAGTTCAACACGCTTACGGACAAGCGATTTCAACAAACGACGTTTCCTCAATTCGAGTTGTTTCACCTACTTCCCCTTCCCCCTCTTCCTCAATGCAACATCTTCGAAAACGAAGTAACCCCATCTCGCCTTCCTCCTCCTCATCTCGTTTCTCATCCTCTGCGATCGCTCGACCTTTCCCACTACCCACTTCTCCCCACTCGACGCTCCATCAGAACCCTTTCACCCTCACCCACTCCCTAACCGATTCCGACGCATCCCGTTCCTCCCTCGAGAACGCCAAAATCACACGAGCCCAAACCCGCTCAATTGGAGCTGTAGGTGCAAGTCTCTCCAATTCCAACCTCGATGCTAGTAGGTCGACTCCATTGAGATCGAGTTCGATGAGAAGTATGGTCGATACCGTGAGAGCTGGACCGGGGGAAAATGTGAGAATGTTGGGAGAGGGACAAGTAATGGTAGAGAGGAAACCTAGTTTGACTAGAATTGTTAATGGGAGAGTAGCGACGAATGCAGAAATTGGAAGAGAAGGGAGACATCGAAGCGTAGCTGGATTGATCGAGGGTGTGGCCGACGTTGCGAATAACGAAGCGGGAGGTATGACGAGAAGGAGAAGGGAAGAACCGGAATTGCCGTCAGAGGAGGATAGACCAGATTATTGGATCAAGAGAGATGTCATCCCAAAGTATGAGGTCGAGAAAGGGGATCCGAGATTGAGGAAGTGAAGCAGAAGGAGAGATGTCAGTTGTTTTACGTTATATCTGCTTTTGAATACCATTGCAAGTCTGTCCCCACAAATTACGAATCGAGAGGCGCTCCGCGAGGGCTGCGAGACGGAAAACGAACAGGAGGGGTTTTTCCGTTCTCTCCTTCCCTTGTTAAACTCGTCACTCGTTCGGCATGTCGTCTGGTAGTCGTTCTCCATCTCCATGGGGTCAAGGAGGTAGTAGAGCATCGAATGCGACTGTCGGTTCACCTCCTCCAGCCTCTTCCCTCTCCTCATTCTCCCCAACTTCTCCTCAATCTCTCGAACCTTCTCCCGCATCTTCCCAAACTTCCCTAAAAGTGCATTCTACTTCACCCCCTTCCAAACCCCAACTCCCACCTTCTCCTCGTACGGCACAACCGATCACTCCTTCGATTTTATTGAATCCTTTACCTGCTTCTCATCGATTAAATTCACCTCCCTCGGCTTCAACTTCCCTCCTCAAACGACTCCCAGGAAAGAGGAGACAATCACTAGTAACAGTAGAAGTACATCACTCACCCCCGCCGGCTCATTTCTATCAATCACAAGAACTCGAACACTCTCGAGAAGATTTACAAGAAGAAGAAGACGAGGCGGAAGAAAGGGTTGGGAGATCCACGAATAAGATCGATCAAACTACTACTACTACGAACCCTTATAGCTACAACATGTCACCCCCTCGACCAGATTTCAGTGGAATGAGATCAAGATCCGCTTCGCCTATTTCTTCAACTCCTCGTTCTGCTTCCCCGATTCACCACACCTCCTCTCAATTCCTCAGCCCCACTTCTACCTCTCCCATCTCGACAACATCTTCCACTTCGCCTTCCTCCTCATCATTCGTTCCTCTAACTTCAATCATCTCGAATCGATCAACTTCTTCTCAAGCTTCAACCTCGACGACGAGTAACGGAAGTAACGCGAATTGTATAAGGTTCGCTCCTTTACCACAAGGGAAACGACCGAATCGATCCAATTCGATTAGTTTAGGAGTCGCTTCGAGAGCGAGAATGATTAATGCTCAAGGAGGTCAACCTAATGTACAACAAGCTCGTTATGCTGGTCAGTTTTCTCCTCTCTTCTCTCTCTTCCTCATGATTTGTTTTGACTGATCCGAAAGAAATGAGAGGTGTAGGTCCTTTACAATGGTATGAAGGGGGTGAAATGCCACCTGATGTTTATACCTGGCGAGATGCACAAAGAGGAATTTCTAAAATTTGGAAGAAAGTGAATGGGGGAAAAGAAGCTTCACCTAAAACACGTTCAGAGTCGATGACGAGTACTACGAGTGGTGGGAGTGTAGAAGAAGCAAAAAGGATGGAGAGGGAAGCTAAGAGTGGTGGGAAAGGAGAAGTCGAACATGTTGAGGAAGCGGCATTGGTTGAAGAGAACGAAGAGGACGAGGGGAGTGAGGATACCGAGAGTGAAGTAATGGCTCCTAGAACACCACCTGAAGGGAGTGCGTTAGGATTGAGTGGTGTTGGGGAAGACGATGTAGAGTTGGAAAAAGAAAGGAGGAGGAGAGAGAAAGGGAAAGGGAAAGCTGTACAGCATGTTGAACGAGCTGTCATCGTTTGATTCCTTTTAGATCTTTTATGGATATCAGTATCAGTTTTTGTTTTGTGCGAAGGATTTTCGTTGTTGTCAATATCGATATTACTAGTTTTGCTCAAATGGATTCAAAACGGCGGTTGAGAGTCTATCTAGGCTGGACGACGACCCATAGAAGGAGGACGGGAGAGAAGAGTTGCGGAGAGGAGAACGAATCTCTCACAAGCTGCGGCGGTCGATTGACGCACTCACTTTCCCACCATCATTCCACTCCATCGACTTCCGACTTGAGGATGGCACAATCACCTGATGGATTGCAACCTATCATCAAGCGATCTTTGTCGCCCCACGCTGCCGTGAGCAATGCAGCAGCGCGATCTCCTTCTTTCATCAGTTCTCCACCACCGACATCTTCAAATTCACCAAACTCGTCCACTCCTAATCTGAACACTACAGCAAATAACACGCCACCTTCATACTTCTCACAATCCCACGCTGGGTCAACCCCGATGTCAGGATTCAACTCTTCATCGTCAGGTCATCAATCTCCCAATAACCCTCCTCCTACTCCCGGAATCTTATTGAACAAACACGATAACAAGTCTACTACGACTCTCAAAGATCATCGCACTCAATCCCCTCCTCCATCCGATTTATTGAGAGTTAATTCACCAACTTCCGCTTCAGATTCTGGTTTCTCTTCTACCTCTCAAGAAGGAGGTACAAACTCCCCTCCACCAGCACTAGGATCCCCAGTCAATCCCTCCTCCTCTTCACCTACCGCAACCATGCCGAGTCACTTCAAACCCGCGTTGGAGGCAGTCTTGACGAGCGATTTCAAGAGATCTACTCCTTCACCTCCCAGTCCTCATTGTCATTTCGCTCCTTTACCGAAACCTGATGAACGTCCTCAATCGAGGAGGAGCTCGATCGTCAGTGGCAGAGTCAAACCTTTCATTCCTAGACCTCCAGAAAGAAGTGATTCAATGTCGACTGCAGGTACGTCAATCCTCTCTCTGTCTTACCACGACGGGAGCTCGCTCACACGCATCGCCACAATCTCACAGTAGGAGATAACGATGAAGCACTCGCATCAGGAGAGTACACCCCTTCCCTCTCTCCTACCGTTCCCGGTTCCTTCTTCCCCTCTCACCCTCCCCAATCCTCCTCTGAGCACTTCTCTGCCCTCTCCCAACGCCTCTCATCCTCTCTCACTTTCGCCGCCCCAACCGCACGTCACCCTTCCTCACCCTCTCGACCGACTTCCCGCCGTTCATCTTCTTCTCGTCGATCAAGATCCCCTTCACCTCCCGGACTCTTCCGCGAGAGGGATCGAACGAATTCTTCTACTTCGCGTACTCACTCGCCTAACCTATCTCGAAGACCCTCGACAGACGCTCTCAGTCTCCACTACATCGAAGGAGGAGGATTGGACGGACATCGAGCCGTGAACCTCTCTCGACAGAATTCTCGAGCAGGTTCAGAGAGAGGTCCACCTCCAATTGACGACGCTTTGACTATGTCGCCTCCTTCCGGAAGTGGGATTAGTAGACCTCGATCAACAGAGAGGAGGTCTACTTTCGATATGACCAAGAGTCCGAGTGGAGTGGATAAAGATAAAGAAGCTGATTTACACCGATTGATGGAGAAGGCTCAACATGGGAATTTGGATGCAGAGAGAGCGGTTAGTCCTGCTTTACATGCGAAAGAGAAGAGGGAGAGGGAAGCTAGTGTTGGAAGAGGAAGGGGGGAGAGGGAGACGGGAACGGGGAAAGAGACGGAGGTGGTAGAGGTTCCGAGAGGTGCAGAGAGTGAGACGGAGGAATTGGAGGAGGTTAGGGAAGAAGAAGAGGAGAATATCGAAGAGGAGAATGAGGAGGAGGAGGAAGGTAAGTCGTCTGATTTTGACAATCTCTACTGTTCTGAGTGATTGTTGATTTGAAGTTCGATTTGCAGATAACGACGAAGAGAACGATTCTCAGGAAGATGAGGAGGATGAGGAAGAAGAAGAAGAACCAGATCGAAGTCGAGACGAAGATGATGACGACGATGAGGATGATGAGGAAGAACCTGCGGAAGAGAGGAAGACAAGTAAAGGTGCTGCAGTAGAGGTGAGGCGTCGAGTTTTCCAATCCAGCTCGAAACTAACATGCTGATTGTACACTTTGAACCTCACAGGTCGTTCGTTGGCATCGAGATGATCCTCAACCCGCATCTTCGACGAATGATACGATCCCTGAAGATTCGTTAGCCGAACAAGAAGCAGAAGAGGAGACAATCGCACAATCCCAAAACAATTCTCGTCGACCTTCTGCAATCGGTACTCCCATCTCCACCGACTAACCTCTCTCTTTCATTCACGTTGTAAATGCTTGACCCTCTGGATGTACGTTCCCTCACATTGATGTAGTAATCCTCTCTCTCTTTCTTTTCCCTCTTTGGACTTATTCTACTCGCTTCAACCCCATATTACATTCTCCCTCATTTCACCTGATGTGCGCTTTGTTTTTGTATGTAATGGTTGACTTGTAATCCTTTTCCGACCTCCACTTTTAGCGAAGATGGCGAGTCAACGAGGGGACGCTCGAGCAGAGTTCGGTTGCGAAACTTCGCGGGGAACAGAGAGGAGAGAAAAGGGGACTTTCCCTGTTGAGAGCGAGTCGGCCCTCGAGCTTGTGAATCAAGCTCGACATCAACGAGCTGTTATTCGGAAAGAGCTGCATGAAAATACAAAAAAGCAAAAGTTTGCGAAGCTGGCTGCGGGAAATAAGTCCGAACCGAGACCGCAGATTGAATTTCCCTGCTCTTTCTCTCCCTACACTCTCCTCCATTAAAACCAGACTAAGGGGAGATTGAATGGACAACCGAGTCCTCCCTCCTCGATTCGAATCCACTTCAACTATTCGATCGAGTTCCCCTTCAACTTCGACTCCTTCATCTGCACGGCCTCAACTCTCACTCTCTACATCCTCGACTAGCTCGAACCAGCCGATATCATCACCAAACAACACTGCTTCTTCAACCGATACGATCAGAGGTGGACAGTGGGAACTTAGAGGAGGAGAAGGTAGAAAGGTTCAGGACGTCACTCTACAACCACCTCAATCACAGAGAGCTCATTCTCATACGAGGAGTTACTCAATGAGTGAACATCAATACTCTAGTGGACCGAGTTCAGTAGGAGGAGGAGGACAGGGAGGAATGGAAGGGTTTAGTTCATCGGGATATCCGAGATTCGATTCAAACTACTCGAGTGCTGGATCGAACATGGGAGATTCAGTCATCAGTGGAGTGACGACCGTGAGCGGAGGAGGGAATAGTGGAGCAGCTTTGACGAGGAGGAATAATACAGTTGGTGCTTCGAATAGTAGATTGGTTAGGTTGGAAAGGAATAGGGCTAGGATCGCTTTGTAAGTCTCACTCGACTCGATCAGCGTACCTATAAGATAGCAAGCTGAGGATTTGGGAGAACTACAGACAAGGAGCGGGATTATCGGAAGAAGATCAAGAATTCTATGTTCCTCCTTCACCAGCTCGAACGGGTCCTTACGCGAACGTACCCTGGTCAGACGTCGGACATGGATCATCAGATTTCGATTCGACTTTCCCTTCTCTCGTTTCGCCAACGGGTAGCAATTTTGATCGACATTCGAGATCGTTCAGTAATCAAAGCGATGTCGTAGCGGCAGCGGCATGGGCTCGAGCAGGACCTCCTCAGTCAGCACAATCTCAAGGAGGTAGTCAAACTCAAGGGAACGTACCGGAACCGAAGAGGAGCTCATTCGTCGTGCTGAGAGGTGGAAAGGGAGATTCGAAATTGACGGAACGAAGACCCGCTACTGCCACTTCCCCTCCTCCGACATCTTCCTCTTCTTACAACGACGACGACTCGACAAATCAAGCTGAATCCCAAGCTGTCGATATCGAAGGAACCGGCGGATCGACCACTCAACTTCGACACAAGAACAGTCTCAAACCTTTCTTGGATCAAGAGCGAGAAGAACGGGAGCAACGAGGTCGTGCGGAAGAAGATTGGGAGAGGGGATTGATGGATGAAAGAAAGAGTGGTGCTGAAGGTGGAGCGGAAGGAGAACTAGATCATGGAGATCACGCATGGCTTCAAAACGATCCTTATGCTACTTTAAAGACTCCCCCTCTTTCCTCAAGCTTCCCTACTCAGCTCTCGTCACCTTTCGGATCGACCCACTCGAGATCTTCAACTTTCCACGCTCCTGCAAGAGGTCAAACCGATCCTTGGTCTTCTTCTTCAACTTCGAATGGATTCGACGTCAACGCTGCAGATGAAGAAGCTTCGATTCGTAGACATCAATCCCTTTCCTCGTTCCGACATCGAGAACCCACCGATCCGAATCAGTCCCTTTCGACTTCTCCTGGTTCTTCTTATCTCAACGACGAACCTGCTCATCTCGAAAGAGCTCACTCTCTCACTATCGCCGCATCACGTCCCCTCGGCTCTCTCGCTCTCAACTCGACTTCAACCATCGCGGGATTCGGTTCACGTTCTCGATCGGGGACTTCTCCAGCTCCTCTCACTTTACACCACTCGCAATCTCTCGGCCACGCAGCTTCGTCACAGCGAGCAGGATTGAGTCACTCGAATTCGCTAGGTTCCAGAAAGTCGTCCTCGTCAGGAGGAACTGCAGGAGGTCAGGGAGGAGGATCACTGAGCCCTTCTCTCAGCGGCGCTGTCAGCGGTCTCAAGAGTCCCTGGAGTCCTACTGAGGAAGAGACGAAACAATTAGGAATGGGAACGATCGGAAGTGGAGGAGCGGTTTCACCTAATGGTACGGGTAGTTTGAGCCGAGGTGGAAGTGGAAGTTCTCGAGGGAGTCAAGCGGCGGGGGTTGGAAGTTTCGTCGTTGATGAACAAGTTGGGAGACTGGGTGATCAATTGGGAGGAATGCAGATGAACTACGTCGAGAGGGCCACTCCATCACCTTCCCTTCAGCAGCAGTACGCTTCATCCCCTTCTCGAGTCCCTCCTCCACAATCGTCACTTCCTCCCCCTTCGAATGCTTCTCGTCGTCTCGCTCCTCTCGTTACGAACACCGAAGGTTTCTCTCCGAACTCTCAACAAGCTTTCCTTTCACGTCAAGGTCCAGCTTCTGCCGCTGCTTTCGTCCCTCCTATTGGTCACTCTCATCAACCATTCGCAAGGGGGAGCAGTTTCGGAAATGGAATGATGGGAATGGGAGAGATCAGTGAACACCCTTCTCCGAGCTTCATCGACCAGAACCAGCAGAATGGATACCCTTCAAACTCGTCTAGTAACAATCAAACTCCTTTGGCTCATCCCATTCAATTTCCTCCGCCTCAACCCATCTACGGAAACTCGATGCCTCCTCCTCCAGTTCCTCCTGTTTCCAACTCTCTCCCTCAATCCTCCTTCCCTTCCCAACTCCACCCTCAATACGCTTCAGCTTTTCCCGGAGGTCCTTCATCGACAGAATGGTCTCGTCAGAAAGATTTCCTGATGGGAGGAGTTTCATCGAATGCCGGTCCCATGTCAGCTTCAACTCTCGTTCCTCCCGCTTCTCTCCCCTTCTCGTCGACGAGCAATCCTCCTCTTCCACCTCAAGGATCAGCCCCTCCAGCAGATTGGAACTTGATGCAACAACAACAAGCTCAAATCTCTCTACTCCAATCTCAAATGGCTCAAGCATTGAAAGCGATGGATGCGATCACCGCCAAGAATGGTTCATCTCAACAATCAAACTCAACCGGTCGGGTAGCCGAGAAGGAGCGTGAAGAAGTAGCGGAGACCCCGATCGATGTCAACTCGTTGATTCAGAAGAAAGGTTACAACCCTACCATGTTCGATTTGAGGCCTCAGAACGCGAGGTTCTTCGTCATCAAATCTTATACAGAGGAGGACGTACACAAGAGTCTGAAGTATGAGATTTGGGCATCGACGGATTTGGGAAACAAGAGGTTGGACAAAGCGTTCAGAGAAAGTGCTGATAAGGGTCCTATTTATCTATTCTTTTCGGTCAACGCTAGGTAAGCACTCTTCACTCGTCTGTACCAGTACATTGAACTGATTCGTCCCGTCTTCGTTCGATAGTGGTCACTTTGCTGGAATGGCTCAGATGTTGACTCCCGTCGATTATTCGCTCACTTCGAACGTTTGGGCTTCCGACAAGTGGAAAGGAGTACTCAAAGTTAGGTGGATCTATATCAAGGATGTTCCTCTCAACGCTTTGAGGCACATCCGATTGAACAATACTCCCGAAAACAAACCAGTGTAAGCCTCACTCTTTCTTACTATGAACTGTATCCTCGTACTGATCACTTTTTCGATCGTAGCACATCCTCTCGAGATACTCAAGAAGTTCCTTACGATGCCGGTCTCGAGGTTCTTCGCATCATCGCAACTTATCAATCTCGTGCCTCTCTCCTGCAAGATTTCGCATGGTACGAAGCTCAACATCGACTCGACAAATCAAATGAAGAAGCAGGAGGAGGGTCCGTTACAGGTGACTCAGCCATACCACCTCGACAAGCTCACTATGCAAGAAACGATCGGAACCAACCTCAACAACCTCCTTCGAATAGCGGAACTCCCCCTCCTCCACCGCCTTCCTCCTCGAATACCAATCAGCAACAATCTCAGAACTACATCGCCCACGAACGACAGCATTCTCAAAACTCTCAAGCTTATCCTCAATTCATTCCTCCTACTCCACCTTACGCCCAACTTCCATCTCATGGTTTCTCTCCTTCCCCTCCTCCTCATCCTCATCAAGCGCAACAAAATCAGCAACGTCAACCTTTCCGAAGCTTCTGGAGTAGAGGAGGTAACGGGAACTCTCCTCAACAATATCCAAACGGGGGACCTCAGAATCAACAGCAAAACTACTCGATGAACAACGGTCAATACGACGGATCTGGTCTCGCTTTCTGAACTCTTCCCTCCCTCCTCTCCTCTGTCCATAGTGTACATTCCTGTTCTCTACTCACTCGACTTTGTTCAAAACCTATAGAATCAATCTCCCTTCTCGCTTCACTACTCATCATCTTCTTGCCTTAATGCTCTCATCCAGATGGACCCTAGCTCTTTCTCCTCTACTAATCTATACGAAAAACGCGCCGCGCACGAGCTGTCTTCTTTCCTCCTTCTCTCTTCTTCGACGTTTTATTTGCCCCTTTTAGATTAATACGATAGACACTCGGAACACACTTTCATAGGGCACCAATCTAAGTAGCTTGTAACTCGGAAACCCGATTCATTCTTGCGAGACCTTTGGAAACGAATGTTTGCGAATCGCTCTCTTTCACTTTCGCTTCACATTCGCTTCTCGCTTCGACTTTCGAAACTCGCCGGACAAGATAAGCAAGCTCGAAGATTGCTATGGAGGTAGCGTCGACCTCGCAGACTACCTCTTCAAACTTCGATGCCTCTTCATCACCATCAATGAACAATCCCGACTCACAGCTACCAACCTCAATTGATGCTCCTCGAACAGATACAAGAGACTCGAAGATAGTTTCTGGACATAGCGATTTGATCACAGTGAGTCCTGTTGCTCTTGATCGCGGTGGACACATTCTGTTTGCTCATTAGCTTTCATCCCCAGACTCACACAACCTCTGGGACTGACCCTGACGCCCAGCACCCGCAAGATCAGGCTACTGCTCCCCTCACCTCGAACACGTCGCAAGAGATGGCTGCTCAAGTTGATTTCGCTTCGAATCAATCTCCCTCAGACTCAATTTCGCGGTCGGATCCACCGCAAACTCGACTCGATGTGACTCAGTATCAGAATACCAAGCTGGACGTGAGTCGAACCTGAATTGTCTCTCGAGACGAAGATACTGACATGAAAGCGATTCATAGGTTTCGCTTCACATGCCTTTCTCGCTCGCTTCTATCGTTCAACAAGGCCACGTCCCCGAATCTTCCAGCAGCCGTATCATTGACACCTCGAAGAGTCTACCGCTTCCTTCAGCTATCGCGAATCGTTTCCCATACCTCAAATCGCATTTTTCGAATCTACTTCTACAAAATCGTCATCCTCCTATCGCTTCCGCACCCACTTCCACGACTGATCGACCGATCACCATCTTCTCTAAAGCGCATATCTCGAGACCGATCACCGCCGAGCAACCGCCTTTCTCTTCTTTCACTGCCCTTTTCTCACAAACCGATCTCGACGCTTTCCCTCTCGACGACTATCACGCTCAATCGCCTTCAATTCGGCTCGAGACGACCTCGACGACAGATTCATCGACCTCTGCAACTATCGAGCCTCAAGCTGATTTTGACGAAGGCATGATGGACAATCAAGCTAATTCAGAAGATAGAATCGAACTTGATCATCGAACAGAACTCGAGGAACAACGCAAACGACGACTCGAGGCATTTGCTGAAGGAGATGCTCGTGAAGCGGAAGAGGAGCAACTACGGAAGAAGACGAAACGCGAAAGGAAGAGGGAGAAACAGAAAAGAAGTAAACAGAGGAAACGAGCCGCTGCTGCAGCTGCTCACACTGATGCAGGAGCAATTCAACTGGGGGAACATACTGGGTCGACCGAGTTGATGCTTGCTGACGTAGCTGAAGTCGAAGAAGGAGAGATCCGGGAGGAAGATCCAGTGAGCTCCCTCACGCTTCTCTCGAGCGAGGTCTGACCCTGTTTGTTCCCCCCTCTACAGTCTACTCTGCTCATCTCGTCGAACTCGACTCGCGGTCCGCTTCGACCATCTCGAGACGTTCCTCCAGCATCCCACTCAGAATCCAACCACTCGAATGCGACTCTGACGGAATCTCAAATCACTCCGGATCAGACTGCGATAACCCAAAACAACACTCGTACCAATACTTCGATGACCGCTGCGACTCGACCTTCTCCGCTTTCTTCTCGTAGTCCTTCGCCCGTTTCACCTCAGCATCCGACTCTCTCTCTATTCGTCCACCAATCGAGTTCGAACGAGATTACTTCTGGAGTGAACGCAAGTGCTGATGAAGAGGAAGCTGAGGAGGAAGATGAGGACTCGGCGCTTCTCACTCTCGAACAAGAGGTAGAGTTCTTTGCAAGATCCAGATCAGCATCGGTCGACCACAGTCCAACTTCTCCTTCTCAAAGTCAAGAAGTTCCGAAGCAGGCCGCACAACCTGCTCCCTCTGGATCAGGTCAAGGACGTTACGAAGATGTCGGGCATCCGACAGTCGCAGATTCTTCGAGTCTCGAGACAGGGCAACTCGGAGAACCGCTCAGCAGCGATCTTAGCGAGTTGGAAGAAACGAGCGCGGACGTCAGTGGAGAGGGAGAGGCGCAGCTGGTGTCGAGGGAAGGCTTGATGGATATCGACGGATCAGAGGGTGACCAAACTGTCTCCAGTTGTAAGTCTCTCGCTTTTCTCCTCTTTGTCAGGAACCAGGCTATTCTGAGTTGCGACTTGATCCAACAGCGGATCAAATTGTACCTCGAATGGCGCTAGCAGACTACCTCGATCAAGCGCTCGCGAAGGAGATGAAAGGTAATCTTCGCTCGTTCTTCACTCGACTTCGTCATGAGCTGACATCGCTCTGAACCTTCCGTAAACAGACGTTTACACTCCTTGGTGGGAAGAGAATGCTTCTTCGTCTTCGCTGAGAAGTCTGCTAGCAGACCGAGATCGAATCTTCAAGTCGCAGCGAGGTCAAGTTGATGGTGCGCCCTGCGTACCTCTCGTCATCCGCAGCGAAAGTTGCTGACAACTCGAGACACGATCAGACAAGAAGCAAGAAGAAGCTATCAAAGCAATTACCAGCCCGAAAGTCAGTATTGGAGAACAAACTCAACGACATTACCTCTCTCACTTCGCCGAATACATCGCTTTCTGCCGCATTCTCGAGGTTCCCGCCTTCCCTATCACCGCAGAGCTCTCGATACTCTTCCTCTATCAGCATCGAATTCAATGGCCCAAGTCTTCGCGAAAGATCAACGACGTTGCTCTACGCACCATTGCTCGCTGGACTAGTGATATCTTCAGCGATGAGGACGACACTACTGCTGTAGACTGGAACTCGGACAAGGAACTCATCGGAGTGCTCCAAGAGTGCGTGTCTACGAAGAAAGGTGCGTTACTTATCTGCTTTTGACATCGCGCGGGAAGCTGATCATAGGTTCGTTGCCTAGGTTCGAAGCAAGCCAAAGCACAACCTGTCAAGACTGCTACGACTACGCAAGCAGTTCCGCCGTTTCGTTCGTCCATTTCGGAGCACCCGCCTCGATCGAACATCGTTCCCCTCAGTCCAGCTCCTGCACCCAACCTCTCTTCCTTACCTTCAACGATCGGAGCTCCTGCTGTAACTACCTATCGCTCAGGAAGATGACCTCCTAACTGACCACTTCAAAGCTCGATAGGCTTCTTCGCCAACTGCTCAAGACACGACAACAGCATCATCAGATAGTCGACGTCTGCGCTCTCGTCTAGCTTCTACCAAGTCAACCTTGTCGTCCTCGCCTTCGAAGATTGCAGATCGAAACGGAGTTGGGAAATCCGTTGCGAAAGAAAAGGAGTTCACTTCGACTGTATGTTCCCGCAACTCAGGCATCGATCGAATGGAACTCATTGCGTTGTGATTGATTCAGAGCTATCAACAAAGCGCAGCTTGCTCAAATATTCCAACAGCGCAAGAGATTCTCGAAGAAGGAAACAGCTCGAACGCGAAATCACCGGTTCTCTCACTTCCTCAACCCTCGAGCTCGCTCGCGAGAACGAGCAACTCGGCCCTTCTACCTCCACCCCGTCGACCCTCCGACATCGTCAAATCATTGAATCCGAAATCGACTGCCACCGCTCAAGCCCGATTCGCAAAGTCGAGCCCTCATCCAACTTCACATCGCCAGTCGATGCGCGCAGCACAAACCGACTCCATGACCTCGTTCTCGTCTCTTCCCGCAGTCTCACTGTCTAGTAATCCTATCCCTCGCCTCGAAGTCCTACATCAACTCGTGCCGCAACTACTTTCTTTCCTCAACGCTCTCGATCGATCTCTCTTGCCTCTCGCGCCACTATTGCAAGCTGCAGGATACCGCACCCTCGACTCGTTGGTCGAATTGGCTTCACTCGAACCGTCAACGAGGAATAGGATGTATCAGGAAATCATTGCTCGAGCTGACAATGTCGATGGAAAATTGTTCGCGCTGTTGGAGTCGAAGTTGATCGAGGCTCAGGAAGGTGATTGGAAAGATTAGCGAGCGGAAGAGTGTTGTCGTTGTTGCTTGTAGTGTTTTCCTTTCCTTCGCATGCAATCTTAGATTGCTGTCTCTTCCTTTGACTTTCCTCCCCGATCGATAAGCGAGAATTGAATCCCTTCGGCAGACAATAGCGGAGCGTATCGAATAGAACTTGACCATTCGTGCGAAAGTCTGGGAATGAATTTGCCCATTCCTCTCTCTTCCGCCTTCTCTTCACTACTTCAATTCGCTTCGACCACAGCTCCGGCAGAATCAGACAAACAAGCTCACAGAAGCGCAGGAAGGTCGTATCAGTCTCGCTCGCTGCTTCCCTACACCACAGCGGCGCTTCATCAATTTCAATGAATAATCACGATTCTCAGCCGTTCAACACGCAAGATCTATCTGAGATGGATACAGCTTCTTCATACGAACACTCTCTACTTACCAATCCAACTTCCGTAAGTCCTGGGTAACTGCTGTAGGAGCCCGAATCACTCGCTCACTCTCTTTGTCTCCGCAGACACGATCACCCTCCAACGCGTTTTCTCTTGCTGAAACAGACCTATATCCAACTACTTCAACTGTGCAAGACGTCCCTCTCAAGCGGAAAGACAATCTCGAATCTATCGTTCTCGAAACCTCTGCTTCCTCGCTTCCTCCCGTCCCACATCAGCTAGTCAACTATGGCGACACCTACACACCTGAAATAGATGTACATGGCTCGAAGCCGATGCTCACGCTCGCAGTTGATGGGTCAGAATCAACTCCGACTCGAATACAAAAATGTTCACAACTTCAAACTCCTCCAACTTCCCCCACTTTCTCCTTCACTTCCAACGCACGAAACATTAGCGACTCTATAACTACCGATCCAATGCCCAGCGCCTCTCAAGACTCTTCGATTCGACTTCGACCAGATTCTCCTTCGCTTTCTCCAGAAATCGACTCTGCTGCTTCCGAGATTCTTCACCGACTAACCATTCCTTCAACCTCACTCACCGCCTCGAATACTGTATCTCAATCGACAGAGCAAGTTGCCGCTTGGAATACTTTACCTCGCCCTTTGGAGCAAGTACCCGACGAGCAACCGAATGGAGAAGCCGTTCTCGATCATGGAATGCAACTAGACGAGCATCGAACGAAGAGGATCCGAGCTATGGAAGAAGAAGAAAAGCGGCAAGCCAAGAAGATCAAGCTAGATCAACTTTGGAGTGACGAGAGGGATGAAAAGAGACAGAAAAAACGAGCAAGAGAAGCTGAAAGTGTCGCAAATCAGTCTGACGAGGGATGGCACGAGTCACCATCTTTCTCGACTTTCCGTGAACGCCAGCTTCAAGGCGGTACTGCGCAACCCGAAGAGTATGAATTAGAAGAAGGCGAGGTTAGAGAATACACTGCAGTGAGCCTTTCCAAACTCCTCTGACCCGAGAGTATCGCTTACTGTGCTGTGGACCTCTTCTCTCAGATTGAGATTAGCCTCGCTCTATTCCCTATTGCTCTCTACGACATCCCGCCTCATCTGCTCCCTTCTGCGGAACAGGCGAATCTCAAAAGCAAAATTCCCGAAACTCTTGAACTTGAACCCGCTCCAAGCAAGAAGCCGAAGAAGAAGAAAGAGACCGGAAGCGAAGGGGAGAAGAAGAAGACTAATATCGATCGAGTGAGCGACAATGCTTATGTTCGAGAAGTTCAGAATGTAGCAACGGAAGACAATGTAAGCCTGTTCTCGCTCGCGACCTACCTATCTTGCGCTAATGATCAGTGTGAGGTGAGGGTAGGCTCACATCGTTGCATCTCCCTCGGAATCTGCTGCTGCTCATCTTCTCGATCTTTCGGAATTGCCAGCTTCTCACCTAGTTCGATACCTCAAGGGTCTCGACAGCTCTCTCGAGCCGCTCGCACCTTTCTTACAAGCCTCAAGTGTCGTCTCTGTCGATTCTCTCGTCGAAATGGCTTCGCTTGATCCATCACTCAGGAAGAGGATTTACTCGGAGATCGTTGCTCGAGGCGAAGGCATCGACCCGAGTCTGTTCGTGCTACTCGAATCGAAATTGATTGCAGTCAGTGAGCAAGAGCGGAAGGGATGAAGAAGGAAAGATCCTTTGCTTGTCGCTTGTAACGTTCTTCCTTTCTCGCATGCAAAGCAGAACTTCCACTTTCACCTCCCAGTGGCCAGAGTCTGGGTGGCTCTCTGTCTCTCGCTCTCTATCTCTCACTCAGGCTGAACTTGATCTCATTCACCGACTGATTCGCCGCCTCGTTCAGTAACGATTCTCTCGCAACGAAGAAAATCCGTTCGAGGTTAAAGTCGGTCTAGATCGTATATTTGCGGTTCTGTCTTCTCGTCCCCTCTTCCTCCTCCCTCCTTCTTCCCTCGCCTGCACTCCCCGTCCCACGCTTTCCGGCTCATCGGGCTAAAGTCGATTGAGCTCGTCCAATTCCGTCTCCCTCCCGCCTCGCAAACTTGCCCCTCTCTTCGGAACGCGTCCTTCCCTTTCGAAAGATGGATGGAATCCCTCTCGACCCTTACGTCCAGCTTACTCTCACTCCACAACAAGTCCATCAATATCTCGAGAGAATCCGACTACCGCCTTCGACTTTCGATGAACGTCCGTCTTTCGAATTGTTATCGAAACTCTTACTGGCTCAACTAGAACACATACCGCTCGACACCTCTCCACTACACGTGCCAGAAGCAGATTGGGAATTAGAGAAGCCGATCGAGTTGAGTAGCAATTTCACGGGAATGCCGGAAGGAATTGGTGCTTTCGAAAGATTAGTTGTTCAAAAGAAAGGAGCTTTCTGTTTCTGTGAGCTGCTTATTGACTATTCAAGCCATGAAAGAGGGAGCTGACAAAGGAGGAACAGCGAGGTTTCAGCAATCAATGCGACATTCTCAGCATTTCTACGAGCTTTCGGATTCAGAGTCAGTGAACTGGTAGGAAGAGCGTTCAAGTCCCTCGGGAATGACCCCTTGACACACAAGGACGGATACAAATGGGGGACTTTGACTCACCAAGTCATGCTCGCGGATTGGGAAGGAAGTGAGGAAAGATATTTCGGTGAGTGTGAGCGAATTTCAAGACGCTCTACCATACTGATCTGTCGTTTTGTGTCGTTGTAGTCGATGGTGGATGGGGTCCTTGGGCTGTACCTGTACCGTAAGCAGTCTCAGCTGCGGTTCCTCGTTTCGCGAAGCTGAAACATTTCGTCAAAAACCTACAGGATCAAGCTGTCCGATAAAGAGACGGTCCTAGGACTCAATCCCTACGAGGCTTTCACTCTCCGCCACGAGCACCTTCCTCTCCTTCCCACACAAACACAGCCGATCGATTCAGGTCCGAAAGGTTGGACTCTTTCTAGACGAATCACACCTTCCGGTCAACCTGTTTCGTTGCCCCTCGACTCTGATTCAGCCGGCTACTGGTCGCCTCTGTTTCATTTCCAAGTAACATCTGCCTCGCTACTCGATTTGCGATTATACCATCATTTCTCAGCGTCGCACGATCTCGCCGTTTTCACCGCCTTCTGGCTCGTGACGAAGCTGATCCCGAATAGTGGAGGTGCAAGGAGGAGTATGTTGTATGCTGATAAGGAGGTGAAAGGGAGGAGAGCGAAAGTGTACACGACAGGAGGGCATGAGGCGAAAGGGAGTTTGGAGGGAAGGGATGTCGAGTGGGTCGAGATGGAAACGAGAGTGATGAAGGAATATTTGAAGAAGGAATTTGGGTTTGCTTTCTAGACGTTCCCTTGTTCTTGAATAGAGTTTGTTGTTTCTCAAGTTTCGTTCGTGCATTTCCTCAACTCCCTTCTCTCCTCCTCGTTCAAACCTTCGAGCATCGTCTTCCAGCTCTTGAGAATCTCCTGATCCAGCTCTAGCCATTTCCGCAGCTTCTTGATTGGCTTTGGATCCAAATCGATAGCTTTGACCTTTGTCTTAATCTCTTGCGTTTCCTGATCCCTCTCGACCCTGACAATGATGGAACAGTCCTTGAAGGTTGCGGAGAGGAGGAAGGAGAGGATTGATTGTCTGAGGTCGAGAGGAGAGGAGGATTGGTAGGAAGTGAGGAAGGAACGCCATTCTTCGATTGATGATTGTGAGCCGAGAGAAGTGAGATCCGCTGAAGGGTCGAAGACGTCGATTGAAGTTTGCGAAGTAACAAGTGAAGCTATTCCCTCTATGTCGAGCGGATCGAGAGAGGATTGAAGACGGGAAAGGGTCGAGAGGAGAGGCGAAGATTGGAGGGCGGGAATGAGGAGAGATGTGGCGAGGAAGCGAAGGGAGGGATTGGTCGAGTTGACTTTGGTGTAGCATGTGAGGAGGTCGAGAGCCGACGCGATGGCTGAAGACTGTTCGACGTACAATGAAACGAGAAACGAAGAAACAGACTCAGCCTAAGCGTGATCGAAGCGGAGAGCAAAGCAGAGTGAAGGAGCGCACATCGTTCGGCCTGATGACTTGACCATTCGCAAAGATTCGCAAGTTGTTGACTTCACCTTGACTCGTCTCCCAGATTGAAAAGAGCGAATCAACAGCTTGTCGAATTCTCATTGAATCCCCGCTGTAGAGGTCGAGAGGACAATAGCCTTCTTGGTGATCCTTCAGCGACTTTGTTCGATGGTAGCGATGCATACAGAATCTACAGTAGGTCGTCTTGATTGAGCGAGTCGAAGGAGAAAGGTGAACGGGAGAGGGGAGGAAACCCCATTTCGGCTGTGGAATCAACGATCATCGACACAGTTCTCACTCTGTAGAGGTAACGTGGACTCACCTTGATCTCGAATGCGATTGTGCGTTTCCCTCCTACGAGATCTTCTGCGATTACTCCGAATCGACTCTCTGAATCAATCTCATCCTCGTCTTCCCTCTCTCTAGGTCTACTCTTTCTCTTTACTAGTATCTCATGCATCTCTTGAAGCCATCCTCGATCCAATTGAACCAATTCCATCTCTGTAACTTGATCTTTCCCCAACAAAGGTTCAACTATCTCCTTTGCAAAGTCGATATCTGCTTCTCCTGCTGTCGTAGTGTGATGTAGCTTCTTCCTCTTCCTCAATCGTAGTACTCTGCCCTTGTAAGCTGGTTGTGAGCCAGAGTAAGAGAGGACTAAATTCGCTCCTCCTTCAGCTAAATACTGCCAGTCTAGAGGGTTTGTAGAGTCGAGGGGAGGTAATCGAGACATCTTGGAGTACACTTGAGGCTGTTCGAGCTGTTCCGAAGCTGATCTGAGGCGTCGAAGTGATTGGTTCAAAGTCAGAAGTTGAGAGATCGTTTCTCTCCATTCCTCCTCCTCCTTCAGAGTAACCTCGCTCTCATTTCGCTGTTGAGATAGCTCATAGCTGTTCAGTGGTTCTGATGACGCTTTGAAGTGGTCAGCGTTGAAACAGCAAACTTTCGCGCTCAAATTCTCGTTTCGCATCGCTCGTTTCTGCTTGTTCTTTTCCGTGTCTGAGCTCCCGGTTGGCGACAAGCTACACTCGAGAGTAGCCTGATCCATCAAGAGCTCATACGCAGAGTAATCGTCTTTGATTGTCAGCACTTGACTCTACTTAAAAGACGATCTCTTCTGGTCCGACTCCCCAATCTCGTCCACTCTTGATCCCCTTCGGCAGTTTGATCGATTCCTTGTCCTTGTCTATTAGTAAAGCTTTCCGCATGTCTGCCAAATCCGAAAGTAGGCGAGTCAGGTCGAGTAGGAGCTTGAGGGAAAGACAGATCTCAATGAGACAGAAACTCACCGAATGCATCCTCGTCTGGTTCTTGAAGACCACCTCCGTAGTATCCCAACACTCTCCGATATATCATGTACCCGAGTGACTGATACAAGCCTATTGCGAGATCGTTTGATTCTCGAACGAACAAATCGACGCTGTGAAAAGAGGAGTGAGTCAGCTCAATCGACGCTCCTCCGCAGGCTCGAAAAACGCGAGACTCGATCGCAGAAAGGTGAGCGTGCGACTTACAACCATCCCTTCTCTCGATCGCTGACCGACTCTAGCAGATCCATCATCATACTTGCGAGTCCTAATCTTCGATGTGAAGGCGAAACAGTGATTGCTGAAACGTGGCCACTGTGGGCGTGAGGCGGAGGGGGAGAGTCAGTATTATTGACGACCAGTAACAGTGCGAGACGCAGATTAGGAAGAAGTGAGAGGTAGAGCAGAGAAGGGGAAACAGGCGAGGAGAAAGAGCGAAGGTTGACACTCACTGCCACTCTTTCCCTCGACCTTCCGTCTTTCCCATGACTGTCAGAACGTTCGAACTGACAATCAGCATCGCCGCAAGGTCACAAACGGATAGAAACAACATCGCGAACTGACCATAACCCATCAGTTCACCTCCCTCACCTCCTCCAAATCCTCCTCCACTCGTAGGTCTCCCTTTACTTCCACTAATGTTGATCTTCCGTGATCCTCCAGCAGATTCAACGACACTGTGAGAGGGAACAGGCTCGATCAACTGAGAGTTCAAAAAAAGATCGAAAGTGACCCCTTTAACTCACGAGAATAGATCTGGCCAAGTCGACATGTAGCTCAAGTAGTAGCTAACACCGTAAGTTTCAGTCCACACGTCGAGGTTGATGCCATTGAATTCGAATAAATCGAGAGCCGAGAAAGGTCTCAACAAGGACATGGAGAAAGCTGTGAATCGATTATGAGGGTAGCTTCAGTGTTCGAAAGTAGTTTTGTGTAGTCTCTTGCGTAGTCTGAGCGAGTTGAAGTGAATGGGGAGTAGAAAGAGATGAAATTTTGAATCGTTCAACTCTTGACCTCAAACACTTCACTTTCTACTCTGATTAGCTGTGGAGAATCTCAATGATGGCTAGTAATCCTCCTGTCACGCGACTGTAAGCTCCTCTCCCTTCTCCGCCCTTTAAACCTCGCTCATTCCCCTCTTTCGGGTCATCTAGCTCTATCCCCTCAGTCCCCGAATTCACTGTATGGATGATGGTCGAAGGAATACAAGCACCTCTCTACAGCGTGCAAGAGTCACCGAACAAAACCATCTGCTACGTCGAAAGCAAAACTGGACAACATTTCGCAATTGGCTTCTCTGATTCTCGCCAAACTCGACCGTACGGTTACAGCGCAGATCTCTACGGTATCAAGTCACAGTCAGTATCTTGCTACGTCCTGCCGCTGCTCGCCTATCTGACGGGACCAATGCATTTGTCAGCCTCCGAGGATATCCAATTCCTTCAGATCGACTTTATCCATCCGAGACGATCAGCGCAACACGCGTGACTAGCGTAAGTCCTTAGCTTGCCCCGATCGTCAAAAGTGCTGACGAAACACCTTTAGTCGTACAGACCACTGAACGACCCTTCGTATTTGGCGAAGTCTCGACTACCTCCGACGATCAACTTGCTTGTACCGATGAGACTATCTTCAAGAATTTAGGATCGTTGTCGTTCAAGATTCGTCGATGGTCTAGTCGCAAGCCTCGTCGTGGAATTCCCGGTCAGAAGCAGAAATCCCTCGATTCACCGCTCATTCACGAAGATTCGAAAAAAGCCAATTTCTCGCACACGACTTCGTGAGTATCCTCTACAGATTGTTCTCAAGGTACTCAGGCCGAGCTGACGTCGTGTCTATAGATTCGGTGTTGAACAAGCTGCTCGTATTCGCAAAAAGCCGCGTCACTTTTACAGGTACATTGACTTACCTGGTCAACCCTTCCACACTTTCGAATTCCGCTATCGCAGTCGAGGTGAGTCACTGGCTTCCTTCTCGCACAGCGGAAGTTGCTCACTGAGGTCGTTCCCCGTTTAGCGATTCTCGAGATGGAAAACTTGATTCCAGGTCCGTCTGTTCACTTGCCTCTTCTCGCTTCCAATCTGCACGAACTGATAACGACGTTTTGACTTTTTTCCTCCATCCCCCGTTGCATTGAAACGTCGCCAGAAGCTATCGACACGCCTCAAGCTCTCCCTGTCGCTGGTCCCTCTCACTCAAGGCTTTCAAACGCTTCTTCCGCCTCTCATTCTCGCTCAAAATCTGCCTCGAATCCACTCCCTCAAGCTCCCATCATCATCTCCGACGACGAAGAAGAACCTGTTTCAGAAGCAGAACTTTCTCGACTCCAAGACGAACTCGCAGAATTGGAACGTCAGAGTCGCATGGCAGCTATCAAACGTAGGATCAGGGGAGAATCAGCGACGAGTGCCGTCAAGCGTGAGGGAGAGGAAGAGGGTGTTGGGGTCATGAAAGGAAAGAAGAAAGTCAAGCTTGAGAAAGGAGGAAACGGTGCAGCTTCAGGAGGCAAAGAGAAGGGGAAAGAGAAGGAAGTAATTGTGTTGAGCGATAGCGATTGAACCTACTTTCTCTCTCTACTTTCTCTCTGCGCTTGATACCGCTTGTTCTCGTCTTTCATACCCCGATTTCGCAATTTCGCAATGATACCTCGCTTTGATACCTTGCTTTACCTTTCCTGTTCACACACCCACTCTCTTATCTCCGGTCTCTCATACCCTTTTTCTCGACTTCCTCGACGCAAGCGAGATAAAGTAAGAATCGATTTCTCGACGAGTGGTCTACTTTTTCCCCTTCTTCTTTTTCCCTCCTCCTCCGCCTCCTCCAGTACTCGTCTTCTCCTGTTCAACAACATCCGCTTTCTTCGTTGGCAAGACCCATCCGGGAGCCGCAGTCAATACCTCGACTCCTTCAGGTGTGATCAAAAGAGTTTCTTCGAACTGAGCAGAGGCTTTTCCATCGCAAGTCGCAGCCGTCCACTGTTGACGCGAGAGAGTGAGTCAGTAGAGAGACAGTAGGGGAGAAGGACAGGAGTCGTACGTTGTCTGGCCAGTGAACCTCTTTCTGTTGTCCGACACAGATCATCGGTTCAATCGTAAAAGTCTGCGAAGAAAATCTGAAGTCAGCGGGATAAGCAAAGGGAAGAAGAGAGAGATAGTGGCTGACCTGTCCAACTCGCATAGTACCCGAGGCTCGGTTTCCAGCGTAATGAGGAACGTTAGGAGCGCAATGGAATAGCCTAAAAAGAGAGAAAGTTGTCAGTTGTCAAGGTCCACCCAACTCGACCTAGCGAGAAAGAGCTGGATCAGAGATGACAGCTGACTGATTGATTCCATGACCGACATAAGTCTTGTTCGTCGAGAAACCTCGTTTCGAAGCGACGAATTCGATGGTTTTGCCAACATCTTGATATTGGAATCCGGGTTTACATAATCGAATTGCTTCGTCTAGGCACTCTCGAGCACAGGCGATCAAGTCGAGGTTCGTTTGAGGTACTTGACTTCCGACGGGATCTGGAGAAGGGAAACGAAGTTAAGTTCCACGGGTGAGATGAAGGTGAGAAAAGGGAGACGAACAGGTTGCATTGATGTCACCGTGGAAACCTTGGTGATACAGTGTCACATCCAAGTTGATGATATCGCCCTCCACCAGCGGTCGAGCATCAGGAATACCTGTAGACGTCGGATCTGGTCTATCAGTCTCGGAAAGTTGACGATAAACCAATTCCACACTCACCGTGACAGATGACCTCGTTGACACTGGTGCAGACACTCCGAGGAAACTTGTGGTAACCGAGCGGACTAGGGTACGAGTCACGTTTCATGCACTCCTCGTGAACGATTTGATCGATTTCGAGGGTCGTAATTCCCGGCCGGATAGCAGCAGCAGCGATATCCAACACTTCTCGCGCAAGCTATCGAGTAATTCCAGGTGAATATTGATCGAGCGTATTGAGAGAAGCAGTACGTACCCTACAGACTTTTCTCATTCCCTCGATTTCATCCGGTTTCAACACTTTCCCAATCCTCTCCGATCGATTCGCGACCTGTTCAGAGAATGAAACACCGTTCACTAATCACATTCCTCGTCAGTACAATCTCCTTTAGGGATCATTGAACTCACTACGTCCCTCAATCCATAACCGATAACTCTTCCAACTTCTTCCGCTTTCCCCATAATACTCCCTCCAAAAACACCAGACCATTTCCCAGGAATATTTTCGAGTAACTCACCTTCTGTTGCATAGTCGGGCTTTGGGATGTGTGAGGGAACTTCTCGTTTTGGCACAGCTTCTAGAGGGAGGACTCCTCGTAATGGTCCGGTGTAATTGAATCGTCCATCGAAAGCATCTTTGGCTGTAGGTGAGGAGTATGGATAGTAAGAGGGATGAAAGAGAGCGGAAAAGGAGGAAAGTCATCAGAATCAAACCTCGGGAAGAAGGGACGAGCAAGATGCATTCAGACGTACTGTTTTCCGGATATTGATACTTTCCAGGTTCATTCTTGACATGTAGCAGTTTGTGAGTCTTCCCTGTGAGCGACGGAAGGAAAAGGAACTGTTTAGTATTCCGATCAAACCGAGAGTCCTCAAAACACGAGAGAGCGAACTTTGAACTCACAATTATCCTTGAAGCAAGTAGGAGTACAGAACTGAGCTCCTGGGATCTTCAATCTAGGTAATTCGAAAGAGAGCAGATTCAGTCGTTCTCATCTTTAAAATGGCTTGAATCTGATACAGTCTCGACTCGGGAACTCACGTTTGACAAGTAGGACAAGTGTTCTTCCTATCTGCAGGATTACCGCATCCATTCATACACAGAGGAACACCAGCACTTGGAGTAGTTGATGAACCTGAGAGTGAAGTCGAACCGGGGATTGGAACTGCTCCGTTCGCTTGCATGGCTGGAGTCGCAGGTTGAGGTGCTGGAATAGGTGCTGGATCAGCCATTTTTATGATGAGGTCAAGTTGGAAAGGTGTACACTTGAAGATGAAGAAAGGTAAGGCTCAGTTTTCTAATTACGATTCCGTTGCATTTTCGCAACTCTCGCTTCGTTTCTCTTCGAGCATACTCCGCCCCGTACAATCTCGGAAACATTCAACAACAATAGATAGCATACAACCCTTTTCAATTCCTCATACACTCCACCCTCTCCCAACATTCTCCAACCCGACTACTTCCTTCGTTTCCAATTCCCCTTTGACACTCAACAAAGTAGCCCACCTTTTGATCCCTTCTTCAGCTTCTGTCCTAGGTGGTGATCCAGCTCCTCTATCCTCCCTTTCCTCCTCAGAATCCGTCGTAGTTTGATCGAGTCGTCTTTCGAGACGAGGGGGTGATTCGAGAAGTAATGAATCCCTTCCTTTACTCTTTGTCGATGCAGTCGATGCAGTTGAATACAGGAGTGGATGAGCGGATGATGTCAATCTATAAGGGATATCCTGAGCGAGATCGATTGAGGAATGAGGCGGCTTTCTTCGAGTTGGACGAGGTGGAGTTTGAGTAGTCCAGATCTTGGGCGAGGGTCGAGGAGAAAGTGAGTGGAGGGAGGTATGAGACGATACAGGAGATTGAGGGAATGAGAGATCGTCATTGTTGAGGGAATAGGAATCGCGAGTTTCAAGATCCTGCTCGTTTGATGGTCGGGGTGAATAATCCTCCTCCTCCTCCTCCTCCTGTTCTTCTTCTTGCGTTGGTCTAGTCGTTTTTGTCCCTCGCTGTTCCCGTGTAGTCGCTCTATAGATAGTGAAACCTTCCCCAGCATTCTCACCCTCATCCCCTCCCCACCGTCTAACTAAAGGTCCCAAAACCCAATCGAACAATACGCTTTTCGCCCCAAACGCGTCCCTCCTCAATCCAATCCACAACAACAACATCTTGACTAGTTCCCACCTGAACTCTGCGGTCCCGGCCGTGGTACGTCGACTAGCGAAATACGAATGAGGTAGAGGCATCGTCGCGAATAAAGAGAGATCTGAAGTTGCCGGTAACGGTTGTGGGAAAGAAGTCGCTTTCTTTGATCGATAGAGTGAGGTGGGAGTTAGGAGGTGTGCGAATTGGGAAGCGAAGGGAACGGAAGGGAAGGAAGGGAAGCGAGAGGAGAAATTGAAGCGGGGATGAGAGAGGATTAGGGATTGATAGGCGTATCGGGAACGGTAGAATAAAGGAACGATCCAGAGTCGGAGGAAACGGAGGTAAGTGTAGCGTAACGAGCGGAAAGAGTTGAGGATACGAGAAGTGAAGGGTGATTTTGGGAGGAGGGAGGAACGGGAGGAAGGTGAGGTTCGTAGGGTTTCAAAGAAGGACAAGGTGAAGAATAGGGTCCAGAATGAGAGTAGGTGTTGCACTTCGCTCGTGAGGGTTGGTTCGTCTCGTTCTTGAAGAGTTTCGGACGGCGATGAATCCAAACTCTTGTCTGTTTTCTCAATCAGCTTGAGAGTCCTTCCTACGGCTTCTCCGACTCCTAGCAACAACATGAACCCTCTCCATTGTCTCCTCCATTTCGCCAATACTCCGACAGTCAATAAACTCACTAAACCGATTACTGTCTGCTCTGACGCTCCTAGCCTTTGTAGGACTGCCGAGGGTTTCGAGAAGAGTACTAGAGCTTCTAGGGTTGCTAGTCTGGTCAATATTGGGTCGAGTACGAGGTGGGGAAGTGGATGAGAGGGAACGGAAGAGAGGACGAGAGAGGAGAGTGGGAGTCGTGTAGAAGGCATACCTCCTCCGCCTGAGTGGTCAATCGAGTACAGTGCGTCGTGTCTGAGTGTTTGAATGAAGCAAGAGTATGATAGTGAAGTAGGAATCGCGTGAATTAGCCTAACGACACAATTCGGCAAACTGAACAGCGACTCTTTCAATTTTAGTAAGGCTGATCCACCTCGAACAGACGCATAGTATAGCTATGACTTTCTAACGAGGACAGTGAATCTATATACATTAAATGGAGAGGGACCCGAACCCGAATCCGAAACTCGTTCTCCCTTTCTTGAGATCTTCATCCACAAATCTTTCACTCTACAGGGTGACAGACATCACTCACACCCTCTAGAGTGATGGAGCTGTATACATCGCACGCGCCGGATCCGATGCAAGCGTTTCATTCAAGACCGATAGTTTCACCTCACACTTGCAAAGCCGCCTTCACTCACAACAGAACAGGAGAGATCTTGTCCATTTGTATCGTAGTCGGCCTAGTCATATCCTATATACCTCAAGTGAGTTTGGCTCTCTCACTCTCCTGAAGGAGTCAGCTGACTCTCTGAATGTTAGCATTATCGAATCATTCGACATCGAAACTCGGATGGTTTCTCCCCTTTGTTCTTGTTCTTGGGTGCGACTAGTAGTGCGAGTAGTCTAGGGAATATCGTCACGCTCCAATGGGGACAGGTAGCTTGTTGCAAGTACCTCGTAAGTTCACACTTCGCTTCACTTCGCTCCCCACCCCCTCGCATCCCAGCTGATCCTCGAATCGCTCATAATGTAGACTTCAGGACAATGCTTCGAGTCAGTGTTGGGAATAGTTCAAATTTTTGCTCAATGGTTCTGTTTCAACTTGATGTGAGAAATCTCGCACCATCTCTCCCCTCGAACTTCATTCCCTAATCTCGCAATCACAACAGCTTCATTCTCTACCTTCTCTACTACCCTCTCCACTCGAAATACGTTCGATCCGTCCCCATCTCTGAATCCTCCTTACCCTCCTCCCACCGAACGCCCAAACCATTCTACACGACCCTCGTTCCTCAATTCATGCGATCCTCTACACCTTCCGACCTGATCCGTGCCCCTTCCTCTACCACACGGCGTACCTCATCCCTCTCAGTCCCCATCGCCGAAGGAGGTGGATCCGACTCTGATTCCCTCGCCTCCGATTCCTCCTCGACCTCTTCCTTCGACCCTCGAAACGTTCTCCTCCCCGGTCAAGTTCGACAAGGTCTCATCATCCTCTCCCCTTCCTACCGTCACTCTTTATCCTATTTCTTCCTAGTACTCCTCCACCTCCTCCTCACTTTCTTGACCACCTCGATTTTACTCATTACTTTACCTGGAGAGCCGGCGGATGATAGTCAACCTACTAGGAGGGAACATCCTAGTGAGAGAGCAGTAAGGGTTTGGGCAACTACTTTGGGATTGTTGGCCGTCGCGTTGGGGTGCGCTCAGTATGCTCCACAGTTGATTCACACGGCGAGGAAGAAGCTAGTGGGAAGTTTGAGCATTCCTATGATGTTATTACAAGTGAGTTGGGTCTGGCTCTGCTATCTCCGCCTATGAATCGGTGCTGATAACATTTTCCAAACATCTCGCAGACTCCCGGATCCTTCGTTTTCGTTTGGACTCTCGCAATTCGACCTGGAGTAGATTTCACAGGATGGGCACCTTACTTCGTGACGGGTATCTTACAAGGTACTCTATTGATCCTCTGTCTCATCTTCAAACGAAGACAGACTCAACTGGGAGTGGATGATTGGGGGAACGAATTAACTAAGGGAGCTTCCGAGGCGGGACGGAGAGATGGTGAGAGAGCAAGATTACTGGGTTGAACGAGGAGGAGTAGGTGTTGAACGTCTTGATTTGAAGTACATATTTAATAACGAAGTTTTGAAGTCAGTAATTAGCAATTTGTTCTTCTTTCGTTCGGTTCTCTCTCGTGAGGAGCAACGAGTGTGGGACAGGGCACTGCTTCACTTCACGTTCATTGAGATAGATATGATACTACTTCGGAAATAGGAATGGAGAATAAGAGAAAGCACGAATTCGACAACTATTCTTCCAACCGATCCATCCCTGACTCTTTTCCCCAAGTCACTCTACCACCTAATCATCCAGCACGATCACTTCCTCTTCCCCTCTCCCACCTCCATCCTCGCTCGTTCTACCTCTCTTCCTTTCTCCACCATCATCCAGAATCTCAATCCCGTCCTGTTCCAACGTCAACCTTGCCCCTGGCCCTTCTCTTTGACTCTCCCTAAACGCCTCATCACTACTCCTCTTCCTCGCGATCTTTTCAGCCCTCTTCAAACCCTCCAATTCTTTCTCCAACTGCCTCAACTTCTCTTTAGCGACCGTCGGAGCAGGGAGTGCGAGATCACTTTCTTCAGTTTCGGAACGACGAGGCTTGCGGTGAGAAGAGGCTGAGGAAGAGGAGGAAGAGGAAGTTGAGGTGCGGGGAACGAGCCAGGAACGAAGGAAGGTGGGAGGTTGAGGATCAGAGGAAGAAGTGGGAAGTGATGAATCGCGAGTTGGGATGAGAGCTGTGTGACAAGGACTTCCCTCAGCCGGGGCTCGTACCTGAGTGAGAGGAACAGTGACTCACGGATTTCGAGGGATTCGAGGAATTCTAGTCAACAACAAGAAGAACTCAGCGAGAATTCGGGAAGAGGATAGCTGAGAGTGAGTTGAAACTGACCTCTACTTCGATACAAGAATACGAAAGAAAGATAAGGTTCCTCTTTTGAATCGTAGTAAGTGAATTTGTTTTGTCGTTCTTCCTTGAACTGGGCAATTTGAGAGGGTCCGAGTCTGCAAGCATGAAGGTCTGGCCCCTATCAGTGACTTATACGACGATGGTAGTGAAGGCCCAAACTTGCCTGCCTTGATGAGCCAAACAAGCCAATTTCGAATCCTCATGAACCGTCGTCGGTTCAGGCGTATCAAACTCTCCCTTGACATCCGAGTTCCTCGCCTTGCACTTCCTGATTCGTCTGTAGCGGAGCTCGATCGTCCCGAGTGACTTGAAAAGGGTTTCAGAGGTGGATGCGACGGAATCTTGAGAAGTTTTCGAGAGTGAACCGAAAACGAACGGTCGCTCAGTGCTCTGCTCGAAGATTGGCCACGTGCTCAGCCAGGATCTCGACTGAGAGTGAAGGAATCGACGAACCTCGCTATCCCTTCTAGCACCGAGGGAGTACTGGTCCGGAGGAGCTTCTTTGAGAATATTCTTTCCTCGTTGCCTGTCGATCTCGATCATCCTTCCATCAGGCCAGCCTGAGCGCAAGATACATGGAGAGTATAGAGACTGACCATTGACCATCGATCAACACGCTCGCTTGGTACCCTTTCTTCCTCTTTACTCTCTCATCGCCAAAATTCACTGCGAAACTTGCACCCTCGCGACTCTCAACGTAGCAAATAGTCTTCTCCTCTGTACTTTGGATATCGTAGAGTGGTACGGTAGATCCGCTGACTGAAAGTGAGACGTAGAACCCTGGTTCTTTGGGAAGAGTTCTGATGACATAACAATTGAGTGAGTCGAGAGTTTGGAGAGGAAGGAGCGTGGTACGCGTACATATAATAACCTTGTGGTGGTTTACGCATCTTGGCGAGTGGGTTCGGCGCGCAATGGAGCGAGTGGAAGGAAGAAGGAAAGTCATCATTCAACTCGAAGAAATTCGAAAGTCTTTTTCCTTCTCCCTCTTCTCCCACTTCTCGAAGCCGCACTATTCACATTGAACACGCTGCTCAGACCAACGGCTTCTGGCTCTCTTCCCTCCGAAATTTCGAGCGACACCGCCTCATCTAAGACCCCTGACAGCTCTTGAAAGGGCTCTCATTCTCAGGCTCTCCCCTTCTCCCTCTGACTCCTTCGCACTCTCTCGAAAGATGAACGCCATAGATCCATCACCTGTCCCTTCACCTCGAGCAGCTCCTCTAGTCAAGCCTCAAGGGTCCCTCCCTTCGCACGACCCTTCTAACCTTGATGACTCGACTTCAACCCCTCAAAGTGTGTCTAGTAGTGGAGTCTCGTTGTGTATGAATGGATGTGGGAGACCAGCAGATAGGAAAAATACTTGTCCCACTTGTCAAAAGTGAGTTCTCGTCGAATAGGAAATCAGAAGAACGAGATCTGAACTCTCAGCTCGTGGACTTGCAGGCTGAAGATTCCAGGTGCTCAGTTCTGTACTCCTACATGCTTCAGAGATAATTGTGAGTGAGGAGAATCAAGGATCCGGGGGATATCCAACTGATCCCGACTTTGTCCATCAACGCAGGGAAGACTCACAAGCTTTTGCACGTAAAGACTGAGCCTGGTAGCTACGTCTTTCCGGAGAACAGTAGGCTCGCTCTTCCCTCAAACTCGAGTGTACATCGCTGATTGAGTTTGCTCTCGCTTTTCGCAGCGAAAGATGCATTCGACGGAAAGTTCAAGTACACGGGTCCTTTACGAGCTGTGATGCCTCTCGAAGTCTTGCGGCGACGAGAAGTACCCGATCATATCCCCAAGCCAGATTAACGAGGTGATCTGTCACGGTAGCTTCATCGTTTGATCTGAGACTTCGCAAAAGACGAATGATTCAAGCATCCATCTACAGGCATTCCCGACGCTCGACCTCTCGTCGATGGAGATATCATCAATCTCGATGTCACGCTCTACCACGAAGGATTTCATGGAGATATCAACGCGACCTGTTCGTCTCTCTTTCTTTTCTCCTCCTTCCCTTTCTGACTCTTCACCTTTCCGTAGATCCCGTCGGTTCCTCCGTCTCGCAAACGCATCTCGACGTGATCGCTTGCGCACGAGAATGTCTAGACGAATCGATCAGGTTGTGTAAACCTGGATTTCAATATCAGGATATAGGAAAACATATCGAGATGATTGCGAGTAAGAGAGGATTCACAACGAACAAATGTTATGTCGGTCATGGGATTCATCAGTCAGTCTATCTCACTCCATGCAGCTCTTCTCTTCGGGAAGCTATTGCAGTGTTGTTGTAGACTGACGAAACCTTTTGCATTTCAGATTGTTTCATCCTTCTGCTCCTAACGTTCCTCATTACGCTGGAAATCGAGCCTCGGGTACTATGCGAGTCGGCCAAGTAAGCACGCCCTCCTCTCTTCTTGCCCTTGCTTATCTGGCTGACTTCGAATTCTCGTCGCAGACTTTCACTATTGAACCTATGATCTGTGTCGGCCAACAAAAAGAGGTCCACTGGCCAGACAACGTACGTGTACCCTCCTTCTCTTCTACTATCTCTCTATTGACTCACTCTCTCGCATCAATAGTGGACCGCTGCGACATGCGATGGAAAAGCCTCTGCTCAATTCGAAGAAACTCTTTTGATCACTCCTGAAGGAGTTGAAGTGTTGACTGCTGCTCCTGGATGGGTCTTGCCGACGAAGAAAGCGGACGTTGTGGAATAGGAGAAGACGAGTACTGGAGGAGGAGGAGGGAAAAAGAAGAAGGGGAAAAAGTAGAACACTCGTCGAGAAATCGATTCTTACTTTATCTCGCTCACTGGCATCAAGGAAGTCGAGAAAGAGGGCATGAGAGACCGGAGGTAAGAGAGTGGGTGTGTGAACAGGAAAGGTAAAGCGAGGTATCATTGCGAAATTGCGAAATCGGGGTATCGAAGACGAGAACAAGCGGTATCAAGCGCAGAGAGAAAGTAGAGAGAGAAAGTAGGTTCAATCGCTATCGCTTAAAACGATAACTTCCTTCTCCTTCCCCTCTCCCTTTCCTCCCGAAGCTGCACCGTTTCCTCCTTTTTCAAGCTTGACTTTCTTCTTTCCTTCCCCTCCCTCCTCGTTTTCTTCGCGCTTGACTCCACTTGTCGTTGAATCACCGCTGATTCGACGTTTGATAGCTGCCATACGACTCTGACGTTCCAGTTCTGCGAGTTCGTCTTAAGTCGAGAGAGTTCTGCTTCTGAGACCGGTTCATCCTCGTCGTCGGAGATGATGATCGGAGCTAGAGGGAGTGGATTCGAGGCGGATTTTGAGCGAGAGCGGGGGGCGGAAGAAGCGTTTGAGGACTTTGAACGAGAACGAGAAGAACCCGCGGTGGGAGAACCGTCGGAAGGTGAGCGATTTGGGTCTGATGTAGTCGGCGGAAATAAAATGAGATTCTGTACTCTAGTAGCGGCTGAGACGAAGGGAACAATGTGCTCACGCAGGATGGGGACGAGACCTTGAGATTCGAGAATTTCTGTGTGCGGACCTCGCTATAGCTTCAGAGAGAGCAAAGCTGTGAGGAACAAGAAGGAAGAAGTGTGCTCACCTCGGCTGCGGCAGCAGAACTCAAAGTCGTGGAAAGGCGATTCTGTATCATCAATGTATTTGTAATCATATTCGCAATGCGATTTCGTTGTTGGCTGAGCTTTCCCGAAGCTGTGTTTGGCAAGAGGGTCAGTAGCAAACTGACTAAAGAGGCTGATCGAAAAATAAGCTTACGAGATAGCATGAGATACGTTCGCCTTCTTCGAATCTTCATGAAGGGTCTGGTCGAAAGCAGCTGTGATTTGAGACTTCTTGCTTCCCAATCTCTTCTTTGTTTTGCGAGACCAACGTTTGACTTGCAGACTGACGTTGCCGAGACCCTTGTGTACCGCTTCGTCAGTGCAAGCCAAATCTTCGTCTGCGATTGTCTTGACGTTGTCGAACATGAAAGGACGCTCAGAACGCTGCGCAAGGACGCTGATATGAGCTCAATGGGGAACACGTAAGGAACAAGGCGACATGCCGGTCCATCGCGAATGGCCGAAAGGAAATGTGCTTGAAAACCGTCTCGTTCGATTATACGAGCACGTTGCTGCGCCCATCTTCATCAGCATTGGGACGAGGGACAGCTGGAAGACATGATGTACCGTTTTCCATATATATAAACTCCGACGAGGAAGCCCATCGAGCGAGAAGAGCGAGTATCTTGAAAATGAATCGAAAAATGTTGGCCAGTCTTGCTTTCTACATAGCAAATTGTCTTGCTCCCTTTCTGCTCGAGACCGTAGAGAGGTACTTCTTTTCCTTCGATCGTCATCCATGGCGTGAACTCGGGGATTGAGGGGAGAGAGCTGGAGAAAAGGGAAGAAGCGAATGAGCGAGACGGTGAGGCAGAAAGGAGTTGGGAGCTCACAGTCGCGAGACGGGAGTATTACCAGCCATATTTGAGAGTAACCAGAGCTATTCAGAGTGGAAAGTGAGGTGTCGGAGGTCAAGAGTTGAACGATCCAAAAGTTTCATCTCTTTCTACTCCCCATTCACTTCAACTCGCTCAGACTACACTGGAGAGTACCTAGGACTACATTCAAATACTCAAGCTACACTCCCAATCAGTTCACAGCTTCTCCCATGTCTTTGTTGAGACCTTTCTCAGCTCTCGATTTATTCGAATTCAATGGCATCAACCTCGACGTGTGGACTGAAACTTACGGTGTTAGCTACTACTTGAGCTACATGTCGACTTGGCCAGATTTATTCTCGTGAGTTTGACTGGGTTACTTTCGATCTTTCGTTTTGAACTCTCAGTTGATCGTCCAATTCTCTTGCTCACAGCGTTGTTGAATCTGCTGGAGGATCACGGAAGGTCAGCACGAGTTCAACTAGAGGGAGGGCTACGAGTGCAGGAGGATTCGGGGGTGGAGAGGGAGGTGAATTGATGGGCTATGGTCAGTTTGCGATGCTGTCTCTATCCATCTTTGACGACGCTGATTTACTGATAATTTGGTGTTCTGCGAGCTGGCAGTCATGGGGAAGACGGAAGGTCGAGGGAAAGAATGGCAGTGAGTCGCAGCTTTCGCTCTTCCTCCTCTCTTCGATTCCCGTTCTATCGACCCCGGCCGGCCGCATCCTCGCCTTCGAGGCCTGATGCATCGTACATAGGGCTTGCTGACACATCTATTCCCACTTTCACCTCACAGCGGCCACGTCTCAGCAATCACTGTTTCGCCTTCACATCGAAGATTAGGACTCGCAAGTATGATGATGGATCTGCTCGAATCAGTGAGTGATCGAGAGAAGGGCTGGTTGTAAGTCACTCTTCTTCCTTTCTGATTCCAACTTTCGCTTTTGTCGAGTACCTCGAATGTCGTTCTCGAACTAACTTGCTTCTCTTTGCACAGCGTCGATTTGTTCGTTCGAGAATCAAACGATCTCGCAATAGGTTTGTATCAATCACTCGGGTACATGATATATCGGAGAGTATTGGGATACTACGGAGGTGGTCCGAAAGAACCAGACGAAGACGCGTTCGGTGAGTTCCCCTCTCTTATTGAAATCTGTCTTTCCCTCAAGCTCCTCGAACTGACTCGCCCACTTTCGGATTGGGCAGACATGAGGAAAGCTCTACCTATAGACAAGGACAAGGAATCGATTAAACTGCCAAAAGGAATCAAGAGTGGACGAGATTGGGGAGTAGGACCAGAAGAGATCGTCTTTTGAGTAGAGTCAAGTGCTGACAATCAAAGACGATTACTCTGCGTATGAGCTCTTGATGGATCAGGCTACTCTCGAGTGTAGCTTGTCGCCAACCGGGAGCT
>Ga0308160_10000997_pt1 | contig 44275 bp, 47 predicted proteins | sample PhyFR1_FD_201036 | JGI IMG/M metagenome (GOLD analysis project Ga0308160, IMG submission 201036) | Phyllosphere microbial communities from UC Gill Tract Community Farm, Albany, California, United States - DLSLF.R1 | ecosystem: Host-associated > Plants > Phyllosphere > Unclassified | place: USA... | reverse complement strand
ATGAATATCTGTTAAAAAAATTATAAGAAATAACTATTATAAGTATAAGGTGGCTCTATGACTATGGCAAAACTTTGGAAAGATATTAAATCATCATCCTTCACTCCTATCCCATTATATAATAACCAATATGTTTTAGAATATATGGATAAACCAAGAAGAAGTGACTTTGATGACGAGGATAGCTATCAACGTAATATTATTGATTTTGAAAACTATTTCAATAAAAACCCCATCTCTGGACAATTGTTTTTTTCAAGCGATGAACCAGAAACTTTTTATTTTGGACCCTTAAATAAACAAACTTCTTTCGCTTCTGAATTTTATTCTATTTATGACTTACTCGAAAAAATTATTTACCCTTTAACTGATGAATTTATTCAGCTTGCTGTATTTGATAACCTCCATAATATAGAAATAGAGAAATTTGAAGAAACCTTCCCTGACTTTCCAAAGAAAAATGGACTTGAAGAAGTTCAAAACTTTATAACATATCGTATTGGTGAATGCCTGTTACCAGGAGCCATTAAATCTGATAAAAGCATTCAAGAATTATTATCAGAAAAATACAACGTAGAACTTTCTGATATAGAAAAACATATAGGTTATACTTTTGGTTTATTTAAAGTAAGATTGTATTATATTAATTCAAGAGAAATTAATGTTGTTGAATATAAAGATGAAATAATCATTCTTTAATATTCTCATATTTAATAGAAAAGAATAAAGCAGAAGCTTTATTCTTTTTTTATTCAAAAAAATTAAACAAGAACCACAAATAAACAACCTTTTAATATTATTTATTTCATATATAAGTAATTAAGTTTTATTACAAATTAAAGGTGAAATAAATGCAAAACAAAATTAATAAAAATGATTATATTACGCTTATAGCAAGAATAATGATGGCAGGGCTTTTTGTATGGGCTGGATATGGCAAAATTATAGGCTATGAAGGGACTCAGGGATATATGGAAGGTATGGGGGTGCCGGGAGTACTTCTTCCTTTGGTCATATTACTTGAATTAGGTGGTGGTTTAAGTTTAATATTTGGTTTTCTTACAAAATTTTCAGCTTTAAGCATGGCTTTATTTTCCATAGTTGCTGCTTTTATATTCCATGACAATTTTGCTGATGAAACTCACAAACTCATGTTTATTAAGGATATATGTTTATCTGGTGGATTGCTAATGTTATTTAGTTATGGAGCTGGAAAAATAAGTATTGATGATTTTATCAAACACAAGATTCTAAAAAAATAAGCAAAAAAAAGACGGCGGTGCCGTCTTTTTCTTTTAATCATATTTATTTATTAAAAACCAACCAGTCTTCTGGAATTGTGTTTTTAAATCCTGGGTCAGCCTTCGGGAAGAAGGTAATTCCAGTTCTTTTTTCTACTTCACTAATTGAATGAACAGCAAAAGGAAGATGTTGCCTTTCCAGTGGAATGTTTTCTACAATAAACGCAAGTCCTTGGTTAATTCCTGGTGCATACACTACTTTATAAATATGGGTAGGAACAGGAACCTTACCAGCAAAACCCATTGTTTTACCATTATCATAAATTGGTCCGGTTACAACAAGGACTTGCTGATACTTTTTCGCCCAATAACGTGTGTTTTTTTCAGCCAAAAGCCAGATACCACGGTTATTATCAGGATTCTGAGGAACAATATTAGATAAAAAGAAACTTTCATCCATTTGTTGGGCACTTTCGCGGAAATCTTCTGATGGAGCCATATGACCGCGATCATAACCTGAACGAGCATAATCTTTTAATGTTGCACTGTATTGAACAGGAATACTTGGATCTGGACGGAAGTTATCAACACGAGAAGTGTTTTTCTCATCAAGATTTTCACGTTTCAAATCCTGGGACACCCAGGCTGGTGATTTTGTTGCAGGGTTATAACCAACAGCATAACCCTCATGACATACATTTAGCAGCTTTAGATGGCTTTGTGGCTGTCCCATAGGATTTGATGCACATGCAGCATAGACTACACTTGTTCCTGATACCATAAGGGCAGCAGCAATAATCATCTTGTTTAAAAATTTCATTTTACAATCCTTGCTTTGTGTGTGTAAGGTCATTATAAAATAAATTTTCGGATTGTACAAGGAAAATTTTAATATCTTTATGGTGTATATTACTGTTTTTTATAATTTTTTTACGCCAAAAAATTATCAATTAATAATATTCAAAAATAATTGGAGTTAAATTGAATAAAGTTTATAATTATATTACATCAATATAAAGAGGATTATTATGTCAAATTTTTTTAGAGAGTTACTTGATAATTTTAATGAAACTAATCAGAACCAAAAACATGCAGAGGTATTAAAATCTATAGTGAGTGCTGATTTGAAAACTCTTAAAAATATACATAGCTCAGGATATGATTTTAATTCTTTATATGTAGACAATGATTATTTTAGTGTATTTAAAGGAAATCCTTTTAATATAGACAGGAAAGTTACAAACTTACATACTTTTAAAAATACTTCTTTTAACTCTTATAACCTGGAAGAAAAATATAAACGATATTATAGAAACCCATTATCTTTAGCTTACTTAATTATGAAAAATAAAGATAATTATCAGGATTTAGAAAAACGTCATGAAGTTTTTAATTTCTTACTTAATGAAGTAAAAGTTTCACCTTTTATCTGTGATATGACAAAAGGAAAAGATACGACTGTTTCCAAAAACAAAAAAATGACATTTGAAGAGAGAGATTACTATTCCATATCTACTATAGAGCTTGCAGTTATGTTTGAGGATATAGATTTAATAAAAAAAATTTTTAATAATAATAATAATGTATCACACATTAATGATATTAATTTATATAATAAACAAAATCTTCTTTTTTATATTGCTAATTGTAGCAAAGAATCTAAGGAGATATTTTATTTTCTTGAAGAAAAGGGGATAAATTTAAATCAGAAAAATAAAGAAGGTAATTATTTCTTTTATCCAGAACGTACTTATAACAACATAGACGAAGAAAGATTAAATCTTATGCATTTTTATATATGGGACATAAGATTGCATACAAAAGTACCAGAATTTGGAAAAATACTGGCCTCTGACTTTGGATTTGCTAAAGCCTACCTTGAACATACATGCATTATAAAGGGATTCCTGGATATTGATATGGAAGATTCTGATGAAGCTATTCCTTTATTTCAGGCAGCTAAAAATATTAATACTGATCAGTCATCAGACCCTTTAAAAAATAAAATGTTTAAAGAAATGCTTTCTTATTATGACTATAATATTAACTATAAGGATAAAAAAGGAAGAACTATATTACATTATCTAGCTCAAAAAAACTCCTATAATAATCTTGTTATGTTTTTAAGACATCCCGGAATTGAATTACATGCTTTAGATAATCAAGGAAATACCTTTATGCACTCAGCCTTACCCTCTAAAGGTTATTCCTCTTATGATTTAGAAAGATTGGTTCCATTAGGAATGCTATATGATATAGATTTAAAAAGCGTAAATAAAGAGGGCAAAAGTGTTTTTGATGCTGTATCTGAAAATATAAAACTGATGATTATTGAAAATGAAAGAAGACTTTTAAATAATATAATCTCTTATTCTCATGATATGGAATCGACTCCGATGGTAAAAACTAAAAGGCTTTAAAACAGAAAGGCACTTTAAAGTGCCTTTTTTATAAATTTTTTAATTACGCAAATTCGTACAAAAAGTTAATGTAATTTTTATAATTCCAGATAACACCTTCTTTGAGTAAGGTTTTAACCATTTTTTCCATATACTCTTTTTCAATATTTTTAAAGTATGGCTCATTTTCTTTTAAGATATTAAAAAGAGATTCTTCTGCATCTACTTGATGATCTAAAATAGCATTCTGAAAAAATTCTTTATTTAAAGCACAGGTATATTGTGCATTTTCATTTTTAATAACAACATTTTCTTTTAACAATTCTTTTTGCTCTTTTGTTAATTCGTTATATTTTTTCATTTACTTACCTTATCTGATTAAGCCCTTTGATATCCTCTCTGACCAGAATGACGGAGGTTTACGGAGAAGATGGATTAACACTTATTTAATTTAAAAAGATTCAAACTTTAACATGCATTTTAGAACATCAATAAGCTTATTTCTTTCACCTACAAAAACGGCTGCAAAACCAACCTTGTGGCAAAATTTCATTCCTTTAATTCCGGTAAGAGATTCCAGATCTTCATTTTCAAGACCACACCATTCACTTGGCATATTTCTCCTCGATGAAAAAGGTTTATCTGGATCGGAGCAAATAGTTTTAATACTCCATTCATTCAAGCCATTACCACAAGCAATCCAGAAAGCACTATGTTTTTCTGTTCCAACATGTCTTGCTTCTTCTACTTTTGAATCAAAAATTAAAAGTTCAGGATGATTGTTATCAATACTTTCTTTTATTGATTTTTCAATTTCATTATTAACGATATCAACCCTTTTTATAGCATACAAATGATTGTCTACATAACCTTCAATAGCAACTAATGCCTTTCTGAACTGACGGTACTGCTCTTCTTCATCATCACCTCTATTAAAAGTAAAAAAGAACTCGCCATCTTTCCATGCTTTAGCTCCATTATCACACATATCTACATCTTTACTAAGATTTTTTACATAATCATAATACATATCTGAAATTTTTCTTTCTTTATCTAACCAGTCAAAAATTAAACCACATGCGGATTTTGGAATTCCATCATCATGCTTTAAACTTTCATCTACTTGATGATGATCGAAATTATATGCTGACGGTTCATGTTCACGACCCACATCGATCACAAAATCATTAGACAGTTTGGCTTCTTCAAGAGTTTTTACATCACGAGTTCTGATAATTTCAAGACTTGATACTGGCTTTTTAAAATAAAAACGGGCAATAAAAACGATAGCCATTAGTTCATCAATATGAAAAGTTCCATCATGCGTATAAATTTTTTGATTAATCATAAATAAAAAATCCTCCTATAACAATAGAAGGATTCTAGCAAAAAAATGTATTCAAAACAACAATTATTTCATCTTCATCTTAGATGAAGGTTTATTAGTTAATTTTTTTATTAACGCTTCCTTCATATCTGGTTCATCAATATTTACGTTTATCGTTTTAGAAACAAAACATGAAAAAATGCCTTTATTAAGATTCACAAAAGCAGCATGATTATTTTTAATAGTTCCTAATCTTGCCACTGAAATCCCTTCCTCACCTTCTGAAACCCTGCAAGTAGACATTCCATTCTCAGACATAAGTTCTTTATCATCTCTGATAATTTTTACAATTTTTTTAAAAAAATCTTTTTCTTTTTCCAGAGCTGAAAATTCATCTGTTAAAATGCCAAAAATACTAATTTTACCACTTTCTTTTTCTTGCGGTTGCATAATATTTTTACCTTCAATATTCAGCATTTTTGTTAATACGTCAATTGCTGGAATATTCTCTTTAAAATAATCAATGCCACTTTGTTTGGAATCACATCCAATATAACGAACCCCTTCGCTACTGATATAAAGATTAGCATTGTCCATATAGTCGTAATATCTTGAACAAATAACTCCATCTTTGGGAAGCCTTGCTTCAAAGGATGAATCATTAAAAGTGAGTCTGTTTATACTACCTAATGATGATACACTTTTCAAATCATCATGTTTAACCGCAAAAATAACCATATTGCCCATTTTTACACCCCCATTAAAACATTAACTTTTATTATATCAAATAAATTTTATTACACCATTATTTTTTAATAAAAAAGAGAGCGTTAGCTCTCTTTAATTTTAATTTTTACTTACGAAATCTGATAAAATGTTTCTTACCAATACGACTAGTGGGATTTTTTCAGATTCAGATATTTTCATTATACTGCTATAAAGCTCTTGTGAAATCTTAAAATTAATCTCTTTCAATCCTAAAATCTCATCTATCTTTTCTGATTCTTCTTTACTTACTATATCTACAAATTCTTCATCTGCACCAAATTTTCTTTCATCCCACTCATTGTTTTTTATTTCATTATTCATATAAATCTCCTGTAATTGTTTAAATCTGGAGTATGCACAGGATATATACAGATTAATGAACGAAGTAAGTATAACAAAAAAAAATTTACCTAACAACTTTATTTTCACTTGATCTTATTAAAATAAACATGTTATAGTAATTTATCTTTACAATTTAAGGAGTTTATAATGTTTAAATTAAGTTGGCGATGGTGAAATAAGCATTACTTCTGTTCACACAGAAGATTTTTTACTATCTAAAATTTAATAAAAGGAAAACATTATGAATACTCAAAAATTAATTAGTCTTACCGGAGATCGCCCTACTGGACCTCTTCATATTGGTCATCTTATTGGTTCTCTTCAGGAAAGAGTTAGAATACAGAATACACATCAATCATTCATCATGATTGCCGACTCTCAAGCTTATACCGATCATATTAATAATAGAGATAAAGTTATAAATTCTATTTTACAAGTAATGGAAGATTATCTATCTGTTGGAATTAACCCTAATATTTCTACTATTTTTTTACAGTCTGCCGTTCCTGAAATACAAGAGCTTTCTTTTTACTTGAGTAATTTAGTAACAGTGGCAAGGCTTGAACGCATACCCACAATCAGAAAAGAAATATTTGAGAAATTTAAACATTCAAATATTAATTTATCTGATATACCTAGAGATATTCCTACAGGATTTTTAACTTACCCTATAAGTCAAAGTGCAGATATTCTCGCCTTTGACACTGATATAGTCCCTGTTGGAGTTGACCAACTCCCTATCATTGAATTAACTAATGAAATTGCTCATTCATTTAACAGAATTATTGGACAAGATATTTTAAAAAAATGTAGAGCTGTTGCCAACAAAGATTGTGGTTCATTACCTGGTATTGATGGTAAAGCTAAAATGAGTAAAACTTTAGGTAATACTATTAACCTTAATAGTTCTCCTGACGAAATAAAAGACAAAGTTAAGATGATGTTCACTGATCCAAATCATATCAAAGTATCTGATCCAGGTTCTGTTGAAGGAAACATGGTATTTACATACTTAGACCATTTTTACAATGACAAAGAACACCTTCATGAATTAAAAGAGCATTATAAAAAAGGTGGTTTAGGTGATATGAAAGTAAAAAAAATTCTTATAGATGTATTAATTGACTATTTTGAACCTATCCAGAAAAGAAGGAATGAAATAAATAAGGATGAGTTATTGAATATTCTGAAAAACGGAACAAATATAGCAAGAGAAAAGGCTGCTTTAAAAATATCACTGGTTAAAAAATCTCTTGGACTTTCTATATTTTAAAATTAAATTACTTTAATATATAACAACCACTTCTGTGGTTGTTATCAAATTCTTTTTTTGTTTTTTACTGTATTTTTCGATTTATCATTATTTAACATTGATTCATTTAATGTATTCTTTTCTATCATAATTTCAAATTCTTTTATCATATCTTCTTTTATATTATCCTGATTACCACCAAAAGTTAGCCCATCTCTTAAAAATATTTTCTTATCTAAATCTGATATTTTTTTATTTTTAACACTTTCTTCATTAATCATTAATAGGGAAGAAACTCTGCTTAGTTTACCTATACTAGTTGATATCTTATAACAGTTTTCATATATTTCCATAAAATCCTTGTTATATGGGATATCTTTTAATTCTATTTCAACATTGGAATTCATGTTTTTGAAATACGTTTCACCACTTACTTTAAATAATTTAATAAAACCATTTTCCATACCAATAGATAATTCCATTTTACTTATTTTCTTTAAAAAAGATGAATTTGATTTATTATTTAACATATTTTCACAAGCTAATATTAAATAAAACTGTAAGTTATTGCTTGCTAATACACTGACTTCATTTTCACCATAAGTTGAATTTTGTTTTACTTTAAATATTTGAGTCATCGTTTTTTGATAATCATTTAATATTTTCATATCTTGTATTAAAAAATCGAATGGTTCAAAATGTTTTATCAATATAGACTCATCCCTGTTTATTAGTTTTTCTATAATTAAGTTCGAATAAGGGACATTTAACAATAAATTATTGTAATAAGAACGACGATCTTTTTTAGATAAAGTTTCTTTTAATAAGCTATCTTTATTTATCTTCATTTCAGTTAAAAAAGGATTTATACAAAATACAGATGAAGTTGTTTTATCAGGCATATTATTATTATTTAAAACAAGTGCTTTTTCATTTTTAAATAATATCTTTTTATCATCATCCAATGAAGAAAAAGCATTTTCTAATAAAATAGTTAAAAGTATTTCTTTTGAATACTTATTAAACATATCAGTAGTGAAAGCTTCATTGGCATAATTATTTGCCTTATCTAAATAGTGTAATGCTAAATTCATTATTACAACCTCGATTTTCTTTTAACAGCCATTATTTGTTGGTTGCTGTCTGATTTTAAATATAAATAATCACTTTCACATTTTATAACTTCTTCATCTCTGTAATTACTTTTTATTTTAGCTGCTAATTTATTTGACTTCTCTATTAAACCTACTAATTCCACAATACCATACACATATCTTTGACCTTTTATTTCAAAGAAATAGTGTTCAAGTTCATTTTTTTCATATTCACCTGTAATAAGCATCATTTTTATGCAGTTTTCAAACCTTTCTTCATCTCTTGCTCTTTCTCTAAGCATTTGGGCTAAAGAAATATCCATACGTTTTAATTCTTCTTTAGCCTTATTAAAATTATCTAAAAAGAGTGAAGATTTTTGGGGAGCTATAGCTTTTATTAAGGCGTTTTCACTCACTTTTTTTCGGATATTATTATTTTTAAGATACTTAATTAACGATCTTCTTTTTTCAAAATATTCATAATGATTCATATAATTATCTCTTTAAACATTTATTTTATTATAAATTATTTTTTGTGAGAACAAAAGTTGAAAACTATCATTATTTCTAATATAATTTAAAACTCTTTAAGGAGGCTATATGAAATTTGATAATTCTGCTAAAGAAATGGCAAATACTGTTATACATCTCTATAAAAAACTGGATGAGCATATTGATAGTTACAAGTTATTTTCTGTTCTTTTTTACTCTGATATAGAATCCTTGAAAATTTATAAAAAACCTTTAATTCAGGATAATTATGCTCTTATGCCTGGCTATCCGGGACCTCATTTTATTTTCGTAAAAAACCTTATTGAATGGAGTGGTAAGCGATATGATGAAAATATTAATAATTTCCTGCTCACAAATATGGATGTAGAAGGTAAATACTTTATATCAAATGAGCAATATGGTATATATGACATTTTATATAAAGTTATTTATAAAATGAAAGAGCAATCAGGTATAAATAGTATAAGGAAAATTAGAAATAATTTAATTTTGTTAGGTTTCAACGAAAATGATATAAACCCTTTCAATATGGATATTGAATTTTTTAATGCTTACTCTTGTATTGAAGAAAAAATGCATATTAATAAAAATATTAACGGAGCCGAACAACTCACAAATGAATTGAGTAAAAAGAGGTTATAACATATGAATATTAGTGATGATATTTTAAAAATGATTTTTTGTAATGACGCTAAATTAAAGTTTGAAGTAATGAAAGATAAAAAAAGGTATTTAGTTCCTGTTGATTTTTTTCTTAACACTATTCATAAGAAAAAAAATAATGCTATTCAATTATTAGAGATACTCAAACATAGCGTTTATATTCAAAAAGGCACTACATTGGGTGATATATTATTAGCATTGGAACCTTGGCAAGATGCTATTTCTTCATATGTAGGAAGAGATGTAAACGCTTATATAGCAGAGGTTAAAAAACTTTTTTCTATAGAGCCAGAGGAACAAGATAAGTATAAAGATGCATGGTTAGATTTCCAATCCGTTACAATTATATCCCAAGAAAAAGAAAAATTTTATAAAGATAATGGCGAAGCAGTAATGGGATTTTTTCGTCGAGATTATACAAGAGAAGTCATATCTAAGAAATTGAATACATTCTCTAAAACTCAGGATGAAGTTTATCAATTTCATATGTATATAGGGGAAGATCCTCAGCATTGCTCTATACCAGATCTTCGTATTAGCAGGAATATCCCTGTATTTATAAACCCTAATTCCTATATACTCACCCATGATGATGAAGTTTTCACAACTGAAAATCCGGCCATTCATGCCGTAGAAAAAAGCAAATTTATTATTTGTAAAAAATACAATGCGGCTATCAATTTTGAAGATTTTGTATATTCTATATTTGCCAATGGATTTTTCTTTCATTCACCTAAAGATGCTGAAATTGCTTATGAATCTATTTCCAAAGCTCTTGAAGAAAATGAGAAATATGAAGAAGATGACTTCGACATATCTACTGACGAATTAAGAATAGAAGTAAGAGAAGGTGTTATGGATGATGTTTACTCTCATTTAATGGAAGAATTTGAATTGGCTGAGCATTATATCGAAGAATGTAGAAAAGAAGATCATACTCAAGTAGAATTAGGTATAAATCCTTTAGAAGAGTCACAAAAAGAAATTGTTAATATGCTTTATATTAATATAGAGAAAAAATAAAACCATAATGAAAAAGAGCCTTTAAAGGCTCTTTTCTTTTATTAAAAGTTGTATTTCTTGTTCATAATCTTTATCATGAATATTAATTTCTTCTAAATAATTATCATCTTCTTTAACTTCAAGAATAAAACTCCTGTTTAAAATAGCTTTCTTCCTTCCTTTTTCCGCTAATTTATCAGCAATTATATTCCCCATTGTTTTATCATGACCTTTAACCCACCTGAAATTAATATCCACATCTTTAACAAGAGATAAAATATTTTCCCAATGATTTCTTTTATTTTTAAATATTTTTACATTATTATTTTTAGTTTTTTTATATTTTTTTATTTGATGAGCTATGGAGGCTACGTCTGTATAAAAAATAAGTGTTGTTTCACCATTCAATAGATTTTTTTCTTTAAGAATATTTAGAGCATTAATTACTCCAAGCATCTCCATTTCTAAACTATCAGCTATTATCTTTCCACCATAATAATAAAATTTATCTTCATTATATTCTAAATAAATTCCTAAACCACCCACATTAGGCTTTGGCATTCTTGAACCATCAGTATAAATTCTTACTAAATTTTTGTTCATAACGTGTCCTTTTATTACCATACTAAGTGGATTATACACCATATATTTTTTATATTCATTAATTTTTTTACTTATATATCAACCACTTTTAATATAACTATTCTCTTAAATATAATTATCATAATCTTTTATTAGTTAATTTATTTTTATTGGGTATCTTTTCATCATTAATAAATATTGCTATCAAAGATTTTTCTATAAATGCAATATTTTGCCTTATATTTTTAATAAAAGAATCGCCTTTATTTTTATTTTTTTCAATAGAATCTTTCATGTCATTTATTAGTTTATCTATCACCTGACTTCTAACATGCACACCATATTTATCTAAAATTTCAACATTTTCGCCATTTTTCAAAAAAATATTTTCATTTAAATTTATAGAAATAACCCCTGATTTATTTCTTTTAATTGATCCTCTATTATCAACTTTTACAGCTTTTTCTTTTTTTAGTAAATTTAATTGAATCAGGACATTTATTAAATTTATATGTATATTTTCCTTATTTATCATCATAACATTTCTTTCATTTAAAATTGCAGATAAAACAACACCATTTTTTTCACCATTATTATTTAACAAATATTTTATATTCTTGTTTAATAACTCACTTTCTATTACTGTATATTTAGCTAATTTACAAAATAATATAGAAAACATACTATCTATCTCATTATACATTTCTTTTAAAATAAGATTTCTTAAATTTTTTTGTTTATTTATTTTTGCAATCAATAATACATCCTGCATATTTTCTTTTACTATAGATTCAAAATCTTCATTTGAAAAATCATCGCCTAATTTTGCATCTAAAAAATTTACTTCTTCTAATATTTTATTAATCCATTCTTTTTTTACATCTGGTCTTAATAGAAATAATATATCAAAAATATTAATATGCATTACTTTTTTCTTTTCATCTTGTATATAAAAAAATTCCATCTGAGTATTTTTTAAATTTATATTAAAATCATTATTTTCTTTGTAATTTTTTGTTAATATATTTAACATATTTTGATTAAATAATTTTTTATCCTTATTAAAAGAAAAAATCTCATTATGGTCTATCGAAACATTAATTTTATCCGTTACATCTTTTAAAGAGTATATTTTGGTCACTTTCTTATCCTTAATATTTTAAAATTATAACATCACCTAATATTTTATATTAACCATGTTCGTAGAGCTAATATAATCAAATTCTTTTTATCTTTAGGGTTTCGTTATAAATATTTTCACCGTTTATATGCTTATAAATTGTTTCTTTTTCTAATTCTATAATTTTTTCTTTCAATATTAAAGAACTTAAATCATCTTTCCCTGTATTCTCTTTTTCTATTTCTTCGATATATTTTTTGTTTGATGAGAAACTCTCATCCTTTAAAAGGTTATAAACGATAACAGGAAATTTCCTTGTAAGTAAACTCAAATTACTTATTCCATTTGAATTAATATCTAAAAAAGAACCATTTTTTTTCATAAACGTTTCTACAAAATATTTTATCTCATTAGCATAACTTATTCCTATTACTCCAAGCTCAAAAAGATTGACATTGTTCCTGTCTTTTATATTAATAAGCTCAGGAGGAATATATTTTAAAAAGTATTGTGCCATAGCTTTATTAATACTCATAATATTAGATCCACTTTCATCACATGCTTTAAGATCTGCTTTATTATCAATTAATAATTTTACTTTTTCTTCTGAATTTGGATATATGCTAAACATTAAAGGATTTTCAACAACCACGGAATTTAGTACATCAGGACTGATTAGTTTTTCTTTTAAACATTTTATTAAAAGATCCTCACTAAGATGTCCATTAGAAGCTAATAATATTATAGCTCTATTTTTATCTAAACTATTTTCACTATTATCTGGTAAAGATTTTATATATTTAATCATTAAATTTTCATGATCGCTTTTTAATATACCAGAGTGATTTTTAAGCATATTTGAGAATTCTTTTGGAGATATTTCTATTCCATTAGAAATATAATAATCCTGACTTTTTATAAAAAATATAATATTTGAAGTTATCTCTTTATAATCCGAATTTATTATTGTTTTAAATATTTCAGAGACTAATTCTTTGTCTTCAAAATTATTAATATAATCGAGACATTCTTTTAAAAAATCTATTTTATTTTCCTTATTACTTATAACCACATTTAAAAGAATATTAAATTTCTCTTTATTTAAATTTTTTTTAAATTCGAATGATGAAAAAGCTTGATGTGAGTTAAAGTTATTACCTACTATTTCTACTGCTTTTCTAAAATGTTTTTCTTCAGATAGTAACATAAATATTGAAACTTCGCCATCTTCAAAAAAACCATCTTTAGTTTCTTTCATTAAATAATCAAAAATCCTATCGTCAACAAAACCTATTAAATTAACTAACTCTCTTTTATTCATTTTATTAAACTCTCTTTTAATTATTTAATTTAATTATATCATAATTTTTTTTAATAAAAAATTTATGGATATTTTTTAAATGAAAAAGATGTTACTGCTGTTGAAACGTCACAATTTTTTATTAAAGCATCTTGATTTATACTGTCTTTATCCACTAAAACAGAACTTCCATCCCAATTATATACAGCAAAAGAAAATCTCATTTTCATTGCTAATCTTAAACATAAATCACGAGGCAGATATCTTATAGAAATTCCCACATTAGTAAAATTTATTTCCACACCTTCATCAATATACACTCTTGATGGACCACCAGGAGTTGGAGGTGGTACGATTTTAAGAGATAACATTTTACCTACAAGATCATTCGTTATTGATGTGCTTTTACTAATATTGTAAATTTCATCATATTTATTTTGAAATAGTTGAATACTTTTTACTAGCTCACCTGTTCTTGATTCAAGTGATACCTTTTTATACATAAAAAAAACACCAATTATCAAAACGGATGCTATAACTAAGACCAGCAATATTTCTGTTAATGTAAAACCTTTTTTATTTTTTTTTAATATAGCTTTAATTTTCATTAATTCCACCACTTTATTATTAGCTTTCTATATAATATATATATAGCACGCTATTTAATTTACAGTCAATAAAAATTAAAATTTATTTAAAAAAATGTTATTAATATGTTTCATCTTTAAAAAAATAAAAAACCCTGTTGTAAAACAGGGTTAAAGTAAAATAAATTTTATAATTTTTTCTTCTTCGTTATTAATTTTAAAGGCTGAACTATTACATTATACAAAAGAAATTGAATGAATACTGCTAAAAATACAGATTTTATAAAAGTTAAAAAAAATGGTTTAGGTAAAGATTCATTTATTTTATGCATTTGATTTTCTGTTGGGAGAAGTTCTATAACATCTTCGTACTCTTCCTTACTCAAATATTTTCCATGTCTCGCATTTTTATTTATTTCGCTTAATTTTAATATATAACTATTATAAATATCTCTTAAATCTATCATGCCTTTATTCTTTAATATTCCTAATTTTTCATTATAAATATCAGAATTTTTTTCTATCATATTTTTCTTCTCATTTATCAATGAAATTAAATCTGGAATAGATGTGCTTTTATCATAGTTATAATTTTCTTCCTTTAATAAGGCATAATTATGCTTTATTAAATCATAGGATGGATAAAAACTATTTTTATCAAATCTAACTAAAAATACAAAAATTATTATAAAAAAGAGAAATACAAAAACTGGAGAAGCAAAACTTAATCCCATTTGTACTTTTTCAAGTAAAGTCATTTCTCTTTTTATTTCATTGTTCATATCAACCCCTTTATTTTTTTAGAAAGTCTGCTAAAAAATTCAATTTAAATTGACCTTATTTATTAATAAATAGCTCCCTATCTCCTGATAGTAAAGATATGTGTTTTTTTTATTTTATATATTTTGGAACAGATATATTACATTAGAAGGAAAGAATAATATGCAGGAAATAAAATAAGAATTATCTTTAAAAAATAATTACATCTTCTGGTGTGTTGTCAGGGCCTCGAACCCTGAACCCCCAGATTAAAAGTCTGGTGCTCTGCCAATTGAGCTAACAACACTTTATTTATTTTCTTAATACAGAGTTCCCTCTCTGTATTTAAGCTTTAACCTTTTTCAACTTCTTCAACTTCTTTAATATGCTTTCTTATATATCTCATCAACATTAATGCTTTTTCTTCGTTATTTATTGTTGCGTTACCTAAATCTTCGATGGGAACTGGAAATTCAAAACCACACTCTGTAGAATATATTAAATTTCCATTAGCATATCTTATAAACTTTGCTTTTCTGTTATTTTCTACCATACTTTTTATATTAAATATCATTTTAAATTTCCTCTATTTATTTGAGAAGTATTTTTCTCTGGTACATCGTGTAGGGTTCGAACCTACGACCTTCGGATTAAAAGTCCGTTGCTCTACCAACTGAGCTAACGATGCATTATTTTTGTAGAAATGGTGAGGATCGAACTCACAGCTTTTGGTTTAAAATACCACTACTCTACCAAATAAGTTACACTTCTATTGGTGTGTTGTCAGGGCTTCGAACCCTGAACCCCCGGATTAAAAGTCCGGTGCTCTGCCAATTGAGCTAACAACACATTTCTTGGTGGATCTGGTGAGACTCGAACTCACAACCTTTGGTTTAAAAGACCACTACTCTACCTATTGAGTTACAGATCCAGGTTGGTGCATCGTGTAGGATTCGAACCTACGACCCTCGGATTAAAAGTCCACCGCTCTACCAACTAAGCTAACGATGCATTATAGAAATATCATTTAATTATAAAGCTTTTACCTTTCGTCTTTCTTCATATCGACCTATTGGGAACACTAATCATTAAACGATATTTCCTGGTGTGTTGTGTAGGGTTCGAACCTACGACCTTCGGATTAAAAGTCCGTTGCTCTACCAACTGAGCTAACAACACATTTCTTGGTGGATCTGGTGAGACTCGAACTCACAACCTTTGGTTTAAAAGACCACTACTCTACCTATTGAGTTACAGATCCAAATTACAAGCAATAAAAAAGGCTCCTTTAAAGGAGCCTATCTTGTTCACGACATGAGATCTCATGATCCCAATCGTAATAGATTAGACCCCTGCAATGTATGTTTCTTCTGTTTATAAGTTAAAGTCATCATTTTAAAATCCTCATTTTCATTAATTTAATTATTTATCTATATTGGTGGGTGTAGTAGGGTTCGAACCTACGACCAATTGATTAAGAGTCAACCGCTCTACCTACTGAGCTATACACCCGTTCATTTTTCTGGTAGACAGTAGCAGATTCGAACTGCTGACCTTCGCCATGTCAAGGCGGCACTCTAACCAACTGAGCTAACTGTCTATAATATGGTGGAGAAGATGGGATTTGAACCCACAACCGTCTGCTTGCAAAGCAGGTGCTCTACCAATTGAGCTACATCCCCTTATTTGTGGTGGAAACAGTAGGACTCGAACCTACCACCTCACGGTTATCAGCCGTGTGCTCTAACCAACTGAGCTATGCTTCCAGTATTATGGTGGAGAATATGGGAATCGAACCCATCTGATCTCTTCACTGCCAGTGAAGTGTCCACTCCATGCAGACCCATCCCCCATTTTAAAATTCTTACACTTACTACTGGTGGAAATAACTGGATTTGAACCAGTGACCTTTCCCTTATCAGGGGAACGTTCTACCACTGAACTATATTTCCATTCTTTTGGTGGAAACAGTAGGATTCGAACCTACCACCTCACGGTTATCAGCCGTGTGCTCTAACCAACTGAGCTATATTTCCAGATTCTGGTGGAGACACTGAGAATCGAACTCAGTTCCAAAGCTTGCAAGGCTAAGATTTTAACCAGATAAAATATGTCCCCATCTTTGGTGCGTTGTCAGGGCCTCGAACCCTGAACCCCCGGATTAAAAGTCCGGTGCTCTGCCAATTGAGCTAACAACACTTTTTATTTATTTCATTCTCTTCATGTTTTAAATAGTAGCACCCTTTTTTTCCTTTTGCAAGTCTTTTTTTAAACTTTTTAAAAATATTTTTAATTAAATCAATCACTTATAAAAATAAAAATAACAGTCTTCTAATCGGTTTTTAACCCTTTCAGAATAATTTTGGCATAAAAAAAGCCCCTTTATAAGGAGCCTTGTTTTTTATTTTCAGATCATTAGACCTTAAAAAAAGACTCCTGTTTTCGTGATTTAATTGCAATGCTTTTCTTAATAGCAATAGCAATTACACCGCTGGCTTTCGCCGCAGTGCGTTTAATTGCTTTTACTGAAACTAACAACGATAAATCAAACATATAATCACCTATAAAAAAGTTGTATAAAAAAAGGGCCCCATAATGGGACCCTTGTTATATTCAGAGATCCCCTAACTTTTAACTTTTGCCTTAACAATAGCAATTGCGCTGTCTTTTTTAGAGATAGCGTTTTTAATTGCTTTTTTATTAAGTAAGTTAAACATCAGGTTATCCTTTTAAAATTATCTATATATACATACTCTCATCTATTTATAAAGAAGTCAATCTTTTTTTTATGCATTGTATTTAATTTTTTAAATTCTTTTTGGTTTAGATGTGTTTATATCCACAAACCCATTATTTGATAAGATAGTTTTTTTCTCTTTATCTATATTCCTTTTAATTAAAAATTCATATAGTTCACTAACATATTCTTCATCTACATTTCTGTATTTGGTGTTTTTTATAAGTAAGTCAATTTCTTTATAATTTAAATCTATATTATAATTTTTAATCATCTTTTTTATTGTAAAAATAAACAAATTCCCTGGTGCATTCCCTTTTTTGTAATAATAGTTATTAGTAGAAAATTTTCTATTATTTAACTCTATATTAAAAATATCAGGTATTTTATTTATTTTTTTATAATTATTATGAATATAATTAATAAATGAAGGAGATAATCTATCACTTCCAAAATTTTCGGTTATAACTTTATCCAAAAAATTCTCTATATTTATTATTTTTGAATCGCCCCCATTCATTTTTAGCAGTTTAAAAATTTCTATGAAATAATAGATGGATTTTTGACCATAAGTGTATCCAGAAGGGCTTTCCACAAATATATCTTTTATAAAACTTGAATCAATCTTATTTTCTAAAATTATTTTTGCGGTTTTTATTTTTATATTATAAGAGAAATTTCCATTTATAATGCCTTTATAAATATTGCTATTTTTCTCTAAAATTAAATACTTTAACATTTCCTCACTCAACTCAAAGGATTTTATTTTATCCACATCAAAATTTTTCTCTTCAATTAAATATTTAATAATATCTTCATTTTCTTGATATACTAAACAGTTTTCTCCCATTGTATTTATATGGTAAATATCCAGTCCAGCACGTTCCATTTCTTTAAATTGATATAAAGATGACACATTTTTAAATAATGCTGTTCTGTTTAAAGCATCTCTTTGAAAAAGCGCGACTTTATATTTTTTCATAAGAAAATTAAAAAAATCATCTTCAATGTAACTATTAAAAAATGCATTACGACCTTGAATATTAACATCAAAAGGAGTCAAGCCTATTTTTTTATTTAACACTCTCATGTTTGCTTTATTATAAATAAAGCAAAGCATATTCATTTTTTTCCTCGAATAAATGTCTTTTGACTCTTGCTTTATTAACTTTAAATATAAACTTGGGAATATATAAGATAAATCATCATCTTCTGAATAATTTTTTAAATCTATAATTATTTGGTTTGTTCTAAATTTATCTTTTAAACATTTACGTTTTATTAATTCAATATATTGTAAATATTTTTTTTCTTCCTTTTTTCCTAATTCAATATTATCTCTGATTTTCTTTAAATATAATATTCCATTTAGGCTTTCTACATCATAGTCTATCTGTAATTTATCATGATCCAGATGATAATTACCTATTTGTTCCAATCGTTCATTATTAGTCATTTTCATGAGTAATTTTAAAGTTTTAGGTAATAATGCAAATTTATATATATTATCTTTGGATAGTTCAGCTTTTTCCCCTTTACTTATCACTTTTTTTAATAAAATAGAACAATAATCATCATTCAAAAATTGAGAGTTATACTCTTTGTAAGATATGCAATCCAGTATATCATACTTAGAACTGTTAGCTATAAAACCATTATCCAGTAAAAAGTTTACTATTTTCTCATTTCCCATAAAGCAATAAAATGTTGAAATTCCTGCTATGGAACATTGATTAACATTTAAACCTTTACCAATAAGATATTTCAAATTTTCTAATATTGGATCTATATTATTTATATTTATTTTTTTACTTAAGCTGAATACAATCGATGCTATATTTTGCTTATATTCATTTAAGTAATCTGCTGTGGCACCATTCTCTATTAATAGTTTAACTTTATTTAAACAGAAAAAACTTGCATAACATATTGCCTTTTCACCACGTATATTTACATATTCAGTGTCTATATTGTTATCTATCAAATATTTAGATAATTCAAAATCGGCATAATACAAAAGATTACCTGATTTGCTATTTATATTTATATCAATTTTCTTAGATTCGATTAAGTTTATAATTTCTTTATTTGATAATTTTCTTATTTTTGATATATTTAGCATTTTTTGTACCTGATAATTAATTTCTTTTTATTATATATTAATGCTTTATTTAATTCAAAAAATTTCTTTTTAATTTTATTTCCAATAAAAAAACCTCCATCTGGATGTGGAGGTTTCGTTTATCTTTTTTATTTTTTAGCCATCATTCCAGAATTGAGATTCCTTCTTCTTCACGAATTTTAGATACAAAAACTTTCTGGAATTTTTCCAGATACTGTTCGGAATCGCTATTAGTTGGCCATTCCATACCTGTTAGTTTTACAGCGAATTCATCCATAAACCATTCACGTTCATAGGTATCAAAACCATCAGATTCAGAAAGCAGAAATTTCTCCAGTTCGGAACCCTTTAACATATTTTTAAGATAATCAGGAGTAGCAGAAATCCCATATTTAGACAATACTTTATTCATACCATTAATCATTACTTCTGAAATCTCTGTTTTATTACTTGTCATGATTTTCTCCAGTTAAGATATCCTACTAGGACAAAAACATCTTATCACTGATTCCATTGCATGTACAGTGTTATTTCTATTAAATTTATTTTATAAAACTTTCTTTTTTGTTTTGATAATGATAACATCAGTATTAAATTTTACATATAAAGAGGTTTGTATGTTCATTCCACCACACCTTAATCTTCATAAATTTAATCAAAAATATTATAGAAGATTTAAAAATATAGAAAAATTTAAACCTATCCTTATTATTAAAGATGAAATTCCAGAACCATATGATAGTTTGTTTATATATGACATAGATTTTGTAATCAGAAACAGGGATTTTAATTCTTTTAAAACGGTGTTGAAAAGATATTTTCCATATTATTTTAATGCTAATTTTTTAGAAATGATACTATTGATTGTTGAAAGAAAAAAAGATTTCAAACTTTACATTGATTACATCTATCATTTAAAACTTGACGGTTTTATTGAAGATGCTATCAACGATCCTAAAACACAGGATTTATTGACTTGGTTACATCTTGGTAAAAAATATGATGCTATTGATTATTTGATTAATCATACCCCTTATCCTAAAAAGATTTTTGAAAAGCAAAATAGCCCTGATTATCGTTTCTGGGCTATCAGTCATAATGTCATTAAAGATGTTGAATTTGTTCTTGATAATTATGAATATGATCAGAACAGAATGAGTAATGCTGTTATTAATATGTGGAGTAAAGATATTGAAGGTAGAATTAAATTAATAGATCTTTTTATTGAGCGTGGGTTATTAGATATTTCTACTAAAGATCATGCAGATTTTATTTTTAACAGTAAAAGAGAGTTTAAAGGATTAAGTTTAAAAAAATACATTAGTCATTATAATGTAAACTTATCTGATAAAAAACTACATGATTTAATTCATACAGAACAAGATCACATTACTCATTTGCTTAATAATAACTTTAATTGTAACTTACTTACCAAAAATGGCTTTGCTGAATTTATTATTAATAACAATGATGTTTATGTTAAAAGTTTACTTCATTTATTTGAAAGAAAAGAAATGAAGTTTCTTTATTTTTTGGGGAAAAATAAAATAATCCTTGATAATTTTAATAAAAACGATTTTATATCGATTATTAATTCTGTTAATCATAAAAAAGAATATCAAGACATTCATCATCTTAAAAATTTTATTTTGTTAACAAAAACATTAGGTTTTAATGATTATGCCATCAATTATATTAAGAGTATAAATAATGCCAGTAATAGGTATGATGATATGTTGTCTATCCTTTTTTCATTATATGAAAAAGATATATTAAACCTAAACATGTATAAAAATAATAGTTCAACCTCAAAGAAAAGAATTTAATTTTACACAATTAAATATTTGAAATTTTAATATTTTTTATGTTAATATTTCTTGTCTAATTACACAATGGAGAAATATATGTCAGACAATAAATCACTAACTAATCATGATTCGGCTATTAATAATGATTTTTCATTTTCAGAAAAAAGTGCTCCTTTTTATTTTGTTGTATTCCTTATCGCTTCTTTGGTAAGTTTGTATTCTATTTATCATGCATGGAATATTGAATCTTTAGCTATTGGCATTACGGGTTGTTGTTTTGCTATTCTCTTTATTGCCCTTACCTTTAATTCATATGTCATTCTTAAACCAAATGAAACTTTAACTATTTCTTTCTTTGGTAAATATAAAGGAACATATCACACTCAGGGCTTTTCATTCTTTAACCCCTTCTATTCTACTAATAGTGTAAATGTGGGTATTAATACTCTTTCCACTAAACAATCTAAAATCAATGATAAAGATGGCACTCCTTTGCTTGTTAATCTTGTTGTTAACTGGAAGGTAAAAGAAAGCGGTAAATTTGTTTATAATTCTGAAAAACCTAAGGAATATGTTGAAAACGTGAGTGAGTCTGTTCTTAGGACTATTATCAATCAACATTATTATGACAGTAATGATGAGAATGAAGATACTTTGAGCAAAAATAGTTCTAAATTCTCCACTGAAATTGTAAAAATGTTAAATGACAGCCTTAAAGATATTGGTGTTACTGTCATGAATGCTAATATTGCCAATATCTCTTATGCACCAGAGATTGCAGGTGCTATGCTTCAGCGTCAGCAAGCTAAAAAAACGGGTGAAAGCCGTAAAGAAATTGTAGATGCAGCAGTAAATACCGTTACAGAGGCTATTACCAAGCTTGAAACATCTTCAAATGTAAAATTTAATGACGATGAAAAGAAAAAACTTTTAAAAGACCTTATGGTTGTTATTGTTAGTGATCAGCAAGTTACCCCTGTTATTAATATCTCTGAATAATATTAGAAGATATAATTTTTTATGAAAATACCCGCTTCGGCGGGTTTTTTCTTTTTAATCTTGTTTAAAACAATCCTTTGCATTAAAATAAATGAATAAGACAAAAGGAATCCCCATGAAAAATTTTTTAAAAGAACTTGATGAAGCTATTGGAACTGAATATGCTAACTATGATTTAAATAAGATAGATTTTCTTTATGAAAATTTTTCGCCTTCAAATATAATCGAATCACTACAGCAAAATATACAAAATTCTGATTATCACTTTATGACAGGTAATTGTGGTATATTAGCTCTCTCACTAGATCTTATTTTTGGCAATCATGACAATGGAAGTTTTGTTATTTTATCCACTGATCGTGGATATGATGATGACGAACAGGATTTCATTGATGAAGAGGATGAGGATTCTGAATTAGATTATCTATCCAGATTATCCATGTTTGGAGAAATGCAACATATTTTGTGGATTAACAAGGATGGAGTTATCTTTGATATTCTTGGTAATCGTAATAATATTGAGGATGCTATTATAGAATCAAATGATTTTTATGACCAGCTTGGATATTCTGAAAAAAAATTAATGCCAGTTTATTTTAATAAATCTCAAGTAGACAGAGTAGATCTTTATACTCAAATTTTAAGAGGAACACGAAATGAATATGAGCACCCACTTGAGCTTGTAAATAATATTTATGATTTATTACATCCAACATTAAATAAACAAAATAATAGAAAACATACTTTTTAATTTGGTTTTGTAAATATATGTAAATTTTGTTGACTTTTACGTTAAAAAAATATTTTTCCGTCAATCAAAATGGTTTACATTCGCCATTGTCAACCATTTTGGCTGACAAAGTTTTTTATGGTATCCCCAGCGGGATTCGAACCCGCATCTGTAAGGTGAAAGCCTACATGTCCTATGCCATTAGACGATAGGGATATTACTGGTATTCCTGACGAGAATTGAACTCGCATTTTCAGAGTGAAAGTCTGACGATCTGCCGTTAATCTACAGGAATATTGTTTGGTATCTCTAGTGGGATTCGAACCCACATCTATAAGGTGAAAGCCTATATGTCCTATGCCATTAGACGATAGAGATATTGCTGGTATTCCTGACGAGAATTGAACTCGCGTCTTCAGAGTGAAAGTCTGACGATCTACCGTTAATCTACAGGAATATTGTTCTATTTGGTACTCCCAACGGGATTCGAACCCGTGTTCCTGCTGTGAAAGAGCAGTATCCTGAACCTCTAGATGATAGGAGTAAAACTGGTATCCCCAGCGGGATTTGAACCCGCATCTGTAAGGTGAAAGCCTACATGTCCTATGCCATTAGACGATAGGGATAATTATGGTATTCCTGACGAGAATTGAACTCGCATCTTCAGAGTGAAAGTCTGATGATCTACCGTTAATCTACAGGAATATTACTTCTATTTGGTACTCTTAACGGGAATTGAACCCGTATTTTTGCCGTGAGAGAGCAACGTCCTGCCATTAGACGATAAGAGCATTTATTGAATTCTTTTATTACAGTTGGTGTCCCTGACGAGATTTGAACTCGTGTTCTCGCCGTGAAAGGGCGATGTCCTGGGCCTCTAGACGACAGGGACTACACTGTATATTTATTTGATTAATTCTGTATTGATTATGAATATTTCAGATACAGAGACATAATTTTATACTGGCTTTGTATTTTATGTCCCTGGTAGTGATAGGAAACTACATTATTACTTAATAGCCAATTAAGTAAACAGAGACTTAACGTTCTTCACACTCTCGCATTTTTTATTCCTCGTTAAGTTTTTTCTTTTGCTGCTTCAATGATTATATACTAACACTATATTTTTTATTATGCAAGTATTTTTTTATTATTTTTTAAAATATTTTCTTTTAAATCAATGAGTTAAATTAAAATAAAAGAACCCCCCTGAATAACTATTCAGAATAAAATTTAATTAATGCAATAAAAAAAGGCTCCACCAGGGAGCCTTTTTATTTATCCTTAATTGTTGAATTAAAGACAAGCTACCCCGGAACGTTCAAGACGTTCTTCAGAGTGCTCTTCACTTACAACAGAAAACAAAACTACACCAGTATTAACTAGTGTATTTAAAATTGAATCTGATGCACTTATTACATTCAACATTTTTTTTCCTTTTCAGTTTAAAACAATATTTCTTTTAATATTATACTTTTGATTTTATTAAGTCAATATATTTTTATTTAATAAATTAACTGTAAAGCCCCCATTTTCTCAAACGGGGGCTTATTTTAAAACTAAAGCTTAAATTTTCTTATTATATTTACTAACTCAGAGGCTTGTTCATTCAGTGATCCAGAAGCTGCTGTTGCTTGTTCTACTAAGGCAGCATTCTGTTGAGTCATGCCATCTAATTCATGAATAGATCTATTAATTTGTTCTATACCAATAGACTGCTCATTATTAAATATATTAATTTCTTCCATAATATCTTTTACATTATTAATTGATTGATTTATGTTAGTTATTACTTCCTGAGAACTCTGAACTTGTTTATATCCTTCTGCTATTAAACTGGTAGAATTTCCTATTAATTCTTTTATTTCTTTAGAAGCTACTGCTGACTTCTGAGCCAAATTTCTAACTTCACCAGCTACCACTGCAAAACCTTTTCCATGATTACCTGCACGAGCCGCTTCCACGGCAGCATTTAATGCCAATAAATTTGTCTGGAAAGCTATATTATCAATTAATGATGTTATTTCACTAATTTTATCAGAAGATACTTTTATCAATTGCATAGTCTCAATGACTTTACTAAATGCCTCATTTCCTTTTTTAGCATGACCAGTTGCTTCATTAGTCATTTCTATAGACATTTTAGATTTCTCTGTACTTGACATTGCACTACTGGATATTTGATTCACAGATGATGCGATTGCTTGTAAATTTGCAGCACTTTCTTCTGTTCTTGTTGCCAAATCATTATTTCCGGTAGTTATTTCTTTAGAAGCAAGAGAAATTTCTTTTGCACTGTTATTTATGTTTTTTACATTTTCAGCTAAATCATGAGCCATTTTATTTAGGAAAAACAACAAGCTTCCTTGATGCTTAGTATTAATGCTTACATTTAACTCGCCATTTGCTACCTTTTCCATCATTTGGATAGCTTCAATAGGCTCACCACCAATTTGTTTAAACACTTTTCTTATCAGGAACTGGCAAATTAAACTTAGAATAGCTATAACTATAAATCCTTCTAAAATAATTTTCTTTAATTCGGCATATAATATATCATCTAAATCATCCATATATACGCCAGAACCAATCATCCAATCCCAGCCCTCTAATTTTTTCACATATTCAAGTTTATCTACTGGATCACTTTGTCCAGGTTTGGGGAATTGAATTAACATTTGAGCTTCACCATTTTTTGAATTACTAAGAGCGGCTCTTAATTCTACTAATTCAGTTTTATTACCTGATGTTTTTATATCATAGATAGTTCTAACGCCCTCCCAATCTTCATGGATTGGGTGCATTACAGTATTTCCGTTCATATCAAATATGAAAAAATATTCTTTAGAACCGTCTGATCCTTTATATCCTGATTTTTTTATAGCTTCTTTTGATAACCTTTTAGCTTCTTCTTCTGTTATTTTACCTGAAATAGCTTGCTGCTGGTAACCTTCTGCTATAGTAAACACTGACTGCACAACAGTTTTTAATTGTGTTAATTTATCTTCTTTGATATTTTCAAAATTTTGCCATGCAATTAAGGCTATGAATAGCCAAACTGATAAACAAATTAAAGCAACAAAAATTCTCATTTGTGTTTTTAGACTTTTCATATATTTTCCTTAAATATATAGGGGTTAGGACTGTAGTTTTATACTGCGGATTATAAAAATTCAATCTATTTATTCGTTGCTTTAAAGAAAACATTTTATTTTGTTAAATTTTGGTTATATGAATTTGAATTGCTATTTTTAAGATTTAAACAGCATTATCTGCTAAAAAAACTTTGATTAAAAATGCTTATCTTTATTTTAAAATTTTGAACAAAATTTAATGCATGATATAAACAAAACAAACAAATTATTAATTGGGGTTTATTATGAACAAATATTTTTTAGCGGGTTTTACTCTTTTATTATCAACCGGATCATATGCTGTAGATACATTTAAACCTGATGCCGAATATACTGCGACTTATCAAGTTTATAAAATAAAGGGGAATGATAAAGATTTAATCACATCATCAAGCACTGTAGTTAAAGCTAATCAAGAAACACCTTTAAAAATAGAAAAAAGCCTTGGGGATAAAATTTCAGTGGCTACCGAAGGACTTGAAGTTTTTACTACCATTTTAAAGACAGATAAAGGGGAAAAATGGGAATTTAAAGGGACAGTCACAACATTAAAATCTGTTTATACATCAAAAGATTTAAAATGGGCTAAACTGGTCTCTGAAACTGTTGCTTTTAGAAATTCAATGAATCTAAATAAAGGAGAGAAAACAGAGTATACTTCTTCTTTTGAGCAAGATGGCTCTCATTATTTGCTTAAAAGTTCCGTTTTAAGATTAAAATAATTTAAATAAAAATGCCAGGGAACTGGCATTTTTTTTGTTTAATCAATTTTATTTTCTATTTGAATATAATTCACATTATTTTTAGAACAATCAAAATTATACTTATTTTCACTTACTGGAATACCATTTAACTTTATGTTTCTTTTCTTATTCTTTATTTCATTATAAAAATCATTCAGATTTTTTTCGTATATAATTTTATTTTCTTTCTTCATAATGAAAAAAGCAATCTTTCCGCTTAATGTATCTCTTGGATCTTTTTGTAATAAATTTTTAGTATCTTCACAAAAAGAATAAAGATAATTATATGAATTGATTTTTATCGATTCATTTTTTATATTATTTTCAATGGTCAGATTTTCACGACCTCCACCTAATTTTAATAATGTATTATTTTTACTTTTATTTTTTAGAATATCTTTTGAAAATATATTAAGTAATCTTTCTTTATTAAGATCAAGGGGGATTTTTTGAAGATTCATAGATTTTATTTGATTGTCCAACATGAATAAAATGTTGAATTCTTGAGTTACAGAATTAATTTTCATTGATACTGAACCAAGTATAGATAAACATACTATTACTATCGACATCACTAACATAAAACAAGCAGAAAAACCTATGATTATTTTTTTTATATTATATTTGTTTAAATTATTCATATCCCCTCCTTTTTTTGAATAATATCTTTTTTCAATATACATTTTCAATATTTTTTTATCCAAATACTAAAAAGAAAAATCCCGCCACAAGGACGGGATATATCAATAAAGTCTGCCTCTACATGGTGTAGAAATGTTAACCACTTAGGCTAACACCGATTTTTCAACCTTGTGTCTCAAAGATTTACTAAATCAGGCTTAAATTCAATTGGAGCGACCTACCAGGATCGAACTGGTCTCATTAGCTTGGAAGGCTAAGGCACAACCACTATACCAAGATCGCATTTTGGAGCGGGTAACCAGGATCGAACTGGTCTCACTAGCTTGGAAGGCTAGGGCACAACCACTATACCATACCCGCATTTTCTAATCTGGCAGTGAAGGAGGGATTCGAACCCTCGAACCGTATTTCTACAGTTGCTGTCTTAGCAGGACAGTGTTTTCAGCCACTCAACCACTTCACTATTATATATAACTCTTTGAAAAGAATACTACTATAAACGTAACTAATAATCAAATATTTTTTTTCTTTTTTACTAAATTGGCAGTGGAGGTGGGATTCGAACCCACGGACCCTTTCGAGCCGACAGTTTTCAAGACTGTTACCTTAAACCGCTCAGACACTCCACTATATTAATTACTTCAAAACTAATTCTTTTATTTTTTAGCTTTTTGAAAATGATAATCTTCATTTTCATTACTCATAAAATTTATAATTTATTACATTTTTGGCAGTGGAAGTGGGATTCGAACCCACGGACCCTTGCGAGCCGACAATTTTCAAGACTGTTTCCTTAAACCACTCGGACACTCCACTATTTGGCGGTAACAATAGGATTCGAACCTATGAAGCGTTATTCACACCTACTACCTTTCCAGGGTAGCTCATTAAACCAACTCTGACATGTTACCATTTTGGTTAGGATTGTGGGATTCGAACCCACGTTAACGGTTTTGGAGACCGTGATCTTGCCACTAGAAGAAATCCCAATTTTTATACATCTGGCTGGAGCTGAAGGAATCGAACCCTCATTTTCGGACTTGGAAACCGCGATCTTGCCATTAGAAGAAGCTCCAATTTTTAAATCTTTTATCTTGTCTTCATGTTTTAAATAGTAGCACCATTTTTTTTACTTTGCAAGTCTTTTTTTAAAGTTTTTTAAAATATTTTTAATTAAATCAATCACTTATATTAAGATAAATAACAATCTTCCTAATGAAAATATCAGGAAATTTTAAATATTTAGGTAATAAAAAAGGAGACCCGAAGGTCTCCTTATAACTGTCTATAAATAATTAAGACGAGTGAGACCATCCCGATTTCCAGGAACTACTTGACCACGATGATCCGAAGTTAGTATTGATAGTCTTAAACGTCATAAAATTTCCTTAACATAATTTATTTTTATACATCTTTAACCATAATACTTATAACTTAATTAAAAGTCAATAAATATTTATATTTAAGGTGATATAGAGTATTATAGTATATATCTCTTAAAAAGGCGTAAATATGGAAACCACATTTAATGATGTTATTAAGTTTTATCAGCAATCTAATGTTATTGAAAACTTAGAGGTTTACAGGAAACATCGTTATAAACTAGATGTACAGGATATGTTGTTTGGGCTGGAAAATATATTCAGACAATATAAAAATTTGGATCATTTTTCATTTCATTTCGTTTTTAATAAAAGCAATAAAATAAAAAATAATAAACTTCCCTTTCATTTAAATAAACCTTATGGTCATTTGCAAGATATAGGATTTTTACATTGCCGATTATTTGATAAGAATAGTAATATGATAAAAGATCATATACTACATAATCGTTTTATTGATAATTTTTCAAAACTAAATATTATCAATGATAACAAAAATTCTATTAATCTATTTTCTGATAAAGGGGCACGTAAAAAAAGATTAAGTATATATCAAAATATTTCGGACAATTATGGTTTTGCAGAAAACTACATGAATATCATGAAAAAGAATTTTTCATTTTTTAATCTTCACTTTAAGCAACATGTTTCATTAGATAATAGAAAATATTCAGAAAATTTAGACTTTAAAATTTTTGAACATACTACATTTACTTTACCACTTTCTTTATCCTCATACGAAGAAGATACTTTTTACAATAAAAGCTATAATATTAATAAAGAATATTCTGTTATTGAGTATATAGAAAAAATGCAGTTCCTTAAATTAATACTTTCCATTGCAGAGGGCTTCAATTTTAATCACTTTGAAAAAGTGAACTTTAATAATGATTATATATATATTAATGGTAAAAATAAAAATTTAGATCTTTGTCATCAAATTATTGGTGATTTTACAAAATTTAGTAATTTTTTTGGATATGGAATCAAAGAAAAAATGGGCATCACATCTTTGGATAAAAACAATTTCTTAAAAATTATAGAATTAGCACCTAACGTAAGTAAAGATTTCCTTCAGTATACTAAATATCATTTAAGCTCCTTAGTTGCTCAAAAAGAAAGAAATATAATAAATAAAGAAATGGAAATTTTTATGAAGGAACAGATACAACCTACAGAAGTTAAACAATCTTCTTCATTACCAAAAATAAAAAGAAGGATCTAATAAAAAAGCACCATAATGGTGCTTTTCTTTATACCCTATGAGCAAGATCAGGAGGTTAATTTTTCAAATTCTTCAGAATATGAATTTTTAAAACAATCACCAAAAATATCCATTACATTAATACTGGATTCCATTTTTTCTTGTTCATGCAGAATTTTTGCATACTCTAAAGCTCCTTCCATATACACATCATAACCAAGACCTGACTCTTTAAACTCATCAGTTCTTTGTTTAAATTTGAATGCGATATTTTTATACTTTTCCGTTTTAAAATCATAAAGGACATTTTTATCTTTGGATGAAGCAATTTCCATTTCTGCTAAATCAAAAATAACCTGTGGGTGAGATTCTTCTTCTGAAAGTTCTTTGATTTTATCAAAGATGATAACTGCTGAGTGGTTTTCTTTAATAATATTTTGGATTTTTTCAATAACAGACATACATCACCTCATTTAGTTTTTAAGGTCTAATAATAAATCAAAAAAAATAAAAAGTACAGCTTTAAAAACAAAAAAGGAAAGCCTAAGCTCTCCTTTAAAATGTTTTTGACGAATCAGGTCCGCACCTGGAAGCTGCCTCGAACAGCAAAACGCCAGTATGAACATGGATGAGCACCAGACCCACTACTCGATTCGAACGACAATCCACTCACAACTCGTCAAAAACATCTTAATAATTTTATACACTAAAAAATAATAATTTGCAAATTTGCATTTAATTTTTTTTAGTTATATTCTTATAGAATTCAACAAACATAAAATAGAGGATCACTTGTATAAATCGCAAATTTTTTCTGACTTAACACTTGGTAAAATAGATATTTTTCAGGCTATCAAACTTCTTGAAAATAAAGTAGAGAATAAAAAAGATGAGGGCGTTGTTTATACACCGAGATATATTGCAGAATATATTATTAAAAATATTAACTATCATGTAAATGAAACCATATATGAACCATCGGTAGGACATGGAATTTTTTTATTTACTTTAATAGAACATGTATTAGAAAAGTTTAAACTGACCAAAAAACAATTTACAAAGTGGTTTAATAACAATGTTTTTGCTAATGAAATATCCACTGACAAAGTAAATGACCTGTTAATGCTTTTAATTATATACTTTGAACGTAAAGGTATAGAGGGAATTAATTATAATAACATCACTAATACAGATTCATTAAAAAAGAATTACCCATTTAAATATGATGTTATAATAGGAAATCCACCATATGTAAGAACTAAAAATCTTAATAAAGATTATCTTTCTTTTCTTAAACAAAATTTTCACTCATGCCAAAAAGGAAATGTAGATATATTTTATGCTTTTATTGAACTTTCTATGAAAATATCTAAAAGATCTTCAATGATTGTCCCTAATAGTTATTTATACAATAAATCTGCTACAGAATTAAGGAAAATAACCCTTTCTAAGTTAAAAAGCATTGTGGATTTTAAGTCTGAAATGATATTTAATCCAACCAGAATCTATACATGTATATATCAATTATCAGAAGATGTTGATAATAAAGTTTCATACTCAAATTCAATTAACCAGAATCCTGTTGATTATCTACGAAATAGCTTAAATAACGAGCACTGGCTTTTTAATGAAAATAATGCAAAATTACTTCCTGATAATCTGGATATAAAAGGGGGAATAGCCACTTTAAGAGACAAACTTTATATTATAGAAAACCCTGAACTTATTATTATTGATGGTAAAGAATATTTTGTGAAATATTTTCAAGAAAAAAAATTTTTTATAGAAAAATGCATTACCGTTGATTTTTTTAAGATAACTAAAATGAATAAAAAGTATGTCATGATTAAACCTTACAATAATAAAAACCAGATTATGACTGAAAAATTCATTTGTGATAATTACCCTTATGCCTATCAATATTTTAAAGCTATACGCAATACGCTTGATGAAAGAGATAAAGGAAAAGTTCAGGGTTATGAGGCATGGTATGCATATGGTAGAAAACAGGGTATTTTTTCTAACAATAAAAAATTTCATTTACTTATACCAAAGATGAGCACATTACCAGTTAAATCTTATTTGATTGAAACTACAAATGATTTCTTGTTTGTTTCTGGATATGTAATTAGCTTTACAAGAAAAGAAGATGCTTTGAATATTCAACGAATAATATCATCCAACCTCTTTTCTGATAATATTAAAAATATAGGAAAAGAATGGCCTGGTAATCCTCCTTATTATGAATTTAAGATCAGTCATTTAAAAAATATATAAAAATAATGCCACTTTTTAAAAGTGGCATATATATTTCCATAAATAATTTAATTAATTTCGATTCATTTTTGGGGAATTCTATTTAACATTTGTTGATAAATCCATAGTGCATTTCTTTCATTTAAACGACTTACATCATATTCATCATGATTAATTACCATCTTAACCATCGCAGGAATAAACATAAACATTTCAGGAAGTGGTTCTAAAGGAGCAAGCTTCCAACCATCTGGAATAGCAACATTACTTTTATCTTGAACAAATTGATTCAACACCAAACTCACTATTTTATTTTGTGGTGAATTTTCATCAGAGTTTTCTTTTACCTGCTTACACATCTCAATAATTTCATTGTGCTCTTGATTGAGTTGAATAAAAGCAAGCTTTGCAATTTTATATTCTACCGATGTTTCAGGTGCTATATTTATGATATTCTGACAATATTTTAATAGCTCTTTTTTTTCATTGTCTGATTGTATATTACTCATAAAATCTCCCACTCACCAGTCAACCGAGTTATTAATTATTAATATGCGAATCTTATCAAAAAATCATTTTTTATACAACTCTTTTACAGACTCAACCTGAACCATGCAAAATACACATTTCCATTATTATATGTTCCTGGAATATAAGTCATCTGGAATGTTGCTGGACCATATCCAATTGAAGCAAGGGGGAGAACTAAAGGTATCGGTATATAATTCCAGTTATGCCTTGCTGTAACACCTGCTGTATAACCTAAACCAAGTCTGAATTTATCATCTTTAAAGGGTCGCCATATATTTTCATATCCATAACCTGCTATAGGCTCTATATAAGAGTATGAGTCCTTAAATGCCATCACATAAAATCCATGCCAGTTTCCATTTTCATCAAACCTTGATTTACCCAAACCAAAACCATCTGGTTTTTCATTATAATTTTCAGCTTTTTCTTTATTATATGCGAATCTTGCGTGCCATGTGACGCTTGGAAAATACAGATCTACTTTATCTGATTGATACCATGTGTCTTTTAAATCAATTTCTTTGCTATCCCACCATTCATTAATATCCGCATAACTGTTAAATGAAAAAACTAAGATAAAAACCAAATAAAATAATCTCATATAAAAACATCCTTAATCATTAAATTTTTAATAAATATTAAACATAATTTGAAACTATTTCAAAAATATTTGCTATAATAGTATAATTATTGCTTTTATGATTTTAAACTAAAAAGGGTTATTTTATGGCTAAGTCTAAAGAACAAAAAAAACTTGAAGCTAATTTTAGAGAAGTAAGGGGGAATCTGATAGATATTTACAGACAAGCAGAATCCGAACCATTTTACAATATCATTAAAACATTACTTAACAAGAATATTGAAAGTTTTGACGAAATAGAGATTAGAGTTTTTAAGAAATCAGGTGCTTTAGATTATTTAAAAAAGATAGAGAAATACAAGAAAGAATACATGAGTTTCCCGGAATATCTTCAAATTACTGGATTTGATGGATGGAATCTTGATGGTGCAGATGATCTTAAAAAATTTAAAATTGAAATTGAAAAAAACTATATTTTAAATAATGTTTCATCCTTATCAGAGCCTGAAAAAATAAAATTAAAAAAAAGAATATAAAAAAAATCCCACATACGGAATGTGGGATTATATTTTTAACTATTAGCTTTACTAATATATTATTTTTGTGTATATACCACCACTTCACCAGTTTTACCTGGTAGTTTTTTACCAAGACGCTCTTTCAGCACCGCCTCGTCGCCTTCTTCTGTTTTAAATTTAAAAACAGGTTTCTTCCAAAGAGTATTTACTGATTCAACAGCAACATATTCTTTTTTAGAGATAGGTAAGCCACTTTTTTCATCTTTTACTGTTTTTACAATAATTGTCTGACTCATTTTTCAACCCTCATTTATTTTATTGATTAACAGTATATCTTCTTTTAAGAAATAGTACAACATACATCTATTAAAAATACAGAGAAACTTTTTTCAATTTATTGATAATCTTTTTATTTTTATCTACCAAAATATCAAAATAAATTTTCAGAATAATACATTTAATTAGTTCTGATTGACCGGAATATTGATTTTTCTCTATAATCTCATTAATAGAAGAATTTTGCTTAGTGTTGATTTTTAAGGAGACTCGTTTGGAAGATTTAGCTTCTGCAATATCCAGAGACAACAATGATTTCAATGATTCATTAGAGATATTTCCTGAATGGATTTCATCCATATAATACATAATGATTGTTTTATAGAAGTTCTCATCAAGATCTTTATCAATTTGGTTAACAGCCATATAAAGAATATCAATGAAATGGGCAGGCACTCTCACTTCGACCGAATGTTTTACACGAACCTCTGCATGAATATGTGGTGTTGATTGAACAGGGGAGGCTATATCTGCGTCACAATTATTACAGACTAATGCAAGAATATTTTTAACAACATTTTTATTATCATTAATATAAAAATCTCTCAATAAATATGTACCTGTAATTTTTCCACATGCTGGACAGAATGCGGTTTTTTGATCACCTTCTTTTACTATTCTCATAAATATTTCCTCATAATGTTTTGGAGTATTATGCACGATTATTATCGTACTGTCAAAAATAAATACACAAAAAGCATCTTTGTGTAAATAAACCTTTTAAGTTATAATACTCATAAATATAAAAGACATTTGAGGATGAGACATGACTACCAAAATGACCAAAAAAAATTCAGATTTTATCACTAATTTTGAAAAAAATATTATCCCCATGCTTAATTACAAACAAATAAATGAAGTTATGCAATATTTAAAGGAAACAGACTTTACTCCGAAACAAATGGAAATAATTAATGAATTACTTGAAAATAAATTCGCCCCTATTTCTGATATTTATAAAGATAAACCAACGTTTAACCCAATAGCTAAATTTGCTTTTATGGTTCCTTATTTTCTTAATGTTAAAAATGCAATTAATAAAGAATTAAAGGAAGAAGAAATAAAACAAAAAAGAATTGAGGAAATTCTTCAAAATATGTTGAATGTATCAAAAAGGGATTTTGTTTCTTATCTTACTTACTCTTTCATTGTTAATATGGAAAGTAAATTATTTACTAATTATGAAACTGACATTATTAAGGAACTGGAAGAAATAATGCCAATGGTCAAATCTGAAATCAAAACATCTTTAAAACACCGATTGGGAAGTTTAAACAGTTTACGCTCTAATAACATAAATCAATTATGTTGGCTTTTAGATAATAAAATGGTGTCTGTTAACACATTATATGGTGATAAAACATTATCTTTTTTAGCATCAGATAGAGAAACTTTGGAATTTCTTAAATCAAAAGGGGCTGATTTTTCATTACAAAATGATATACGTGAGATATGTACTTTTTATAATAAAGATATAGATTCTTTGAAATTTTTAACAGCAGAAGGATGTGATATTAACCATCTAAACATTTATGATAAAAATTTTGCTTTTTATATGATAAAAAATACCTCTATACAAATAAAAGACCTTACCGCACTAGGAGTAAACATACATCAATTTGATAATCAAGAACTTAATATATTGAATTATACTACTTCTTTAGAACAAGCAAAAGAACTTTTAAATTATAATGTTAAAATAAAACATGGTTCCTTTTATAGTGAAGAAGTTAGAAATCTTGTAAAATCGCATCAAGAAAAATTGACACTTCAAAATGAAGTTAGCTATAAAAAATCCAATAAACTTAATATGTAATAAAAAACCCGCTTCGGCGGGTTTTATTTAATTTTTTGTGCAAATTTTTTATATGAAAATAATAATTTAGAATATTCATTTGCTAATTTTTCGAAAATCTAAATATTATTATAAATATAATTTAGTGATTTTATTAATTAATATCTTCTATATTTGGCGCTTCCTGCTGGACTCGAACCAGCGACATATTGATTAACAGTCAACCGTTCTACCGACTGAACTAAGGAAGCATTATTTTATTTGGCAGTGAAGAAGGGATTCGAACCCTCGGACCATATTGCTACAGCCTCTGTCTTAGCAGGACAGTGTTTTTAACCACTCAACCACTTCACTATTATTGGTATTGAAGATGGGATTCGAACCCATAATTACTTTAGTGGAGTCATTACTTCCACTTGTATTTCGGTTGGAGAAACGAGTCATCCCGTCAGAAACCATGCCCTAATACATTAAAGCTACTGTATTACCAGAATACATTTACGTTTTGATGTATGCGTCTGCCATTTCCGCCACTTCAATTGGCGCTTCCTGCTGGATTCGAACCAGCGACATATGGATTAACAGTCCACCGTTCTACCTACTGAACTAAGAAAGCATTGATTAAACTACAATTCTATCACGCCAGGAATAATTTACTTATCCCCCGCCAGGATTCGAACCTGTTAAAGCAGTATTTCCTGCGGTAGTAATTTTTATCTGCTTGTAATTTAATCTGGTGCATTTGGAGGGATTCGAACCCCCGACATCCACGTTCGTAGCGTGGCGCTCTATCCAACTGAACTACAAATGCATATTTCCATTTCATGAAAAAGAACTACCCGTCTATTCACCAGAACCCTACAATGTAGGGGGAGGATTCCGACTCTCTTTCATTTGACCAAAGGCCAATCCTTGTTTGTTTACATTGGCAGTGAAGGAGGGATTCGAACCCTCGGACCATATTACTATAGCCTCTGTCTTAGCAGGACAGCGTATTCGACCGCTCTACCACTTCACTATAATTTGGCGCTTTCTGCTGGATTCGAACCAGCGACATACTGATTAACAGTCAGCCGTTCTACCTACTGAACTAAGAAAGCATTTTACTACACTGGCGCTTCCTGCTGGACTTGAACCAGCGACATATGGATTAACAGTCCACCGTTCTACCGACTGAACTAAGGAAGCATTTTGATACACTGGCGCTTTCTGCTGGATTCGAACCAGCGACATACTGATTAACAGTCAGCCGTTCTACCTACTGAACTAAGAAAGCATTTTGCTACACTGGCGCTTCCTGCTGGGATCGAACCAGCGACACATGGATTAACAGTCCATCGTTCTACCACTGAACTAAGGAAGCATATCTTCTGGCGCACCTGGAGGGATTCGAACCCCCGACCTTCACGTTCGTAGCGTGCTGCTCTATCCACTGAGCTACAGGTGCATATTTTTCTTTGTTGCTTTATCTTATATTTTATATACTATCATTCATTTTTTATCTTTGCAAGTCTTTTTTACAACTTTTTTAAAATATTTTTAATAAAATCAATGACTTATATTATATGAAATAGCAATCTCTTGAGTTTAAAACTCAAGAAAATCTATTTTTTTATACATAAAAAAAAGAGACCTCGTAAGGTCTCTTTTCTCTTTCTTATCATTTAATTTGACAAGCGAGACCTCCAGAGGCTGTTTCCTGAATTATTGCGACTATTATTAGAAAGCAAAATAACTCCATCCACAGAAGTGGTTAGAGTTTTTAAAGTTGCTTTCATTAATAAATCAGTCATCGCTTTTACCTTTTATTTATATATATAATTCATATTATCTTCTTATTTTTATTATAGCAAGTCTTTTTATTGTTTTTTAACAGTTTTTTTTAATATGAAAATATAACCTATTGAATTAATAGACTCTTTATCGTTGCATTATTTTTTTAATAAATTATAGTCACTAACGAAACTTAATAAAAGGAGATTTTTATGGATCAACATATTTTTAATACTACCTTAAATAATGTTCCAGAGGATATAAAATTAGATGTAATAAAAAGACTTAACTTGCTATTAATTGATTTTATTGATCTTGGTTTAATAACTAAACAAGCTCACTGGAACATGAAAGGTTCTAACTTTATAGCTGTTCATGAGATGTTGGATAAATTTCACTCTACATTACAAGAACATCAAGATGTTATAGCTGAAAGAATTGTTCAATTAGGTGGATATGCTGTTGGTATTTCTCAAAGAGTTGTATCAGGTTCGTTAAATGAATACCCTACAGATATTATTGCTGTTAAAGACCATTTAAAAGAACTTTGCTCTCGATATGCTATAGTTGCCAACAGAACCAGAACTTCTATAGTTGAAGTGCAGGATGAAGATACAGCAGATATACTCACAGCAGCATCCAGAGATCTTGATCAGCAGTTATGGTTTATAGAAGCCCATCTCTATTAATAATTTCCCCCTCATTCAACCGAGGGGTTTTTATTCATTTTTACAGTTGACCTTTACTTTTTAACATCTATATTTAATTAAACTATAAATAAAAATAAAGGAAAATACATGCAAAAACAAATCATTCTTACTGGGCTTTGTTTCTGGAGCACAGAAGCTATTTTTCAGAGAGTTAAAGGCATTTCAGAAACACAATGTGGATATTATGACATACATAATTTCGATTTTGCATGGAGTGAAGAAGACAGATTAGAATCTGTTTTAATCTCTTACAACGACGATGTTATTGATTTAAATACCATTCTAGATATTTATTTTTTAACACATAACCCTGCTTTGGTCGCTTGGAGTAAGGAAGAATGTATTTATCCTTTATGTAGACCAGCCATTTTTTGTTTCAATGATACTGAATTACCTTTTATTCAACAGAAAATTGATAAATTAAAAAAAGATTCTACAGAACCTTTTTATACTAAGGTGTTATTTGCAGATATAAAAGCTTTTAAAAATGCATCAGACTATGATCAGGATTTTTACAACAAAAGGCCAAATGACGGATTTTCATGTTCTAATATTCTACCAAAAATTGAAAAGTTGAAACTTAATTATCCAAATATTTTTTTAGGTTAATTGTTATAAAACCAGTGCAAAACTGGTTTTATTCTCTTCCTATAGATAATATGAAAGATAGCTGTTTTTAATCATGATAATCAAGAGGATCACCATAAATGAATTTGCTATGAGAGCAATAATTTTCCCTTGCTTTTTCTACAGCATCAGGATATTTCTTTTTAATATTTCTGTAAAATTCTAAATTTTTTTTCATTGCATCAACAGAAACACCTACTACAATATTTGCAGGCAAGTAATCACCAAATGAAGGACAAAATAGCATATACATTTTTTCTGGACATTTTCTTTCAAAATATGACACTTTTTGAAATATCCACTCTTCAATATTATTCGATGATGGAAAACGAGGGATCTTTTCGCATTCTTCTTTTTTTTTGAAAAAACCGAAGATATTAAACATATTCAAAACCTCTTATTAAACTACAACAGATTTTATCAAAAAAAACATCCATGTACAACTAATTATTATATCCTTTTTGCTTTAATTGACTTACTAAAACTTTGATTTTCATTCAGAGATTTTTCTATCATTATTTTTTCTACAATTGTTTTCACTTCGTCTTCTTCACATACTTTTTTAAGACTGTAATTGACAGAACATCCAGACTCAAGGCTTTCAACCAGATAGTTTAAAAACTCAAGATCGCCTTTTAAATATTTACTTATAGATGTTAAATATGAATGAGAAAGGTTATCGTTTTTATTACTTGCCTTATAATACTTCTCTATATTTGAGGCAAAAATTTTGGCATTGTTCATCTCCTCAATCTCTTGGAGATTCGACCAATTTATAAAACGTAAAAGTTCATTGAATGCAATTAAATTATAAATTACTGCTATATGAGAAATATCTTTAAAATCTTGAGCATAATCGTTAACTTTTATTTTATCAGATCTGGCTTCATCAAAATAATTTACACCTAATATTTTTTTTATATTATCAAAATTTGTTAAAACTTCTAACTTTTCAGTATAAATTGCTTTTTTACTTTTGAATAATTTATCCAGTAGTTTATAACTTTTAATAAATTGTTTTAACAAATTATTATCACAAAAAATACTTTTATCTTTTTCATACATTTTTTTAATTTTATCCTGCATATTCTCTTTCAATCTATGCACATCAGAAGTTATTACACTGAAAAGAAATAAACTTTCATCAACAAAAGATTTTCTTGCCTCAAAATCTTTTTTGATATGCATTAATTTTCCAAAACATGCATCATGCGGATAATCAATTTTACATGAGAAAAATTCTAATAAATTAACATCGGTTCCTGGTAACTTGTAATTTATTTTAGGTGCAAATTCATTATAAACTTTTTTAAAGTTAGTAATATTGTCAGCAGAATAACTTTTAATTATTAATTCACACATTTCATCATCTGTAAGTTTTAATAAAGTTATTCTTTCATCAATAAAACCTGTTATTTCATTTTTTAATGGTGCATATAAATTTTTAATAACCGATAGATCATTATCACGGTCATTATTTTTTAAAATATCTTTTAAAACGTTACCTTCTATATCTTTTTGATTTAAGTTGTAATCAAAACCATATTTTTCTTCTAATTCTGTTATCATGGATTTCGAATATAAATAAAAACCTAAACCTCTTTTATTATTATCATTCACTTTATTGGTATCTAAACCATGTTGGCACATAACTCTTAATGTTTCCATGTTATTTCCTAATACAGGCAATACAGATAACATCACATTATCGCTTTTAGTAGAACCAAAAACATTTAAAGAACATAAATTTAAAATATTTGTATCTACATAAGTATTATTTAAAAACTTTTCTTTTTCATCCATATCCATTATAGATAAAGCTGCATTTAATGTTTTTGATAAACCGAATACTACCAACATTTTTAATATAGAATCATTATTACTATAATTAATTTTATTGAAATTCACTGGATTCTTTGAGAAAATAAATAGCATTAGATCATCCAGATCACTATCTGGTTTAGCAAATTCATTTCTGTGAACCTGTATTTCGTTAGTATAAACAGGAACATTTAATAAAGCAGAGTTATAGACATTCAGAACTCCATCCTGTATCAAAGTATCATTTTTGCTAAAATTAATTTGTTCAAGTATTTCTTTTTTCTCTGCAAAACTTAAATTATCTTTTAATAAAGTTTTTATAATAAAAGGTTGAGAGTCCTTTTCTTGGACTAATTTAGATATTCTGTAAACATGCTCATTGTTTCCTATTTTACTTGCTAATCTCATATAAAAAACCTCATTGCTATAGTTCTTATTATTATAACTTTTATATATATGGGTTTCAATCAATTTCTGTATACAAATAAAACTTTTAGATATAAAATAGTTATTACATTTCAAGGAGGGATTCTATGAAAAACATAAATTTTTTTAGGGCACTTGTTCCAACGTTATCTATTATGATATCATTAGGATTGTATTGGTTAGTAAGATTATCAAATAATGATATGCTTAACAATACTCTTTTCTTTTTCCTTATTTTTATAGCAGTTTTTAACATTATATTCTTTATAACTATTTTTAAAAGCAGGAGTTAAAAATTATGCAAGACTTACATGCTTTAGATAAAAAAACAGCTTTAAAAATTTTCTCTAATGATACTAATTCTCTTTTGATATTTGGTAATAAAACCTCGTTTTCACCAGATTACATATTACAACAAAGAACCATACAGGAAGCTCGTAGTATTATTATATATCATCTTGATTTGATATCTATTTTCAGTAAAACAGAATTCATAGAATCATTAATTCTTAATTTCAACAATAAAGCACCATCACTTAAAAAAAATATAAATTTTACATTTAAAGAAAACACATCGAAAAAAGAAATTAAAAAAATTGAAAATATGTTAAAAGAAAACAGGGAAATTTTTCCTGGATTATCCAACAAACAAAAAGATATTATTGAAGTTTTTGGTGGGGTGAGAAATTGTAAATTTATTTTAGATAAATACATTATAAAGCATGATAATATTAATGAATATTTAAACATTGTCTTTGGTGATAATGTATTTAATATTTATAATATTTTTAAAGAAAAAGAAATAATTGATAATGCAGTTGATTCCGTTTCTACTGAATTAAATTCTAAGAAAAGAATTTAATTGGTTATTTTTCAATACTGGATTATAATTAATTATATTCTTTTATATTAAGTGAGCGTTATGTTTTTAAATATTAATAATATTATAAAAAATTTAGATATTGAAGCTTTTAAAGCATTAACAGAATTAGAAAAGAAGGATATTTATAATTCCATGCCTGCTATTACCTGCCTTCATTATTTATCTAAAGAAGAATGTGAGTATAATAACAAAAAAATAATTAAATTAATAGATCTCTATTACGATAATAATTTAAGGCATACTTTCTTATACTCTAATAAAAAAATGAATTGTTTGGCTTTTTTAATTAGTGATTCTTTTGTTTCAAAAGAAGTTATTGAACATATTTCTCATAAATATTCTCAACATATAAATAACAAAAACGTAAATAATGTGTTGTTCACTTCTTTATTATTTGATGTTAGTAAGGTTAAAAATGAGAAGCAATTATCAGATAAATTAGAGAGATGTCTGATTGCATTTGATATGGGTTATAAAGTTTCTAATAAAAGTGTTCAATGCTATGAATCTATTGCCAATTGTTTATTAAAATTACCTTTTTATAATAATCACATTAAACAATTAAGAGAAAAAATAGTTGATAAGCTTCATAATAATAAATTTCAGCTTATTTCTAATAATCTTGATATAAAACAAAATTATATGAATATTTTTTTAAAAGATTTGGATATATTCTCTCAAGAAATGAATAATATAAAAAAAATGAATAAAAGAGAACTTAATATTGGAATTCTTACTAACTTTACCTATCAATTAAGACGCACTCCATTAGAACAAAAAAGTAAATTTATAGATATCTTTATAAGTACTTTACCTGAAAAAGAAATAGAAAAAAGTTTAAGCACAACTCTTTCTTTATTATTAAGTAATATATATAAGTCTGTAGTTGAAGAAGATGATAATAATCACGCTAAAACTCTTTATTTTGCCTATAAAAGTTTTTATAATCATCATAAAATAGATAGTTATCTACAAATATTAGATTCTTTAAAAACAAAGAATAAAGAATTTTTAATGGATACCTATCAGGGACTATATGCTTTGGAAGAAAAACAAAAACTTATTCAGACACTAAATGATGAAATTAACATACCAATAACTAAGAATACAAAAAGATTATAATATACAAGTAGTTTGATATCCTCCCCGCCCTGAAGGATGGGGATTTACGGCGAGGATGGATAAATAATTTATATTTTTTCGTTGACTACATTAAAAAAAACACTACGATACTAAAGAATACAAATACAGGAAAAATAATATGAATGACCTCAACAAAGACAGCACTGCTACAAAAGAATGCCCATTCTGTTCTGAACTCATACACATAAATGCTAAAAAATGTAAACACTGTGGTGAGATTTTAGATCCATTACTTAGAAAACAAAATGAAGGCTCTAACCAACCACAAGTAATTAATGTTGCTACATCTGTATCACAAAGCACAAAAGTATCTGATCGTAGAAGAGGATTTCCCCATTTAATACATTTTATTATGACTTTATTAACAGGTGGGTTCTGGTTGTTAATATGGATTATTCATTATATATTTAGAGGGCCACAGTACAG
>Ga0308160_10000996_pt1 | contig 44287 bp, 35 predicted proteins | sample PhyFR1_FD_201036 | JGI IMG/M metagenome (GOLD analysis project Ga0308160, IMG submission 201036) | Phyllosphere microbial communities from UC Gill Tract Community Farm, Albany, California, United States - DLSLF.R1 | ecosystem: Host-associated > Plants > Phyllosphere > Unclassified | place: USA... | reverse complement strand
TTGAGGAGATGACCGGGGCGGGTTTGCGCTGACCCTTCAGGAAGGTTCGCCGGGCGTGATCCAGAACATTGCTAGAAATGACCTTGCCGGTGACTTGCGACTGCCTCATATACGGAGCATGATGCCTTCCACTATAGGGTAGGGGGGTAGGGTATGGCGCACACCAAAGAGGCGAAAGAACAGTTGCTCAAACGGGTCAAACGTATCGCCGGCCAGGTCCAGGCCATCGAAAGGGCCCTCGAGGGTGACGCCGACTGTGCCAAGACCCTTCATTTGGTGGCAGCCACCCGCGGCGCGATGAACGGTTTGCTTGACGAAATCCTCGAAGACCATGCCTGGGAGCACGTTGCCAAGCCTGGCTTGAGCGATGAAGAACGAGCCAAAGGCACCGAGGAACTGCTCGAAGCCGTTCGCCGCTATGGGAAATGACATCGCCATGACCAATGCCTCGCTCCAGCACAGCCACAGTCATGACTTCCTCGGCGTCGACCATGATCACAACGCTCGGCGTACGCTGTGGGTTGTGGCACTCACCGTGGTGATGATGATCGGCGAAATCGCAGCTGGCTACGTCACCGGTTCGATGGCATTGCTTGCCGACGGCTTCCATATGGCCACCCATGCAGCTGCTTTGGGAATATCTGCGGCAGCCTACGGATTTGCGCGCAAACACGCGGCCAATGATGCCTTCAGTTTCGGCACGGGCAAGGTAGGGGATCTGGGTGGGTTCGCCTCAGCGCTCGTCCTGGGTCTGGTTTCGGCGGGTATCGGCGTCGAGTCAGTCATGCGCCTGTTCCAACCGACGTCGGTTCAGTTTGGCACCGCGACGCTTATTGCGGTTGTCGGCTTGATCGTCAATATCATCAGTGCGCTACTGCTATCGGCCGGCGGTAACAGCCATGGTCATGGTCATGGTCATGGTCATGGTCATGGTCATGGTCATGGTCATGGTCATGGTCATGGTCATGGTCATGGTCATGGTCACGATGATCATCATCATCACCACGAACCGGCCCATGGTACGGACAACAACCTGCGCTCGGCTTACGTGCACGTCATGGCTGATGCAGTCACGTCGGTGCTGGCCATCGCTGCATTGCTGGCCGGCAAGTTCCTGGGTTGGGTGTGGCTTGACCCATTGATCGGTCTGGTAGGTGCCGTGGTCATCGCCCGTTGGGCGTATTCACTGATGAAAGACACCGCGGCTGTCCTGCTGGACAGAACAGACGAGCATGTAGCGCAGGAAATTCGCGAACTGCTGCAGGGCGAAGGTATTGAAATCACCGACCTGCACGTCTGGCGGGTCGGTCCGCAGGCACGAGCGGCGATTGTCAGCGTGCATGGCGATTCTGGACGTTCTGCAGATGACGTTCGGGCCGCACTGAAGTCTGTGCATGAAATCAGCCACTTGACGGTCGAATATCGGCTGAAGTGACAGCTACACTGCGCAGATGTCATCGACTTGAATCCATAGCCCGCATGGCGGGCTACCGGATCCGGTCCTGAACGAAAACCAGCGATCTGACCTCGGTCAGTTCTGCAGCGCCTGCACCGACCCACCGTCGACACGAAGGTTACTGCCGTTGATGAAGGACGCGCGTTCAGACACCAGCAGCGCGATGGCGGCGGCGACTTCTTCTGGCTTCCCTCGGCGTTTCTGGACGATGCCAGGACGCTCTTCCTCGAGGAAGCTTTCAATGGCTTCTTCGAAGGACACACCCAGCTCTTCGGCGCGCTTCTTCATCATCCCGTCGGTCATGGGTGTCTCGATGAACGCTGGGGCCACGGTATTGCACAACACGCCGTGAGCAGCTTCCTTGTAGGACAGGTTCTTGATGAACGCACCCAGCGAGGCCTTGGCGGTGTTGTAGACCGCTTCTTCCCAGTACGGCTGCACGGCGTTTTCGGAGGTGATGCAGACGAAGCGTCCCCAGTTGCGGGTGCGCATATCAGGGATGGTTGCCCGAGCGACGCGCACGGCAGAGAAGAAGTCCGTGTTCCAGGCTTCCAGGTAGTCCTCGTCCGACAGCTCCAGCGGATCACCCTTGGCACCCGTGACGCCCGCAGTGTGAACGACGATGTCGATCTTGCCGAACTTGTCTCGACCAGCCTCGACGACGCGCGCGACCTGGTCCTGCTGAGTCATGTCGGCGGCCACGAACACGCTGTCGGCTTTCAACCAGGTGTAAGCCTCTTCCAGCTTCTGCTGATCCATGTCACTGAGCACCAGTTGCACGCCTTCTTCATGCAGCTGTCTGGCAGTCGCCAAGCCAACGCCGCCGCTGGCACCGGTAATGAGTGCAACGCGGCCTTTGATTCCCAGATCCATATTCACCTCGCTCAACGATTATGCCGACATGGCGGCGTTCAAATGCATGTTTCAAACCGGGTGTAGCTAGAGGATGATCATTTGCTGCACTGTTCTTTAGCGAACGTCAGCATCAACTTCGCCAGCGCCTGAGGCGTCTGCATCGGCATCAGATGACCCGCATTCGGAATGACTTCCAACGTACTACGCGTAAAGGCCGCCAGCGTGGTGAGGCGCTGCTCTTCGGGCTCCGGCACCTGCTCATCGAGCTCGCCACAGACCAGTAGCACCGGGTAATCGATCGTCCCCAATCGGGCAGTCCAGTCTTCACGACTGCCGTGATCGACCCAAGCGCGCCAGGCATCGAGGTTCAGCCGTTGGGCATCGGCGATGGCGACTTCGCGAACGTCGTCAGGTAGGCGCAACGTGCTGGATTCATCGACGAAGGCTTCAGCCTCGGGACGCGTCTTGGCATAAGCGCGTTGCTGGTCTCGGTCGGCATCGCTCATCGGCTGTGGGCCGGGGGGCGAGGGCGCGACCAGTACAAGCCCGCTCAGGTAGTCGGGCCGGCGTGACGCCAGCACCACAGCGACCTTGCCTGTCATCGAATGACCCACCAACACACAGTTCGTCAGGCCCAGTTCCCGGATGCATTGATCCACGTGCGTGACCATTGCTTCGACGCTATACCCCTCGACCTGCGCCGCATCGCCGAATCCCGGCGTGTTGATCGCTATGCACTCATGTTCGCCGTCGAGATAGGGAAGGGTAGGAAACCAGGTACGGTGGGACCCGCCCAGGTAATGCATCAGCACGAAGGTGGGCGCCCCGTGGCCTTGTCTGCTGTGTGGAAGCATGGATATGACTCGTGAGGGTTTGCCAATTGAGGGGGGCGAAGAAAGCAAAGTTCAGTCGGATTGCGAGGGCACGCCAGAGCAGGAAAATCAGATACGCATTATCAATGGCTGTCGAGAGCCGACGGCATGTCTATGCTGCCGGCGATGAGTAACGTGGTCATCTGGAGCTCGTTCAGTGGCCGGCTGAACAGATAGCCTTGCCCTTCATGACAGCCATTGCGCTGCAAGAAACCGAGTTCCAGGACATCCTCGATACCCTCCGCTACTACACAGTGCTGCAGGCTCGTGCCCATGGCGAGAATCGCGGCGACCACTGCTGCGTTATCTGAGCGTGAATCAACATGTCGAATGAAGGATTGATCAATCTTCAAGACGTCGAACGGCAGTTGAGTGAGATACGCCAGGCTGGAGTAACCGGTGCCAAAGTCGTCCAGCGCCAGACTCAGGCCAGCGCTCTTGAGACTCGCCAATATTCGGCGATTGAAGGGCAGGTCAGACATCAGCACGCTTTCGGTCAACTCAAGTTGCAGCGTACCTTGGGCGATCCCCGTTTCCTGGAGAATCGACTGGATGTCATTCACATAACCGGCGTGCGCCAACTCGATCGTCGACACGTTGACGGCAATGCAGACATTTTTCAGCCCCTGCTGCTCCCATCGGCGAATTTGCCGACAGGCCGTCTGTACCACCCAGTTACCGATGGGAATGATCAACCTGCTGTCTTCGGCAATAGCGATGAAGCGTGAAGGGGCGATTAGGCCCTCGCGCGGATGTGACCAGCGCAACAAGCCCTCCACCCCAGTTATTTGGCCTGTACTCAGATCCACTTTGGGTTGGTAATAAAGCATGAATTGGTCAAGCCGCAGGGCATTGCGCAAGTCAGCTTCGATGGCCTGACGCTCCACAACATTGGCATTCATGGTAGGTTGGAAAAATTGATAGCGATTACGGCCTTTTACTTTGGCATCGTAAAGCGCGGTGTCGGCATGCTTGATCAGGTCTTCAACGTTGGAAGCATCGGTGGGGAAAAAGCTGATACCGATACTGGCGGATATATGGAGCGTACTTTGGTTTATCTGATGCCCCGCATTGATGGCTTCCAAAATCTTCTTGGCAATGACTTCGACGTTATCGTCCACCTGCAAAGCTGGCAGTAACACCACAAACTCATCGCCGCCCTGACGACTTACGGTATCCGAAGCCCGAACGCTGCGGGTCATGGCGGTCGCCACAGCGAACAGAAGTTGGTCGCCTACCGTATGGCCGAGCGAATCGTTGATGTACTTGAAATTGTCGAGGTCGATAAACATCACGGCCAAGCGCTGATTATCGCGCCGTGCGGTGCGGACGGCCTGTTCCAGACGATCCTGGAACAACACTCGATTGGGCAACCGAGTCAGGTAGTCGTGCTCGGCCAAGTAGGTCATTTTCACTTTCATGGCGCGCGCCTCGGAGACGTCATGAAACACCACCACGGCGCCAGTCAGATCACCCCGATCATCAATGATCGGAGCAGCTGAATCTTCGATATCCACCCGGTTGCCATTACGTTTTATCAGTACCGCCCCCGCACTCAGACCCGCTGCCGAACGCTGCTGCATAGCCAATTGCACAGGATGTAGCTCATCTCCAAGCGGGTCGTTGATATCAATGGACATCACTTTGGTGATGGATTGTCCTTTGGCCTCGGCGCTGGACCAGCCAGTCAGCACTTCCGCAGCCGGATTCATGAAATCGACGTTGCCGTTGGCATCGGCGCCGATCACGCCATCGCTGATGGCATTGAGCGTGACCTCTGCTCGCACCGCGCGCAGCTCCATTTGCCTGAGCATGCGAAAGCGCAAGACCAGATCGCGAATCAGCTGGACGCCGATACCCTGTTCTTTCGGCTCAGTGGAGCTGAAACCCTGCGCACCCATAGCGACGAAAGCCTCGGCGGCTATGCGCTGGGCTCCCGTTCCACTCATCAAGATGGGTGTGGCCGACACCAATTCATAAAACGCAGCGAATCCTACGAGATCTCTGAATCGTCCGCGAGTCATGCTGACGATAATGAGTTCGACCGAATGCTCTTTCAGGTAGCTGACTACCGACGCGGTATTGTCGAAAAAGCTTATCTGCCAGTCTTCGCCGGCATCGCAAAACTGTTGAAGAAATCGAGTGTTTTCTCGAGCTCCACAAAGAATCACTATTGAGATAGTCATGCATCCTTGCCCCGTCACGATTTCAAAAGCATGAAATCAGAAATGCCTGTGCGGCAGGATACGACGCAGGGTGGGACGCACATTTCAACAACATCTCACCTCCCGAGCTAAATAGATAGGCAATTTCGGATTGAGGCTTGGATGAGCGAGCCTTTCGTATTCTCCATGGCGGGGCGCATCACGGTCACAGACATGACACGTGAGATGATGGTCGCAGCAAACGCCTGATTCATTGAAGTCACGAAAAAAAAAGCCCCGATACCAACGGTATCAGGGCTTTCGAAACGCACTCAGGCCGACCAGTTCTGCAGCCAGAACGCATAGGGCGTGGGCAGCACCGCTTCGGGTTTCTCTATCCCCAGCTCCCGAGCAGCATGGACGGGCCAATGTGGGTTGGCCAGTAGCGTACGAGCGAAGAACACCAGGTCCAGCTTGTGCTCACGGACGAAAGCGTCAGCTTCTTTCGAATCAGTGATCATCCAGCTCGTCGCAACCAGCAGGCCTGTCTCCAGCCGCACGCGTTCAGCGTACGGGACCATGAAGTTGGGGCCCCAAGGTACCGGATCAGTGGCGCTGGTGAGGGCCAGCCCTACGTCGACCAGGTCCAACCCCGCTTCTTTGGCCCACTTCAGAAGCTGCAGGGATTCGGAGAACGACTGATGTGTGTTTTCGCTGAATTCGGTCACGCCCAGGCGCATGGTCAACGGCAGATGTTCTGGCCACACCTCCCGCACCGCTTTCAGGGTTTCGAGCAGAAATCGGGCACGGTTTTCCAACGGACCGCCGTACTGATCCTCACGGACGTTCGATTGCGGTGACAGGAACGTTTGCCCGAGAAAGCCGTGTGCGAAGTGCAGTTCAAGCCACTCGAAACCGGCTTGTCGTGCACGCACGGCCGCGTCGACGAAGTCTTGCTGAGTCACCAGGATCTGTTCCTGAGTCAGTTCCGCCGGTACGTAATCCGAGCCAGGCACATAGGGCAGGGCGCTGGGGGCTACCGGTGTCCATGCCTGCGGATCGGAGCGTTCCAGCGGCGCGCCTCCTTCCCAAGGGGGTGTGCAGCCTGCCTTGCGGCCTGCATGCCCGATCTGAATGCCGGGAACGCTGTCCGCCGCCTTGATCGACTTGGCGACGGCTGCGAAACCGGGTACGTGTTCGTTACTCCACAAGCCCGCATCGCCCGGCGTAATTCGACCTTCGGGGGCTACGGCGGTGGCTTCGACGATCACCAGCCCCGCACCGCCACGTGCCAGCATGGCGTAGTGGGCCTGGTGCCATTCGTTGAGCAGTCCATCCCGTGCCTGGTACTGGCACATGGGTGAGGCGACGATACGGTTACGCAGGGTGACGCCTTTTACGGCGAGCGGATCGAAAAGTGAGGCCATGACAGGGGCTCCGATAAAGGGGTAGCCCACGTTAAAAGGAATCACGAAATCGGGCTTGCCCTATTCAGGGTCAGGATTGCCTAAAACGATTTATTTCGATTCGTGAACTTATTGAACCCGCATGCGCTTGATATCGCGCTGCGGTGGATGGCCGAACAGGCGGCTGTATTCGCGACTGAATTGGGAAGAACTTTCATAGCCCACCAGACCGCCTGCGCTACTGGCATCGATGTTTTCGCTGTACATCAACTGGCGTGCGGCCTGCAGGCGCAGTTGTTTCTGATACTGCAAGGGGCTCATTCCCGTGACGGTACGAAAGTGCTGGCGGAAAGTGGAAGGGCTCATATGGGCAATGGTCGCCAGATCATCCATGCGCAGCGCCTCGCTGTAATGAAGTTTGAGCCAGGCGACGGCTTTGGCGATGTTCTGGCTGGGCGACCCTGCGCGGACGACATGAAGCAAATGAGGCCCATGAGCGCCATTCATCAGCCTGATAATGATCTCTTCCTTGATCAATGGCGCCAGTGATTTAAGCAGTTCGGGCTGATCGAACAGTGCAATCAGGCGTTCGAGCGCATCCAGCACACCGCTGTCCAGATCATTCACGGACAAGGGTTTGAAGGCTTCGCCCTTAAGCCTCTGCGACAACTGCAGCCGCTCGGCGATCTCGACGACCAGCGCATTCTCGAAGGTCAGCATCATGCCTAGAAAAGGCTGTGCAACGCTGGCCTGGATGACATTGGAAATCACCGGCATATCGATGCTGGTGACCATCGATTGCCCTGGCCCATAGGTCATCAACTCTTCGCCGACGATCACCTGTTTGCGCCCTTGCACGGTCAGGCCCAGGCCCAGACCGTAGATACAGTGCAGGGGCATGGTGAGTTTATGGCGGCGGTGCAGCGTGAGGCCAGGTACGGGCGTTTCGTGATCGCCGTCGTTGCGTGCCCACCGGCTAAGGGCCTGGGCCAGCCTGCGGGTATCGTTGGCCACGAGCGGCTCGGCATTGCCGGAGGAGCTGCTTTGCAGCTCGATAGAATCGGTGGGGTGTTCACGGTAAGCCACAAGCTCTTCCTCCATGCTTGGTCTGGAAAGAGGCTGAAGAAAGCGCCAGAACGCCCTGATTAACGCAGCTGGTTCAAGAGCATCTGAACGGATCAGGCCCACGCTGCAAGAATGGGTTTCATCGCCGCCAGTATTGCAGGGCAGTCGAGGGGCAAATTGCCTGAACAAACGTCTTTATTGCCTATTCCGAGCATAGACCGCAATAGTAAAGCCCGACCCAACGAGGTGTCCGCTCAGACCCAAGGTCCCAAGGAATAGGCAAGAACCCGCGCAGATCAGGCAATTCTGCGAGGCGACTCGCCTTCATACTAAACCGGGTAATTACGCCCTATTCGCTAGGGGATTTTGCCAACACAGCGGACCGTAACTCCCATGAACAGTCTCGACCTCCAAGTCGTCCAGCAAGCACAGCAATGGCTTGAGCAGGGACGATCCGTGTGCCTGTCTACCGTTCTGTCGACGTATGGCTCCGCGCCGCGCGGGCCGGGTGCGATGCTCGTTGCCTTGGCAGATGGGCGTTTCTGCGGATCGCTGTCGGGCGGGTGCGTGGAAGATGATTTCCTGGAACGTCTCGGCCGTAACGAATTCGGGCCTGAAAACCAGGTCGTGCGCTACGGGGAGGGGGGCTTGGCGCCATCTTTGAAGCTACCCTGCGGTGGCGTCCTGGACGTCCTGGTTGAGCAGTTCGTCCCCGGCTGCGAGGCGCTCGAACATTTTTCCCTGATGTTGCAGGCGCTCCAAGGTCAGCAGCGGATCATCCGCGCGGTTTCTCTGGACACCCTTAACCGGACGCTCGACATCTGCTCTGCACAGGGTTCAACGGTCGAGGTGTCCGAGCGGCAAATCGCGATTCGCATCGGCGCGGCGCGGCGGCTATTGATAGCGGGACTCTCGCCCGTCGCAGAGTTCTGCGCAAGCTTTGCCGTGTCTCTGGGTTATGAAGTGATCGTCTGTGACCCTCGCACCGAGTTGCTTGCTGGCTTTGACCTCGAAGGGGTCAAAGTTATCGAGCAGCTCCCGGCGACCTTCATCGCCAATGGCGGCTGCCACGCCAGTACCGCCGTCGTCGCGCTGACCCACGATCCCCGCCTGGACGACCTGACTCTACTTGAGGCGGTGAGAACGCCGGCGTTCTACATCGGCGCCATGGGCTCGCAGCGCACCAGCGAGAAACGCCTGGAACGCGTGCGCCGCATCGGCGGCCTGGATGATGAGGCGATCGAGCGGATCAGCGCGCCGGTGGGCTTGCGGCTGGGCAGCAAGACCCCGGCGGAAATTGCCTTGGCCGTGATGGCTGACATTGTTCGGGTGGGTAATGGGGTGGGTCGAGGCGCGCTGTGAGTGTGGAGTGCGGCGCGTGGTCACGGAGTGAACGCGCCTGGGGCCCCAGCGCCAGCTCAAGTCGCGCCAGGGAATATTTTCCTGGGCTATCCTGTTTGTAGAAGCATGGATATCAGTGGTCAGGATTTGACGATTGGGATGGGGCTGCAACTAATATTCCGGCGATGGCTGCAATTGGCCAAATTTTGCGGTTTGTCGAATGCTCGGCTTGCGTACTTTGATGAACGGTTTCTCCACCCCATTGAATGTGACGTAGGACACCAGCGCTACGGCGAGCAATATCGCAGGCAAGCAGACGACGAAGTCCGTCAGCTGGGTGTTTTCGAACGAAAACAGATGCAGTGTTGAAAACGCGATGTACAGCACTGCGCCATGGGTCAGGTACAGGCTGTAGCTCACTTCGCCCAGGGATTTCAAGCCCCGGCTGGCCAGTAGGCCGAACACATCGTTGCCTAGCGCCAGGATTAGGAAAGGCACGGCCAACGTGGCGATTTGAAGTACCGAATAGGCTTCCAGCGTCATCGCATAGGCCAGCAACAACAGGGCAGCGACTGAGACCAGTGGGTGAGCCAGGTAAGCGATGCCTTGGGGGAAATGACGCTTGATAAGTACCGGAATGAAACCAGCCACGAAAAGCAGCAACAAGGCAGGTTTGACGACGCCAAACATCATGCCGACAGCGATCACGACGCATACCAACAGCGAGGCCAACGAATACTGGCCGTACCAGACCTTGTTCACCAGCGCGGCGATAATCGGTAGCGTCAGATAGAACAGCCACTCGTAGCGCAATGTCCAGTGGACCCCTGCGGTCATGATGTTGCTATGAATGAAACCATTGAACGAACCGCCAGAAAACACCAGCCACTTGAACACTTCCTTACCCAGTTCTTTCAGCGTAATGAAGGCAAAACCCGTTTCGAACAGGCTCAATAGAACCACGAATATCAGCACGAACACGTAAAGCGGCATGATCCGCAGCACTCGCGATTTGAAGATGTCCACAAAGTCTGGATGGCGCTGATATATTTTTCCGAAAAACAGAAAACCGGTAATCATGAAGAACAGCGATACCGGCACAGCCCCGAGATTGTTGAGCACGGCACTCTCAGGAGGAATCCAGCTACCCGTTGTTTTCCAGAAGTAAGTGACTACGAAGTGATGGCAGATAACCGCCGTCGCCAGGATGCCACGCAAGGCATCAAGCGGCGAAGAACGGGCCGCAGTTACCGCAGTGAGTACCGGCAAGCGAGAGAACAGCAGGCTTAGAATAAATAGAGAAGCGCAGTAGACAAGCAAGATGACCGTAGTGGCATCCATTCGATAATCCTTTCGTCGATGATCGTAGCATCCATGCGTCAGCAGCTGAACTCAAAGCAGGAGAGTGGGGGGCATGCAGCCGGATAATTGAGAATGCAGGTGTAGTGCAATACAGACAGACTTGTAACGGATGCAGGTCCATACGTCAACATAATGGCGATTACTGGTAGATATCTTTACAACTCAATCGATTGGACGTATTTCTGACGCGTGTGAATGCGGCTGCTCTAACCTGCGGATATAGACGAATAGGCAACGCCGTCGAAGTGAGGCAATCTTCGAATGCATCAGGCGCGAAGCGGATGAAACTTGAAACAGCGCTTAATGCGCACAACGCATCTTTGGTAATAGGATTATGCGCATTGGGTATTTCACCTCTCGCCCGTGCGTCTCTATCTTGTCGCGGCGTCCATAGGAATTATCCTCTCGAAGCACTGACAGCCTCGCTGCTGACCACATCCTAAATTCCCCGAGACCGTACCCGCGGATCGATCCTCACCGTCCTGAATAGGCTCTGGAGACATTCGTGCGTTACCTGAAAAAACTGGCGATCGGAGTGGCCACGTCCTTGCTCTGCCTTTCGGCGAGCGCGCAGACGCTGGTAGTGGGAGACCAGAGCTATAACGCACAAGCTGTCATGGAAGCGGCAGGCGTGCTGAATGACCTGCCTTACACGCTTGAGTGGAAACAATTCACTGCAGGATCGCCCGTCGCAGAGGCCCTGAACGTCGGCAGTCTGGATATTGGCTTGCTCGGTGACGCGCCTGCTCTGTTTCTGGGCGCCCTGGGTGCGCCGATCAAGGTGATTGCGGTAGGTCGGCAGAGCCTCGATGGCGTTGCCATTCTGGTAAGCAAGGACTCACCGATACGCAGTATCGAAGATCTCAAAGGCAAGCGCGCCGCAATCTGGAAAGGATCCTGGAGCCAGCAGTTGTTATTCACTGCGCTGGATAAAGCGGGCGTTCCGAGAGACTCGCTTGACCTTCGCTATCTCAGCGCCCTGGACGCCTCTCATGCTTTGGATGGCGGCTCAGTGGATGTGATCGCCACCTGGGAACCTTACGTCACCCAGCAGGAAAGGCAGGGCGCGCGCATCCTGGCGACGGCAGACGGGCTGATTCCTGCGCAAAGTTTCATTGCCGCCAACGCCAAAGTCATCGATCCCAAGCGTGCACTGATCAGTGATTTCCTGCAGCGATTGAAGAAGGCTCGCGACTGGACGTTGCAAAGTCCTGCCAACACAGACGCCTATGCCGACGCCTGGGCAAAGCGTACCCGCGCGGACGCCGACATCTCACGAGCCTGGTTCGCCCGTGCGCGAACCACCGTCGAGCCGCTGGGCCCACAAGCCCCCATCCAGGCCCAGAAGACCGTGGACTTTTTCGCCAGCCTGGGCCTGGTCAAGGCCTACCCTGCGGCGAGTCTGTTCGACGACTCCTTCGCAGCGTCGCTCCAGCCCGTTGTGGCAAAAGCTCAGCCCTGAACCGGCTGACAGCCCTCAAGGCTCTTACCTATTCGCAAGGAACACGACCAACATGACGCCACGAAAGCTCAAACTCGGTGCCCTGACAATGGGCTGCGGCGGCCCGGGCCGGCACAACCTCTGGCTCGACCCCGAGTTGCCGGCTGACGCCAGTGTGAACGTCGATTGGTACATCGACATCGCGCAACAGGCAGAGGCCGCGCTGTTTGACCTGATGTTCATCGTCGACAGCCAGTTCATCACGCCAGGCTCTCCCTCGCACTATCTCAATCGGCTGGAACCCCTGACGCTGCTATCCGCGCTCGCGGTCACCACCCGACATCTGGGCTTGGTGGGCACGCTCACCACTTCCTACAACTCGCCTTACAACGTCGCGCGTCGACTCGCGTCGCTCGACCTGATCAGCAAGGGGCGGGCGGGGTGGAACGTGGTCACCAGTGGCGACGCAGGTACAGCAGGAAATTACAGCCGGGACGAGCATTTCGACTACGACACCCGATACAGCCGGGCTGCAGAGCATGTGCAGGTCGTCCAGGGACTGTGGAATTCCTACGAGGAAGATGCCTTCGTACGGGATCGGCAGACTGGGCAGTTTCTCGACGCAAGCAAATTGCACGCGCTTAACCACCAGGGTGAACATTTTTCCGTGGTCGGCCCGTTGAACATCCAGCGCTCCCCGCAGGGACAGCCCGTTATTTTCCAGGCCGGTGATTCCGAGCAGGGCCGAGAACTGGGCGCCGCCACCGCCGATGTCGTGTTCACCCACGCGGCCAGCATCGAGCAGGGCCAGGCGTTCTATCGCGATATAAAGGGGAGGGCGGAGCGCCTGGGGCGAGATCCCGAGCAGCTATTGGTCATGCCAGGCGCTGAAATCCATGTAGGCGACACCGACGACCACGCGCGTGAAATCGAGCGGCACTACCATGAGGTTGACCACAGCTTCGAGCTTGCACTCAAGGAGTTCGGTCGCAACTTCGGCTGGCACGACTTCAGCCAGTACGATCTTGACGCGCCTTTCCCACAGCAAAGCCTCGAAGCCGCGCGCAGCAGTTTCTTCACGGCCGCTAAACGGATCGCCGATCAAGCGAGGGAAAAAGGATTCACGCTGCGCCAAGCCGTGGAGTTCGGCCGGCAGTTGCGGCCGGGTGCATTCGTGGGATCAGCAGAAACGGTCGCTCGAAAGATGGCGGACTGGTTCGAGGCGCGGGCGGTGGATGGGTTCAATATCTACATTGGGCACCCATCGCAGTTCAAGCGCTTCACTCAGGAGGTTGTTCCGTTGCTGCAAGAGCGGGGGGTGTACCGCACGGCTTACGAGGGGACGACGTTGCGGGAGAGTTTGGGGTTGGGGATTCCGGGGTTTGTGCCTGCAGCCTGAGGTGACTTGTAGTTTGTGCCATGTACTTGTTCAAACATGGTCTGAAAGCATCGTGGCGAAATCCTCCAGCGCTAGATTGAAGTCATCAAGCGCAAATTCCACAGGCAGCGTGCCACTGATCAGCGTGTTTGAGCGCCTACCTCAAGCCCTCCTGAAATGCTCCATCCGAAACGAACCCACGAGGTGGTGCCTCCTTGGACGAGCTGCTCGGCCACGAGAACGGTACAGTTGAGATCCATGTCGTCACTGCAGACGAGTAGCGGCACGATAGTCGATGACCCATCTTCACCCGGCGTAAATCGGCGCTTCACAACCGCCGCATCTGTCTCATTTATCAACCAGATGAGCGAGAGACCCAGAAGGGAAACCTGCTCATCCTCAAGATGTGCAGCGAGCCACTGCTCGATCCCAACGCTGTCGACAAGCAGCCACGGGCATGCGTTGCGTGAGAACTTTGCCTGGTGCCTGGCAGCCTTGATCGTGTGAAGCGTTGAAAGCCCTTGCTGAAAGTTGAGTGGACCAGCGACCCGTGTTTCGGGGATCGGCGGTGTGTGGGGGACAATAACGCGAGGTAAGGGCTTGGTGTTGGCTAAGTGTCAGGGTTTGTGGCTGTCGCGATCGCCCACTATGGTCATTTGATTTTCTTGGTTTTATGCGGCAGATTCATGCCATGAACAGTTACCATTTCCGTTGCGCAAATTCAATTCTCACCACCCTCAGCTAGGTGGCGGGACTGCGCACGATATGCCAATCCCCCGCCACGGAAACGGAATTTTCCATCCCTGCGTCTGAGGCTCATCTAGGAGTACAGGATTGGACGCGCTTACCCGAACTCTCAAAGAGACAATTGAGTGTAGATTGAAGCGCGAGTCCCGCGTAGTTCATGCCGGGTGATCGCTTGGGTGCCGGATCTTCAGACGCACTCACGGAAGCAGCTGTCAACAGGCCGATGGCTGCCATACCGTTGAGGGAACCGTCAGGAGAAGTATGTAGAGGATGAGGAAAGGCCATCAGCGTTGCTGGCGGCCGAACCTTCCAGACGTGTTACTACGATATTCACGAGAGCGCGGTAGGCACGGCAAGTCAAAAAGGGTGGTGATAGGTGCTCGTCGCAATCTACTATACCCGACCGTTCAAGATTGCCCTGAATGCGCCTGCACACTGCCTACAACAGACCATGCCGTATGGCATATTGGGATGCTGTCGACGCATTCGATTCTCGCATCGACCTCACCCATAACCTCGCACGACAGGTACCGACTTGAGTTGAGCACCTTACGATCGTGCGGATCTCAAACTGAATCGCCCCGGGTTTCGTAGACACCTCCATGCCTTAAACTGAGGCCAATCAGGAGGTGCCATGAGCAACCCACGTTATCCCGAAGAATTCAAAATCCAAGCGGTCAATCAAGTGACCGAAAAGAAGCTGCCTGTCGCTGATGTGGCGGCGCGTCTTGGCGTGTCGACGCATAGCCTCTATGCCTGGATAAAGCGCTACAGCAAACCTCAGGCAGAACGGCAGCAAGACGATGATCAGCACGCTGAACTGCGTCGTCTGCGAGCGGAACTCAAGCGGGTCACTGAAGAGCGGGACATCTAAAAATGGCCGCCGCGTACTTTGCCAAGGAGTGCGGCTGAAGTACGCCTTTATCAAGCAGCGCGCGGGCGACTACTCTATTCGACGGCTTTGCCTGACGCTGAAAGTCCATCCCAGTGGTTATTACGCTTGGTTGTCTGAGCCGCAATCTGCACGCGCTAAAGACGACCAGCGATTGCTGGGTTTGATCAAGCACTCGTGGCTGGAGAGCGGCGGAGTTTATGGCTATCTCAAAATCCATGACGACCTGCGCGAGGTCGGTGAAGATTGTGGTCGGCATCGTGTGGCGAGGTTGATGCGTCTTGAAGGTCTGCGCTCTCAGACAGGGTATCGAGGTCGCCCCGGAAAGTACGGCGGTAAGCCAGCGGTCGCCTCACCCAATTTACTGAAGCGCGAGTTCGATGTCGTGGAACCCAACAAGGTTTGGGTCACCGACATCACCTACATTCGTACGTATGAAGGCTGGCTGTATTTGGCGGTGGTGCTGGATCTGTTTTCTCGTCAGGTCGTTGGCTGGTCAATGAAGTCGCAGATGACCAGTGATTTGGCCATTGATGCGTTATTGATGGCGGTTTGGAGGCGAAAACCGAAACAAGAGGTGATGGTTCACTCCGACCAAGGCAGCCAGTACAGCAGCTCCGATTGGCGCAGTTTTTTGAAGGCAAACAATTGGGTTGCCAGCATGAGCCGCCGAGGCAATTGTCATGACAATGCCGTGGCTGAGAGCTTTTTCCAGCTTCTGAAACGGGAACGAATCAAGCGAAAAATCTACACCTCACGGCAAGATGCTCGTAGTGATGTGTTCGATTACATCGAGATGTTCTACAACCCAAAACGCCGCCATGGTTTCAACAATCAGCTGTCACCGGTAGAGTTTGAAAAACGTTACGCAATGAGCTTGCAAGGTGTCTAGAGAATCCGGAGCGATTCAATCTGTGTCGAAATGCAGGCGGTCTTCCGGCTTTTGACCGTATCGTGGAGGACTATCGTCCGGATGAAGCCACACACGAGAAGCTATTGGGCTGTATTGATTATTGGCGCTCCCGGTACTTGTCCGAGGGGCGTGTGCTGCCAAGGCTCGAAAAATTGGAGTTCCGACCTAGAGATCGCCGAGATCATGTGGAGAGTGTTCTGCTTGGTGAGGCTAACGGCAAAGGTGCTGTGCTGCTTGCGCTGCTGATCATCATCTACAGGTTACGGAACAATCTATTTCATGGGCTTAAGACGCTCGACATCCTCAATGATCAAGTGGAGAACCTAAAGACAGCGACCTATTGCCTGTCGATCGTTCTCAGCGCAGTCCCTTCTAACATCGTTCACCCACGTCACGTTTAGGACGTCACCCGCACATGCCTAGACATCTTGCAGGTCGGGAAGCTCTGAGCGATGGTAGTGGCCGCAGGGGAGTGCGGTTAGAGCGACAATCAATGTCTGTTCGCCATGTTGCCAAACGATAACAATCATGGAGCGGTAATGAATGCAAAAACAGGAAGAAATAGAGCAGTCTTTGTTCAAAGCGTTTCACGCGCTGATGGTCTACTGGCTGGGCGAAGAGGTTTGGGCTAAGAGACGAGAGGCGTATCTCGAAAAAATTCGAGCTCATGAAGCATCAATTGACTGGAGCAAGCCCATTGAGCCCCAGCTTTTTGAGCCCAAAGAGAACGACATTGATTGGTACATCTTGGCGTCCGAGCTGGCATGGGACTACCCCCACAGTGACGCCAACTACAGCACTAGAAGGCTGTACCCATACATCATGGCAATCGGAAGGTATGCGGAGCAACTACGAGCCGCCCCTAACGTGCAGGGCGTGGCTAGCAAGATGCTGGCGAACAAGTCCTCTCCTGAGAACCAGCTTTTTGAACTGCTCACCGCGGCGTTCTACCTGAAGAATGGATTCGAGGTGCAATTCATTCCTGAGAACAGTATTGCTTGGCCGGACGGTTCGAAGAAATCACCGGATTTACTAGTGAAGAAACAGTTTGAGATGTTCGTGGAATGCAAGCGAGCAGCCAAGCAAACCCAATACTCTCAATCCGAAGAGTCCGCCTGGCGCAAAATCTGGCAGCGCTTGAGTACGCATATGCTCACCACGACTCCCTGGAGAGTCGCTAACATCACGTTTCACAGCGAACTGGAGACAGTTGAGGCAGATGAAGTCATCCAGGCTTATGACTCTGCGGTGCGGAACAATCAGAGGGTAGATCTGCAAGCCCTGTCTATCAGCGTCCGCACGATGGATAGCCAGTCGATCCACAGGCACTACGACGACTACTCGGTACGCCCCAATTGCCCGCAGCAGGAATTGTTGGTCTTTGGAGACGTTGACTACAACGAGAAGCGCAGCATCGCCACTGTTGCGCGAAGGGCGATCAAGCCGGGCGAAGAAGACGACGTGCTCAACTTTTTCATCGACCGGATCGCGTGCTGTGTTGCCGCCCAGTGGCGTTGCGGACATACCAATTCGATGGAAAAGCGATCCAGGCATTTCAAAGGCTTGGTTAACGACGCGATGTCGCAGATCCCACCTATAAAGCCAGGAGTCATCCATATCTGGTATGAAACTCGCGAAGGCATCGACGTGGAGTTCTTGCGTCGGGAGAAACACCTGGAGAACCTGTCAGGCTTCGATGCTTCTAGAACCACCGTCTTGGGCGTTTTCATTCACGGAGTAAATTATTACCCCACGGAGACCGACTATCAGTGGGCGGAAACCGTTCAAGACTTTGCGCGCGTTCCAGATCTCGACAAGATGTTTAGGTCGAAGCTCATGCTGTCCGCAGAAGACACCCCGAGCGCGAACGGCACTACCCACTGGGCGCAAGACTTGGCGTCAAAGCAGCAAAAATAGCGTGTACCGTCGCACACCTCCGTCATCAGGCCATGCACTATCGTTTGACCTGATGACTGCGATTGCCTTTGAACTCATCCAATGCGGGGCTTCCAGTGCCCTGCTTCCGCGGTAACACCATTTTCGGATGGCGCCAGTGTCCAGATCTTCGCCTCGATCCCGTCGTTCTGAAGCTTGCGCAAGAAATAGCGTGCCTGCAGCGCATCATGGGTTGCGATGACGACCTGAAATTGGTGATCGACGATATAGTCGCGCAGCAGATCAAAAACTGCAGAGGCATGCACCAGGTCGTGGTGCTGAGTCGGATCATCCAGCAGCAGGGCCTTCCACGGTGACCATTGGTGACTCATCGCCATGGAAAGCAGGAATGTCAGCTGCAAATCCGTCAACTGCGCCTCGCTGGCCACATCAGGCACGGGGGCCGATTTGCCCCCCAGCGGTACAGAGACTTCCGCTCGATCCTTGTTGTACGCGTTGAAAAACTTAAGACTCGCCTCATGAAAGCGAGACTCTCTGACGATTCGTTTGAGCAAGGCCTGCCAGCGCGGAACGACCTTGCTGACGTGCTTCTGGACGTTCTCGATCTCCAGTTTGAGCGACGTATCCAGAGAAGAAACGGCATCGGAAAGCTTGGATAGATCCGACAGGTTGCTTCGCGCATTGTCGATGTTTTCACTGAGGTAAGCGGTGAATTCCTCTTCAGAACGCCCAAGACGCTGAGCATCAATGAGTCGCTGCGCCAGTTGCTTTTCATTCAGCTTGGCCCAGGCGGAAATCTCCACGCCAATGTTTTCGAGCGTCGAGACATTGGCCTCCAAAGTGGCCAACGTGTCTCGCAATTTCGTGTCGCGAGCCTGGGCAGCCTCAGCGAGAGGGTCACCTGGCAGAGTCAACGCTTGCCAGCTCGCGCGAAGCTGGGTGGCCTGGGACTGAACGTGCCTGATGGCCTCCTCAATCTGCAGAAGCGTATGGGTGAACTCAGTTAACTTGCTCTGCTGCGCGTCCAGGGTGGACTGAACGCCTTCAACGGCTCTATTAAGATCACTGATTCGATGATCAAGCTGATTTCGCTCAGCGGTCAGCTCCTCAAGCGTACGTGCCACCGGCGTTCCAGCGGTAAGATCAGTCAATGTGGCCACTGCTTGATCGAGTCGAGTCATAGCTCCGCTGTGAAGAAGTCGAACCCGATCAAGCTCGCTGACGGCATTCTCATAAGCAGCTTGGGCCTTCTCAAACTCTTCAGGTGCAACCATCGGAGCCAAGCCAGTACGTTGCTCTGCCAGTTTGTTACGGATCGCCTCAATCCCGTCGAACTGCACACTTAGCTGCTCTTTAGCCAGTGACACCGTGTCACTCGCGAGGGTAGAGTCAATACGAAATGCGGCAATTTGCTCCTCTAACTCCTGCCGACTGGCGTTCAGTAATGCCTGCTTTACCTGGCAATCTCCCAACGCTTGCACTGCATAAACAAGCTCACGATCGCTGGCCATCAGCGCTTCTACAGCGGCTTTCAATTGCTGGTCGGCAACAGTCAGATTCGGATCAATTGCCTCCAAAGCCCTCGCTACACGTTTTTGCAACTCAACAGCGCCATGGGGCTCCAAACAAAGCGGGCAGGTGTCCTGCTCATGCGGGAGATGTTCGGCGATCGAAGCCACTGCTTGGCGAATCGCATCAGCGGAAGAACTCAACGCCTGGAAGTTGGCCCGGGCGGTAGATTCTGCAGCACCACAGGCCTCGTAGGCAGAGCGCTTCTCAGCCAAAGCCGAGTTCAATAGATCGAGTTCCCCATCGAGAAGACCCAACTCCAAGCGAAGCTCACCGAGTCGTATTTCAGCGGCTTCCCATGCGGCAACCGACTTCTGACCTTCCAGCAATCGCTGCTCGTTTTGAGTGAGCGACTGGAGCTGCGTATCGATGAGTGCATGCTGGTTTCGAACCTGCAGATTGCGATCATGCTGGTCGCGCAGCACACCCCAATGTTCTTGGGCGGCCTCCACTGCAGCGGCTGCTTCAGCCAGTTCCTCAGTACGGTGAGTAATCTGTTGCCTGGCGCTGGACTCACTTACCAAGCGCTCCAGCTCCTGCACAATGCTGATTCGATCCTGCTGGGCTTGCTGAATGTTGTCCTGATGCTGCTGCAGAAGGGTGGCGTTGTCAGCTCGGCTTTTCGAATGGGTACCGAGCGCTACGGTTGCCGTCGCGAGTTGAGCATTCAGGCCAGTCAGTTGAGTCTGCACGGCACCGAAGTTGTCGATCAGATTATCGGCCTCGGCGAGCCCAGTGATCTGAGTTTGCGCGCGCTCGATCTTGGCTCTCAGGATATCGATAAGAGCCGAATGGGCCATGGACAAAGCATCTTGGCTAACCGGCTCGGTGAGCAGGCCTGGCGGAACCTGGTCGAGACTTTCTGTCTGGGTTGCAGCCTGCGAAATGCTTTGGGCGATATCATCTCGTGGCCGTAAAACGCCGATTGCTCCGACAGCTGCGACGTCACGCTCCTGAATCAGGCGATTCCACTCATTCAGCTCCTTCTCGTGATCGATCAATACCTCTTCTGCTCGTGATTTCTGCTCAGTCAGAGAGCGGCGTACTGACGGAAGCGTCGCACGCGCACGCGATCCGTCTCGGCCAAGAGGAAGTCGGGCCAACTGAGAACCAGCGTCTCTCTCTGCTGCTTTTACAATCCACTCATTTTCTCTCTGATCGAGAAGATGCGTGAGCCTCAGCAGGAAAGGGATGTCAGTTTCAGGGACGTTCGGAAAAATTTCTGTCAGGTCTCCCGCCTGGCTAACCTCACCATCCGACGTCACTTGCGAGCTTGCAGTCAGGTTCGCGAAGTTCAAACTGACCCTCGCGACCGCCTGGTCGTCACGAACAACGTGAGCAATGTTGTCGCCAAGGCGCGCGATTTTACCGGTGAGGCCGAACTCGATGGCCTCGAATACCGTGGTTTTACCTGTACCATTCGGAGCGAGGAGAATGGTTGCGCCAGGACTCAGCTCAATCGTGACGTCGGAGCCGAACTTGCGAAGATTGGAGAGAACGATCGAATCCAGCTTGCTCATTCCTGATCCTCGTTAACAACCAGCGATTCACGGAAAACCTGCGCGACTTCGGTGCCGCTCGTGTTGGACAAGAGCTCCGCCTTCCATGCCAAAAGGTAAGGAGAAGTCCATGGATGAGCTGCCGACAACGAGTTCAATGCAGACTCCAATGGATCACTTAGTTTTTCAACATCGCCTGCAGGGTTGAGTGTTGCTAGAAAGGTGCGATCAAGAAGGTTTGCTGCCTCTTCAGACTCTCGCGCCACAACCTTGCGACAGAACCGGTCATCCGTCTCGATTCGAGCTGCATCGTCATTTGCGATGTCACCGATCAACAGAAACATGTAGAGATCTGACGTTTCAGGCTCAGGCAGAACATCGCGAACGTCCGCCGCCCAATGGTAAGCGACCTGCACCGAGGCCAACGGAGCCTCGACCAAAAGAATGGTTCGCCAACCAGCCGCCTGGCTGCTGGAGCGCTTGAGTCGCAAGACCTGAGAAGGGCGTTCGACCTCCGGCAGGGTGAGCTCCAGTTCTTCCAGGGAGCGCACGTCGTATCGCCCCTGCGCACGCTCGACGATGGTTTCGGCCAATTGCTGCAGTGTCATCATGATCAGTATCCTTTCCCACTCGCTTCGATTGCCGCTTTACGTGCGGCAACCCAGGCTTTCCATTTGTGTTGTAAACCATTCTGCAGGGACGCCAGCGTACCAACCCGCAGTTGCTTGTAGATCTCGTTACGCGTAATCAACATATGAGGCTGACGTTCAGCTGCCATGCTGTTGCCTACGTCGAGATCGTCCGCGAGGCCTGGCTGTACGAGGTAAGTGGGGGAGCTATCCACACCGGCTAGAATCACCACCGGGGCTGGTGACCGGCCAAGTAGTGACATCAGGTTCTCTTCTTCAGAGACAGGACGCACACCACTAGTATCGGCCGCTTCGCCCGACCAATTGCGCAAAGCGATGCTGAGCACCTCTCCAATTTCGGGAATTGAACGCCAGCAGGCACCTGCTTTTCCAAGTCCTACGGAAACGAGCAGAAGCATCAGCGTCGCTGTTTCGAGTAGCTCTACCGTACGAGGCCCAATTCGCAGGGCTTGCTTGGCATCGATACCTTCCGTTTCGGGGTACATCATTTGCTCAAACAGCAAATGACGACCATTGGGATCCGCGGTCAAGTCAGCGCTCCAGGCCAGCCACATCGACTCCATGGCTGACAGCAGGTCACCATCCCTGATCTGTGCAAGCTTCTTCGAGATGCATGCTTGTAGCTGCTGCCATACCAGATCATTCATCGCATGATGGAGTGCAGCTGATTCCGTCCTCGTCTCCGTAATTGTTGTCAGATTGCGACCGACTGCACTCGAAAGAGGCTCGACGTTATCAAACCATGGCAGATCCTCCAGATCGCGATCGCCGACACCCAGAGTGTCGCCCAGCTCATTTGCAGCTCCCTGTCGCCATACCGCCTCATCGAGCAGCAAGCAGTGGCTACCGCCTTTCAGGTGAAGCGCGAGACGAAGAATCGCAGAGGGCAGGGCAAGTGTACTGGGAGCAGGAGCTGCGTATTTCGAGTGAAGCCTGAGCTTGCGATTCTGAGCAGCAGCGTTCCAGTGATGATTAACCACTTCAAGCGCAGCATGGGCAGGAGGCACTGTGGGCGTGGTGTATAGGTCATGCGTTCCGGCCACCGTCCACCCTTGGCTTGGTGCGGGATGAAGCAAATATTGTGTCCAGGTTTCGCAGTCCGGAAGAAGCATTGCGCGCAGATGTTTAGCTGCGGAATAACAGGTGACAACGTTGGTATCAGTGGTGCTGTCAGAGATGTAAGCGAGCAGCAAACTCAAGGTGACATCCGGCTGAGTGAAATGCCGTCGAAGTGACTCCTCGGAATTCGCTTCCAGGTAATGGTCATCTCCAATGCAGATAACCTTTAGCATCCGCATGGTCTCTACGACATGCTTCCAATCCTGGAAGCCGCACCACGTGGTGAGCCATTTGTAGACATTCTTAGTGGGCTTGTCCTCCCGCTTGGAAATCGCAAGGACGTCAGCGCCATCCTTTTGGCAAAGATCGCAGAATTCATGCAGATGGTTCACCCTGATGGAATCTGTCCCCTTGCCAATGATGTCTATCCCGATGCCAGGAAGGATAAGGGAAAACATTCGGGCGGGTAGCTTCTTAGCGTCGTCTGAACGAGACCAGGCCGCCAGGCTTTTGAAGGCCTTATCGAGTTCTGACTCAATGTCCTTGTCGGCAGGTACTGAGTTTTCGCTTTCAGTTTCTGCCGACTGCGTTGCGTCAGCAGCAGATTGGCTAACCGAACCTTTCCCAGTCTTTTGTGGCTTGGGTCTACGGGACTCTAGGTAGTCAGCTTTATCCAGATGCTTAGTGGAAAACGGAGTGGACTGCCGCTTGATCTGCAGGTGCTCCCACAGGGTGTCACTATGGTGAATGACAACGTCATCCCATGCCTCAATCCCGCCTTGCTCGGCGCCAATGCACAGTGGGTAATCGCGCCCGCTCAGAAAATTATCGAGCATCTCCGACAGACGCCGAGCGATCACCAGCTTTTCGTAGTTGGACTTCTGCTCAAGCCTAAACCGTCTAATCATCCTGAATCCCTTCACCTAAACAGACGCACCAAGCGCCACCGCCAGCAGGCCGTATAGTAGCGAGCCGGCTAGGGCGAAGGAACCGTGATTAAGCTCTAAATTGTCGGAAGGTTGATACGCCTCTTCACAGCTCCACACCCGGTACCCTGGCGACCACTACGCGCAGTGAGGGCCACTAGGCATGATTGGGGTAGGGCAGTCCAATTTGATCCTGACGGGCGATTTCGATCGCGGGCATATAAAATGCTGATCGCAAGCGGAGCGCGCAGGCTTCATGCCGTAGGTACGAGGATGGAAGCCCGTAGGGGCAAGACGCCCTAAGGCGGCTTGATGCACGACAGCCGTGCCCGCAGGGCCGTGCAAAAAAGATCGCTCAATTTACATGCGCAAGGTCACTTTTAAAGAAATTGGTAAAAGTATATATGACTTATAAAACCCCAGAGCTTCCGACCTCTAATAAATATATTAAATATCTTTCCGCGATCTGGGTGTCGGTCAACCGCAAGGATCACCGGCTCGAAATGCGGCAGGATCAACGTCGGAACGCAGAGGAGGAGGAGGAGGAGGAGGAGGAGGAGGAGGAGGGATCGACCGGCGTTGACGGTGCATAGGCCGGCGACCGCATTTCGATATTATTGCGCTGGGGCCGGCCATCGGAGGTTACGTCGGCGCCTTCTCCAACCATAGATCGAAGACCTGCGGATCGAGGCAAATGACATTCGCCTAAATTTCGTCTCACACGCTTTGATGTTGGGATCTGCGCAAAGCGCTGCCAGGTCAGCCAAGGCGCTTCTAAAAAACGCCATGTGCTGATGTACCGCATCCAGAGAGTAACCGAACTGGCCATTATTGGTCGGGAAAACCGGTAGTGGAGGGAGGTCGCATTCAAGGTCGACCTGGTTGAAAATCAGGTAACGCTTAAAATAAAAAACAAAATCTGCGTCCAACTCGATTGAAACTACCCCCTTGCCGGCATCGCGTAGTCAAAATAATTGTCCTTTTCAGTTCCCAGACGAAATTGGCTCAAGGTCTTCACGTCGCCGAGCCTGATGCGAGAAAACCTGGCTATCGCCAATAGCAAAATCTGCTCAGACAGCAGCGTGGGCAGAGTTCCGCTGGCGAGCTGATCAAAGGCCCAATCCAGCTCCTGAGGACTGTGGAACGCGCGCTGCTTTGTTTCGGATAAAGCATCAAACAGATCAGTCGGAAGGACGGCCGCACAGCTGTTTTTCGAGATCCCTGTTTTGGTGAGGTATAAGGAAAAGAAATCCTGAGCAACCTGGGCTGCACGATTTAGATCTCGTCGGGTCTGTGTCTTCGCACCTGATTCTTCAATATTTCGGCAAAACATCCGCCAGTCGGGGTTGAATTTCCATTGCGCGAAAGGCGTGAGTGGCTGCGCCTCGTATTTCATGCGCGATGCAGATGAACACCAGGTCGCCGGTGGGCGGATCAGGAACTCTAGGTACTCCCTAAAATGGTGAGGTTCCCAATCCAGCAATGAGAGGCCAGCCGAAAAACTCCAATTGAGCATCTGCTCCAAGTACCTGCAGGTGACGCCGTAGTGCTGTTTGGCTTCACTAAGCGTCCAGCGGTATGAGGATTCCTCCAAGAAGCTTGCGCAATACCAAGCGCTCATAAATGGCAGGCATTGGAGGTCGACTGTCTCAAGTCGGTGCCGGACGTACCGGCTCTCGGGGAAGCTCGTTGCTGTATTGGGGCGCCAATGTTCGTACGGCGGAAAAATTGGGAACGGGATAAACGGTGCCGCCATAGGATTACCTGCGAGCTACAATCTGGAGATGCTGTGTCGAAGCCGAACGGGTTTGTACCGAAGTTCGCTTGGCGCGCATTCAAGAACTCATGCAGAATGTATAGCGCATAGAAGGTATAGCGCAGGATTTGGATCTGGTGATCTGCGTTCGGGACTTAGATCAGCATCCCAGATTGGACACTCTGGATGTTGAGTCAGGCGGAGCAAGGCATCTGGGTAACGAGGTTTTGGCGGTGGCGTGGCTTCGCAGGTTTGCGAAACGGAAGCTGAGAGGTTGGATGAGGAGAGTGCGATGAGACTGATGACTCGTAAGGAGTTCGGGGGTTTGTGGAATCGCGTTCGTAGGTTAGTGGAACCAGACAGAAACGTAGCTTCGTGCAGGTGGTAAGTACCATATTTAACATAATATACATTATGCGTAACGTTATGATACGCGATCCGCATGGCAGGGTTGCCCCCGGTCTCCAGGCTTCTTTGCTGTACCAGACGATCCTGGTCCTCCGGTAACCTCACTCTCATACGCATCATCAACACTCGAGTACTCATCGCCCGCTGTGCCCATCGATTCGTGGGAGCATCTGCTCAGCCTCTGTCCATCCCACGTCAAGCGCTTGAGACCTGCGTAGCGTCAAGTACGTTTCGAAAGCTGTTAATCATCCTCGTCAAGATTCACGTCTTGCAGCCGCAGCGCTAAAGCTGCCCGTTGGCTGGCCAGTCAATCATGACTTGGGCATACCAGGTGTTATCACGCCTTCGGCGATCGTAAATCTGGGCGAGATCTCCGATAACTCAAAACCCGATTAATCCACAAGCCTGTCCAACCTATTAGGGAGTATGCGGTCAGCTATCGGATTCAGATCTCCGGTCCGTTGGAGTTCTCATACCGAACAAGCGGTCGGCTATCTGTCGACCTCGGGCCAGTCCTTCATCTGTCACCCAGACAGATTTGTTCTTGTTGACCGGATCACTAATTAACCCGTGCGCATGCAGTCGGTTCATGATTTCGAAGTCGAACCCTTTCCATGCATTGCCTGTATCGGAGCTGTAGGTTGCCAACAGCGCAAGCACGGCATCTTCAACCAGTTGTCGTCGTATTCCATGTCGCTACCTACCCATGCCACATTGACTGGAGATCGGGTTCTGCGGTGCTGGCGAGCCATTCACGGCGGCAGAGCTCGTATTTCTCAATCAGCACAGCGTAGCCATCAACCAATACGCGGTTCCACAGGCAAAACTTACAACGTGACGACACGAATCAAGCGTACCTAGTCAACGCGTGAGTGACGCTCTTAAACTGAAGCGAAAATCCCCTATCACCGCTCAAAACTCTCCGAAAAAAACGATAACTCTACTAAATAAGCATTTAGTAGAGTTACTAGTGAAGCCCTTCCACGAGCTCCACCCGCCTGCCCCGAAGTCACACGCACAGCACGCTTTCCTTTAACGCCCTGATCACCGAATTTCGTTCACATACATGAAGTGCTCCGTACTCGCGCGCTGGTGCGTGATCATCACTGGCGTTGCCGTCTGGTCGAAGGATATGGCGTCGATGACCATCACGGCATGGGGCGCCTCCAGCTTCAGCAGCTTGCAGTCCTCTGCCGTGGCCAGGCCGGCGGTGAGCTGTTCGCGCACCGCCGCTACGCGTATGCCGTAGTGTTCGAGCAAGTGGCGATACAAGAGTTCGGGAAAGGCTTCCGGCCCAGGGAAGTCCGGGACTTTGCTTGCCACTACCGTGAAATGTTCGTGCATGGCGGCAACGCCGCCGATGGTGCGCAGTCGATGCAGACGGTAAACGGGACTGGCAGGATCGATGAGCAGTTTGTCGGCCTCCTCCGCCGTGGCCTTGCCTGTCTGGTAGTCGAGCAAGGAGGTGCTGGATTTCAGCAGTGCGCCTTCCTTGTTGTGCAGCCGGAAGTACTGGAAGAAATAGCGCAGGTTGTGCAGCGGCGCCCAGCCGGTGACGACGGTACCGGTCTTGCGGCGGCGCATCAGCATGCCTTCTGTCACCAGTTCGGCCAGTGCGCGACGCACGGTGCCTACCGATACGCCGAAGTCTGCGGCCAACGCGTTCTCACTGGGGATCACCGTGCCACTGGCCCACTCCCCTAGCAGGATCGCCTCTGAAACGCGCCGCTTCACCACTTCATAAAGCGGTGCGCTGTCCTGTTCGCTCAGTCGGGCAAAGCTGGCGTCGGCAGCCGGTGCGTTGCTGTTGGTCATCGTTTTTCCTTGACGGGCCATGCGGTGGTGTTTAACTATAAACTATATAGAAATACGGCGAGACTCAAAATGACGATGAATGCGGCACTTGAGCAGGCACTCGAATCGATCGAGACGGATCATGATGGGCTGATCGACGATCTGCAACGCATGATCGCGGTCGATACCTGCTTCCCGCCGGGCGCAGGCTACGGCGCCTTCGCCGACTTGATGGAAACCCTGACTGCGCCGCTTGGCTTGGAGGCGACACGGGTCTCGGTGCCCGATGCGCTGTGGCAGACCCGCAGCGGCGAGGCTCATGGCGAACGCATCAATCTGATTGCCCGACATCCTGGAGACCAAGAGGTCTGCAGCCTGTATTTCCATGTCGACACAGTGCCGGCCGGTGACGGCTGGAGCCACCCTCCTCTGCAGCTGACCGAAGCTGACGGCAAGCTGATCGGGCGCGGCACGGCCGATATGAAAGGCAGCATTGCCGCCACCTTGAGTGCCTTGCGTGCGGCGGCACGTTTCGACCTGCCGCTGCGCTACTGCCCTTCCCTGCTGCTGTGCACTGATGAGGAAGGCGGTCTTTATCCGGGTATTCGCTACCTGGCCGAACAACGACTGGTCGAGGGCCATATCCTGAGTTTCAACGGCGGTGCCGCGCCGAGGATCTGGGCTGGGTGCTTTGGCAGTGTCGACCTGAAGATCACGGTCAAGGGCCGCTCTTCGCACTCCGGTGAACCGGTCGATGCCATCAACGCCATCGAGCAGAGCCTGCCCCTGCTCAATGCCTTGTACGCACTCAAGCAGCAGGTGGAACAGCGGGCGTGGCCGATGCCGGCGCCGCCCCATTACAACGGTGCACCTCTGATTTCGCGCATGACCTTGGCCGCGGCCCATGGCGGTAGCAAAGGCTCTACCGTTCCAGCGCAGTTCGAGGTGCTGATCAACCGTCGCTACGCTCCGCAAGAACCCTTCGATCAGGTGCTGGCTGAACTGCACCATTGCATCGACGCCGCCATGGCCGCAAGCGCGGCACTCGCGGTGGAAGCTGAGGTGATCGGCCATCTTGCGCCGGTTGCGGACCCGACCGGTCCTCATTGGCCGCGCTGGCAAGCCGCACTGGGCGTGGGTTTCGGTTTCACCGCCGAGCAGTTTCAGTGCTATGGCTCCAGCAGCAGCTCGGATATGGGCTGGGTGCAACAGGCCGGTATCCAGGAGATTTTGTTGGGCGGCCTGATTCGCCCGCACAGCCGCATTCATGCCAGCGACGAATACACGACCCGCGAAGATCTGGTCGCCCTGGCCAAGTCGATTCTGGTCTACCTGGCTGCAGACTTCACCCCTGGGTCCGCCGCAACAGGCTAAGCCCAAGCGACCACCGAAGACTGGCATCAAGATCGGTCATCGGCACTTTTTACCTAGCTGCCCCACAATCTCTTTGCTAAGTGAAGTATCGCCATGACTACCGTTTTCCGGCTCAACCGTCGCCGCTTTCTTGCAACCACGGCCATCGTCACCGGCGCTGCCATGCTGCCGTTCTCCAGCACATTGTGGGCCGCCGGCGCCGCGCGCAAAGGCGGCACGCTGCGCATCAGCGTCGACCAGGCGGTGGGCATGCTCAATCCGCTGCTGGCTCGGGTCAATCCCGAGTACCTGCTCAGCGAACTGCTCTACAACGGGCTTACACGCCTGAGTCACGACATGCAGGCCGAGCCCGATCTGGCCACGTCCTGGAGCCACAACGAAGCGCTGACCGAGTGGACCTTCAGCCTGCGCGACAACCTGCTTTTCCACGACGGCAGCCGCTGCACATCCAGGGATGTCGTGGCCAGCCTGCAGGCGATCCTCGATCCCAAGACCGCGTCGCCTGGACTGCGCAACATCGGCCCGATCAAGTCCGTGGAAGCGATCGACGAGCTGCACGTCAAGCTGACCACCACCATGCCCTACGCAGACCTTCCCATCAGCCTGGCCTACCCGGACGCCAAGATCGTGCCCGCGGCGATCGTCCAGGGGGATATGGCCCGCCTGACGCGCGAAGCCGTGGGCACAGGGCCGTTCAAGCTGGCCTCGTTCGAGCCTGAGCGGCTGGTCGTGGTCACTCGCAACGAACAGTTCCATGACCCCGAGCGTCCGTTTCTGGACCGCGTCGAGATCCGTGTCTACCCCGATCCGACTGCAGAAAGTTCTGCGCTGATGTCCGGCGACATCGATCTCATGCTGTCAGCCCAGGCCACCGAGTTCAGCCGCCTTGGCCAAGCCAGTGGCGTGACCGGACTGCGTGCACCTTCCGGGCAGTTCCTCAACATCAACATGGCCTGCGACCAGAAGCCGTTCAACGACGTGCGGGTACGCCAGGCGCTGTCGCTCTGTGTCGATCGGGCGGCACTGGTGGACTTCGTGGCGGAAGGCTTTGGCACGCCGGGCAACGATACACCGCTCAATGCCGCTTACCGTTACCACGCCGATATCGAACTGCGTCAGGCCGATATCGCCAAGGCCCGGGAGCTGTTGGCCGACGCCGGCTATCCCGATGGCCTGGACATCACCTTGGTTGCCTCCGATAAGCCCTCTACGCGCACCCAGTTGGGCATCGCCGTACGGGAAATGGCCAAGCCAGCCGGGTTCAATATCAAGGTCGAGACCATGGCCAACAGTACCTACCTGGACCAGGTCTGGAAGAAAGGCAATTTCTACGTCGGTTTCTACAACATGCAACCTTCGGCCGACGCGGTGTTTTCTCTGCTCTACACCTCGGACGCTGCCTGGAACGAAACGCGCTGGAACAACAGCGAATTCGATGCCGCCGTGGCCGCTGCACGGGGCACGGACGATTCGGTCAAGCGTGCGGCGTTGTACGGCACGGCCCAGCGCCTGATGCATGAACAGGTGCCGTCGCTGATTCCGACCTTCTTCGATGTGCTGGCGGCCCAGCGCAACTATGTTCAAGGCTATCGATTGCACCCTCGCGGCGCGGTGTTTCGCCTGGACCAGGCCTGGTTGGATGAAGGCGCCCCGAAGCGCGGATGAATCGAGGGTAACCCTGTGACTGCTGCCTACCTGACCAAGCGTTTGCTTCTGGTCGTCTATACCCTGCTGATCGTTTCGCTGCTGGTGTTCGCCATCACCCAGTTGCTGCCGGCCGATGCCGCCGTGACGCTGCTGGGCCAGAACGCCACGCCTGAAGCGCTCGCCGCCCTGCGCGCCAAGCTCGGGCTGGACCAACCGGCGTGGCTGCAATTCGGCCACTGGCTGATGGCCGTGCTGCAAGGCGATCTGGGCCTGTCGATGCGCAACGGCCAACCGGTGCTGGGTTCATTGCTGGACGCGCTGGGCCGCTCCCTGTTGCTGGCGGGATGTTCCCTGCTGCTGATGCTGGCCGTGGCCATTCCGCTGGGCATCCTTGCTGCCGTACGGCGCGGACGACCGGTGGACCTGATCATTGCCCTGTTCTCCTATATCGGGGTTTCGCTGCCAGAGTTCGTCACGGCAACCCTGTTGGTGCTGCTGTTCGCCGATGTCTGGCAGCTGCTGCCGGCCACTGGTTACGTGCCGCTTTCGGAAAACTTCGGCGAGGGCCTGCGGCACCTGATCCTGCCAACGCTCACGGTGTCGATGATCATGGTCGCTCACGTGTCGCGGATGGTGCGCTCCGAGATGATCGACGTGCTCGAGACCGACTACATCCGTGCGGCGCGGCTCAAGGGATTGTCGCGGCGCCGTGTGCTGTTGCGTCATGCGCTGCGCAACGGCCTGTTGCCGACCATCACCATCGTCGCGCTGGACGTGGGCTATCTGCTGGGCGGCATCGTCGTGGTGGAAGAAATCTTCAACATTCCAGGCATCGGCCGGGAGCTGCTGGTGGCAGTCGCGGCGCGCGATCTGCCGGCCATTCAGGGCGGTGTGCTGATCCTCGCCGCGACCTATTGCGTGGTCAACTTCATCGCTGACCTGACCTATGCCTACCTTGATCGGCGGATTCAATATGCGTGACATCATCTACCGACTGCTGAGCTCGCCGCAGGGTCTGGTGGGCAGCATCATTCTGCTGCTGGCGATCGTGCTGGTCTGCGCCGGGCCGGCGCTGGCCCCTTACGACCCGGAAGCGATTTCCATCCTGGCCCGGTACAAGGCACCCAGCCTGGCGCATTGGCTGGGTACCGACCAGCTGGGACGCGACATTTTCAGCCGCCTGCTCATCGGAGCCCGCGCGACCATTTCGCTGTCGGTGCTGGCCACCGCGATGGCGATGCTGCTGGGCGCATTGCTCGGCACGGCCAGCGGGTATCTGGGCGGGCGTATCGATGAAGCGCTGATGCGCACGCTGGACGCCGTAATGTCGATCCCCAGCCTGCTGTTCGCGCTGCTGATCGTCAGCACCCTGGGCAAAAGCGACCTCAACCCCGTGCTGGCGATCACTATCGCCTTCGTCCCCGGCATGGCGCGGATCGCGCGCAGTGTCGCCCTCGCCGCCCGCCGTCAGGACTACGTCAGCGCTGCCATTGCCCGCGGCGAATCCACTGCCTACATCGTGGTGCGGGAAATGCTGCCCAACATCGTCGCGCCGATCATCGTCGAGGCAACCATTCGGGTCGCGTTCGCCATCATGTTGTTTGCCACCCTGAGTTTCCTCGGCCTGGGCGCGCAACCGCCGCAGCCGGAATGGGGGCTGATGGTGGCCGAGGCCAGACGTTATTTCTTTCAGGCACCGTGGATGATGCTCATGCCCGGCCTGGCCATCGCCATCATCGCGATCGGTTTCAATCTGCTGGGCGATGGCTTGCGCGATGCCCTCAATCCCAAGGGGCACCGCCAATGACTGCCGTGTTGCAAGTGGCTGACTACAGCCTCGACTATCAACTGCCAGGCGGCCCACTCCACGTTTTGCAGAACATCGACTTTCAGGTCGGTGCCGGTGAAGTCGTGGGGCTGGTTGGGGAATCCGGTTCGGGCAAGACCACCCTGGGCTTTGCCATCATGCGCTACCTGGCGAGCAATGCCCGCGACGTCGGTGGCAGCATCATTCTGCAGGGTGAAGACCTGCTGCAGATGCCGCAACGCCAGGTCGAGCAGCTACGCGGCGGACGCCTGGGAATGATCTTCCAGGACCCGAGCGCGTCGCTCAACCCGACTTTGAGTCTGGGCGAACAGGTAGTGGAAGTGCTGACCCGCCATCGCGACCTGAGTTATCGGGACGCCTGGGCCCTGGGTGAGCAACTGCTCGCCGATGTCGATCTCAAAGACCCGGCGGCAATGATGAAGCGCTTTCCCCACGAGGCTTCCGGCGGTGAAAAACAGCGCGTGCTCATCGCCACCGCGTTCGCCTGTCGCCCGCAATGCCTGATCTTCGACGAGCCAACCACCGCGCTGGACGTGATCAGCTCTGCACAGATCCTGCAGCTGTTCCGGCGTCTGCGCGAGGAAACCGGCGTGGCCTCGCTGTACATTTCCCACGACCTGGCCCTGGTATCGCGGGTGGCGGATCGGGTCTGCGTCCTGAATCAGGGGCGCATCGTTGAACAGGCGGCCGGTGCGCGGATCTTCAGCGCGCCCAGCGATGCGTACACGCAACGACTGGTAGCCGCCGTGCCGGCTGCGGATAAGCGTCTGCTAAGCGAAACCGTTGCGCCGAGTCTGCCGCTGCTGCACGTCAACGGACTCAGCGTGCGTTACGGTCGTCCTGGTTTGCTCGACGGTCTGTTGCAACGTGCCGCCAAGCCTTCCCTGGCTGCCCGAGACATGACCCTGAGCATGGCGCGTGGCGAGATCCTCGGCATCATCGGCGAATCCGGGTCGGGCAAGTCGACCCTGGCCAAGGCGTTGACAGGCCTCACCCCGTTCACCGGGCAGGTGCAGTTCGAGGGCGTCGACATTCGGGGCGCCGCCGACATGAGCCGTGACTACCGGCGCAAGGTGCAGATCATCTTTCAGCACCCGGATGCCTCGCTCAATCCGCGTCAGACCATCGGCCAGATTCTCGCTCGCCCACTGCGGCTTTATGGCCTGCCCGAGGGAGAAACCGAGCGCCAGGCCGTGGCCCGACTGCTGCGAGAGGTGCGCCTGCCCGAGGATTTCGCTGATCGCTTTCCACACGCCCTGTCCGGCGGCCAGAAACAGCGGGTGGCGATCGCTCGCGCCTTCGCGGCGCGACCGGAGCTGGTGATCTGCGACGAGATCACCGCCGCGCTGGACGTGTCGGTGCAGGCCACGGTGATCGAGCTGTTGCTGGAGCTGCGCCGCAAGCATGGCACCGCCTACCTGTTCATCACCCATGACCTGAACCTGATCCGCCAGATCGCTCACCGCATCGCCGTGATGTACCGCGGCGATCTGTTGGAAATCCTGCCCGCGCAGGACATGGCCGAACAGTCCCTGCATCCCTACACCCGCGCCCTGCTCCAGGCAGTGCCGCAGCCCCTCACCGAAATGGAGCAACTCGATGACGCCTGATGCGCTGATCCACAGCATCGATGAGGCCTACTGCCTCGACTTTCTTGCGCGCATGGTGCAGCACAAGAGCTACAGCGCCACGGCCGAGGAGCGTCGGCTGGCCGAATACATGGCTGGGCAGATGAGCGAGCTGGGGCTGCACAGCGAGCTGATGCCGGTGCCCGGCGAACGCCTCAATGCCATTGGCACACTCAAGGGCCAAGGCGGTGGTGGTCACAGCCTGTTGTTCAACGGCCATCTGGACACCAACCCGGTCACCGAAGGCTGGACCGTGGACCCATGGGCCGGCAAGGTTGATGACGAATTCATCTATGGCATCGGCGTCTCCAACATGAAGGCCGGTGATGCCGCCTACTTCTGCGCGCTGAAAACCTTGATAGACGCCGGGGTGAAGCTCAAGGGCGACGTGATCCTGACCTATGTGGTCGGCGAGCTGCAAGGCGGGATCGGCACTATCGCGGCGATCGAACAAGGCGTGAAAGCCGACTACTTCATCAACTGCGAGCCGACCGACCTGCAGGCAGTGACCCTGCACGTGGGCTCGCTGATGTTCGTCATCGAGCTGACCGGCGACACCCGCCATCTGTCCAAGCGCGAAGAAGCGGTGGACGTCATCACTGCGGCGGTTCAGCTCATTCCGCAGATCAACGGCATCACCTTCAGCGGCGCTCGCACGCCGGAACACGAGCAGGTCAACCGCGGCCACATCGGTGTGGTCCACGGCGCCCTGGGTCGCGGCCTGGAAGAGTGGCGTCCGCCGCAGGTCGCCGATTTCCTGCGTCTGCGCGGCTCGGCCCGTTACACCCCTGGGCAGACCGTCGAGTCGGTGCTCGCCGACCTGCAAGGACTGCTCGATCGCCTGTGCGAACAGTTTCCGGGCCTGCAAGCCAAGCTGATCAACGACAGCGACAACCAGCCGCTTATGCCGCCCTTCGAAGTAGCGCTCGACTCGCCCATCGTCAAGGCCGTGAACGCCGCCTATCAGCAGGTGCGCGGTGAACCGCAGCCCACTGGAATCATCACCCCGCCGGCGTACTTCGGCACCGATGCCGCGCATTTCTACCAGCGCCTGGGCATGCAAGGTGTGGTCTGCGGGCCCGGTGGCAAGTTCAACACCATGCCCGACGAGCGTGTTCACAAGCGCGATTACCTGGACATGGTCCGCGTCTACATCCTCGCCATTCTGAGCATCTGCGAAGTGGCCGAAAGCAACTGATTCACCGCTGCAGGGCATGGACGCCCCATAACAATAATCTTGCTTCAAGACTTCGCCATCTGCTGATTATTCTCGATAAGGGTCAACACCATGCGGTCAGCTTTAATGCTTGGCAGTGCGACACTGTGCGCGGCCATTTCCCCTGCGGCTTTTGCCGACGACGTGCTCGACAACCCGTTCTTCAAAGACAGCAGCACGCAGGTCATGGCGCGCAACTTCTACTTGAACCGGGATTTCCACAACACCGGCCCGAACGCGCAGAGCTATCGTGAAGAATGGGCCCAAGGCTTCATCGGCACCTTCACCTCCGGCTTCACCCCAGGCACCCTAGGCCTCGGTATCGACGCCATAGGCCTTTATGGCATGAAACTCGACAGCAGCTCGGACCGCATCGGTACCGGCCTGCTGCCCAGCAATGGCCGGCACACGCCTGGGGTCGATCGGGCCGAGGACGACTACTCCCGCGCCGCGGCTGCGGTAAAGCTCAAGGTCTCGAACACGGTACTCAAGTACGGCGAAATGACCCTCAATCTGCCGGTCTACTCGACCGGGGACAGTCGCCTGTTGCCCGAGACGACCGAGGGGTTCTACCTGAGCAGCAAGGAAATCGACAACCTGCGCATCGATGTCGCCCACCTCACCTCGCTCAGCACGTATGCGCAAAGTGGCCACAATGCCGGCGGCATGACCCGTGCAGACGTCTATGGCGCCACCTACAACTTCACCCCGGCCTTGACCGGCGCGCTGTATGCCTCGGACGTGCAGGATCTGTGGAAGAAGAAATACGCGGGGCTGAGCTGGGTCAAACCGATCGATGACCAGCAGGCGTTTTCCGCCGACTTCCGCTTCTACAACCAGAAGAGCACCGGCGCCGACCGCGGCGGGGATATCGACAGCAATTCGTTCAGCCTCAAGACCGCCTACAGCTACGGCACGCACAAGCTGACCCTGGCCTATCAGGCAATTACCGGCAAAGGTGGTTATGTCTTCTACACCGACGGCGGCAATACCAACTACATGGCCAACTACGTGCAGTACGCCGAATTCACCCGCGAGGACGAACGTTCATGGCAGGCACGCTATGACTTCAACTTCGCCGGCCTCGGGGTGCCGGGGCTGGATGTGTTCGCCCGCTACCTGCGTGGCGACAACATCACCCTGGCCAACGGCGCGAGCGGCCAGACCGAATGGGAACGTGACCTGGAAGCAGCCTACACGGTGCAGAGCGGTCCTCTGAAAAACCTGACCTTCCGCCTGCGTCAGGCCACCTACCGCAACTCGTTCAGCGGCGATCTGGATGACGTGCGGTTCATCACGCAGTACCCGATCAATCTGTAGGTAACTCCGCAGGCACTCCGCCCGGTGAAATCTCTCGCCGGGCTTTTGCCCCTGCTACACACTCAACCGACGACTGAACTTGGTCTCCATCACGATATGCGACGCGGTGTGCGCCACGCCCTTGATCATGTTGATCCGGGTCAGCTCGGCATTAAGTTCGCCCAGGGTCCCGGTGGCCAGGTGAATGATGAAGTCCGACTCCCCAGACACCGCGTACACGGCCTGCACCGCGTCGATCTTGCGCAGCGTCGTCATGACATCGGTGTAGCTTTTGTTGGTGCACGAAGTCATGGTGAAGCAGTTGATGGTCGGCTGTATCCGGTCGTGGTCGATGCGCACGCTGTAGCCGGTGATGATGCCGGCTTTCTCCAGCCGCTGGATGCGCTCCTGCACCGAGGAGCGCGACACGCCCAGCTTGCGTGCCAGCGACGCGGTCGGCTCGCGAGCGTTGGCCTGTAGTAGCGCCAGCAACTGGCGATCGTTCTCGGTCAGGTTGAACAATGTACGGGGTGAGTGTGCTTCCATGCCGTATCGACCTTGCGTGAGGAGGCGTTAGCGCGGCCCTGCGCCGGCGTGTCGTTCCTGGAATCTGTCCATCATCTTCAAACCGGTATACACCAATTGCGCCGCCGGTGGCCCGAATGGGCCACCATTCCATTGCAGACCATAGCGATCGAACAGGCGGTAGCGATCCGATTCACCGCAGATGGCCTCGGCGATCACCCGCCCGCCTGCTGGCGCGGTGTTCATACCGTGCCCCCCGAACGAAGCGCAGGACCACAGCCCTGGGCCGATTGGGCCGATGTGGGGCATTTTGTGCCGCGCATAGCCCATCAGTCCAGACCATGCCTTGTCGATCCTCAGGCCTCGAAGTTGCGGGTAAACGTCGAGGATATCGGCAGTGAGTAGTTGTGCCAGGCGCTGTTCGTCCTGCAGGTTGTGGGTAGTGATGTGGCCGCCCCATAACAGCCGGTCGCCGTCGACGATACGGTAATAGTCCGAAGCACGGCGGGAGTCACCGACGGCTTCTGAAGTGCGCACCGCCTGCTGCAGGCGCGCGCCCAGCGGCTCGGTGAGGACCACGTAGGTGGCAATGGGCAGGAAGGCGCGGTGCAGTTTGCCGAACTCAGGGCCGCCGTAGCCGCCGCAGCAGTACACCACGTCAGCGCAATCGACACTGCCGTGGGCGGTCGATACCTGCGAGCGCCCTGCCCGGCTGACGACTTCGAGCATGGCGCACTGCTCGTGAATCATCCCGCCCTTATGCTCGATCAACTCGGCCAAGCCAAGGCAGTAGTTCAGTGGGTGGAAATGGAAGCCGTGGGTATCACGCAGCCCCTGATGGTAACGCTGGGTGTTGAGCAGAGTGCGCAAGGCATCGCGGTCGAGGTAGTCGAGGGTAAAGCCGAAATCGCGGTCCATGCGCTCGCTGAAGCGCTTGAGGCTGTCGGAATTGTCGAAGCGGCTGACACTCAGCTTGCCCCGACTGGGCGCGCAGCCGGGCAACTGGTGCCCGGTGATGGTCTCGCGCACACTGTCCACGCCCTCCAGGGACAGTTTGAACAGGGCCCCAGCGGTGTCCTTGCCGCAGCGCTGCTCGATGGCCGACAGGCCTTCGGACCAACCCTGCAGCACGAACCCGCCATTGCGACCCGACGCCCCCCAGGCGACCCGCGCCGCTTCCAGCACGACCACGGACTTGCCACGCGACACCAGCTCCCATGCCGTGCTCAGCCCCGCCAGGCCACCGCCCACGATGCACACGTCGACGCTGACTTGGCCAGCGAGCGGCGGGCGCACGGGGGCCGCGCGCATGGTCGCGGTGTAATAGTTGTCGATATAGCTGAACATGAAGACCTCGTCCTTCGTCGGGCGTCTACCTTGCGCGTGCCGGGCCAAGGGACACGCGCAGGGGATTGGTTCACTGCACCTTGGTGAGGTCGGCGCCGTACCATTTTTCGGACAGCTGCTTGAGAGTACCGTCGGCTTTCATCTCTTCGACGATTCTGGTCAGCGCCCCGTTGAAGGCGTCATCGCCCTTGTCAACGGCGATCGCCAGCGGCTCGTAGTAGGCCGGCTTACCCTCGACCTGAACGATCGGGTAGCCGTTCTTGATGGCAGCGGTGATGGTCGGCAGGGCCGACAGGGTCGCGTTCAGACGCACACCGTTGCCCATGCGCAGATCATCCAGCGGGCCCATGCTGTCGCCGTAGGTTTTCACTTCGCCAGGCTCCACGTCATAGGTGAAGGACGGCACGTCGGCCGCATCGATGGTCAGCCGACGATTGATGTAGTCCTCCGACGTGGTGCCGGCCTCGACGCCGATGATCTTGCCATTGAGGTCTGCGGTCTTGGTACCGGCCGCGGCCTTGTGCACGGCGAATACATACGGGGTGTAGTAATAGACCGCAGGGAAATCCAGAACCCGGCCGCGTTCGCGGGTCGGGGTCATGGAGCCTACTGAGATGTCCCAGCGGTTCGACCAGCGCCCGGCAGTGATGATGCCGTACTCGGGCGTGACGAACGCGACCTTGCTACCGAGTCGCTTGCCGATCTCGGTGGCCACGTCGATATCGAAACCCTGCAGGGCATTGTCCGGTCCGAGAAACGACTGCGGTGGCCAATTGGCCGCCGTGGCCACTTTCATGATCTTGGTCGAGTTGATGCGATCCAGGGTGGCGCCGGCCCAGGCAACTCCGGCCCCGGTCATGAAAACACCAGCCAGTGCGGCAGCGGTGAACAAGCGAGTCAGCGACGTCATGGTGAACCTCCAGAGAGCAGCGATACGCAGTTGTCGTTGTTGTGGCGTGTGCAGCGTTTGAAGCCATGTCCGGCCCTGACGGATCACTCAGTGGCTGAGAATCTGCGAGAGAAACTCGCGGGCACGCTCGTGTTGCGGGTTGTCGAAAAACGCCTGCGGCGAGGCCTCCTCAACGATGCGGCCCTGGTCCATGAAGATGATCCGGTCGGCAACGCGCCGGGCGAAGCCCATTTCATGGGTGACGCAGAGCATGGTGATCCCGTCCTCGGCCAGTTCGCCCATCACGTCGAGCACCTCCTTGACCATTTCCGGATCCAGTGCCGAAGTCGGTTCATCGAAGAGCATGATGCGCGGGCGCATGCACAGCGCCCGGGCAATGGCCACGCGTTGCTGCTGGCCACCGGACAGCTGGCCGGGGTACTTGTCGGCCTGGTTGCCGATACGCACCCGTTCCAGGTACTCATGGGCCAGAGCGCGGGCTTCGGCATCGCTGAGTCGGCTGACCAGGCGCGGCCCGAGCATGAGGTTGTCAAGTACGCTCAGGTGCGGAAACAGGTTGAACTGCTGAAAGACCATCCCGACCTGGCGGCGTATGCCCGCCACGCACGCCGCGCCGCGGGTCAGCGGGGTATCGCCGATGATCACCTCACCTTGCTGGAAGTCTTCCAGCAGGTTCAGGCAACGGATCAGCGTGGACTTGCCGGAGCCCGACGGCCCGCAGATCACCACGATCTCACCGCTGTCGATGTGCAGATCAATCTCCTTGAGCACATGAAACTCGCCATACCACTTGTTCAGCCGACGCACCCGAACAGCGGCTGAATGGGGGGACGAAGCAGGGACGGTCGATCGATTCATGGCAAGCTCCAGGTTCATAGCGGGCGCCCTTTTCATATCAAGCACTGGCCCGACTCAGCGGTGGGAACGGTTGAAGTGCTTTTCCAGGCGGGCCTGGACCGTTTCCAGAACAATCGACAGCAGCCAGTACAGCACCGCCGCAGTGATCAACATCTCCAAATGGCGAAACTCCGCGCGGCCTTGGGTACGCGCCAGGAACATCAACTCCCAGACGCCTATCACCGACACCAGCGAACTGTCCTTGAGCATCGAAATGAACTGGTTCCCGGTGGGCGGGATGATCAGCCGCATGGACTGCGGCAAAATCACCCGCATCATGGTTTGCAGCGGCGACAGGCCTATGGCTCGCGACGCCTCCCATTGCCCTCGGGGAATGCTGCTGATGCCGGCACGGAAGATCTCGGTCATGTAGGCGCCATAGCACAGCGACAGGGCCAAAATACCCGCAGGCACCGCGCCGACCACATAGCCCAGTTGCGGAATGCCCAGGTAGATGAGGTAGATCTGGATCAGCAGCGGCACACCACGAAAAAACGAGGTGTAAAAGCTGGCGATCGCGATGGCGAAGCCGTTGGACGAAAGGCGTGCGGTCGCACCCAGCAGGGCAAGCACGAAAGCGATGGTGATGGAGATCGCCGACACATACACGGTCGTGAATACCCCTTGGGTAATCATGAAGCCGACCTTGGTGGCGATGAATGAATAGGAAAGGTCAAAGGTGTCGAAGAACAGCAGGAACATCAGCAGCAGTTCGCACCACACAGTGACGATCTGCGCTCGCAAGGGGAAGCGACCGAGCACGAACAGGTTGAGGACCAGCGTCAGGGTGAAGGTGACCGCCACGGCTACATCCCTTGCCAGGGGCGCGTGCAGATCCAGCAGTATGGGTGCCATCAGCCGGGCAAGGCCACTCTCGCCGAGGCCGGCGAACAGCGTCACCGCGAAGCACACGGCGGCTACTGTGCCCATGAACACCGGACTGTCGGTGGCGCGGGGCTTGACGATGTGGTCCTTGAACATGGCATGGACACCTTTGTTGTTGTGTTTTCATTATGGGCGCGCAAAACGCCGGACGGCACCCTGCGTTATGGGTCCATTCAACGATAAACTAAGCGCATTCGCCGGCTTTACCCTGACAAATGCAAGAACATACCGGCGGATGATCGTTAGCGGATCGTCTGTTGCGGCATCACGCGCGGCTTGGTGAATTGTGGATCGTCCGCATCGAGAATCAGACTGCGGTAATGCCCGGGACTGGCCCCGGTCCACTTGCGAAACGCCTTGTAGAAGGAGCTGGCATCGGCGAAGCCCAGGCGTTCGGCGATGTCTTCGAACGTTGCCTGGGGTTCAGCCAGCCACAGCACGGCACGCTCCCGGCGCACGCTGTCCTTGAGGGCCTGATAGCCGGCGCCCTCCTCGGTCAGGTGCCGGCGCAGCGTGGCTACCGAAACGCCACAGTGGGCCGCCATCGCTTCGATGGCTGGAAAATCGGCAGCCGGCAGGTTGCGCAGGTGCTGGCGGATGCGCCAGCCGAGGCTGTCGGGATCGCGGTAGCGCACCAGGATGTTGGCCGGGGCGCGGGCCAGGAAACGGCGCAGCTCCGTTGCGCTGCGACGGACGGGAATGTCGAGGTGCTCGGCGGCGAAGATCAATCGCGTGCGCGGCCGCTCGAAGCGCAGGTTGGGCGAGAACATCACCTGGTAATCACCAACGTATCGAGGCGCAGGGCCGCGGAGTTCCATCGCCAGGATCGGGATACGCCGGCCAGCCAGCCAGCAGGCGATACCGTGCACGATCATCCAGTAGGTGAAACAGGAAAATGCGCGTTTGGGGTCGGCGCTGCGCTCGCGTAGGACGATCTCCGCGAGCGACTGCTGGGTCGCCAGACGGCCGTCGTAGTCGCTGAGCATCAGTGCAAGGAACTCGAGGGCCAGCTTGAGTGCGGCGCCCACGGTCGGCTGTTGCCGGCAGGCCTGGCACAGGAAGGCGAAGCTGCCGCGGCGCAATGGCCGCGCATCCATGGCGAAAAATTCGTCATCCAGCGCCCTGGCCAGTTGCCGCCAGAGCCGGGCGTAACGCTGAACCGGGACCCGGGCCTGATCGTCCAGCAGCAGCCGGTCATCGATGCCCGCCGCGTGAAGAATCCGCTCCAGGTCGACATGGCTGTCGCGTACGACTTCACGCACGAGGTGGATCGAGATCGTGTCGCGCATCGACGGGCTGTCGAGCGGTGTTCGGGTCAGGCTCACTCATCCTCGCTCACCGCTTCTGCGCGAAACGGACCGAATAGGCTGCGGAGCAACCTGCGGTCGTCATTTCTAATCCATCCGTTGGCGCCGAGCAAGCACCCTGACCACCGGCCTCCTCAATAGAGGCATTCGACCGCGATGGCGGTGGCTTCGCCGCCGCCGATACAGATGGCGGCGATGCCGCGGCGCAGGTTGAGCTGCCGCAATGCCGCCAGCAACGTCACCACGATGCGCGCCCCGGACGCGCCGATGGGGTGACCCAGTGCACAGGCTCCGCCATTGACGTTGACTTTGCTTGCCGGCAGGTCGAGGGCCTGCATGGCGGCCAGGGTGACCACGGCGAAGGCCTCATTGATCTCGAACAGATCGACGTCTTCCAGCGCCCAGCCGGTGTTTTCCACCAGCTTGCGAATGGCACCAATGGGCGCCACCGGGAACAGGTGCGGTGCATCGGCGAAGGCGGCATGCCCTTGAATGACCGCCAGCGGCGCAAGTCCGCGAGCCTGGGCTTCGCTGCGGCGCATCAACAGCAAGGCCGCGGCGCCATCGGAAATCGAGCTGGAATTCGCCGCCGTCACGCTGCCGCCCTCACGAAAGGCCGGTTTCAGCGTGGGGATCTTGTCCGGGTTGGCCTTGGGCGGCTGCTCGTCATCGCTGATCATCTGGGGCTGCTTGTTGCGGATGACCTGCACCGGCACGATCTGCGAGGCAAAACTGCCGTCGCTGATGGCCTGGCGTGCGCGGGTCAGCGAAGCCAAGGCGAATTCATCCTGTGCCTGACGGCTGAAACCGTGCGCCTGGGCGCAGTCCTCGGCAAAGGTACCCATCAGGCGACCGGGTTCGTAGGCGTCTTCCAGGCCATCGAGGAACATATGGTCGAGTACCCGGCCGTGGCCCATGCGATAGCCATCGCGGGCGCGATCCAACAGGTAGGGCGCGTTGGACATGCTCTCCATGCCCCCGGCCACCACCACCCGAGCGCTGCCTGCGAGCAAGGCGTCGTGGCCCAAAAGCATGGCTTGCATGCCCGACCCGCACATCTTGTTCAGGGTGGTGCAAGTCGTGGCGTGGGACAGCCCGGCGCCCAGTGCCGCCTGGCGCGCCGGTGCCTGGCCCAGCCCGGCCGGCAGCACGCAGCCGAACAGGACCTGGTCGACGCTGCCGGCATCGATACCGGCGCGCTCGATGGCAGCCGCAATGGCCGCAGCGCCCAGCTGAGGCGCGGTCAGGCTGCGCAGGTCGCCCTGAAAGCCACCCATGGGTGTGCGCACGGCGCTGACGATAACGATCGGATCTTCATTCATCTGTAGTTTCCCTTATTACCTAGCCGCCATGCGCAGGGCGCCGTCGAGACGGATCACTTCGCCATTGAGCATGCTGTTTTCGATGATATGGCGCACCAGAGCAGCATATTCCTCCGGCTTGCCCAGGCGCGGCGGAAAGGGCACGTCGGCGCTCAGCGCCGCGCGCACCTCATCGCTCATCCCGGCCATCATCGGGGTTTCGAAGATGCCCGGCGCGATGGTCATCACCCGAATGCCGTAGCGCGCCAGTTCCCGTGCCGCCGGCAAGGTCAAGCTCGCCACCGCGCCCTTGGATGCGGCATAAGCGGCCTGGCCGACCTGACCGTCGAAGGCAGCCACCGAGGCGGTGTTGATGATCACGCCACGTTCGCCTTCGGCGTTCGCGGTGCTCTTGGCAATGGCCTCGGCGGCCAGGCGCAGCAGGTTGAAAGTGCCGATCAGATTGATATTGATGATGCGGCTGAAACTGTCCAGCCCGTGGGCGCCCTGCTTGCCGAGGATCTTCTCGCCGGCCACCACGCCGGCGCAATTCACCAGCCCGTGCAGTTCGCCAAAGCTGGTCATGGCCATGTCTACGGCGGCCTGGGCAGCATCGGCCTGAGTGATGTCGGCCAGTGCGTAGCCGGCTTCCAGTTCACTGGCCTGCGCCTTGAGCGCCTCGGCGTTTAGATCG
>Ga0308160_10000994_pt1 | contig 44346 bp, 65 predicted proteins | sample PhyFR1_FD_201036 | JGI IMG/M metagenome (GOLD analysis project Ga0308160, IMG submission 201036) | Phyllosphere microbial communities from UC Gill Tract Community Farm, Albany, California, United States - DLSLF.R1 | ecosystem: Host-associated > Plants > Phyllosphere > Unclassified | place: USA... | reverse complement strand
TGGGGGGGGCGGGATCGAGAGCCGAGGGGCGAGAGGGACCGAAGGAGCGGATCCACCACGCGGTCGTCGGGTCAGGGGTGGGTCGTCGTCGGGGGAAGCGATCCGCACAAGCAGCGTGTCGTCGACAGGGCGTCGGGTGAGCGCGTCAGTCAGCCTCGGCACGGTTGGGGGGGCGAACCGGGAGCTTAAGAGAGAAGCGGGGCGACAGACAAGTATAGGCTGCGGCCGCGACGGGGCGGGAGCAGGCGCGCGCGCGGTCGGTCGGTCGAAGCGAGGGCGGCGGGAGGGAGGGCGTGTCAGTGCGGACGGGCGGGCGCAGTCGGGGGGCGGGGACGGCACCCATCGTCGTTGGCGGCGTCGTCACCGGCTGCTGCTGCTGCTGCTGGAGGGCACAAGGGGGGGATGAGAGGGAGAGATGGGCCGCGAGCCGACGTGAGCCGGGCGTGCCTTCGTTTACGGGTGAATGCGCGTAACCCGACCCGGTAACGGCGAGCACCCTGGAAAAGCAGGGGGGTCCGCTCGGCCTGCTGGGCGCTGAACCCCCATCCCCCCCGTTCTCGGCCCGCTCGTCTCCCTCCCCTCCCTCCCCCCCCCCTTCAGCTTTGACAGCCCGACCCTCCTTGTGCGTGTGCGCCACAGCCCTCGATTCTTTTTCATCTCCCGGGCCGCAGCGGGCGAGCGAGCGGCAGCCGCCGCCCCTCAAAAGTCGGCAGGGCCCTCCCAGGCCGCCTCTCTCTTTCCCCTCCCCATCCTTCGCTGATCCCCCCTCTGTCTCGCTCTCGCTCTCGCTTCGCCGCCCGCCCTTCCGGTCGATCCTTCTGCCCTTCCCGACAGTACCACCACCCCCTCGACAGACTGTGCGTACCCCCGTCCTCCTCCCGGCGAGCGTCCCTCGACCGTCGTCATGGCGTGCGGCCGGTGAAGGCCTCGACTGACGCGCGTCGGCCGCCCTCCTCCCCGCACGCTCCTCCCCCTTGGTCCTGCCTCAGTCCCAACCTCTCCCTCCTCCTCCTCCCTCTCTTTCCCCACTACCCTTCTGCAAGATGCTCGCTTTCGCCTCCGTCGCCGTCCTCGCCCTCTCGGCCGTCTCGGCCGCCCCCATCCCCTCGCGTCGTGCGACCGCCCCCGTCGGCTGGGCCTCGTCGTACCTCGAGGTGCGCATCTCCCCGCCTCCTCCCCTTGGACCCCACCCCCCTCCTCTCTCGGAAATACAAGTCCAACTGACCCCGCCCGCTATCTTTCGCAAACCCTCAGTCCTACGACGCCTACCACACCCGCTACGTCGCCCTCGGCTGCGCCGCCCTCAAGGCCGAGTCGTCCGCCGCCGGCTCCGACTGGGACACGTGCTGCCACCCGCTGCTCGCCAACGAGTCGCTCTGGTCGCGCCCGTCGCAGTGCATTCCCTCGACCGAGGCCTCGTCCTCGGCCGCCGCTGCCGTCGCCACCAAGGCTGCTTCGACCGCCGCTCCCATCCAGGACGACGAGGAGGACTGCCCGGTCTCGACCTCGGCCGCCGCCGCTGAGCCGACGACGACCGAGTGGGCCGCCGAGCCGACCTCGACCCAGGCCGCTGCCAAGGTCGCTGCCGCCGTCGCGACGACGACCTCGGAGGCCCCCGCCCCGGCCCAGACGACCGCCTCGTCGTCGTCGTCCGGCGGTGCCGTCCAGTCGGACGCCCACGCGACCTACTTCCTCCAGAACGGCAACGCCGGCGCCTGCGGCAACGTCAACTCGGAGTCGTCGCACGTCGTCGCGATCCCTTACAAGTGGTGGGGCGGCAACTCGGGCCAGGCCTCGGACCGCTGCGGCCAGACGATCGACATCACCCGCGTCTCGACCGGCGCCAAGGTGACCGTCACCGTCGCCGACCTCTGCCCGACCTGCACGACCGACAACTCGCTCGACCTCTCCCAGGGCGCCTTTGACGCCATCGCTTCCGAGTCGGAGGGCCAGGTCGACATCACGTGCGTCGCCTTCCTCGAGTCGACCGCCGCCGAAGATCGAGAGACTGACCTTATCTTCTCCCCTCCCTCTCGCAGCTGGACCTGGAACTAAGCGCTTGCGCCTCCGATCCTCTCGCCCGCCCCGTCCTCGTCTCGCTTCTGGGCTTTTCGCCTCCCAACCCCACTCTCCTGCACATCTGCAGCGCCGACGATCCTTCTTTCTTTTCTCAATCGCATCGCAAACTCGGCCGAGGCTGGACCTCGACCCCCCTTCCATCGACACGACGGCGGGCACCCGGGTAGTCTCAGAGCTGCGCTCGACCCCTTCCCCTGCTCGCTCGTCGACCCCCGAGGGCCTCTCCGAGGCATGCACAGACGGCTGCCCTTGGTCGGTCGGTCGGTCGTGCATCTTTCGCTCTCCCCTCGTGTCGTCGTTCGTGCCCCCTAGGCCTAGTGCCAGGCCCACGAACGCGCCCTCGAGGCGTCCGAGCTTCGTTCGCCTGGCCCCCTTCCCTCCAACCGGCCGGACCGGCCCAACCCGCCTCGTCCTACCCCGATGTCCTCGCACGCCCTCACTTTATCCTACCCCCCCCTTTCGCACGCTCCCGGGCCGGCCCCGGCGAGTCGTCACCCGCTCCGAAACAACAACATACGTAGAGCCGAGATCCCTGGCGGATCGGGCCAACCCTCAATGTCGAGGGGACTTTTCGGGCTATCGGCTGGCACGTCGGCGCAGGTCGAGTTCAAGAGGAAGGGGGGGCCTGGTGTCCCCTTTTTCCTCCTTTCCATCGCACCTTTGCTGTTTCCTCCTCTCCATGCCTTTGCTCGCCTCTCTCAATCCCAATGTCAAACTCCCCCCCTTGCCATAAGTGCAAGCTTCCTCTTGTGACTCTGGTCTCGTCCCGGTCCGGTGCATGGGTGACCCGGTCAGACAGGTCCGCGTCGAGGTGTCAAAGGGAAAAAAAGCTGTTTGTGGTCGTCAAACAGGTGCATCACGCGGACCGCTGCTCCCCTTCAGAGTGACCTCGACTGGCCTTGGCCGCGGCTTTGCCGTCTCGGCTCGACGCGCGCCTGATGAGATGTGAGAGAGAGAGAGCAGAGCGAGCGACGGCAGAGGTCCATCCGTTATAGGAGGTCCGACGACTGGGCGATGGGCGACGACTCGAACGGCGACCAGAGTTCGTCTGCGGCGGTGGCCTGGAGGAAGTGCAGAGAGAAAGGGGGGGGGGGTGAAGTTCTCGAATCAGTCGTTCAGGGTCAGCTCGGATGGACGGACGAGGCAACTGGGGCCGCACCTCATCCGTGGGGGTATCTCGCTGCGGGCAAGGTTTAGCAGACGTCAGCGGCAAGCGACGATGTCGACGGTCGTCGGTTGCTTGGACGCATCAGAAAGATGGATGTACCCTCGTCCTATCGCTCACCGCCATGGCCTGGAAGCTTTGCCCCATGCTGCCGACCAACCGTTGCCCCCCATCGCTAGCCAGCGACCGGTCTTGGGACGGCTTGTGCCGTCGGCCGCCGCTAGCCATCTTACTCGGCCGCTCACCCCGGTGGCCGCCGGACGTCGGCGCCGCCGGGTAGGCCTCGTAGCGCAAGCCGAGGGTGGATGACGCGCCACGCGTTCCGCCCCCACCGACGAGCACGGCTGGCTGGCTCGATCCTGCCTTGGCGGACGGGTCGAGCTCGGGTAGGCTTCGGGCGTACGACATGAGGACCCGGAGGACGGCCGGCAGCTATGTCGACGGCGCGCTCTTTGGCATCAGCTGACGTTCCGAGACGGATCAGTGTGCAGCAAGGAAGGCTCACTGAGAGGTCCGTCAGGAGAGGCCTGAGCCCGGCCCAGCCGCTGGTCGAAGCTGCGACACGTAGGAAGACATCGCATCTCTGCAACGCAGCAAGTCGGAGTGTCAGCCGTCGAGGAACCGGTCTCAGGTCTGGACAGTCGTCTCGAGAAGGCGACGCACCCCACGGACGTGCCTCGAAGCCTTTGTGCGCAACGCAGCGACAGCGTCTGAGACCTCCTTGGGCGTCCGACCGTCGCCGACCGTGGCGCAGACCCCGGCGAGCGAGACCAAGGCTGCTTGGTGAAGAGTGGCTGCATCAAGTAGCAGAGGGGGTTTGTCAGCGCTGTCAGGCCGAAACGGTTGCGTAAGACTGGACGCACCTGAGTCGTGGCTTTGCAAGACGGACGTCAAAACTCGGCACGCGTCCTCAAGCGGGAGGCCAGCCGTCAATCCGAAGAGGCAGAACACGGCGCAGACGAGCAAGGCGAGCGTGCGCGAGATGCCTTTGTCGGGCGCGAGACAGATGACCAGGATACGATCGGTGAAGGACGCCCGATCGTCGCTCGTGGCTGTTAAGAGTGGGGAAACGGTCAGTGCTGCGCGAGACTTGCGTCGAAAGCGTGGCGCGTACCACGCACCCTCTTCGAGCCACTCTAGGACGTGCTGGATGGTACTCTCGAGGACGTTTGTAGCGTCCGATGCCGCAGCAATACGGGCGACGCTTGCTGCGAAAGCCTCGCCCCGGCGGGGCGATGAGAGCGGCGCGGCGATGACGGCGGCGACTTCGACGGCACGGACGGCCAGGGTATCGAGACCATCATCGGCGCGAGCGAGCGCCTGGACCAGTCGATCAAGGTGAGTCGCAGGTAGCTCAGCCGATAGGCGGCCCAAAATGCGCAAGGCCTGCGGGATGAGGACCTGCGTCAGCACGTAACAACATCCGCCGGGCCTGGGAGCGACATCGCGCACCATCTTGCGGACGGCAGCATCCTCGCTCTGGAGCGCAGCAGTGAGGCGCTCCATCACCGACCGCTCGCTCAAGATCTGCCCGCTCTCCTCCACCGACAGCGCTTCGAGCGACCGCAGCGCAAAGTAAGTGTCGTTGGGCTCAACCGAGAGGGCGGCGGTCTTGATGGTGTGAGCCAGCAGAGGTCGAACGGCAGTCCAAACGGTCGATGAGAGTGCGTGGCTTCTTCTCGCTAGGAGCAGGACGAGAGCTACGCGAAGCGATCGGAGGAGGATCAACCGCAGGACAGGACGGGCCGACTGTGCGGGAGACGATACGCACCCTGGCCCCGGGCGCGGTCGCCGATGGCAATTTGAAGAGCAGTCTTGAGTATTGCTCCTGCGCTTATGGCCCTGTTATGCGAGAGCAGACAAGGCGATCAGCGCCAAGGGTCTGAGTGCCGGGTAAAGAGCTGTCGGCGAGCGACGTACTCATCTTCCCCGATTGGGCCGATCGCCTCGAGCACCTCGGTCGTCAGCAGCGAGACGTCGCCACGAAATTTCTCGGATGACTCTACCACGCTGTTTGATTCGAGAGCCTGTAGAAGGGCTCGCGTCGCCGTAGCTCTGTCGACGAAGCCATACTGCCGGAGGTCGATGCGAGGTTCAGCAAGCCGCACGGAATAGTCAACCGCATCAGCACTCACCTCGGTCATCTTTCGCAGCACCTTGACTGCCTGGAGGAGGACCGATGGACAGCCGTCCCTCAATCGCTTCCAGATCTTGCGTTCGCTCAAGCCCTCGAGTGCGTCCGGCGCCGGTCCCGAGAGCGCACCGAGAGCGGCGAGGGCGAGGCGTCGAACCACGGGCCTGAGGGGGTAGAGACGTTGTCAGAAGACACAGTCGGACCGGCGTCTAGACTTTGGGCGACGCACGCCTTGTGAGAGACGAGGTGAAGGATCTGCCGTTGCACGGCCGGAGCGAGGTCGGCGGACGGAGCATGGACGACCGCGCGCAGCGCATGAACCATCGCCCCAACGTGCGACGAGCCCAGATCCTGCCCGGGGGATGATGAGAGCAAGATATTAGCCCCTGGCTGAGCGTACACCTTCAGCTGTACGGCTCGCCTTGACGATGCTGTTGACGTGTAGTAGCGACAGCTCGTCCTCCGGTCGGAGGTTGAGCCCGAGCCAGAGGTAGCCTGCGCGGCGGCCGGAGGGAGGCTTCAGCATCTACCGGAGCAGGTCGCGACCCCTTCGGAGGCACTAGACGATGAGATACACACCAAGACTCCTGTTCTTGAGCGTCTCGCCACCCTCGGCAAGGTTGAGCGCATGGACGAGGGCAAAGTCGACCTCCCGGGTCCCGACAGGGGCCGTTCGGTGGTTCTCAATGAACAGGAGCAGCACAACCGCCTCGATGATGTCAAACTGCATCGGACAAGGCAAGCCGCTCAGCCGGATGATTCTTCTACAGCTGCAGGAGGGCGAGCTCGGCATCCTAGGACTGACGTCCTTCGTTCGTCCCTTGCCCTTGTCGAGCCGGCGTCGGATCCGGTCGAGCTCGCGCCGACAGACGGCGTCGACCTCGGCGGCCGACGTCGCGCTCTCGATCTGCGAGACGGCCGCATACACAGTCGTCGACAGCGCCGACGATAGGAGGTAGCTTGTGTTCATCCGAGCCTGCTCGGGTTTCAAGGGAGCAGATCAGCGATGGCGGTGGTGCGAGGGGAAGCTCGAGGGCCGGGCGACCATCTCGACCACGCTCGGCGCTTGCCGTCGGCAGCAGCGTCACCTGCCGACGTCGATCCCCTTCGCCCCTTGCCCCTCTTTCCTCGCCTGCCTCCTCTCGCTGCTGCCGATGGACGTGCCAGTGATCGACCCGGACCTCGACCGGATGAAGGCTAGCCTCGTCCGGCATACGGCCATCCAGTGCGCTCGCTCGCTCGCAGCTGGATGCACTGCGCCGCCGCCCCCTGGCCAAGCTCTGACGTCGTTCTCGTCGCGCTCCCCTCTCTTCATCCCTTGGCGGCTGCCCTGCCGCTTAGAGGCGCCCAGGTCGCTTCGCTGCTCGCGCCGCCGCTCTACTTTGCCAACGCAGTCAGGACCAAGCAATGGTCGTTCAATGGGCTCCTGCGGGCGACCGCACTGGCCGTCATTGTCGCTGGCCCGCCGACCGGCGCTCTCGTCGCCCAGCTTCGCATGAGGTCGTTCCGGACCAAGGACGAGGTGACAGCTCGGGTCCATGCGCTGGCGCTCGACGTGCGTATCATGGCTGCAATAGAAGGTGTCCAACCGGTCGCTCGACTGATACTTGTTCCTGCCTCTCTCGCACGGCCGCCAGTTCACCCGGCAGCAGCTCCAGGACTACTCGGTTATCGGAGCCGTCGTCGGCGCCCTCTTCACGCCTGTCCGTCTCGCCCCCAGCTCTTTTGAGCGCTCGCTCTTCAAAGCTCTGACCAGCTATCGTTCCGCTTCGCTTGCAGGCCATCTTCCTCCGCTCGGCGCGCCTGCCTTGGCTGATCGCCGGAGGCGCCGGTCTCGGTGTCGGCGCGGGTGTCCTGACGTGAGTGACTGCCGTCGGTCGTGAACTTTGACAGTAAGGATCTGACACCTTCGCTCATGTCTGCCTCTCATCCCCTGACTGCCAGACACTATGCGACGTCGTACTCAGCCGAGCGGGCCGTCGTTGCCGCCAAGCGGATCTAACCCAGGTCCTCTCATCCAACTCATCCGGCGATGACGAGTGTCGCTTGCGCTCTCCCCGACTGCGCTCGAAAGATCTCGTCCGCCAGCGTCGCACTCAGAGCTCGCCCTCCTCTCAACCCTCTGCAACATAGCAATTTGTATCGATAGCATGCACTGCTTTTACTGCCCGTCTCACTCAGCGAATGTGCGCTGCGCGGCCGTCGAGTCGGTGTGGCACAGGTCTGCTAGACGTGGAAAGCTAAGAAACGACGACGTGAAGAACGACGCAAAGCCTTCGGTCGAGACGATACTTGCACTCTGCACTTGTCGACACCTTGTGGACTTGCGTCCCGACAGTCTGCTCGCGCCACGCCGTCGGTACCAAGCCGCACCCACCACTCTTGTCGGCGGCATGCTCATTCACGCAGCGCTCGCTCTTTGTCGTCGTTCAGGCCAGGAGGCCGAACGATAAGCGACGTCTCCTGCTGGTTCGTCTCGGCCAGTTTCATGCCTGTTTAATCTCGGCAGGCTAGTCGGCCAAGTGTCAGCGCATCGCAACCCTTCACGACAGATGGACCAGACCCCTGTTGACGGAGGCCTCGCCTGACGCTTGGGTGCGTCGTCGCATCCTGTGCGTCAAGCGTAACGCGACTCACCGCCCCTCCCCCTCTCCCCTGCTTCGCTCGCCACCCAAATAGACTCGCTTCTGTGCGCGAATGCGGAAGTCGGATGCATGCTGCCGTCAGCATTTGACGCTTTCGCTCGTTCCAGCTCTCGATCTGGCGACGCTGCTGGGCTTGCGCGCGAAGTGTGCCTCCTCGACCTCCAGCCTTGCTTCCGTCCCACCGCCGGTCGGTCTCGAGCCGGCATCAGAACCGAGGCCGGCCCATCGACAGCCCGATCTCCAGGATCTCGACCTCGGGCGGTTCGTAGGCCCGACTCGAAGAGGAGGTGCCCCGGCGTCGACGTCGCCTGGCTCCCTGCACGCGCCGTTTCGAAATCTGTCTGCTCGAGGGACGTTGTTTCGTCCCGACGGCCTGGGCGTCTGCTCCTGCTTGCTGGCGTTCTCGACCGTCTCGAGATGGCGTGCTGGGCCGAGCTTCTTTTGTCCTGCCTCGAAGAGCGGCCTGGCTCCGCCGTGCGTATTGGCGTTGCAGCGCGGCGGCGGGTCAGTCTTGTCGTCGCGACGGCCGAAGGAGGCCTTTCGCCCCCGGACGGCCGACCCGGCGCCTCTTCGGTACGTCGGCTGTTCACTCACCCGGGGACCGGCCGCCCCCATGGTCGCAGCAGAGATCTCCCCTCCCCTCTCCGTGCCCAGCTGACGAAGGCGCATTGCCCTCTACCCGCCCCCGTCGGTGCCGAGCGCGTCCTTGGTCGAACTCTCAATCCAACTCGGTCTCCTCGAGCATGGCCGTCAGGCCCGGCCGACTGGGTGCGAGCAGCTCCTGACCTTGGGCTGACGTCCCCAGCGCTGACGACCCTTGGACGGCGGGCCGACTTTTGCTCCCTTGGCACTGGCGGGCTGCGCCGCCGCGGGCCCACTCAATCCCCGCCCTCTGGATTCGCCCGGGGGCGACGGCAGACGATTGGCGATAGCGGCGTGCAAGAACCGCATGGCACCCCTTGCTCTCTCCCGCGGCTGATCGTCTCGGTGATGTCCTGCTCTGCCAAGATTACCGTCCGCGAACCTCGTATAGCTGGGCGGGCGAGCGGCCCCCTGGCTAGTGCTTCTCTCCCGGTTTTCCTCTCTCCCTCACGAACCTCTCTTCCTCCCTTCCCCTTGCCTCGCAGCGTACGAGGAAACCAGCAAAAACGATGGGTGAGTTCGAGCTCAAAGCGCCTTTTCATTTAAGCAGGACGCCTCGCTGACGTCTCGATCGCCTCCACTTTTCTGAACAGCGACTACCGGCGGCATCACGACCGACTACGAGGTCTCTGGCCAGGACGGCCGGGGCATCATGGCCCCCATGCACCCAATGACGCTCGCCCCGGCCGACGACCACGACGTCAAGGACATGAAGATCGACGTCAACGCGCATGTCGAGGAAGAGGACGACGACGACGACACCCAGGAGGGCGAGAAGCCGACCGAGGAGGAGCGCACCTCGCTGAGGTACGGCACGCGACCCTTTGACCCGGCTCACCCTCTGTTGACTCAATCGTCGAACTGACCTACCCGCCTCATGTTCCCTTTCTGCTGCAGGCTCGTTCCGGGCAAGATCCCCTTCACGGCCTACGTCATTTGCCTCGTCGAGTTTGCCGAGCGGGCGAGCTACTACGGGTTAGTCTTCCCGGAGCTTCCTTCCCGAGCCCTGGATTGACAACTGACCCTGCATCTTCTGTCTGTCCCACAGCTGCTCGGGCATCTTCAACAACGTGCATAAGACTCGTCTCTAGCTGCTCCTCTTCGGCTTCGTGTCGCTGACCTTTAGCCCGACCACTTCAACCCCCTCGCGCAACCCAACCAGTTCATCCAGTGCGTTCGCTCTCAGACTTCTCATCTCTTGATTGCCTGAGCTGACGACCTTGATGACTCGCAGGCGCCCCCTTCCCAAGGGTAGCTCCGGCGGCGAGACCCTGCCCGGCTCTCAGGACACGCCTGGTGCCCTCGGCCTCGGGCTGCAGGCGTCGACCGGTCTCACCAAGACCTTTGTGCGTCGACTCTCGCTGAGCGCCATCACACCATGAGCTTGGGACTGACAGCCGCCTCTCCTGCTGTCTTCCGCAGACCTTCCTGGCCTGTCAGTCTGCGTGCCCCTGCTGCAGCCGTTCGAGCAAAGCGGCTGACCTGCTCCTTCCGCATCTGCAGACGTCCTGCCCATCCTCGGCGGCATCGTCGCCGACACCAAGTGGGGTCGCTTCAAGACGATCTGCGTCGGAACCGCGATTGGTGTCATTGCGCACGTCCTCCTTGTCATCGCCGCCCTGCCCGTGAGTGCCTGCGTCTTTCTCGTCCCTGTCCATTGGAGGTTCAGGCCTCATCCTATCCCGCTCCCTCTTGCAAGGCCGTCATCGCTACTGGAAACGCGGTCGCTCCCTTCGTCATCTCGATCCTCGTCCTTGCCTTTGCGACCGGCTTCATCAAGCCCTGCATCGCACCCATCCTCGCCGACCAGAGCCAAATCCGTCACCAGCGTGTCATCACGCTCCCCTCGGGCGAGCGCGTCATCGTCGACCCTTCGACGACGGTCGCAACGCTTTTGGCTTGGTACTACTGGTCCGTCAACATCGGCGCTGTTTTCCAAATCTCGACCTCGTACTGCGCCAAGATCGTCGGCTACTGGCTCGCCTGGCTCGTCCCTGTGAGCATGTGCTGCTCCACCCCTCCCCCAAGGAAGGGCCGCTGACCTGAACGCCTCGCGCCTTTCTCCTCCTCGCCCAGGGCATCATTTACAGTGTGTCGCCCCACTTTCTGCTCCCCCACAGCAAAGACGTCTCGCTGACTTGTGTGTCCCTCCGCGCTTGCCAGTGCTCATGCCGATCTGCCTCTGGTGGGTGCGCAAGCGCCTGATCCTCGTCGCCCCTCAGGGCTCGGTCGTCCTTGATGCCTGCAAGGGTGCGCAAGCTATCGCTCAGCCTCTCAGTTTGCGGAACGTCGGCAGCTAATCATCGACTCGTCGGGCTGCAGTCACCAAGATTTCGTTCACCAAGGGCGGCGTCAAGCACTTCATTAAGGGCGACCAGGAGAAGCTTTGGGACAAGGCAAAGCCGAGCAAGATGGCCGAGTACGGCGTCACCCCCAAGAAGGCCGTCCTCTGGGACGACGACTTTGTCGATGAGCTCAAGCGCACCGTCAAGGCCTGCAAGCTCTTCCTCTTCTTCCCGGTGCGTGCGCGTCCTCGTCTCTTCATCCACTGAGCCGCCGACTGATTGGCCTGTGCCCCTCCTCGTCCATTCGCAGATCTTCCTCATGGCCGACGGCGGCATCGACACCATGATCGGCTCCCAGGGTGGTTCGATGATCACGAACGGTGCGTCGCCTTACCCTTAACCCGGCAGTGGGCTCACCTTGCTGACCTGAACCTGTCTGCAATTATCTCAGGCGCCCCGAACGATTTGCTCCAGAACTTTAACTCGATCACCATCATCTTTGCCGTGCCCCTGCTCAACGGCGAGTTCTTTTCACCCGCTCATCTATGTTGGACAAGTCTGCAGAGGAGAGCTGACTGTGATGTTTGATGGTTACAGTCGTCATCTACCCGTACGTCGTGACTCTCCTCCATCCTACAGCCTGGAAGTCCTCCGCTGACCTGTCGTTTTTCCGTCCTGCAGCTGGCTCCGCAAGATGCGCATTCCTTTCACTCCCATCCGGCGCATCATCTTTGGCTTCGGTCTTTGCGTCATCCAGATGGTCATCTGCGCCATCCTGCAGTGGCGGTGCGTTCACCGCCCTTCTCAAATAAGGGGAGCCTCGCTGATCTCTCTACTTTGCTCCAGGGTTTACGAGACGTCGCCTTGCGGCTACTACGCGACCGAGTGCCTCGACGCCGAGGGCAACGCCCGCGTCTCGACGTAAGTCGCTCACTCTGCTTTGCCGGCGATTGCGCCCTGATTCCCCTTCGCTGACGGTCTCTTTTCTCCCACCCCCCCCTTCTCTCGTAGCCTGTCAATCTGGACCCAGATCCCGCTCTACGTCCTGCCTGCCCTCGCGGAGGTCTTCATTAACATCACCTCGTACGAGATCGTCAGTTCTTCCTCCGACGGCCCGTTGCTCTCTGCACCACCAGAGCAACACGCTGACCAACGCATCTGTCGTTGCTTTTTGTACTCGCGCAGGCCATCACTCGCGCCCCCCAGCGCATGAAGGGCTTGGTCTTTGCCATCGTCCTTTCAATGAGGTTGGTCGCCCGATCTTCCTGATCATCTTGGGCAAAACCTCCATCTGACTCCTTCCGTGACCTCTCATCATCCCAGCTCGCTCTCGTCGGCCCTGGCGCTCATCATCACGCCCGCCTTCAAGGATCCGCACCTGCACTGGATCCCCGTCGGCGTCGCCGTCGCCAACGTCGCTGCCATGGTCTGTATCTGGGTCTGGTTCCGGCACATGGACAAAGAGACCGAGCTGCTCGAGATCGTACGTCCCTAGCTGCGCTTGAGCTTTTGAACCCGGCGACTCGACTGCTGACTGACGCCGCCCTCTCCCCCCGTCTCCTTTCTCCAGGGTGTCGACCGCAAGCTCGAATTCCAGGACAACGGCAGGGCGCCCCCCGACTACGAGCAGCAGCAGCCTAAGACGGTCTAGACCCGGCCTTGCCGTCATCCCCCTCTCTCTTTCTCTCTTTCCTCGCTCGCCCGGTCCTACACCGTTGTGTCACTCTTCCCCTTGTATCCGCTCGATCAAGTCGACCGCCTCCCTCTCCCCTCCACCTCTCCAAGCCCTCCTCCCCCGCCGGCCTCGTCACGCCCACTCGCATCCAATGCACCCCTTCCTTCCCGCAGGCTTGCTCGGACTGCTCCGATTCATGAGAGATGCTCGCCATCAAATATCGCGCTCCGCTCGTCATCAGAGGCTGCTTGAGGATATCATGCCAGCCGCCGCCGCTGTGGTTGCCGGCTCGGGGTGCTGCGTCGTCGCCAGCCTGTGCCAACCGGGTTGTTGAGGCCGGGAGGGAATGCTCTCTGACGGGCAGTCGAGGGGCCGCGCGTTCAGCTGTCAAAGCCGAGGAGCGTGCGGATGGAAGGCGGCCAAGAACGGGAGGGGAGCGAGAGATAGTTGGGGGTGCGCGTATCGAAGGACGCGCTATCCGAGCGACGAGGCCCGGCTTTTCAACCACAGGAAGCTCCGGCAAACCTCGAACTACGTCGAAGGCCGAGGCGAATGGTCGTCGTCATCCAGGAAGGAGCTGCGCATAGCACACGGGGAGAGAGGCATCATCAGAACGGTGACTCAGATGGCCAGGGAGAGAGCAGCTTGCACTCACTCGTGGTACTCGAGGCCTCGGCCCTCATCGGCACCATCAAGGTCGTTCTCCGAGTCGGTGCCGTCGCCAAAGGCGTCGTAGAGCTCGGAGGCCTTGGCGCCGTCGCGCCGTTGCTTGCTGCGGCCGAGGATGCCCATGCTGAGGCCCTCGTCACCGGCGCCGAGGACGCCGTACTGCCCGCGCTCGTCGCCGGCCCCGAAGCTGCCTCGCCGACGGCGACTGCGGAGGTAAAAGAAGGCCGCGCCCGACAGACCGGCGAGGGCGATGAAGCCGAGGGCGCCGTAGACCCAGGTCGACGATTGGAGCCGCTCGATCCCGTCAAACGTGCCCTCGTCGGGGGTCGCCTGAGATCCGATCGGGCCGGCGGCCGCGCTCGTGATAGCGTCGGTCGGGAGCACGGGATCCGCCAGCCCCGGCTTGGCAGAGTGGCCTGGCGCTGCGGCGTGGTCCGACGGAAGGTTGGCGGTCGGCTTCGGGAGGACCTTGGTCGCGGCATCGGTCGTCGCCGTCGGCTCGGCGGAAGCCTCGGTGGCAGACGCCGAGACCGTGGCCCCCTCGCTGTCGCCGGTCTCGTTGTCGTCTTCGACGACGGGAAGCGCGTAGGGCACCGCCTTCGAAGCATCGATTGCCTCGCCCCAGAGCTGGAGCGACCAGGCCTGGAAGGTGCCGTTCTTTAAGGGGTTGATCCGGTCGATAACCTTGAGCGTCCAGTCGCCGGTCGGGTCTTCCTCCCTGTGAAAGCCGGGAGTGACAAGGGTCAGCCTGGTCGGGAGGGAGTGAGATGCTGCCAAAGCCACCGGGCGCGCGTACCAGTGCTTCATGCTCATGAACTTCCAGCCGCGGAAACCGGTCGTGGCTTCGTCGCTCCGTCGAGTCCGGGCGAGGACGCTGACAACGCCCTTTGGGCTCGTGAGCTCGACCTCGACGTCGCCTCGGCGGGCGTGGTCGATCCAGACCTGGACGGTGACGTGCTCGAGTCGCTCGAGGTTGGCCGCCTTGAGCGCGTCGGCCGTGACGCTGTAGGTGTGAGACACGCCCTCGGGCGTGATGAACTGGCCGGCGCCGTTTTCGGGCGTGACGACCGACTGAACGTCCGTCTCGACCCAGGCCTGGGGCTTGACGAGCTTCCAGCTCTGGGCCAGTTCGACAAATTTGCCGGCGTTCAGCTTGCCGTAGCCGTCTGAAATCGCAAAAGTCCAGCGTCAGATTTGGCAAGCAAGGTACACCAAGCGGGATCGAGAGAACGCACACTTATAATTGAACTTCCGGCCGGTAGCCGTCGTCTCCCAGTCAGGGTCGACGTCGTTGAAGGTATCGACGCCGCGCACCATGAGATGCTGGACGTCGCGCCATGCGAGATCGGGTCTGTGATCGGTGAGCGGGTCTTGCGTCAGGATGTGCGGCAGAGAACGATGTTCCGAACTGAAGCGTAGCGGACGCACCGGACCTGGAGAGCGAGTGCAACCATGCCGACGGCGAGCGGAGCGGCGGCCGACGTGCCTCCGTGACCGTCGCTGCACTTGTTCTCGCCGACGTCGGTCGTGTGCTGCAGAGCGAGCAGGCTTGTCAGCAACGACGTGCGGGCACAGCGCGATGGGGAACGGTTCTTACAATGTGGTCACCGCTACCCGAGCTCGGAGCGACGGCAAGCACGGCGGCGCACGCCTCCGAGTAGTACGGGTGGAGGCCCTTGCGGTCGACGGCGCCGATCGTGACCGAATAGATCGAGTTGGTGTAGCCGTCAAAGTTGCACTGGTCGTCCTGGCCACCGCCGTTGCCGGCGGCAAAAACAAAGACGCTGCCCTTGCCGCCCCGGCCATTCATCGCCCCGTTGACCATCGCCTTGAGGATCAAACCTTCGGGCGCGTCCATCTCGCGCCCGTTGTCGGGCGGGCCCCACGAGCATGAGTAGATCTGGTTGGTCTGGTAGCCAAAGTTGAGCGCGGCCGCCTCGTCGGCGTCCGAGATCGGGCCCGACAGGATGCGGATGCCGGCCACCGACGAGGTGTAGGCGACACCGACGCCACAGACGTCGTTGCGGACGGCGGCGATCTCGCCCGCGCAGCGCGTGCCGTGCGTGTCGTCCGAGAGTTTGGGCGTAGGCAGCGCCTCATGGTCGTTGAAGTCATACGAGCCCTCAGCATACTACCGATGGCAGGAGCGCGGGTGGAGAGATCAGCATCTGGCGTAACCTAGAGCCATCCATTCGCACAGCGGACGCACAAAGTTATCCTTGAGGTCGAGCGAGGTGTAGTCAAGCCCGTCGTCGATGAGAGCGACGCGGACACCTTCGCCGGTGATGCCCTGCTCCCAGAGTTTCGAGACGTTCATCTCGTTCTCGGGCATCTCTGTGTTGACCAGGTGCCACTGCTTGGTGAGCAGCGGGTCGGCGATATTGAGCGTCGACCGCTACGGAGAGTGAGGCGCGGGTCGTCGAGGCGCGGATGGACGAGGTGAGCAGGTCAGCAGCTGTGGCGGGCGAGCACAGGTCTGTTTGACACGCCGGACCGACCATGAAGTCAAACTCGGCCATGTTGGCGGCGGGCATGCCGTCGCCAGCCTCTTGACGGACCCCGAAGGTCGACTCGCCTCGCAGAGCGAAGCGGTCGTGCATGGGCTCGACCCACTCTCTCTTTGTCCGCTTTCTGAGCCGCATGAGCTCAAGCCCGCGCACAGCCTCGACCTCGGCCGACCGTTTCCTGAGCGCCCGCCAGGAACGCTTCAAGCCGGCCTCGCCTCCACGTCGCGTGTGGTCGTCGTGCGCAAGCCGGGCGAGGTAGTGGTGCGCGAGCTCGCCCAAGGGTTCGACGAGCTCGAGGCCAAGATGGGCCGCCGCGTCGCTGGCCGAGCCGGCAGCTGCCGGATGCAGCTCAATGGAGTAGTACGAGTGGGTGTCGTACGACCGCGGGACCGGCTGCCTGGGCAGTAACCTATCTTCGAGCTCGATGACGGCGGTTGTCGCGTGCAGCGTCGGCAGGAGGGCGAGCACCAGGAAGGAGGGGAAGGCGAGCATGGCGCGGCACGTCGGGCGGCCGGCTTCAAGAGGGCGAGAAGGCGAGGGGAGGGGAGGGTCGGTAAGTCCCGCTTTAGGCCATGCGCGTGGGGTTCAGACTAGAAGAGTCTCTCGGACTGCTGGTACGAGTCGGATGGGCTCGAAAGAAGGTCGGCGTCGGTGAGAGAAGGGTGTTCAAGTCAAGATGGGCTGAGTGCTCGCGGCTTGGCTTCCGCCGCCGCCGCCGGCCGCCGCCGCCGCCAGCGCCGGTCGCCAGCCCGCAGGCAGGGGCGCGAGGGACGAGCTGCAGTGCGAAACGGTCACCCGAGTCGTCTCCAGCTGCCCCTTGCCTCGCCCCGCCCGTTCTCAGGCCGAGGAGCTCCGTGCTTGCCCTTCTTCTAGCCGACTTCCAGCCGCATGGCGTCCGAAGCTCCGTCGCTCGAGGCGGCCAAGCGCCCGCCGCCGACGTTCCCTCAGGCGCTCGTCGTGCGTCGCTCCGCCGCCGCGGGCAGCCCCCGTCCGTGCTGACGAGCGCTCGATCTCGTTCCTCAACCAAGGGCGGCGCCCTCGCCGGCCTGTCGGTCGACCTCCTCTTTTTCCCAATCGACACGCTCAAGACGCGGCTCCAGTCGCAGGCCGGCTTCATCCAGGCTGGAGGCTTCAGCGGCGTGTACAAAGGCATCGGCAGCGTCTTTGTCGGCGGCGCGCCTGGCGGTGCGTCTCGACATGCGCACAACCGCGCTCTTGGACGCTGCTGACCGGCAGGGTCGCGCCTTCTCCAGCGGCCGCATTCTTCACCACGTATGAGACGCTGAAGACGCGGCTGGCAGCCTCGTCGCTCAACCTTTCGACGCCGTGGATCCACGTCCTCTCGGCTTCGGGTGGCGAGCTCGCAGCCTGCCTGATCCGGGTCCCGACCGAGGTCATCAAGACGCGCGCCCAGACGAGCGCGTATGGCGTCACGTCGGCCGGCAGCTGGAACGCAGCCAAACGGGTCTGGGCTGAGGGCGGCCTCCGGGGCTGCTACCGCGGCTTTGGCATGACCGTCTCGCGCGAGGTGCGTCGTCGTCGTCGACGTCGTCATCACGTGTGAGCCGGGGACGCGGTGGAGCGCTGAGAGCTGACTGTCGCGCTCTATCTCCCGCCACCCAGCTGCCTTTCACGAGCATTCAGTTCCCGCTGTACGAGCAGTTCAAGCTCGTCCTCTCGCGTCCAGCCTACCTCGATCGTAAGGTGCTACCCCATGAGGCGGCCATCTGCGGCTCCGTAGCGGGTGCCATCGCTGCGGCCTCGACGACGCCGTTGGACGTCATCAAGACGCGGGTCATGCTCGAGGTGCGTCCCGCCGACCGAACGCGCCTTTGATACCTGAGCGCTCGAGAACGAGCTCTGATCACGTCCCCGGTCTCGTGCCCCGCGCAGACCAAGGGCCAATCGACGACGGCCTCGCGCTTCGGCTCGTCCTTCCTCTCGATTCCGGCCCGCATGTCCGAGATTGCGCGAACCGAGGGCCCCAAAGCGCTCTTTTCGGGCGTCGTCCCCCGGACGATGTGGATCTCGCTCGGCGGGGCCGTCTTCCTCGGCATGTACGAGGCGGCCAGCGTGAGCCTTGACGGCGTCCTCTGAGGGCGGTCAGAAGTCCCGACACCGAGATAGACATCCATAGACGAAGGACGCGTGAGCACACCCTCACACCCTGCCATCAGCCGCTGAACGATCCTGCACGACACGGCATCGAGGACGTCTTGCTGCGTGGCCGCGCAGCCACGTCGTCCCTCCGTGCGTGGCGCGGCGACGCAGGTTGCCGGATGAAGGTAGCCGGCGCAGAACCGAGCTCGACCTATAGAATCAGGATCCTTACGATGACGTCCCAGGAGCGAACCACGATGAGCCCAGCCAGAATGAGCGACGAGCCGTGCACGCCAAGATCCACGCTGCTGCCTCTGCTGCCGCCGGTCGCGCGCGCGCGCTGTCAGCGTGAGCCTCCGCGCCCCCGTGCCGCACTGGCCGGCAACCGGTGACCCTCATCTGCCACGCCCTTGCCCTCACCCTTTCGGCCCTTCTTTCCCAGAAGCAACGGCACGCTAGACCCGGAGCCCAGATCTCTCTACTCGTCGTCGGCTAGCTCTTTTCTTCTGCTCGTCCTTTCGCCTTTCCCTCCAGCTGCCCTCGCCGCGCCGGCTCGCAGCTCAGCCCACCCGCCTCCTCGAAGATGCGGCTCCTCCCCTTCCTCCTGCTCGGCCCATTGGCGGCCAACGCGCTCCACTTCTACCTCGACAAGTCGGAAAAGAAGTGCTTTCTCGAGGAGCTGCCCGTCAACACCATGGTCGAGGGTGCGTCCGGGCATGCCGCCCTTGTCCCTTGAACGGTCCTCTGGGGTTGCCTGGCGCGCGAGAGGAGGAGCGCTGACGGGAGCCGAGCCTCGTCTGTCGCCGCGCAGGCCACTACTCGGCGTTCGAATGGTCGGACGAGAACCAGGACTTCATGGTCAACTCTGAGCTCGGTATCCAGGTGACGGTCTCGGTACGTCTCCTTGATTGTCTGTCGCCCGCCGGCTCAAAGGGATCCGCCTCGCCGGCAGGTTGAGGCACGCCGCTCGTCGCTCGCCCCCCTTTGCACCCCATGGCTGCCGCATCGCTTTGACGAAGGATCGCTCTTGCTGACCTGTCCCTGCGTGTCTTTGCAGGAGGGCGAGTCGAATCATCTGGTCGTCAACACCCGCGGACCGTCAGATGGCCGCTTCACCTTCACGTCACACGAGGCGTGCGTCCTCTGGCTGCGCCTCCTTCTCCTTCAGCACCCGGGTGCAGGCTGCTGACAATCCTCGCAATCCTTTGGCAATGGACGGCAGTGGCGACCACGAGATCTGCCTCCAGACCAATAGCACCGGGTCGTGGTTCCAGGGCTCGCATGTCAAGATGTGCGTCGCCCGCGCGGCCGCCCGCTTCGGGATCTGCGCGGCGTTCTCACTCACCTTGCACTCCCATCTGCGCCGTTCGCAGGTATCTCGACCTGGCCGTCGGCAGCGCGAAACATGACGAGCAGTGAGTGGCTCGCTCGACTCCATCAGGCGAGAGCCTATCCAATGGAGCGCCATACTGACGGGCTTTCGGCTTTCGCCTCTGAAAGGGGCGATCGCGAGCACCTGTCCGATCTCGCATCCAAGATCGCCGACCTCAACAAGAAGGTCGCCGACATCCGGCGCGAGCAGCAGTTCCAGCGAGAGGTGCGCGCGCGCCGAGTGCTTTGCGTTGAGGCTCGCCCGAGGCTGGAGTTGCTGATCCTCACGCCTACGCCTTCCCATTTCGGTCGCAGGCCGAGGCCATTTTCCGCGACATGTCGGAGAAGACCAACTCTCGAGCCGTTTGGTGGAGTCTGGTCCAGATCATTGTCATCGTCTCCGCCTGCGTATGGCAGACCAAGACGCTGAGAGTGCGTAGCACCAGGCCGACGCTTTCGCGCCCTCTCACGTGAAGCTGACCCGCCCTCTGCCCGTCGTTCTCCAGCGCTTCTTTTCCGAGAAGCGCCTCCGATAGCACCTGGCACTCACTTCGACGGTATGGGTGCCGGTATGGATGTACCGCTCGACCATCAAAGCAGCTGGGGCGATCTCATGGACCGGACCCAAGTTAGAACATCCTATCGCAGCGAGCGAGCGAGCGAACGAGCGCCGAGAAGCCCCTCGCAATTTGCGAGCGCGGCGTCAGCAACGGGAGTGGCCAAGTCGTAGCATCAGATGCAAGACCAAGGAGACGCGTTGGCCACGGCGACGCCGACGGGAATCTAGGGCAGATGCGGGTCTTTGAAGGCGGGCTGTGAGAGCCGAGCTCGTTCGAGCTCTCCTCGCGGACGACGACGACCGATCGCCTCGGCCTTCGACGTCGTTCGGGAGGGTCCGCCGACGCCTGCTGCGGGCCTCTTCGACTTCCGACGGAATCCCTCGGCGCGACAGGCGCTCGAGAAGACAGAAAGTGCGCGACGAGGATGCTCAGGCGGCTCCTGTCGATTTCGGCGTCCCCAATCCGACCGCAGCCGCACGTACGTCGCAGGAGACGTGCCGCTGTTCGCGGCCTGTGCCATCCGGTGTCGTTCGTTTCTGGTGCCGTCCTGCCGCGCGCGCGCCTTGGTCGGTGACCCCGCCGTTGGCGACGCGTCGACCGAGGGAGGCTATTTCGAGGGCCGGTCGCCCGTTTTGGCTCGCCCGGCGAGCGCGCCGCTCCTTGCTTTCTCTCGCCCTCTCGTCCCCCCTCCCGCCTCTCCTCCCACACCCACCACTCCTTCTTCTCTTCCTGCCCCTCGCTCCAGGCTTCCTCCCAGCTGCAGCGCATCCTTCCCTGTCCCGCCTCCGCCGCTTTTCAGCCGTGAGTAGCGAGCCCGCCCTCGCCGGCCTTCGCCGCCGGTCCCTGTCGCAAGGGCAGACGATGGCTGACCGCAGACCTTCCTTCTTCGCGTCGCATCGCTGTGTTTTCCTTCGAACTTTGGTCTGTCTTCCCACCCGTGCTCCCGATCCGTCGTTGTCGTCGTCGATGTGTCCCCGTCTTCGCCTCTTTCGACGCTCCAGATGTCCGTTTTTGCCTCTGCCGCCGTCCTCCTGCCGCTTCTGTCGGCCCTCGTGCCCTCGGTCCACGCTCAGGACCCTTCGCCCACCGCCACCGGTGTCATCTCCACCGGCACCAATGGTTCGTTCTCCAACTTTCAGCTCGAACAGCTGCTTCGAGAGAGATGCTCCGCTTGACGTGGCGTGCTGAGCACCCGCACTCGTCTCTGCCCCGACAGGCGTGACCAACCCGGCTACGCCCGCGCTCGGCCAGTACAACCAGACTGGCGACTCTCGTCTCATCTCGGTCAACTCGTACGATGTCAGTCTTGGTGACCCGGCCGGGCGAGTCTCTCTAACATTCGCGGGAGCTGACCGACATTGCCCAACTTTCTCGCCTCAGGACTTTTGCATCTTTGCTCCGGAGACGAGCGGCGACACCATCGGTGACCAGGAGGAGCGGGTCGTCAGCTACTGCACCAAGTGAGTCGGCCCTCAAGGGCTCACCAAGGACGTTGGCCGCCTCGGCCGCTGACTCCTTCTTCACTTGTAGGCCCCGCAACGGCGCCCGTGTCATCCCCGACGGCACCATCACCGCTGCTCACTTTGTCAAGACGCCCCTCTATGTCCAGATCTCTGGTTTCGGCGACCTGTACGTATTCACTCCCTGTCACGGCTGCGCGCGAGCGAACACTGAACCCTTTTGCACTCTGTTAGGACTAAGATCAACCTCCAGGCCGGCGACGAGGGAGGCGAGCTCGACCCGCACGGCGCTACCGGTCTCGGCAACCCCGTCGGTGGCAACGTGAGTCCTGGCTCTCTCAACCCAAAGAGATGCGGCCCAGTCGCTGACTGGTTCCTCGTCATCTACCTCATCCTCGACCTCTGCCTATCAGGTCACCAACAACCGCACCGGCTCGGACCTCTTCTACGAGGAGTGGATGAACTATGTCGCCTACGACTCGTTCTGCATCCGGTGCGTCGATTCGACTGCGCGTCTTGCCTGTCCACAGGGATTGACCTGCGCGTTCGTCTCTCCAGGATCTGCACCGACGCGAACGGTACCTACTCGGCGGCTGAGATGTGCCAGCACACCCTCGACCTGATGGGCTGCCAGTTCGTCATGCCCGGAGACTACACCGAGGGCACCTTTACCTCGTGCGACGGAGACGCGGCGTACCCGCCTGGTAAGTGGCGTTCACGCTCTACTTCTTGAGTGAAGGAGGTGCTGACCCAATTTCCGCGCTCGCAGGCGTCTACCCTATTGGAGGCGAGGGCTCTGGAACGACGTCGACGTTCGCGCAGCGATACACCGGCACGTACAGTGATGCCCAGGGGGAGCAGACGTTCACTGTGTCAGTTCTCACTTGAGCCTCCTGCGCCTCGCAGACGTCGCTGACCGCCGTTCTTCTCTGTTCTTTCAGCGGAGTTACCCAGACGCCGCTGTCCGCATACTCTGTGCCGGCTTCTTCCAACTGCCAGACCTACTCGACCATCTCGAACGGTCTGACCGACCTCGTCGCCGCCGCTACCGCGACCGGCTCGTCCAGCGCCTCGTCCGCCTCTGCTACCATGAGCGCCGGCGCCTCGTCCGGCGTCGCCGCCGTCGCCTCGGCCTCGGCCAAGATCACGAGCAAGGTCTCGGCCGCCGGCCAGGCCGCCAGTTCTGGCGCTGCCGCCGCCTCGTCTGCCGCGACCTCGAAGGCTGGTTCGGCCGGCCAGCGCGAGATGGCTGCCGGCGCCCCGCTCCTCGGCGCCGCTTTCGCCATCGGAGCCGGCCTCCTCGGTGCCGGCGCCCTCTTCCTCTAAGCAGGTCGAGCGCCAGATCAGATCGCCTCTCTTCCTCTTGCCTTTCTTCCTACTCGTACCGCTTCGCATGGACTCGTAGCCTCCCCTTCTGCCTACCGACGATCGCACTGCACGTCCTTCGTCCTTCCCATTCCTTTCCTGCACCGCCTGGCGTCCATACCGACGCCTGCGCTCCCATGCCCTGCTTATCCCGACGCTCGTTCTACCACATGGCGCCAGGGCTTTCAAGGAGAGCAGCGACATCGTACACGCCTTTGCGAGATCCTTCAGAGGTCAGAGCAGGGGGACCGAATGACCGGCCTGGGCCGGCTCAGCTTTCGTCCGCCGCCTCTTCCCCCCCCGCGTCGCCCTCTGGCAGACGCGCCTTTGCGACACATTTGAGGACTCTGATGGCCTTTTACTCAGCCCGCCGCTCGCGAAGCGCCTTGCGCTCAGCACGCTCGGCGATGTCAAGACCGACGAGCTGTGACAAAAGGACGGGGGCGTCAGCATGCGAAGGCCTTACAGGCGACGAGGGCAGAGGACACGCACAATCTTGCTCGCCTTCCAGAACTGGACGACGTTGATGATCTGCTTTGTGAACATGATGGGGAAGCAGAGGACCGCCGTGATGAGGGGAACCGAAAGGTTGGCGACGAAGCCGTCGACAGCGGCGAGCAGCTTGGGCTGGTTGAGGAGGACGCCCGGCGGAAAGAGGGAAGAGACGGCGTGCGCGGGCAGGCCTAGCGGTGTCGAGTAGAAGTGGAGGAGGTAGAGGGCGACAAAGAAGGTCTCGTTGGCGAAGCAGAAGACAAAGAGGACGCGCTGAAAATCGGGCGAAGGAAGAGCTTCAGCCGGCGGTTACGGCAGAGCCGCGAAAACGGAGTCGGCCGCTCACAGTGTCGGTGTAGTAGAGGTAGAGGATGCGCGAGACGTCGGCAGCGACGATCTTGTGCGACGTTGCGCCGGTCGAAAGCGAGCTACAGGTGCCGGGATGAGGGGGGGGGGGTCAATCGACGCTCGGGAGCAGGTAGCCGGCGGTGTCGAAGCGTCCGCACCTGTACATGTGCATGTAGTGGCTCGCAAAGTCGAGGGCGATGAGGAACTGGAAGACGAGCGCGTACGACGGGTTGGCGATAGCGAGGAAGCACAGCAGGCAAGCCGTCGAACACCTGACAGGAGCAGGAGGAGGGAGTCGTGCGCCGCAATCAGCCTCGGCCCCATCGCTTCGGCAAGGCGCAGCTCGGCGCCGAGCTCCGATGGCGAAGCTCGGCATCGTCGACCGCCACCATTCAAGAGAAGCTGCTGACCGGTCGGTGACCATGTCGAGCACAGCGCCGAATTTGCTCGTCTGGTCGAGCGCGCGAGCGGCTTTGCCGTCGGCGACGTCGAGGATTGACGAGACAAAGTACAGGGTCGTGCAGAGCTTGGGCGCATGCGGCATAAGCGTCAGGGCCATGCCGGCGAGGATGATGCGAGCATAGCCTGCACCAGAGGTAGGACCAGCGTCAGCAAGGGAGCAAGGTTGTCGACTCCGGTGGGCGAGCAAGCTGCGAGCCGAGCGAGGTACGCGAGCCGACAGGCCGCTTGAGGAAGATCGCGACCGGACGTACCGATTAGGTTGGGCACGAAGAGGAAGACGTTCTCTTTGGACGCCGTGCTGAGGACAGAGCAAGGAAAGAGGAGACGTAGCGTCAGCGCCTCGACCTGAAGCTCAGACGGATGGCTGCCGCAGAAGGCGTGCATGGAAGGTCGGGTCGCCGTTGAGAAGGGGAAGAGGGTCGTGACGTACGCCAGGTCGACGGCCTCCTTCGCATCGACCCTCGTCTCTGAACGTGAGCGTGCCCGGCCGCGGTTCGTGAGCTCGGGATCGACGGCGAGCGAGGCCGACGGTGCGCCGTCCTGAGAGCGGGTCTTGGCCATGGTTCTGCTGGTCGAAGAAGGGCGGAAGGGGGAGGGGGATGGAAGGGGGAGACGGTTGCAAGGGCGAGGTCGGTCAGACGAGGGCGGCGCAAGCCCCCGGCCGCGCGCCCGCGCATTCGGCGGCGCCCGCGAAAGACCGAGTCCCCAGCCCGTCCGGCTGACAAGGATGCGTCCGCCCCCGGCCGTCAAGATCTCGATGCGCTCATCGCATGCGAGCCTACGGACGCTCGCACAGTGGGGTGCGCTCACTTCCAAGATCGACAGCAGGATGAAGCGCTCATCGGTTTCTTCTACGTCGTGGCGGTGGGTGGTGATTGGGAGGTGCGTGAGGGGCGGGGGGTATGTGATGTACAGAGGGAGGAGAAAGGAGAAAGGAAGGGGGCCCGGAGAGAGTGTGTGCAAAGGGATCGAAAGAGCAGGAGAGGGACGAGTCGTGCGGGCCCTCTAGAGGCCGGCCTCGTACTTAAGGGCCTCGACCATGCCCTCGTCGACAATCTTGCGCGACGCATCCGAGATCTGGGGCAGCGGCGAGCGGACGAGGCCGCCGAGCTTGGGGCTAGACTCGGAGCAGTACGTGTCGAGCGCATACTTCGTGCCGGCGATGCCAGCCTTGACCATAACCCAGTCGGCCTCGGCGACGACGTCCTGGACCGCGAGCGCGGCGTCCCAGTCGGCCTTGCTGCCGCTTTCGATCGCCTTGGTGGTCAGGTCGTAGAGCTTGACCATAGTCTTGGGGATGACGTTGCCGCTGCGAAAAGCAGGGTGGGGGGCGCAAGTCAACGAGGGAGCGCTAGGCGACGACTCTAACGTCCGAGAGGGGCAGACGCACGTTCCGGTAATCATGCCGTGCTGGCCGGTGAGCATGGCCGGGGCGCAGTAGTCTGCAAAGCCGGGCATGACGAGGCTGAGGGAGCGGTCCAGGTCAGCTTTCCAAGGTCGCCCAGCTCTCGTCAAGGAGCGGCGAGCGCAGACTCACAAAGGCGTCGGGTGCCGCTTCTTGTACTCGGCCGAGCGGACGTGGCGGGCGATGCGGTGGCCCTTTCCGATTCCGGCGCACGTCAGCTTGACGCCGACAATGTTCTGGTGCTCCGAGAGCTTGATGATGAGGTCGGACGTCAGGTCGATGCCGGCCGCCGCGCCAGGGAAGTTGTAGATCATGACGGGCAGGGGCGAGGCGTCGGCGACCTCGATAAAGAAGTCGTAGATGGCCTGCGTGTCGCGGCCCATGGCGAAAGCAAAGTAGCACGGGTGGATGACGATCCTGAGGAGCGGAAGGGGAAATGCGTCAGTTTAAGGGGACGAAGTATGTCAGGGACGCCACGGAAAGGGCACAAACGAGAAGTCGGCGCCGGCCTCCTTGGCCTCCTTTGCGAGCTTGATGGACTCGCGCGCGCTCTGGCCACCGGTGCCGACGAGGAGCGGGACGTCCTTGAGATTGGCGCCGTCGAGCGCCTTGCGCGTCTCCGAGATGATGAGGACGCGCTCCTCGGGCTCGAGGTGGCACGCCTCACCGTTCGTGCCGTGGATGACCTGGCAGTGAGGAGACAACGGAGAACAGAAAGGTCAGCACCTCTCAGGCTAATTCCAAGGTTCGAGGGGCAAAACGGTCCGGTGCCGAGGTGCGCAAAGCAAAGCAGGGCGCAGCGGCCATCGCCGACGCGCCGGGCCGGCGCCGGCATCTCTGAGAGGAACACGAAGGCGAGGGGCGAAAGAGCGACGTACAAGACCAGCGCCGGCCTTCGCGACGCGGACGGCCTGAGCGGTCAGTGCCGGGACGTCGACATCGCCGTTCTTGGTGAATGGGCAGATGAGCGGGACAAAGACCTGGGGTTGCCGAAGGAGGGAGGAGGAGAGCGACGGTCAGCCCGGGCCATGGCGAGAGACGAACCGGCGACGCAGCGCGCGCGCATGCGCGGACGAGCAGCGAAAGAGCGACGCACTCCGGGGGAGAACTGGCGGGCGGGCATGGTTGAGACGAGAGGGAGAGAGTGACGGCGGCAGAAAGCGAGAGAGAGTGATGGTTTTGGGGGGCAAGAGGGACGGTGACCGGTCGAGTCGTTGGCCTTTGAAGGCGGGAGAAGAGTCGGCCCGGGCCGGCTGGCGGTCCGCCCGGCCGCTCGATCGCCCGTCTTCGCCGCCCGTGCAGCCGGACGTCCCACGGCCAGCAGCAACTCGACGCGCGCTCTCAAGGACGACCATGCACACTCGCGCCTTAGCTGGCAGCAGACGATGCTCGCCCGGAGATGCTGCAGAACTCGCTGCTTTGTCGTAAAGGTCGGCGACGGAGGGGAGGGTCCGCACCGCCGGCAGGACGGCCTCAATCGCTAGCCGCGGCCCTGCTCGCCCGTCTGCTGCGCTCTCCGTCGTCGACCCCGCGTCCTGACTCTGGTTTCGCGGGGCCGCTAAGGGGGGACCGGGCTATTCACGAGCGTGCCTGGGTCAAGCCTGACGCGTCGAGGAGTGGCGACGATCTCGACCACTCCGAGGCCACGACAATACCATTCAGGTCTGCGCGCACTTCTTTGGCGGCCAAGTAGCGCGTGCCCTCTTCCATTTTACAGCAAGCGGCCATGCAGATCTCGCTCTTGGCCTTCACGCCTTCGGCTGGTCCTTGCCGAGAATCTCGACGACTCGCGCAACCTTGCCCTTGTTGCCCTCGCCCGGGGCAATCTTCTTGTCGGTGCGGGTGCCGATGCGGATGTCGGTTGCGATCCGGGGCGTGCCCATCTGCCGGTAGGAATGGGTCAGACGACGATCAGCGCCCGGCAGACTGCGCAGAACGGGACTCGGACGATGCCCAATGGCGAGGAAGCAGACGTACGGCATGGACGGCGGCGTGGCACTGACCGATGACGTCCATCACCTGCGACCAAGGGCCCTCGAGGTTCGTACCTTTGACGAGCAAGGCACGCGCGCTCGTCAGCTCCTGCGCGATCTGAGCCGGCCCGCGCGGCGCTCCGCCAAGCGACCTCGCCACACTCACCGTAGCCGTGGAGGGTGTAGCAGATGCCCGACTTCTCGAGCACGCGCTGGACCTCGGCAATCTCAGGCCCAACCGAGGGCACGTCGAGGCCCATCGGGATGAGGCAGACTGCGGGCCGGGGGCCAGCGGACGGTCGAGCGAGCAAACGGTGAGCGGCAGCGAGTCAGTCAGACTGGTGGACCCGTGTCGTCTCCCGGGACGAATGGGCGTCAGCAGCGGCAGGGGCCGCTTAGAACGACGTCAAGAGGAAGAAGATGGAACGCACAGTCTGGAGAGCGGGCGGGGTCAGGGAGGGCGGTCGAGTCAGTCGGAAGCCATCCGTCAGCACCACAACAGCTGCTTGAAGCAACTGAAGCAACAAGGTTCTGTCACGGACCTGCGACGGCGTAAAGCTCCTCGGGCTGTGCTGCGATAGAGGACGACATGCTGGATTTGCGAGAGATGGGGTCGCGAGACGGGAGTGACGGTGCAGGGACGGGGGAGCCGGCGTTGCCGCGTCGGCAAAGGTCGGCCAGCTCCCACTCGACGTCGACCTGGCCCTACTTTGGCCCCTACCCATCCCGACTACTCAGAGCGATGGATCCGACGCAGCCTGGACCGAGCAACGCTGCCTACGCCTTTGCCCAGCCAGGAGGCCAGCAAGCTGCTTACTATGCCCCGCCAGCAGCAGCGACATCCACGGCAGGCGCATACGGCGCGCCCGCCTACGCGACCGGACCCCCTCCCCCAGCTGCTCCGCCGCCTTCGTACGGCTACGCGCAACCACCGCCTGCCGCACCGCAGGCCTACGGAGGCGTGCCAGGCGGCGTCGCGCTCAACATTGCCTCGCGACCGACCCGTCAGCGTCGGAAGCCGGCCCGGTACGACGAGCCTCACCGAGCGACCGGCCCGCGGCCGTCCAAGCTCAAGCTCAACTTCTCAAAGAAGGGCGCCGTCGGCGGTCGCTACTCGTCCTTCCTCGGCCACTACGACCGCGAGATCGACAGCGATGAAGAGGAGCTAGAAATGGAGGAGCACTTCATCCTCCGGATGCCCGGCCAGGAGGAGGCCGACAAGCTCCGAGCCCTCCTGCGGGCTAAGGGCAAGGGCAAGGAGGGCAAGAAGGGCAAGGCCAAGGAGACCGCCGCCGACGAGAGCATCGAGGGCGTCTGGTTCAAGTTCAAGGGTTCGTTGCGCTGTCTTTGGACATGGTGGGCTGAGGGGCTCTGTTTTTGCTCCGATTGGCTCCGGCGGCTGATATCCCCTCCCCCCCCGCCCCCCTCCCCCCCACCTCCCAACCCCTGCTAGACTCGCGACGAGCCGCCTTCTCGCTCAACGGTCAGCTCTACTCGGCCAAGCTCGTCGACCTGCCTTCGATCATCGAGAGCCAGAAGACGCTCGACGGCAAGCAGATGTTCAAAGTCGCCGACATCTCGCAGGTGCGTGGGCCGCAACCTGCTGCTGGCTCCGCCGCGCAGCCCCCAACGAGGCGGGCCCCACTGACCATGTCTCCCCTTTGCAATCTCTGGACGAGTTCAGATGCTCCAGGTGACGCATCCGATCAGTAGCGAGGCGTCCGTCCTCGAGGGTGGAGGCGGCGGCAACCACTCGCGGCTCAACGTCGAGGAGTACATCTACCCGCATGGCATCACGCCACCGCTGAAGCACGTCCGCAAACGGCGGTACCGGAAGCGGGTCTCTCGCAGGGTACGCTCGAGCTGTTCCGGCCGTCGCGGTCTGCCGCTTGTACTCCCAACTGACCGTCATATTTCTTCTGCCCCGCAGACGATCGAGATTGTCGAGGAGGAGGTCGAGCGCCTGCTGGACGAGGACTCGAAAGCTGACCAGTCGACTTATGGTGCGCTCGCCTTATCGGAACCTTGGCATGTCGGCATCATCCTCCTTCACTGACTAGTTCCCTACGGCGACGTTGTGCAGACATCATCGAGAACGCCGATCCCGATGCGTCCGACACCGAGTTCTTGACGCCAACGGGCACTCCCCGTCCGGGCCAGTCAGAGTACGGCGACGACTCGTCGTACGCTCACGGCCACGGCGGACAAGGCTTCGACGGGTCCGAGATGGGCGACGGCGATGGGACGGCCTCTCGCTTCGGCGGGACCGACGGCGGCTTCGAGGGCGGCCCTGGCGGCGGAGGCGGTGCGGACGGCTTCGATCTCGCTGCCGAGCTCACGAGAGGGCTCAAGGCGCTCGACGAGAGCGGCGACGAAGAAGACGAGGACGATGACGACGAGGATGGCGAGGACGACGATGATGACGACGAGGTGCGTCCTCCTTCGACGTCCGCGCCAGCGGCCTTGTCTGCTGACCCACTCTCTGACCCCGCCCGACAGGACGACGACGACGATGACGATGGCTCGGCTGCGGACTCGGAAGACGAGGAGGCTGTCCAGCTCGCCCAGCGACAGAAGCTGCTCAACGAGGAGATCCGCGACCTCGAGGCAGCCGTCGCCAAGAAGCGGGTTGAGATCGAAAAGAGCGCCAATGTCATCATCCGGGTGCGTCTCTAGGCAAACTGACGATAGAGTGTAAGGACGGGTCAGCTGACAGTCGCTCGTCTTCAACCCGGCAGAAACGTTTCGAAGATGCGCTCAAGAAGCTCCAGGCCGACCTCGACCTCAAGCTGTCCGCGCGGGCGACGAATGTCAAGGAGTGGGTTGCTGCAGGCCGTGCTCGTCCTTCGGGTCCTGTTCCATGGCTGACGACCCACTCCACGCCGCTCCTCGCAGGAAGGAGAAGCGAAAACGCGAAGAAGAGGAGGAGAAGGAGCGCGAGCAGGCTTTCCGGGATGCCGAGAAGGAGCGCGCGACCGAGGTCGCCCTCGCCGCGGCTGCCTCTGAATCGCGTGCCCGCCAGGCGCAGGAGCTCGACGACGATGGCGACGTCGCGGTGGACGAAGACGGCGACGGTACGCCTGCTCCAGTGCCCCCGACCGGTCACCCAGTCGGCCAAGGCCCAGTCGCCAGTGGCGAGTCGGGGCAGTCGGCCGCTCAGGGTATCGAAAGCCTTATGGCGGCCGGTCTTGATGCCGAGAGCAGCGGCGACGACGAGGACGACGACGAGGACCTCTTCGGTGACGACGGCACCGAAGACGACGAGGGCTCCGAGGCTAGCATGGACATCAGTTGATGGCGGTAGTGCGGCATCCATCTATCTGCATGCGCGCTTCCTCTCCCTCTATGTGCGGGTTGCCGGGGCCTAACAGCAAACCAGTCCGCAGACGAAGCCGACGATGCCCACGAAGTAGGCGAGCGCGGTCTGGCGCTTCTTGTCTGGATGGCGCTTGGATGCCCAAGCGGGCTGCGGCAGACCCATCGAATTGCAGAAGACGTGGGACAGCAGCGGCGATGCGATGGAGCCTAGGGAGAGAGGGCGGTCGGGCAGATCAGCGGCTGCGGACCAAGACTCAAAGACAACCGAGGCCTCTCACCCGTCTTGACAAACAGGAAGGCCGCAAACCAGCCGAAAAGGGTTGTGTAGGCGAACTGGAAGGCTGCGAGCGCAAAAGTCAGTCTCGGACGGGTCCTGATCGGAGCCCGCGTTGTGCTGCACGTACTGCAAGTTGCGAGCGCGATCAGCGCCGCCTGCCTCGTCCGCCCGCGGGCAACAAAGACCTCGAAAGCGTGGTGGAGGTGGGCTGCGTAAAAGAACGAGGTCGTAGGACTTTCAATGACCGATGCATAATGCTCCCCTTGAATCGTGAGCAGCGACACTGACCGAGCCCGAACCAAAGGGGTGTGATGAAGACCTGGTGCTGCCAGGATGCGTCCGAGAGCTGCGCGAGGGCGAGGATGCACGATCGAAAGACGATCTCCTCTGTCAGCGGCGCCTACGGAATAGATCGGCCGTCAGTACCGCCCTGGGACTGGTTAGGAAATCCAGTCACGGACGTACGACGACATAGTTGCGGACGCCCGGCCAAGACGCCAAGGCCTGCCACGCGTCCCGCAGGCCAAAACGCTCAAGGTATACTTCGGAGTAGAGTGGACCAAGGAAGAGGACTGGTGCGAGCAGGAACGGCACCGCTGGTGACTTGAAAGGACTGAGGAGCCGGCTGGCGGTGGCTTCGAAGGCTGCGAAGCTCGGAAGCGACCAGCTGCTAACGAAGGCGCTCGACCAGCGCGGGAAGCCAAGCAGCGTCCACGTTGTCTTGACTGCCGCCAGCGATGGCGACACGAGCTAAGAAGCCAGGAGCGATGGTACATCGGTCGGCCAGGGCAATGGACGGGCAGCGGCATGCGATGGTACGCACGGCTCCAAGTCCGACGGTCGACTCGCCCATCCCGAGCTGGACGACAGCCCAGATGCCGACGCAGCAGGCGACGGTCGCTCCCCCGACGGCCTTCAGCCGAGCCCGGATGACGTCCGGGTGGTCCCGACCTAGACTCAGTCGCTCCTGTTCAGCTGCCGAGGCTGCTTCGGAGCTGCTGCCTGCCGCGTGCGGGATGCGGGCCGATTTGGCGAGGTAGAGCGAGCCCACATAGGTGGCCGTCACGAGCAGCGAACCGGTTGAGGCCGCGGCGGGCGACAGGATTGGCAGAGCGCTGGCTGTCGCGACCGAAGAGCTGACCGACATGCCACCTGATTGAGGAGGGAAGCTAGGGAGCTGACCTGGGACAGGGAGACGTGAGGAAGAGGTCGGCGACCGGACGGGCTGAAGGCGCCGGGGCCAGCGAGGACAAAAGGGCGCGGGCGTGCGGGCTGCTGCGCGAGGCAAGAACGCAGGCCGGCCAGGCTGCTGCCGAATGGTTCTCCCTAAGAGCCTTGCGGCGGAGGATGGCTCCCGCCCCACTCGCAAGCCTGAGCGTCGAACAAACGGCAAGGGGAAGCGGACAGAGGGAGCAGATGGAGACGGCGAGGTCCCAGTTGGTGCGGGGTGCCCCCTTTAGTAAGGTTCTCATTCCGGGCCTCAATCCCAATAGCGCGCGCGCGTAAACGGGTATGGGGTCATGGATCGTTCAAGTGCTCGAGCGGATCGACGCAGATGACGCCGCCAGCCTCGGACCATGGGTACCGCCACTGCGAGAGCCACGTCTTGACCGACTGGCCGAGACGGATCTTAGACGCCCCCCGGCCGGCGTCCTGCGTGCCTGTGTGCTTCTCCGAGCCGACAATGACGTACGCTGCGACGAATGAGACGGCGGACGTCAGTCGCCGGGGACACCGAAAAGAGCGAGAAGAGGAGCGAGCAACTCACCAAGACCGGTGTACCGCTCAGCTTCCAGCGCCAGCAGCCACTGCTCGAGCACCAGGACGGCCTCGCTCCCATGCAGCAGGTGAACGTCGCAGAGGGCTTCCTCGCGCTCGGCACTCGTCAGCCCGCCGCCGCTCGAGCTTGCAACGCCGAGGATGACGCCGAGCGCGCCGCCGCAGAGAACACCCTTGCGCGCCCGGTCGCGCGGGTCCGTCGTCCGGCCCTCGCGCGCACGAGCGGCATCTTGAACGATCCGGAGCCGGTCACGAACGAGCCTAGCAAGAGGCAGGAAGGATGCGGCGTCAGTGTTTGTCGTTGCTAGACCAGAGCCTGATGCTGGGCCGCCCGCAGGGACGGACTTCTCGGCGGCAGTGTTGTTCTCGCTATTCATGAGGTCGTTAAGGTCCTGGCCCTCCTTGGAGAAGCGCTTGGCGGCGGCGCCGTCGCCCCGCTTCCACGCCTCAGCCGCCTTCGCGAGGTAGGCGTTGCGCTGGGTGCCGAGATCGATCGCCTTGGCCCGGGCCGACATGTACTGCGCGTTGAGGGCGGAGCCGGTCGGCAGCGTCGGAAGGAGCGAAGGCGGCCGCAGCGGGAGCCGAGCCGACGGCCGGGGGACGGCGGCCGAGAGCGAGGCTGACACGGGGAACGTCGACCGGATCGGTGTCGGCGCGGCGAGCGACGACAACGTGTCCGAGGCGCGAGGGATGGGTGTCGGCGGGGCGACGGCGGCCTTCTTGACAGCTCTGTAGAAGTCAGTTGCGCAGAATAATGGGGGTCAGCGGGATGACAAGCCAGGCAGCAACGGCGGCGACGGAGACGGACGATGAGAAGCGCGTCCGACTCGAGTCAATCTTGGCCGGCACGGCCTTGGGCGCGCTCTTAGCCGGCGTGCCGCCGCCGCCGAGGACGGGGAAATCGTCGTCCTCGGGCAGCGGCGTCGTTGGCGTGCTGCTCTCGCTCGGGCTGATGTCGAGCCCAACGGCTGGCGCGAGCGTCTCCGGGTCAAAGGTCGGCGGCAGCGTGTGGATGAACTGGTGAAGTAAAAGTGTGGGCAGAGTACGTCAGCGGGCCGGGACAAGGGGAGTGTCGCGATGCTCAAAACGCACCTCGCACTGCTCGCCCTTGGCACACTGCCCGCGAAGCCAAAACCGACAGAGCGCGCGCTCAATGTCGTGGCTGGAGACAGAGGGGCAAGCTGTCAGTGACGGGGGCTTGCCGGCGGACGGAACTCGGCAAAAGACGCACCTGAAGCGACAGTCGGCCCGACGGCACTCGCCGTTGAGGTAGTAGCGGCAGACGCGGCCGCCATAGGGGCTCTTTGTGCTGTAGCTCGTTGGGCTGGGCGGCCGTCCGACGCTGAGGCTGGCGCCGTTCCGGCCGCCAGCGACGACGTAACCCTCGCGCGGGACAAACGCCTTGGCCGCCGCAGACGGCGTCGGAGCGACGATGGCGATCGCGGACGAGCCTGCGGCTGTCGAGGAGGGCAGGCTGGCCGAGGCGGCTCCGCTCGAGGAGGACAGCCCTCCGCTCGCACCGGCCTCGTCGACGCCGCCGCCGCCAGCGGCCGAAGTCGAGAGGTATTGCATCGTTGAGTCAAAGTCGTAGCCGTGTCTGTGGAGTGCAACCTCGACCTCGTGCGTGCTCAAGCCGGTAAAGATGGACGAGAGCAGGTCCATGGGCGTCATGCCCGCAGGGAGGAAGTCGTCCTCGGCCGAGCCGAGGTTGCCGGGCGAAAAGAGCTCGTCCATCTCGCCCATCGTCATCTGCTGCGGGAAAGAATGGCCCGAGGACGAGAAAGAGCCAGACGACGACGGCTCACCATCGCCGAGCGAAGATGGGCCGACGCCGCCGCCCGTCGCGTGAGGAAGGCCGCCGCTGCCGGCCGGAAGGGAGCCAAACGGCGAAAAGTCGTCCTCGTCCTCCTCGTCATCGATTCGCGAGTGCCGGTGGTGGGCGGCACTGAGTGGCTTGGGGATGCCCAGCTGCTGGCTGCCGCTGCCGCCAACCGAGTCACCGCCAAGGAGTGCGAGGTTCGAGGCCGAGCGCATGAGCGAAGGGGCCGGCCCACCGAGCGAGCCACCAATCGACCAGTCGACCGGACTGCTCGGGCTCCCGACGAACGGTCCGCCGACGATGACGGCGTGTGCCGCCCGAGGCGACGGCCGGAACTCGACCGCCCGAGCTGAGAGCGTCTTAGGGCTGAGGATTGGCGACGCGCCCGACGACGGCGACGAGGGGGACGCTGTCGCCGCCGGCGGAATGAGCGCCGCCTGAACGGTCGCCGAGGGCGAGCGCGATACGGCGAGACCCGTTAGTCCGCTTGCGCGCGAGGGCGAGGCCGAGAGGGCGGCGTAAGATGCTGAGGGCGAGGATGAGAGCCCACTGGAGGCGGGCAAGATGGGCTGCGCGAATGAGCCGAGCGGCGTGAGCGGCCGAAAGGTAAGCGACGTCTTGGAGAGCGACGACGACGATGGCCGGGCGGCGGGCCGCTTGGGTGTTGGGAGCGACGTCGGTGAGAAGGGCACCTGGTTCATGTCGTCTGCGGGTGGTCCGAGGAGGAGCGGCGGGGGATGAGTAAGTGGCGACGGTGGGAAGGTCGCACGCCGCAGTGCAAGGCTCGCGCGCGCGAGATAGGGGAGCAAGCGAGCGACGCACCTCGGACCTTGTGCATGAGCGAGAGGATGTACTGGTCGAGTGCCGAATCGCCGGCCTGGCGGGCAGGACCAACGAGCAGGGCGAGAGGAAGGGTCAGCCCGAGGAGGGGTGAGAGGCCGGCCCGGTCTCGGAAGCCGGCACTGCGCCGGAGAGGGCCCAAGTGAGAGGCGACGGTGGAGGGCCCCTCTCGGCGCCGGCGCGACCTCGAGGAGGGCAGTGACCACGCGGGACGTACCTCGAGCCCGAGCTCAACGCCCATCAGATCCTTGGCGGCATCCTCCTCCTCCATGATGATGAGGTCGACGAGCTGCTCGACAAGGGCTTCGCGCGAGAGCGCCGACGGCGTGATGCTGCTGCTGCTGCTGCTGCTGCTGGCGGAGGTTGACAGCCGGCCAGCCGAGTCGGCAACGGCCGGTGGCGGCGACGCGCCCGCGGCAGACGGCCTCCTCGACGGATGGTTCGAGAGGAGATGGCCGACGTAGTGGGCCGTGTGGGCGTAGGGCTGAGCCATCGTTGGGGTCGCTCTGGCTGACTGGCTCTGGGTCGGTGTGTTGGTCGCGACGAGGACGAGACGGCGCCGGCCGGGCCTCGTCGTCCATCGCGCCCGCGTGCGCCGCGCGCGCGTTACGGCGTCTCGTTACGGCCCTTGTCCATCGCAACCGCCAGAGGGGGCGTGCGTGCCCTTGCGGTCGAAGCGACAACCACACCCGACACCCTTTCACGTTTCCTCCCACCCTTCGACACCCTCTAGACCGCAGCAGCTGCCATGGTCCGTCCTCCTCGCTGATGCCGGGCTCTGCACCTGAGGTTGTCCGGCGGCAGAGGCGAGCAGGACGACTGATCACCTGCTTCGCTCCCCTTGATTTCGCTTGGGCTTCCCTCCGACCCTCTCGTCACCGCCTCACCTGACGCGCCCGGCCGCCGTCTGCAGGAGAAGATCAAGGAGGTCAGTCTCTCTGTTCGCGCCAGCACACTCCCACCGCATGAGGGGCGAGGGCTGGCCCTGAACCTCTCCAGAGATCGCCTCGGGACCATGTGCGCTGACGCTCGCGCCGCGCGCCTCTTCAACCACTCCCCATCTCACCCGACCCACCGTCCTGGTCACCAACACCTCACTTCCCCTCGCTCCTCTGCACCTCGCACCTCGCGCCTGTCTCTACACTTAGAAACTCAACTCGCTCCGGACCGAGGCCGACTCTGCAATCGAGCGCGCCGAGGTGGCCGAGGCCAAGAACAAGACGGCCGAGCAGGAGCTCCTGACCAAAGACCAGGAGATCACCTCGCTCTCGCACCGCGTCTCGCTGCTCGAGGCCGAAGTCGAGAAGCTCGAGAGCAAGCTTGCCGAGGCGAAGAGCGCGGGCGAAGAGAGCGAGGTTCACAAGAGCGGTAACGAGAGCCTGATGCGCAAGAACCAGTCGCTCGAGGAGGAGCTCGAGGCGTCCGAGCGCAAGCTCAAGGAGACGCTCGAGCAGTGCGTCCCAACCTCGACCGCTCTGCAGCAGCCTCCAGTCATCTCTCGGCGGCTACTGATTCTCTCTTCTTGCTCGCCTGCAATCCATAGGCTGCGCCTGGTCGACGTCAAGGCCGAGGGCATTGAGCGCAAGCTGACGCGCACCGAGCAGGAGCGCGACCAGTGGGAGCAGAAGTACGAGGTCCGTCCCGCCGCCGGCTTATCTCACTTCCCGCCCATGAGCTACCAACAGCATGGAGGCCTTGCCCTTGCCGGCCTTCTGCTCCTGCATGGCGCTAACCCTTTGTCTCGAACGTCGTCGGTCCTACAGGAGGCCATGGAGAAGTACGCCGTCTCGAAGCGCGAGCTCGACGAGGTCGTTGCCCAGATGGAGGTGCGTCCTTCTTCTCCCACAATGAATGCCGTCGGCAACGACAAGTGAACGGACGCCCTTGAGCTGACCGTCGCATGCTGTCCCGACGACCGCCGCCGCAGTCCCTCTGAATCGCTGCCGTGCCACCTCTGCCCACCCTCACGACCTCACCCACCGCCCCGTCCGTCCTCTCTCCTCCTCTTCGCTCGCACCCGCCGTCGCCGCCGCCGCCGCCGCCACCGCCGCTGTTGGCCGACCTCCGGGCGAGCGTCGACGACCCGGTCTTTGCGTCGGCCGCACTCGTCGCCCTTGGCCCGTACGCGCTGTGGGTTGCTGGCTCGTGCGCGTGCACGCTTCTTCTGCCATGAAACCTTCCGCCTCTAGGCGAACTCTCCTGGCCTTTGTGTCCGATCGTGTCCGACCATGAGCGAGCGAGCAGCAAGAGAGTGTTCCGCCAGACGTGGCGGCGGCGGCGGCCGAGTCGATCGCCCTGTTGACTTTGGCCCGCGCGTCCGACCCGAGGGCACGCGCGCCGACCGACTCGACGAGGCGGCTCTGCTTCAGCCCTCCGACCTCGACCCTTCCTCTCCTTCCCGACAAGCTCGCGAGCCCTTTCCCAACCCGTCTTGCCGGCCCTCTGGCTGGCCCCATCCGACCCTAGAACCCCATGTCGAACCGCATGTCGCTTGCGGGTCCGCCCCTCCGGGCGCCGCCGCCGCCAGTCGGCCCGCCCGGCCAGCGCAGGCGGACGACCCAGCTTCAGCCAACCTCGTCCGGCGGGCCGCCGATGCCCTCGAGCTCGCAGACGTCGGCCGGCGGAGGAGGAGGCAACCCTGGTAGCAGTCAGGGGAACCGTGGAGGGGCGGCCTACGGAACGACACCGAGGGCGAGCACAAAGTCGGTTTGAGCTGGCGGCCACGAGGTGTTGTTGGATGACGCTGACGAGCTCTTCCTCCTGCCCCCTTGCCTCCTTCGCATCCGATCACCTCGCTCGTCGCCAGCGTCATGCGCCGGTCCTCGGTATATCAAGGCGGCCGTCAGTCGATCATGACGCCCTCGCACGGGGCCTCGTCACGACTGGCGCCGCTGCCGGGCACGTCGGCCTTCGACGACCCGCGGCCGCTCAAGTCGCTCGCCTTCAAGGAGCAGGCCGGGGCGACCATCATCGCCTTCTTCCAGCGACATCCGCGTGCACCGCAGGTGACCGAGAAGACAATGCTGAGCCCGACCCAGGTCGAGTTCCAGCAGATGTTCAAGTTTCTCGTCGTCGTCGTCCTTGACGACGACTATGCGTTCGGCAAGGGCGGCAAGAAGTTTGACGAGGAGTGCATCCAGCTGCTCAAGGACCTCGAGTACCCGGCCATGAGTGGCCTCAGTCGGACGGCGATCGGTGCACCCGGCTCGCCGACGAATTGGCCGGCGATGCTCGCGATGCTGCTCTGGCTCGTCGAGCTAGCCGACGTGGGTCCCCCTCCTCCTCTGCCCCCGTTTGCGCGATGGAAGCCGAGCACTGACGTGCGCGGTCGCCCATCCCTGCGCCTCCCAGACGCGCGAGAACTGGATGTCGGGCGAGGTCTACCCAGACTACGATCTTCTGCCGCCGGAGCAAGTGCCGCTCGACGCCCCGACACTCTACGAGCTGTTCCTCTGGGACTACCTCTCCAACGCGTACGCCAAATGGTACGAGGGCTCGGAGGAGTGCCCGGAGGAAGATCGTCAGCTGGAAGACAACTTCCGTGCGGGCTCGCTTCCCTTCTTTGCAGGAAGGCTCTGGCCCTGGCAGGCCTTCGACCACGCGCTGACCCACCCGGCCGCTCCTCTTTTCTGTGACCGGCAGAGCGCAAGTTTCAGTCGTTCGACGAAGAGATGGAGGCCAACGAGCAGCTGATCGAGCAGTGTCAGCGCGAGTGGGCCGAGCTCACGTCGAAACCGGTGCATCTCTTCCGTCGATCAGTGACCCCCTCGTCCTCGTTGCGCTGACCAGTTGTCTGACATCCTGATCACCCTCGCCTGCGGATAGGATCCGCTACTGCTGCTCAACGAGGAGTTTGGCAAGTTTGAGTCGGACAAGAAGAAGTTTATCAGCTTGATCGACCATCAGACGCAGAAGCGGAGCAAGCTGCTGCAGCAGACCCAAAACCTGACCGACAACATTATGCAGACTCGTGCGCACTCCATCTTCTGACCCTCCAGGCGGCCAAAGACTGACATGCCCTTCCATCTGCCTTCCTCAGGCGCCGCGGCAAACACACTGCAGGCCGAGCTAGCATCCGTACAGGCGGCCGTCCAAGTCCAGGGCCTGTCGGTCGAGGAGGTCACGCGCCTAAATACGGACCACGAGACGCTTACGCATTCGTACGAGGAGACACGTCAAAAGGTTGCCCAAGCGAGGGAGGATTTGTGGTCGCGGGAGATGCTCGTCTCGCGCCGGAGCGACCAGCTCGAGACGCTCGTTGGCGAGTACAACGCGGCCGTGTATAGGCTGGGCCTCCATCCGTCGCCGCCGGCCGAGGTTGGCGACGTCTCGTTCCTCCTCTTGTACGAGGCCGCAGGCGCAACCGAGCGCGAGATGCTCTCGGGCGACGTCCGGGGGACGCTCTCGCCGGCGCTGTCGCGCCTGCTGAGCGGTCGCCGGCTCGAGATCACCGACATCGAGGGCACCATCATCAAGGCCGACCACGACCTCGACGAGCTCACGCAAGCTGTCGAGGCCCTGAAGGAGGAGATTGAGATCCGTACCGCTCGCGTCAAGTCGACATCGGACCAGGCAGAGAGCCAGCGCAACGTGCGCAGCATCAGCTTCCCCGTCAGGTCGATCTCTCAGCAACTGACTGGAGTCCTCCCCAATGCCGCTGTCCAGATCGCGACGGTCGAGTCGGCCGAGCTGTCTGCCCAGCAGCAGCACCTGGAGCGCGAGATTGCCTCGTCTCGAGCGATGTCGAAGCAGGCGCTGCTGGCGTCCGAGTCGAAGATGGAGACGCTCAAGATGGAGTATGTCGGCCTAGCTTTCCTCTGTACTGAGCGTCTAACTGTGAGCTGACTATTCCTTTGTGTCCCCCTCCTTCTGGCCACTTCAGGCACGACAAGGTCGTCCACAACGTTTCGAAGCTCCGAGAGGACACGATCGCCGCCATAATCCACCAGACCGAGTTCATCATCAAGTTCAAGGAGGCCGCCGGCGAGACGCTCGAGGGCCTAAAGCGCTTCGCCGAGCTCAACTGATGTCGATCTCTTAAGCCGTCAGCCCAACGACTGCCACCTGGTCCCTTCGCTCTCGCGCTCTATTCCTGTGTATCTTGCTCCCCGCCGCCATGCCCCTGTTCTCCCCCTGTGTCCCTTGCCTTCTCACATCGCCCGCCCTCATGCCGGGCCCCCTTTTCCTTCGGCTTTCGATCCCCTCCTGTCCTTCTCCACTTCACGGGCCCCTTACATCTGATGGGCCTTTGCCTTCCTCGCGAGGGCTTCCTTGTCAGCTCCCTCGCAGCTGACGATGCCCGGGTGGTTGATCAGATACTGTGCCATAAGGGAGGTCTAGGATGTAGAGGAGGCCAAGGTCACCGACTTGGTCAGGCTTCGTCCGCCGCCTGGGCGGCCTTCATCTTCACAATATGCGGGCTGACCCACTTCTGGCGGCCGAGGTCCTCTGCCGTCAGGTCGCGCGCGCCCTTGATCGTGCCGAGGCAGGCCTACGTCGTCAGAAGGCAGGCCGGCAGCTATGGATCAGCAAGCGATGGCAGTGACGGCGCAGCAGCGACCCGCAACGCGGGCGACGCTGGCCGAGCAGAGTCACAGCCGAGACGGACCTCCTCTCCGCAGCGGCAGGCGAACGGTCGGTCCATGTGCCATTCGGTCGACGGATAGAAGAAGGAGAGGACGTCGCCCTTTGCGAGCGGCCGGAGGGCGACGACGCGCCAGTCGTCTGGCCGGGTCGGCTCGCCGGCCGTCCGGATCTGAAACGCGACGTTGGGCGCGCACGAGTGGTTGGTGTAGAGCAGGGCCGAGTTGAGCTCGATGTGGTCCTTGGGTCCAGGGCCGACCTGAACAGTCGAGTAGGCCGTCGGGCCTCTGCAGGAGCGAAAGGCACGTGGCAGCGGTCAGCAGTGGCCGCAAGCTTGAGGCCTCTATACCTCCCGAGCACAGCGCCATCTCGTCGGGCGTACCTCGTCCAGCCTTCAATGTTGCAGAGGGTCTCGCCCTCTTCAAAGGCCTGCTCAACGACAAGGAAGCGCTCGCCGCCGTCCGGGTAGCGTTCGACCCGGAGGAGAGCTGGGTGCGACTCAAGCAGCTGCGGGTCGAGCGGGTCGAGGATGGGCGTCGTCGAGGGCATTGTTGCGGAGTGTAGGGTGTCTGTGCCGAGAGAGCCAGGTGATAGCCGAGGCAGGAGCAGAGGTCGAGGATGTCGTGCGCGGAAGAGGCTTGCTGGTGGTCGGGAGGGATGAAAGGACGGGCAAGGCTGACGCCGAGAGATGGGGTCGGTCAGCGGGTACAGTACGTCCGGCTGCCGGCCGCGGAAGAACCCGACGAGGGACGGCAGCAGTCGACCAAAGTCACCGAGGGGCGGCATCAACGGCGTCGTTGGTCGTCTGCAACTTGTCAGCATGCTCGAGCGACTGACCTAGTGCTATACTTTGTGAGAGGACGAGGTTGATGGCAGGCGAGTATGGCCGTCGTCGCAAGGCGTTGTCGAGAGCCGGACGGTCGCCGCAGCCTGAGCCTGGAGCTGAGAGCGGGCGGAGACGCTCGACCAGCGACCAGGCCCTTCGCTGTCATTCAAGCATCTGGAGGAGCTCCCTGACACGCTTGTACACAAGACCTCCCCGCCGGCCCTCGGCACTTCGCTCGCCTCCAACAACTGCACACGTCGTCGTCAGCAGAGCCGGGTGCTGCGCGTCGCCTTTCGGGAAGACGACGGCGCTCAAGCTCGTTTGCCAACGCATGCACGGCGCCCTCCCTCCGACGTCGACTGACCTAGAGGACCCTCTCGCCAACCAGACCCGCTCGATCATGGCCGCCCTCGCCCCTCGCCCGCTGTCTTGGTTCCTGCCGGCCATGATCGTGCCCGTCGCGGCCGGCCTGATCGCGCATCCACTGCTCGTCCACACGCCGCACTCGTTCCCGGCGCTCGAGATCTCGACCGGCTTCTCGCTCCTCGCCTTTGTCGGCTGCCTTTACGTCGTGCCCGCCCTCGGACCGGCATTTGTCGCGAAGGGTCTCAGTGGGCGTGACATGCTCAAGCTGAGCGATGCTCAAGTGTGCGTGTCGCCTCCCTTGCCTCCTTCGCGATGAGCTCGTGAGCTTGACTCGGCGCTGACCGACCCGGCGCGTCGACCACCCGGCGCTCCTCTCCTTCAGGCCGGAGACGATGGGCCTGCCGGCGGCCTCCATCTACATGCTCGCGCTCATGCTGTTCATTCCTTTCCCATTCACGGTCAACTCGGCCATGGGCGTGTCCAAGACGGGGCCCTTCCCACACGAGGAGGTGCATTGCTCTCCGGTCGACCCCCGATCCGGGCGGATGGCGAGGGGGGACTGACGGCCGTACGTCTTTGCCCGCAGCTGGCCCTCTACCTCTCGGCGCTCCTCTCGCTTCTAACGGCAATCCTGCTAGGCCTGCTGGACGACCTCTTCGACATTCGTTGGCGGCACAAGCTGCCGATCCCGATAGTCGCGTCCATCCCGCTGCTACTCGTCTACTACGCCCAAGGCGGTTTGACGACGGTCGTCATGCCGAAGGGCGCACGCGAGCTCCTCGGGCCGGTCGTCGATCTTGGTGAGGCAAAACGGGACGTCATCAGATGCTCGACACCACACTGACGCTCGAGCTCGTCCGGATTTACAGGCCCGCTGTACTACCTCTACATGTCGCTCCTATCGACGTTTTCAACCAACGGCATCAACATCCTCGCCGGCATTAACGGCATCGAGGTCGGCCAGTCACTCATCATCGCCTGTTCGGTAGCGCTCAACGATCTGCTGTACATGCCCCTGCCGCGCATCGTCCTGCCCGGCGTCGGCGAGCTCTGGCACCATCAGGGCATGAGCCTGCTCGGCGTCATCGGAGGCGAGCAAATGGTCCAGCGCCACCTGCTCAGCCTTTACTTCATGCTGCCCCTCATCGGCGTCTGCACCGGACTTCTCTACCACAACTGGTGTGTCCCGCTCGCCTCCGCGGCCCCACTCTCGAGCTCAAGACTAACCTTCCGCATCGCCTCCCAGGTACCCCTCGCGCGTCTTCATCGGCGACACGTTCTGCTACTTTGCCGGCATGACCTTCGCCTGCGCTGCCATCATCAGCCACTTTCCCAAGACTCTCCTACTCTTTTTCCTCCCTCAAATCTTCAACTTTGTGCTCAGCTGCCCGCAGCTCTTCGGCCTGGTGCCCTGCCCGCGCCATCGCCTGCCGACGTGCGTCGATTCTCTGGTCCACAAAAAACCCTGCTTGCGCTAATCTGCGGATTGCCTTCTCTCCAGGCTCGACAAGGCGACGCTCAAGCTCCTTCCGTCCAAGGCGACCTTCCCGCCTGCCCCCGCCCCGCCTCCGGCCCTGCGGACCGTCCTCTCGCTCGAACTCTTCGCTCTTCTCGGCCTCGTCCGGCTAAAGCGCAACGCGGACCTAGACCCGGCCGCCCCGGACGGCTCGCGCATCCGGAGCACGACCAATCTGACAATCCTCAAGTGAGTGGCGCAGCGCCTCGTCTGTTGCGCGACGATGCGGAGCGGATACTGACCCCCCATGCCGCACCTGCGACGCCCAGCTTCCTCCTCGTCCACTTCGGGCCGCTGCGGGAGGAGGCACTCACCCAGCTCGTCATGGCCCTCCAGGTGCGTCTACCCGTCCCCTCAGAGTGGATGGGACTGCGCCCGCAGTCGTTTCGACCCAGCTGACGGTCCTTGGCGTCCTCTCACTTGCTCATCACAGATCTGCGGCTCGCTTCTCGCCTTCTTCATTCGGTATGGCGCGGTCCAGCTGCTGTACGACGGTGATCGGAGATAGATGCTCCGTTTCACTTGACTATGCCACCGAGGGGGGGCGACTGCGGCAGTGGCGACCTGCGCCGGGACCGCCGTCGGACGCGGTGGGCCGAGATCGGGCGTCGGGAGCTTGGGGAGCGGCTGCTGCGCCGGGGCGGCCGGCGCTCTTTTATCTTTTCGTCGCTATCAGACATCGACT
>Ga0308160_10000993_pt1 | contig 44346 bp, 59 predicted proteins | sample PhyFR1_FD_201036 | JGI IMG/M metagenome (GOLD analysis project Ga0308160, IMG submission 201036) | Phyllosphere microbial communities from UC Gill Tract Community Farm, Albany, California, United States - DLSLF.R1 | ecosystem: Host-associated > Plants > Phyllosphere > Unclassified | place: USA... | reverse complement strand
ACGGCCCCAAGTGGGGCCGTTACGGTGCGCGCGTCGAATACTTACTAACTGACGTGGAAGCGTGGGAGCAGGACAGGGCAAAAGCGATGCAGGAGCATTACAGCACCAAGCAGCTTGCCGGACTCCTGGAATTATCCGAAACCACGATTATTATGTGGCGCTGGCAAAACAAAGGGCCAGCCTACAACAAGGCGGGGCGGCGCGTTTCGTACCCCAAAAACACTACCATTGAATGGGCGAAAGAAAATGGCTATGAAATCGAATGAGACAGTAAACGGGCGCTACTTTTTCCGCTGGAGTTCCCCAGAGGGGCAGGCAGCGTTAAAAGCGGCCAATATCGCGCTGGCATCCAGTGGCCTGCAGATCCACTACGACACCGGCATGGCCCCGGGCCTGCTGGGCGAAGAAGTGCCGGACGTTCACACCGAAACGCACCAGCAGACAGTCGCCACGGCCCAGCGCGTGGAGCAGGAAGAGCAGCAGCGCCAGCAGGAAGTCGCTGATCGTATTCGCCAGGCGGAAGCAGCCGCCGCAGAACGGGCAAAGAAAACCAATGAGTAAAATCACCGTGGCAGCGTCGCCACTGACCCGCACCATTTTTGCAGGGCGGGCCAAACCGGCAGACAAGCGCAACCCTACCGGGCCGCAGCAGTGGATCAACAAAGAAGACGTTACGCAGGCGGCGGTGATCGCCGTGGCGCAGCACCTGGGCCAGCCCGGGGCATATCTGGAGCTGGGCGGCCCAGGACAACCCACCGTTATGCTGGCGTTACTGAGCGCGAGCGACTTCGCGCTGCTGGAAGCGGCACGACTGGCGAATGCAAAAGAGGCGGCAGAGAATGGCGAGTAAGGGCGTAAACAAAGTTATCCTGGTGGGCAATCTGGGGCAGGATCCCGAAGTGCGTTACATGCCGAACGGTAACGCGGTTGCCAATATCAGCCTGGCGACGTCGGAAAGCTGGCGCGACAAGCAGACCGGGGAGCAGAAAGAGATCACCGAGTGGCACCGCGTCGTCTTCTTTGGGAAGCTGGCCGAAGTGGTGGGCGAGTACGCCAAAAAAGGGACGCAGATGTATGTCGAAGGCCAGTTGAAAACCCGCAAGTGGCAGGACGCGCAGGGCGTCGATCGCTACACCACGGAAATTGTGGTGAACGTGGGCGGTACCATGCAGCTGCTGGGCGGACGTCAAAACGGCGGATCCCAGCAGACGGCCGGCGGCGGGCAAAATAACAACGGATGGGGGCAACCGCAGCAGCCGCAGGGCACCGGCCAGCAGCAATTCAGCGGCACACCTGAGCAGCAGCAGGCAGCCCGTAACGCGGCAGCGCATAACATGAACCGCACGCCACCACCGGGTAACGAACCACCGATGGATTTCGACGACGACATTCCTTTTTAACTGACCAATGGGCGGCACCCGCCGCCCTTTTTCATGGGGCTAAATTATGGCGATGCTGGCGCAAGCACCGGAAGAAATTAACCTGCGCGAGTTTCAGGGGCGAATGACCCGCGAGGCGTCGGATCATTTCCGCAAGGGCAAAAAAGCAGTGCTGCTGCAGTCGCCAACTGGCAGCGGCAAAACGGTTAAAGCGTGCTGGATGATCCAGCAGGCGCTGCGGCGTGCGAAGTCATGCTGGTTTATCTGCCACCGCGTGGAGCTGCTGGGCGGCACGTCTAACACCTTCAACAAGTACGGCATGGATCACGGCTACGTCGCCGCGGGCCTGCCTATGGACACCTCAAAGCAGTTAATGGTCTGCCTGATTGATACGCTCAAAAACCGCCTGGCGGTCATGCGCGCACCGCAGCTGGCAATCTTTGACGAAGCGCACCACTGTGGCGCAGAGGGCTGGGCGGAAGTGCTTCACTGGCTGCTGAAAATGGGCAGCTATGTGATCGGACTGAGTGCGACACCTGAACGCCTGGACGGCGTGGGGCTTGATGAATTTTTCGAAGAAATGGTGGAAGGGCCGCAACCCGCATGGCTGATGGAGCATGGCTATCTGTCGCGGTATCGGATGTTTTGCCCTGAGAACGTGGGCGAAAAGAAACTGGTGGGCGATATGATCACCCAGTACCAGAAAAACATGCCCGGTTATAAGTTCGTGGGCTTCGCGAAAAATATCGCATCCTCGATCGATTACGCGCGCAAGTTTACCGCCGCTGGGATCCCCTGCGCCCACCTCGATGGCAGCACGAAGAAGGAAGAGCGCAGCAAGATTATCCGGGCGTATGCAGACGGCTACCTGGACGGCATATTTAACGTGGGGCTGTTTACGGAAGGGTTTGATCTGTCCGCCGTTGCCGGTACCGACGTAACCATAGACGGCCTGGTGGATAACCAGCTGACCGAATCCTACGCCCTGCAGAAACAAAAATGGGGCAGGATCCTGCGCCCCCGCCCCGGCAAAATCGCGGTGATTAACGACCACGTGGGCAACGACGCATTGCACGGGTACCCGGACGACGAAGAGATCTGGAGCCTCCACGGCGACCTTGCGTTTAAAGACAGGAAGAAGAACGCGAGCGGCAAGCCGCCACCGGTTCACTGCGGCGGCTGCTTTAACAGCCTGAAACGCCCGCTGCCGGTAAAATGCCCGCACTGTGAAAGACCGGTACCGGACGGCATGGACAACATACTGACCCATAAACCCGGCGCAATGGTGGAGGTGAGCGAAGAGCGCAAGCAGGTGAACCGCGTCAACAAGAAACAAGAGGAAATGGCCTGTAAAACGCTTAACGAACTGGTGGCGCTGGCCGTGCGTCGCGGGCATAAAAACCCCCAGACGTGGGCAAGCGAGCAGTGGAATAAACGGTTAAGCCGGTACGCGATGATTGGCTAATAAAAAAGCATACATATGTTATTGACCTATACGCCCGTATAGATTACCTTAGTTAACAGGCGGCGCACCTGCCGCCCTTAACTGAGGATCCACCATGTTTAAATCACTCCTGAAATATTTCAAACGCCAGCCAGCTGGCTACCGCGTAGACCTGGGCAACGGCGCTTTTGTTTTTGCCTCCACCGCAGAGCAGGCAGCCGAATTCGCCTACATTATCCAGCGCAATGACGCTGACGCTAAAGCGCATAATGACCAGTGTCTGGCTCTTTCGCTGGAAGCCCATCGAATCCAGCGGATTACCGACGCGCTAAACGCCCTGCCTGAACCCGCATCAATCGACACCCGCGTGGCCCGCCAGGAGCATATGCCGCATAAACGCATCGCCAGCGGCAACCATCCAAAACTGAAAGGCTATTAGGGGGCACCGTGGCGCAGACTCTTAATTTTGAAAACTCACGGATTAAGAAAGACGGCGCACGGAAGCACCTCATTTTGTCGGACGGACGCGAATACATGCGCGTAAGCCCGGGCGACTGGCGAGGATTCGTAAAGCCAGTCGCGGAAGGCGGGCACCCACCACACTGGCGCAGGCCATCCAGCAACATAGCCAAACAGCTGGAAAGTTATTTCAGAAAGGCAGGTAAAAAATGATATTCCGCGTGCGAGTCCTGCGCCTGCTGGTGACTATCAAGCGCGAAAGGCGCTATTTAATACCGCACATTTTAATCATGGCGGTACTCATTGAAATAATCGCAATTGCTATCGAGGTGAACAAATGATCTACCGCAGAATGACCACGATCCGGGGCCGGATCGAAATCGTGTTGGGCCAGAACCTTTCCGAACCCGGCAAAGAGACAGCCGCAACCCTGAGCAAAGAAAGCCCTTTCACCGAATTCATGGTGCAAAAGGGCCGCCGTGTTAACCGTGACGCTATGGCTAAGTACCTGCGCCAGCTGCGTCGTGAGCTGCGCGAATTCGTGAGGGATGCAGATGCTTAACAGCCTGATCCGTTATGCCGTTGGCGCGTATATCGCGCTGATGGTGGTAATTCTCTTTGGAGATTGGACGCTATGAAAAAGTTAATTATTGCCGCCCTGCTGCTGGCATCTTTCGGTCTGGCCGCAGCTGACGAAATCGAAGGCCCGATGGACGAAAACGGCGTTATCCAGCTGGCTGGTGGTGACGACGATCAGGAGCCAGCACCTAACCCGGCGCTGCAGGATATGGATCAGACCTTTTACTGCGTGGAGCTGCAGAAGCTGGCCGAATTCATGACCCACCGGCGCAAAGAGGGCGCGCCCGAATCCTACGTGGTGCAGATCCTTGCCCAGAACAACCGGCAGGATTTGATCTGGATTGCGCGCCGGGTTTACTGGCCGCAGAACTGGGACAAAACCCCTGAGCAGGTGGGCTTTCAGGTCTGGCAGGCGTGCGAGGATAAAAAAAGAAATAGATAAGTGTTGCCTATACGAACGTATAGATATATATTCTTTTCACGGGGCAGCGTGGGGCCGCCCGGACAAGCAAAAATGAGGTAACACCATGTTTAATTCAATGTCTCGCCGTACCGCTATCCAATTCGTAGTCCTGGCTTCTGCCGCTGTCTGGTTTGTTGGTACCGTCGCCGCAGTTAAAGTTGCAGCCTGGCTGCTGTAAGGGGGCTGCAATGTCTAACAGTGATAACGACGCTGACCGGATCTACCTGAACCACCAGACGCCGGAATACCCGGGTAAGCGTGGCAAAAACGATCCTGACTACAAAAAGCCAGTGAGCCGCGAACACGAACTGCAGAACGCAATCCGCAACGATCTGGCAGGCGAATGCCTGCTGTTTCGTGCCAACGTGGGTACCGGCTGGCAGGCAACCGGCAAGCCTGAGCGTTACAGCAAGCCCACTACGGTGGTTATCAACCGCGGCGACGTGGTGCTGCGCAAGGCGCGACCTTTCGACACGGGCTTGCCTGCTGGCTTCTCTGACTTATTCGGCGTAACCAGTATCACTATCACGCCGGAAATGGTGGGCAAGCGGGTGGGCGTCTTCTTCGCGATGGAGGTTAAAGACCAGGCGCAGGCCAGCCGGGAGCAGGCCAACTTTCTGCAGGCGGTGAAGGATAACGGCGGCATCGCCGGAATCGCTAAGAGTACGGAGGACGCGCGGCGCATCGTGCGTAAAAAGAAACATGGTGACTAAAAGAACCCTGATAGACGATCTCGCTAACTGCTGGTTTGACGAACTGCCAGCAGACCAGCAAAACCAGCAATCATTCCGCAACTGCCAGGATATGGCGGCAAAATATTTCGAGGCGAACAGCTATGGCAATTTTAAACCGATCAGTAACTGCGGAGGACGCGAAAAACCGCTGGGCAACCCAGTGGGGCTGCTTTCTGGATGCGCAGCACCTTTACGGCAGGCGCTTTTCGGTGGACGTGTGCGCGGAGCCGGAAACGGCGAAAGTAAAACGCTTCTTCGCAAGCACTGACTGGTTTGATTCTCGCCGCCTGTCTTCTTTCGGTATCGGCGGCATGGACGGATTCGGCATCAAGAAAGGGCAGAAGGTGCTGGGGCTGGACGCGCTGCGCCACAAATGGCCCGCCGATTGGTGGTGCAATCCGCCTTTTGATCGAAAGTGGGAGTTTGTAGCCCACGCCCGAGTCCAGCAGCAATCGGGAAGACCCGGCATGATGCTGTTGCCATACAGCCCGTGCAGCACCAGCTGGCGGCGCGCTCTGGGTACCGGCGTAATTATCTATGAGCCGGACGGACGCTACAACTTTATGGAGCCGGACGGCGAGACGAAGCAGAGCGGCGCTAATTTCGAATCGGCGCTGGTAGTCTTCACGACTAACCTGATCGGCGATTCGATACGGGTACCGTTTCTGCGGGGGATCCACCAGCATGGCAAGGCAGATTGAACCGACGCTACAAAACGCCCAGGCGCTGATGCTTCGCGCCATTGAAACCAACGATTTTATTTTATTTCTCGCCGCTAAGGTTTGCTTATACAACCTGGGGCTGATGGAGGGTTTATTTGATGATTACCAATAAATTTACGAACGCTAAGTTGGCCAAAGAAATCGAACGTTTAAACCGTGAAGTAACCAGCCTTAAATCGGCGCTGTTGCTGGCTGCCGACAACAACAGCAAAGCCGAGCAGCTGGAAACGATGCTGGAAGGCGCAGCCGCCGAAAACGCCCACCTGCTGGCACGCCTTCACCAGCTGGGCGATCCGAACATGTGCGATCTGGTAGTTGAGCTAATGGCGCTGAAAGTGACCGGCAAACTATGCGCCCGCTTACAGGCCCGAGGGTACCGTGAAGCAGTTGCCGATGTTCGCGCCGTGGCACGCACCGCCCGCAACCCGCAGATTTACGACCTGATGATGGATATTTGCGGCCAGATGGATGCCAAAGCCGCACGGGTGGAGGCGCTTTAATGGCGGCCTATTACAACGAGTTCAACAAGGACGCAGCCGCCTGGCTGCGTGTTCTCATTCAGGAAGGGCTGATCGCCCACGGATATGTCGATGAAAGATCAATCGAAGAAGTTACCCCCGGCGACCTGCGAGGCTTCACCCAGTGCCATTTCTTCGCGGGCATCGGCGGCTGGAGTCTCGCATTGCGAATCGCCGGAGTTGCTGACAATACACCGTGCTGGACAGGATCACCCCCCTGCCAGCCTTTCAGCGTCGCAGGATTGCAACTTGGAATGCACGACGCAAGACACCTTGCCCCAGTCTGGCTGCGGCTTATTGACCAGTGCCAGCCTTCAAAGATCTTTGGAGAGCAGGTTAAAGCGGCAATTAAGCCCGGATGGCTTGATCTTTTATTCGGCGAAATGGAAAGAGCGGGCTACGCCTGCGGGGCGTCAGTATTGCCAGCTGGCGCTAGTGAAGCGCCCCACCTGCGCGACAGATTATTTTTCGGGGCAGTGCGAAACGTGGCCCACACCGATAGCGAACGACGCGAAGGGCAGCGACTACAGCACCAGCAACGGGGAGAAGATATTGAAGTTGCCGGGAGTGGCGAAGCTGGCAGCATGGACGACGCCCAGCCATTCGGACGGGACGCGGGGCGGCACCGGGATAACGGAGAACATGACGGGCAGCAGCCTGGTGCAGCAGGCCAAACTGGCGAGCTGGCCGACGAGCAGCGCGACGGATCACAAGGGTGGCTACGAGGGTGGCAGGATTCGCAACGGCAAACTTTCGGTGGACAGGCTGGACGTGGCCGCGCAGCTGGCGACCTGGCCAACGCCTTTGACCGTTCCCGAATCGGACGCCAGCAGGGGCCAACTGTCTGGCAGCATGAGGCAACAGCTGGAGCCGTGCAAGCCGTCAATCCGTGGGCAAGTCTTAAACGCCAATGGGATCGATGTGACTGGATCTTATGCCTCGATGGCAACTACCGGCCCATTGAACCCGGCACTTTCCCGCTGGCTAATGGGGTACCCGCCCGAGTGGGACGATTGCGCGGTTATGGCAATGCCATCAGCCCGCAAATCACGTCAGAATTTATCGAAGCCTTTAACGGAGCCTGCAACGATGCGCGCCGCGCCTAAAGTGCGCATCCGGGCGGGATCCTTTGAGCACGACGGCTGGCTGGCGCTGGCCGCGCAAAAGAGGAAGTGACTATGTACAACACCCAGATATTGCCGGACGGCGAGGTGCGCGTGATGGACTACACCCCCAACACCGTTACAGTGGCAAACGAATATCAATGGACGGAGGAAGGCGGCTGGAAAATGTGGATCAATGCCGACGTGCAGGACGGCGGCTACTGGCGTACATTCACGGCAGAGATAACGATCGAAGTGCTGGAGCGGCTGAAAGCTGCGGCGCTGGCATCGCTTGAAGTGAGGGCGCAGCCGGATGAATCAAACTGACGTAGACAAGCTGCGGGCAGCAGTGGAAGGCGTAGCAATTGCACTTATCCCCCACTGGCAAAAGCTGGGGGAATCATTCAAAAAAGTAAGAGAGGATTTAGCCATGAATCAATCCAGCGTAATTGAAAAACAGATCGTCGCAGCCCTGCAGCGCCAGGGCGCGGATAGCGGTACCGCCAACGTGGCGGCGCGGCATGCCATGAGCATTTACGGTATGCAGTCCCGCATGGGTACCGCCAGCATGCAGCAGATTTTAAAGACTGCTGGCGAGTACGCAGAGCGCACCCAGAAAGGATTTAAGTACAAAGCCCGCAGCAAATAACCAAAAAAATCTGAAATAATTCTATACGTGCGTATAGGTGATGGTCTACTATCACCTTGCGCACTTTTTCTTTGGAGCTAAGAAACCATGACCAACCCGAATCAGGAATTAATCGACTTTATGAAGGACAACGCCCTGACCCCGAAGGACGTTGCCGAAATGCTGGGCGTGAATGTAGACACCGTTTACATGTGGCGCGCCAGCAATGGCATTCGCGTTATACCTGCAGCCCGTTTCGAATTGCTGCAACTCAAAACGGCAGCAAAAAAGACTGCGTAAGCAGCGGGCAGTAAGGGGCTTTTGCGATGGCTAAAAAATCATACAACCCGCTAACGGTTGACCAGATCCGACGCATGCTGACCTACATCGACGCCGATTGTTCGCGCGAAGAATGGGTGGACGTCGCTATGGGCGTTATGTCTGAGCTGGGCGACGCAGGCGAAGAAGTCTGGATGGAGTGGAGCCGCACCAGTACGGCAAAATTCAACCTTTCAGATGCACGCAGCACCTGGAAGTCTATCGGCGCTGGCGGAAAGACGATCGGCACCGTGTGGCACATGGCTGCCCAGAAAGGATGGGCGCTGGATAAGAGCGAGATCCAGCAGCTGCCAGAAGAGGAAATGGCCCAGCGTATTGCCAACCGCGAGGCAGCCGAAAAGGCAGCCAAAGAAGCGCGACAGGCTGATGCCGATAAGGCACGCGACAGGGCAAACAATACGTGGAACGCGGCAGCACCTTGCGGCGATCACCCATACCTGCAGCGCAAAAAGGTGAAGTCCCACAACCTCAAAGTGGGCGACTTCGCGCTGGAGAAACGCGACGGCACCTACAGCACCCAGAAAAACATGCTGCTGATCCCGGTTATGTCGCTGGACGGCACGATCCACAACCTGCAAGCCATCTGGCCGAAAAAGCCAAAATGGGCAGAAGGTGGCAGCGATAAGCTGTTTATCAAAGGCGGCCTGGTGGGCGGTCACTTTTTCATAATCGGCAACCCCGGCGACGGCGACGGCACCGTGGCTTTTTGTGAGGGTTACGCAACCGGCGCAGCAATCCGGGAGGCAACCGGCTGGTGCGTGGTGATCTGCTTCAACAGCAACAACCTGATGCCGGTAGCGGAGCAATTCGCCAAAGAATTCGTGGGCGTGCCTTTCGTGGTCTGCGGCGATAACGATCGCTGGACGACGACGACGGTTAACGGCCAGAAGGTGAATAACCCGGGCGAACTGGCCGCTAAAAGCGTGGCTAACGTGATCCGCGGGCGTTGCATCATTCCCCGCTTCACAAAGGAAACGCTACAGGCTAACACCGTGACAGACGACAAGGGCAGGACGCGCGGCCCTACCGACTTTAACGACCTTTTAGTGCTGGAAGGCGAAGAGCAGCTGGCGCGCCAGTTATCGGCGAAGGTGGTAGAAATGGCGAACATCAACCAAAAAAATAAATCCCCGGAGGAATCGACCAACCCGTGGGCAAACGAAGAATTTACGGTGCTGGGGCATAACCACGGCAATTATTTTTACCTTTGCCACGGTAGCCGCCAGGTGATCACCATGACGGCAGCGAAGCACACCAAAAATAACCTGATGGAACTCGCAAGCCTCGAATGGTGGTACTCAATGTACCCGGTAAAGGGCGCGATCGACTGGGAGAAAGCCACCAACGACCTGATGCGCTTATGCCAGCAGCGCGGCATCTATTCGCTGGAAAAGATGCGCGGGCGTGGTGCGTGGTGGGACGACGATCGCGCGGTCTATCACTTTGGCAGCCATCTGCTGGTAGACGGCGAGGAAGTGGAAATTACCGACTTTAACAGCCGGTACACGTACCAGCAGGAACTGCCACTACCGACGCCAGCCGACGAGGCGCTAACCGACGACGAAGGGCAGGGGCTGCTGGATCTGGCAATGTCGTTTCGGTGGAGCGTGCCCGCGTCTGGCTGCTTACTGGCTGGATTCGTGGCGCTGGCACCTATCTGCGGTGCACTGCGCTGGCGGCCCCACCTGTGGCTTACCGGTGGCGCTGGCTGCGGTAAATCGACGGTGCTTAACGAATACATTAACCCGCTGATGCACGGCATTAACATATTCGCGCAGGGCAACAGTACAGAGGCAGGGATCCGCCAGCGACTGGGTGGTGATGCCCGTCCAGTGTTGTTCGATGAATCCGAGTCAAACAACGAACGCGAGGCGCAGCGCGTCCAGAACATCCTTTCGATGGTTCGCCAGGCATCCAGTGAGAGCCAGGCGGAGACGCTGAAAGGCAGCGCCAACGGCGACAGCATAACGTTTATGATCCGCAGCATGTTTTGCTTCGCATCCATTCAGGTGGGCATGAAGCAGCAGGCCGATATTGAGCGTTTAACGGTGCTGGCGATGCGCGGCAAAGAGGGTGAAGAGAACGCGGCAGGCAACTGGGAGCAGCTGAGCGAGCGCCTTTACCAGCTGCGCCGGGATAAGGATCTACCGGCCCGCCTGTTTAAGCGCACGCTGGATTTGATGCCCACCACGCTGGCGAACATCAAAACCTTTTCCCGGGCTGCCGGTGATTATTTCGGTACCGCCCGCGAAGGCGACCAGTACGGCACGTTGCTGGCTGGCTGCTGGAGCCTGATCAGCACTGAGGCAGCGACCTATGAGGAGGCGCAGGAAATGATCGGGCGCTTCACGTGGGACGAAATCAAAGAGCGCAGCAGCGAGAGCGAAAGCAGCCAGGTGCTGGCCCGCATCATGGGTATCACCGACAAACTGGGCAACGGGCTTAACGTCCGACTGCTGGAAGTGCTGCAGCAGGCCGCTGGCCGTGGGCAGGGTATTGGTCTGGATCAGAAAGAGGCGCAGCGCGTGTTACGCACTTACGGGATGGTCTACGAAGAAGGGCACCTGCTGATTGCCAACAACTGCCCGTATATCGAACGCCGCCTGCGTGATACGTCATTCGGCAGTGACTGGCGCGGGCAGCTGATGCGCGTTGCTGGCGTCGTGGCCTGGCCAAAGCCGAAAAAGATTAACGGCACCCTGTCGCGCTGCGTGGGCATACCGTTTGATCTGGTGGCAGAAGACCCGAGCCAGCAGGAGCTGCTAAACTGACAGTGCTGTGATACGCGCAGGGATGCGCACCCCCCCGACCCGCTTCTGCGGGTTTTTTTTCGCCCCCCAGACCCCCAAACACCCAGAAACCAGCGAAAAGGGTTACAAACAGCCCGAGGTTACAAGGCTTGTTACCTCATTTGTAACCGCTAAGTGTATGTTTTCAAAGGAAGGTTACAAGGTTACAGAGGTTACACGGAAATACAGAGAGTTGTAACGTGTGTGTGCGCGTGTGTGCGCGTGTGCGTGGGGTTATGTTTCCATTTATATATATATTCTTGTAACCTTTATATATATATATATAGAAAACAGATAGTTAAGGGTTACAAAATGGGGTTACAAGGAGGTTACAAGGCCCGGAATCTTGTAACCTTTTGCCTTAAGTTTATGATATGAAAGGAAATAGCGTTGTAACCTTTTCGTTTTTATATGCAATCGTATAGATAAACCCCGGCAATCGTATAGAATCAGACTAATCCCGCTACAAAGAGCCTTTCAGATGAACTTACCCAAAAGCGTGCAGCAGATTGCAGACGTGATAGGTATATCGCAAACCTTAAAGCTAATTGGCCTGCTGCCGGTCTGTAAGGTTCGCGATAAACGCTATTCAAAAGCGATTAGCAACCGGATCGTGCTGATCGTGCCAGCCAACCTCAAAGCCGACGATAAGCTGGTGAAAATGATCGGATGGGATGACGCCTACAAACTATCCCGCCACTTTGGCGGCGAATTCCTTTACCCAGCCACCTGCGCCGATATTTATCGCGACTTCCTGAAAGATACAGCGCAACGTATGTACAGAGACGGCAGGAAGCCCGCAGACGTTGCCGAAGCCATGCAGATACCCTACAGAACGATTAGCCGCTGGCTGGCTGATGCCATCCCCCACCATGCGCAGGCATGCAGTGCTGGTAATATGTTCGACGCAACCGGCAGTAACGTGGGGAAAGGCAACAATGTGGCTAATTGAACTATTCGCGACCCGTATCGACGTATTGCTGGCAGGTTTAGCAGGCGGCTTTGTGGGTTTACGATTCTATAAGGATTTAACGACGTTTCAGGGACGGATTTACTTTGTGATTTGTGGAGGATTATCCGGCATGTATGTGGCCCCGTTCGCATACGACTATTACAAACTGGCAGTACACGACCCCGAAGCGAGTAAAAATGCCTTACTGTTTTACGCGCTGTTTATCGGGATATTCGGCCCCAAGCTGGTTCAGACGATACTCAATGGAATTGAGAACGGCGCAATATGGGAAATCATCAAAGCCAGATTCTGGGGAGTTATCGAAGCTATTGCCAAAGGCAAAAGCAAGGAAGAGTAACCATGTTTATCAAAGCGAACACGTTAGAATCAATCTATCAGGCGAGCGGCATTATCGGCGTTTCACTGATCCTGTTTTACTGCGTTGTGCAGATATTCGATCCACGCGTCAAAGAAGGCGCGCTGGGCGGTATTTTCTACATGGTCATTGCCAGCAGTTGTGTGGCGTGGCTTTTCCATATGTTCCAGGGCACCTTTCCGCACCGCACCACCATTACGATGATTTGCGGGATTGCTGCGCTAATGACCCGTCGTTTAATCCTGTTATCACCGGGCTGGATGCGCTTTAAGGCATGGTGGTTTATTCAGGCAAAGGCCGCAAAGGCCGAAAACCTCAACCGGAGGAAGTAAGAATGGCACGCATAACAGCAGAAGCAGCAGGCGGCCAGAACGTTATCGCGTTTCTGGATATGCTCGCCTTTTCGGAAGGCACCGACAACGGCAGGCAGCGGACGAAAGACAATGGCTACGACGTCCTGGTGGGCGGACAGTTGTTTGCAGGCTATGCAGATCACCCGCGCAAATTGATCCGCATTGATAAGCTGAAAATCAACAGCACCGCAGCTGGACGCTACCAGATCCTTTCCCGCTATTACGATGCCTACAAAAAGCAGCTGGGCCTGCCTGACTTTGGCCCGGTATCACAGGACAAAATCGCGCTGCAGATGATGCGGGAATGCCGTGCCATCGCCATGCTGCAGAAGGGAGACATTAAAAACGCGATTATGGCCTGCGCCAGTCGCTGGGCATCGCTGCCTGGTGCTGGCTACGGACAGCACGAACACAAAATGGACGTGCTGATTGAGCAATGGCGCAAGGCCGGGGGCAAATAGCTATGAACGTGGGCAACGTGATAGTGCCCACGTGGGCCAAATGGGTGGGGCTGGCCGGTGGGCTGGCCCTTCTCATTTTCGCCGCGTGCGTGCTCAATGTGCGCTATTTCATCAATCCAGCGGTTAACGCCGAAACGGCCCGCTGGCAGGAAAGATGGGATAAGCGAAACCTGGCTGATGTTAAGGCCAAAGCCGATTTTGACAACCAGAAGCGCGATTATGAGAGGAAACGACAGGATGAAGTTAACCAGATACAAAAAGACGCCCAAAACGAAGTCGCTCGCCTTGCTGCTTTGCGTGCTGCTGCTGATCGCAATTCTGACAGGCTGCAGCAGCAAATCAGCGCCGCTATCACCCGACTACGTGCCGGACAGCCTGCCACCGATGCCGCAGGAAGGCAGGCAGGGGATAGCGCCGGACTATTGCTTACCCAGCTGTACAGAGAGATTGACGCAACAGCGGGAAGAATGGCGGCAGAGGCTGACAGGGCCAGAGCAGCAGGGCTGACCTGTGAGGCTGTTTTCGATTCTATGCGTAAACCCAAATAACACCCCGGCCCCCCTTGTGGGGGCTATGGCATACAGAGGGCAGGCTATGACTAAGCGACCAATGAACACACCCAGGGCAGAGACGCAGGAGCAGAGGGACAGGAGGCTTGAACAGCACCGCGAGGAATGGAGTAAGCGGGGTTACATGCCAATAGCCCTAGAACGCACTGAGAGCGTCGCTAACACTAAGGCAGTGTACGAGACACATACATGGCTAGACGTGGCAGCAGTGGCGTGCGCAGGAGCTGCAGGCGTGTACATAGTGGCAAGGCTTGCATGGGTGGGCCTATGCATTGCGATAGGTCAATGATGAGAATGATTACCATCGACGTGTCAAATGATAACGTTTCTCATTTCAAAAAATTTTTAAGGTACTTCCCGAGGGGGCAGCCTTGCGGGGGCAGTGCCGCCGCGACAAACACGCTGTAAGAAGTTTCTTAAAAACCAGTTTTACAATTATAAAGTAACCAGATTAACCACTTTTTTCGATTAGAAGGGCCAATGCGATGGCAATACGTGGACAGACAGTCAACCGAACCGATCTGGCGCAGATTTTTGGCGTCTCTATGCCGACCGTCGATCGCTGGATTCGTGCAGGCATGCCGGTGCTATCAGCTGGCCGCCGTGGAGTATCGGCGGAATTCAATACGGCGGAATGTTTTGAATGGCTGCGCAATTCGGCAGTGGACGAAGCCACGGGCAAGGTGATGGCAGACGACGCGACGATAGACCGCCGCATGAAGACCGCCAAAATGGTGCGCGCCGAACTAGACCTAGAAAAAGAAAAGGGCACGCTGGCCCCGATTGCCCAGATGGAAGCTGCGCTGGCGAATATCTTCGCGAACCTCCGCGCAAAAATGCGCGTTATCCCGAGCCGCGCTTACGGGGCGCTGGTGGGGGAAGACGACGAAGGGATCTGGAAAGAAACCCTGATGCGGGAGATCGACGGGGCGCTGACTGACACCGCCAATTCGAACCTGTTTACCGGCCCTATGGATGAATTGGAGGCAGAGCAAGATGGGTTTGACGACGAAGACGAAGAGTAAAAGGGCGAAGCCAGCGGCAAAGCCACAACCAAAGGCGGAGGATTACGGCCAATTCCGTAACCTTGCTGGGATCCTGTCTGCCGTCAAAAGAGCGCAGCGCAACCTGATCCCGCCGCCCGTCATGCTGCCCAGCGTGTGGGCTGAGAAGAATATCAAGATTCCTACCGGCAACGCCGTGCCGGGGCCGTACCGCATCCACAACGCCCCCTATCAGCGGGAGCCTATGGACATGCTGGTGCAGCCCGACTGCTACCGCGTTTCCCTGATGTGGGGCGCGCAGGTGGGCAAAACGCTGCTGGCGCTTTGCGTGCAAGCGTATTGCATCGGGGCCAGCCCGCGCAGCCAGATGATGATGCAGCCCAGCGAAAACGATTTAGGCGTGTGGCTGGAAACGAAATTTAACCCGCTGGCGGAAGACTGCAGCGCCGTGGCTGACGCGCTGGCGCAGGGTAAAGTTGATAACAAAAAAATGAAGGGCTACCCGGGCGGCTTTATGATGTTTGCCTGGGCTGGCTCGCCTAAAACGATGCGTGGACGTTCGGCCCCGACCATTATCTGCGATGAGGTGGACGGCTACGAACGGACAAGCGAGGGGCACCCGGTTAGCCTGCTGTGGCAACGTTCGGCAACGTTCGGTGATATCCGTTTCCTGATCGATATCTCAACGCCAACCATCAAAGGGGAAAGCTACATTGAAAAATCGTTTGAAGCTGGCGATCAGCGTCGTTTCTATGTGCCTTGCCCACACTGCGAAGCGCATGTGCTGCTGGAGTGGGAGCACATACACTGGCCTGGCAGGATGGGCAGCGACGAAGAGAACATTAAAGCACTGGACGAAATGGAGCCAGAAAAGGCCCATTTCCACTGCCCGGACTGTGGCGCGCAATGGACAGACGGCCAGCGCATTGCGGCGATACGCAAAGCGGAAAGCGTAGGGGCTGGCTGGAAAGCCACCCGCCCGTTTACCGGTCACGCCAGTTACCACCTGAACGAGCTGTACAGCACATTCCGCAAGATACCGGCGATCGTGCGTGACTACATCGACAAGCTGAAAACCGACGACCTGCAGACGTTTTACAACGTATCGCTGGCGCTGACGTGGGACGAAAAAGGGGAAAGCGCAGACCCGGACAGCCTGATGGCGCGCCGCGAGATTTACAGCGAGGATGGATCCTTTGACGTACCGGCCGGCGGCTTGTATTTAACGGCCGGAATCGACATGCAGATCGACCGTCTGGAATGTGAAGTGGTGGCGTGGGGGCTGGGCGAAGAAAGCTGGAGCCTGGGTTACTGGGTATTCTGGGGCGACCCGCTGACCGGGGATCCGTGGGATCAGCTGGACGACCTACTGGAAAGCCATTTCATCCACGAAACCGGCGCAAAGCTGCGGATCATGGGCGCATGCCTCGATACTGGCGGTACAAACGGAATGACGTCTGCGGCCTATGCATATGCGAAGGGCCGTACTGGCCGCCGCCTCTTTGCGATAAAAGGCGTGCCCGGATGGGGCAAAGCGGTGGCAGAGAAGCCCAGCCGCCGCCAGTCTGGTAAAGACACCCGTAAAGTGGACTTGTGGCCGATCGCGGTTGACGAAGGAAAGTTGATTGTTACGCGCCGCCTGAACAAGACGGAGGCAGGCCCGGGTTATTGCCACTTCCCGGACGATCGGCACGAAGAATGGTTTAACCAGCTGACCGCTGAAAAGATGGTCACTAAATACGTTCGCGGGCAGCCGGTTCGCGAGTGGAAAAAGCCAGACCGCGCCCGAAATGAGGCGCTGGACTGCCGCGTGTACGCTTATGCCGCCCTGAAAATTACCGCCCCCCGCCTGCTTAAGATTGCCCAGAGGCTGGGAATTGATACCACTGGCGCAGAACCAGAGCGCCGCAAGAGGCTTAAAACCGTGCCAAAAATGCCAAAATCCGAGACAGAATTGCCACAAACCGATACAGCGGTACCAGAAACGCCAGTTTTAGCGAGCTTTGCGCCAGAACCGGAGGAAAACGAACCAGTGGAGGTGGTGCAGAATGCCATCCCGCACAATGACAAACCAGCCACAACAAAGCAGAATCGACCACGCTTACAATCAAAAGCCGTAGCCGGGAAGAAGGCAAAAAAAGCCGGTGGCGGCGCTAACTGGGTGAAAGGGGGCTGGTGATGCCAGTAACGGTTCCAAAAAACATAATCCACGGGATGCCATTCACGTGGGCGACCAATTACCGCCCGCGCGGAATCACCACCACCGGCCAGCTGGTTATCCGTGGCGGTGCAAGCCTTCTGACGCTGGGATCCGTGGTTGAAAATAACCACCTCGTTTTCCGGGCTGATGCTGACAACGCCGCAGACCTGTTACCGGGGCTTTATTTTTACCAGATGATCGCCACCACGGGCGGCGTGCCGGAAGTGCTGGAAAGTGGCCGCTTTACGGTGCAGGCCAATCTGGCGCTGGTAGGGCCGGAATTCGACGGCCTGAGCGAAAACCAAAAAGCCCTGATTGCGATTAACAAGACGCTGGCAGCGCGTGCGCAGGGTGGCGCGCCCGTTCGGTACCGAATCAACAACCGCGAGTTATACAGCGAATCAATGACCGACCTTTTAGCACTGCAAAAGCATTACCAGTTGCTGGTAAATGCCGAGCTGGCAGCAGAAGCCGGATCTGATCTGTGGAACCGCAAAATAAGGTACTCCATGAAATGAATTTATTTAACTGGGGCCGCAAGGCCAAAGAGCCGGAGCAGAAAAAGCGCAGCCGAATTCCCCCACGTTTCGGCCAGCGCCTTTTCGATGCCGCGAAGCCCGATCGAATGTCGATGGAGTGGGGCAACGACCCGCTGACAGCCGACGAAATCATAGCCAAAAACTGGCAGCCGCTTGTCGCTCGCAGCCAGGAGCAGATCGCCAACAACGACTATGCGAAACACTTCGCGCGACTGGCCCGCCAGAACATCGTCGGGCAGAACGGGATCCTGTTAAACGCCCGGGCTAAGTCTGGCAAGGGTAAACTGGATAAAAGCGCCAACGACGCGATCCAGCGTGCGTGGGCTGAATTCTGCAAGCGGGAAAACATCGACATTACCGGCAAAAAGTCGATGCGCGAATTTCAGAACCAGCTGGTAAACAGCCTGGCGAGTAGCGGCGAATTTCTCTGCAGGAAGGTTTACGGGGCCGATGCTGGGCCGTTCGGCTTTTCACTGCAGGCGATCCCAGCGCAGCGCGTGCCCATTGAAATGGTTATTGACCGCCTGAACGGCGGTACCAACTTTGTGCGGTTCGGTATTGAGTACACCCAGTATGGCAAGCCGGTGGCGTACCATTTCCGCACCCTGCTGAGCGATGCCGATCGCTACATGTACAGCGGCAAGCCTTACGTGCGCGTACCGGCTGACGAAGTGATCCACGTTTTCCGCGAAGAAATCCCCGGCCAGCGTCGCGGGCTGCCGTGGCTGGCGACGTCGCTTTACCGCATGCGCCAGATGAACGGCATGGATCAGGCGGCTTTGGTGAACGCCCGTACCGGTGCGGCGAAGCTGGGCTGGATCTCGTTTGAAGGTGAGAGCGACGGCCCGGAATACGATGAAGACGACCCGCCAGTGGTGGATATTGAGCCAGGCGAAATGGGCATCCTGCCGAAAGGCGCGCGCGTGGAGAAATGGGATCCGCAGTACCCCAGCGGCGAGTATGCGATTTTCGTTAAAAACCAGCTGCGCGGCATCGCTGCAGGTCTGGGCGTGGCATACAACAATCTGGCGCAGGATCTGGAAGGCGTTAACTTTTCCAGTATTCGGCAGGGCACGCTGGACGAACGCGAGACGTGGAAGGATTTACAACAGTTTGTTTGTGAAGAATTCCTGCAGCCAGTATTCGACGCCTGGCTGCCGCGTGCTTTACTGGCCGGCCTGATCGTGACCGACAACGGAAAGAGCCTTAACCCGGTAACGCTGACGAAATATCAGGATATTTTGTGGCAGCCGCGCCGCTGGGCATGGATTGACCCGGTGAGCGACGTTAAAGCCAGCGTGGCGGCCAAAAACGCCATGCTTAAGTCGCCGTCTGAACTGATCCGCGACAGCGGGCAAGACCCGGACGAAGTGGTGCAGCAGATTGCGCAGGATATCCAGTCGCAGCTTGAAACGCTTATGGCGGCTGGCCTGAGTAAGAAAAACGCGGAAAATCTGGTAATGTCTGGTTACGCCGTGGATCCCAAAATGATGCAGGAAGAGGCAACCCCGAATGAACAAACGAAACCTACTGGCGCTTAGTCTGGCCGCGATTATCGGCTGCAGCTTTACGCGAGCTGCGACGGTAGAGCAGCTGGATCTGGCCGCCGTCAACCGCGACCTGCCCGCGCAAACGCGCGACATGCAGATCGAAAGCGTGGACAAAGAAAAACGCACGGTGCAGATCTCGTTTTCCAGTGAGCACCCAGTGCGCCGCTGGTACGGCAACGAGATTCTGGATCACAGTCCCGGCGCGGTAGACTTTACGCGGCTGGAGTCTGGCGCAGCTGCCCTGCTGGTGGATCACAACTGGCAGGATCAGGTGGGCGTTATCGAACGCGCCTGGCTGGGTGATGACCGCCGCTGTTATGCTATCGTGCGCTTTGGCAAGAGCGCCCGCGCAGACGAAATTTTTAACGATGTGATCGACAAAATCCGCACGCTGGTTAGCGTTGGCTATCAGGTACTCGAAGCCAAATTGTCAGTAGAGCGCGAGGACGGCGAAGATGACTACCTTATGACGCGCTGGCTACCATATGAAATCAGTTTCGTATCGGTACCAGCCGACCATACGGTGGGGGCTGGGCGTGCTGCCCCATTTAATGCCATCCCGCACAATGACAGCGGATCAATTCCTGTGAATAATGGCCGTCAAGGTGAAAAACCACCAGCGGCGAAACCTAAACCCGGAGCAAGAAAGATGGAAAAAGAACTGTACGATCAGAACGGTAATTTCGTTCGCGCGATCGTGGACGATAACGGCAACATTTTACGTGTACTTGCCGTTCTTCGCGCCGCTGCGCCAGCGCCTACCCAGAACAACCCAGAGCCGCAGGGCGACCAGCGCACTGCTGCGCAGGTACTGGAAGACGAGCGCACCCGCGTGCGTGAGTTAACCACTATGGGCACCAGCTACAACCTGCCTACCGAAGCCGCGCGCGCCGTCGCTGATGGCATTACCGTTGAAGCATTCCGCGCTATCGCGCTGGACGCAATCAACCAGCGCCAGCAGCAGCAGCCAGGCACCAAAAAGCCCGCCATCCGTGGCGCAGCGTCAGCTGGTACCGGCGAACGCGGCGTACCGCTGTCTGAGATGGAAAGCCCGGAAATTGGCCTGAGCGAAGAAGACGTGCGCAACTATTCGATCTTCAACGTTGTGCGCCACCTTTCCAACCCTACCGATATGCGTCTGCGTGAAGCGGCCAGTTTTGAGCTGGAATGTTCGGAAGCAGCGCAAAAGCAAACCGGGCGTAGTGCGCAAGGCATTCTGATCCCGCAGGACGTGCTGCAGCGTTTCGGTAACGAAGCCACCGTGCGCGCGTTTAACGCAGGCGGCGCGGCTAACACCCCGACCGGAGCAGTTACCGGCGCGAATCTGGTAGCCACCAACTACATGGCATCCAGCTTTATCGACCTGCTGCGCCAGCGTACCGTTATCATGCAGCTGGCCCGCACTATGGGCGGCCTGGTGGGTAACGTCGAAATCCCGAAACAGATCGCCGGTTCGCAGGCGTACTGGATCGGTGAACACGAAGATGCGCAGGAAACCACACCAGTGATCGGCCAGATCGGTTTGAACCCGCATACACTTGCGGCTTACACCGATATTTCTCGCCGCCTGCTGATGCAGTCTACCCCTGACGCAGAAGGCATCGTGCGCGCTGACCTGATCGCCGCTATCGGTAGCGGTATCAACGCCGCCGCTTTCTACGGTACCGGCGAAAACAACCAGCCGCTGGGCCTGTTGAACCAGGATGGCATTAACGCGGTACCGTTCGCGAACGTTACACCGACTTATAAAGAGCTGGTGGCAATGGAATCAGCGATCGCAGCTGACGACGCCGACGTTAACAGCATGGCCTACGTGATCAACACCGCGCAGCGTGGCGACTTCAAAACCACGCCTAAGCTGACTGGCGGATCTGACCAGGGCGTGATCTGGGAACCGGGCAACGGCCTGAACGGCTACCGTGCGGAAGTGACCAACACCATTAAAGCCGGTGATGTGTTCTTTGGTAACTTCAACGATCTGATCATCGGTATGTGGGGCGGTCTGGATCTGATTGTTGACCCGTACAGCCTGAGCAAAAAAGGTGCGCTGCGTCTGGTAGTGTTCCAGGATGTGGACTTTGCACTGCGCCGCGTGGAGTCATTCACCTACGGCCATAAAGCCGCAGTGACCCCGTAATAACCACCCCGGAAAGCCGCCTGCGGGCGGCTTCTTTGCACTGAACTGGAGTTACAAAAATGTCAAAAACTATCGTCATTGAATTAACCAGCGCCATCGTGTGGGGCGGCGTGATCCAGCCTGCCGGTACCGAAATCGAAGTCACCGAGATTGAAGCGCGTCATTACATGACCCGTGGCAAAGCGGTGCTGGCTGAGGGTGAAGCCCTGGAGCTGGGTACCGGCCCTTTTACGACTACGGGCCAGGCTGGAAACAGTGGATCCGACGTCGTGCCGACCTCGCCTCTAAACACCGTCGATCTGTCTAAACTGACCGTGGAGCAGTTGCACGAATGGGCGAAAGCCAAATCTTTCACCGTGACCGCTACCAAAAAGGCAGACATTCAGAAAGAGTTGCAGGATCAGCTGGATCACGAAGCGTCAAAAGAGCTGAGCGATAACCAGGCCGCTGGCGTCGTACCTAACCCGGCCCCGCTGGAGCCACTGCGCCAAGCTGATCTGAACGAGAAAAAGGAATAAGCCGCTATGAGTAAACCCGCCTGGGAAAACCTGGGCGTGTTTTATCAGTCGGATAGAAAGGGCGGCTTTGCTAAAGCTGCCTTTTTTTTTAAGGCTGATGGCACGCCAGTGAATACAGAAGCTGTTTACGTGTTGTACGACGAAGCAAAGTACGACGCTAACGCAGGTGAATACGATTTCGAAACCAGCCAGCCGCGCCTGATGATGGAGGATTTGCCAATCTGGCGAACGCTCACCAAAAAAGACAAGGTGCAGATCGAGGATGAGGGCTTATTCATTCTGGAAGAGCACGCGCGCCCGGACGGTACCGGCAACGTAACGATCGATCTGGCCCCGCAAGATGCTTACCTTTGACATTGATTTAGAGCAGCTGAAAATTGCCGCCGACCAGATAGGAGCCAGCGATAAGGTATTTAAAGCCATGATCGCACGCGCCTGCAGCCGGACGGCGGCAACCCTGCGCAGAATGAGCGGGCGCGGGCTTAAAAACGAACTGCAGCTGCGCACGCTGGGCGTACTGAGGAAGCGCCTTAAATCCATCCGACTGCGTGGGAATAATACCGGCGTTTCCCTGTGGTACGGCTTAAACGATCTGCCGGTATCGGCGTTTAAAGGCCGACCACGCAACACCAAAGACGGTGCCAAAAAAGGTAACGTGGAGATCAAAGGCGGCTTTGTCGGGAAGACCAAGCGCGGAAAGGCAACGATATTCAAGCGCGCTGGAGAAGCGCGACTACCTATCCGGGAGCAGCTGTTAGAGATAAAAGACCAGGCTGATATTTATATCGAAGACGAAATTTTTACAGAGGTGGATCGGATCTTCTGGCAGCACTTTGAACGAGATCTGAAAGCCCGCGACAAATACCAGAAAGTTAGCGACAGGTGGCAATGATGCAAGACAACTACCCCGAAACCGATCTGGCCCTTTTCATTCAGGCCATTATTAAAGACATTAAAGAGCGTTTCCCGTCGCTGGTGAACGTCGAATTTTTCCCGGATGAACCGGAAGCCAACACCCGCATGCCAGTGCCCGCGTGCCTGCTGGACGTGTCGGAAATGGAAGTGGATCTGGATGAAGACCCGGGCACCGGCCAGACGCCCACGCGCCTGTCTTTTTCCGCATTCCTGGTTATCAGCGGGCTGCAGGACGGCAACACGAAGCTGCAGATCAGGCTGATGGCTGCCGCGCTGGTATCGTGGCTTAAAATGCGACACTGGCGTGACCCACGCGACCCGGGCACCGAAGAAGAACCCAACCACCTGCCGAGCGACCCGGCTATGCCGGTGGGAGCGTACAGGGATGATTTCGACCCACGGCTGGATCGTTATGAGGTATGGCGCGTTGACTGGGAGCAGGTTATTTATCTGGGCAAAAGTGATTTTGATTCCAGCTTTTTGCCGTCGCGTGTCTGGCTGGGGCTGGCCCCGGACATTGGCGCGGAGCACCGCGAAGACTACGTGGAGATCACCGGCAATGGACAGTAACGAACTATTCCAGCGCCTCGATGGCGTGATCAAAACCGGTTATATCCGCAACGTTGACCCGGACGCTAAGCAGGTGCGCGTTGCGGTGGATGGCAACGTTACCGGCTGGATTGATTGGGGCGTCTGGCGGGCAGGGCTGCTTAAGGTCTGGAGCTGCCCGGATCGTGGCGAAAAGGTGCTGATCGCAGCACCGGCCGGCGACCTTTCGATGGCTGTCGTTTTATGCAGCCTGTACAGCGACAACGGCGGCGAATCGCCCAGCAGCGACCCGGAAGAAACTTACATCAAATTCCCGGATGGCAGCACGCTGGTTTACAACCACGGCGAAAACGAATTTAACCTGGTAGTGACCGGGCAGGGCATGGTTAAAATCACCTGCGTTTCGGCTACCGTCACGGCTACTGATTCGGTCACGCTGGACGCGCCGGAAACGCTGGTAACTGGCAACCTTACCGTTAAACAGAAGATTACCGGGCAGGGCGGCATGGGCATAAGCGGCGGATCAGGCGGCGCGGTTGCTGACTTTGGCGGGCCGGTTCGCGTTACCGGTGGCGACGTGAAGGTGGATGGCATAGGCGTTAAATCCCACATCCACAAAGAGCAGGGCGACGGTAACGACGTCGGGCCAGCACGCGGTTAATGCCATCCCACACAATGACAGGATAGAGGGCTGCAAATATGATAGGCACTGACCGAAACACGGGGAAACTGATCGCAGGGATTGACCATCTGCGCCAGTCATTTCAGGACTTACTGACAACCCCAAAGGGCACCCGCATTATGCGGGCAGATTACGGCAGCGACCTGCCGCGCCTGGTGGATTTACCGGTTAATGGCGAACTGATTCTGGACATTATCACCGAAACAGCGGTGGCTATTATGAACTGGGAGCCGCGATTCAAGGTGGCGACAGTCAAAGTTACGACTATCACCGAATCGCAGGTGATTTTAGCGGTTAGCGGCAAATACCTGCCGGACGGCCAGGAAATAACGATAGACGGGATCGTGGTGAAATAATGGCGACTAACGGAACATTTACAGCGGTTAACCTTTCGCAGCTGCCGCCGCCGCAGGTGGTGGAGGTGCTGGACTTTGAAAAGATCGTCAGTGAAATCATTGCCGACTTCAAAGCGCGCCAGGAGGCTGCGGGCCAGCCCTATACGTCAGTAGTTGAAGCCGACCCGGCTTACAAAATGGCACAGGCGGCAGCCTATCGCGAAATGATCGTGCGCGCCCGCGTGAACGAATCAGCCAAAGCGGTGATGCTGGCTTACGCCGTGGACGCGGATCTGGACAATATCGGGGCCAATACCGGCGTTACTCGCCTGGTGGTGCAGGAGGCAGACCCGACAACCATCCCGCCTACGCCGCGCATAATGGAGAGCAACGACGACTACCGCGCGCGCATCCAGTTGGCACCCGAAGCCTACACCACCGCAGGCAGTGAAGGTTCGTACCAGTACCACACCCGCAGCGCAAACGGCAAAATCAAAGACGCCCAGGTGCTTTCGCCCGCGCCCACGCAGGTGCTGGTCTACATTTCCAACCGTGACGGAAACGGCGAAGCCACTATGGATATGGTGGCAGATGTGCGCGCCGCGCTGAATGCCAAAACGGTGCGGCCGCTGACGGACAAAGTTACCGTTATGAGCGCCGTAGCCGTGAATTATTCCATTTCGGCCCAGCTGCAGATCTACGACGGCCCGGATCCCAGCGTGGTTATCGCAGCTGCCCGGAAGGCGGCGCAGGCTTATGCCGACGACCAGCGCAAAATTGGTTACGACATTACGCTGGCCGGTATCATTGCCGCGCTCAAACAACCGGGCGTGCACGACGTTAAGATGATCACCCCCACGGCAAACGTGGTGATCGGCGACGGCCAGGTGGGCTATTGCACCTCGATAACGGTTACGCAGGCGGTGCTAAATGTCTAACGACCTGTTACCGAGTAACGCCACGCGACTGGAACGCAATCTGTCGCTGATGACCGATCGCATATTCAACGTGCCGATCATCGTTAAGCAGGTATGGAACGCCAACGAAGCCCCGGTGGATGTTTTGCCGTGGCTGGCGTGGGCGCTTTCTGTAGACGAATGGGATACCAACTGGACGGAAGATCAGAAGCGAAACGTTATCCGTGAAGCGCCGACCATCCAGAAAATCAAAGGGACGCTGGGCGCTGTGGAATTCCAGCTGGCATCTGTGGGGATCGACGTGCAGGTGCAGGAGTGGTTTAACCAGGTACCGGCAGGCGAACCGGGCACATATATTTTGCACGTCAACGTCGCGCAGTACCCGCTTAATCAACAGACGCTGCAGAAGATAATCGCGCTGATCGAAAGCAGTAAAAACATCCGTTCCCATATGTCTACCGCGAAAATAAACGTGAAGACTGAGGCGCACGGGTATGCTGCTGCAGTGAGTCGAACCGGTATGAATATCAGGGTAACGGGCACCGAAGCCACTATGGTGGTGGCAAGTGAATTCAATGTACCCAACGTAACCATTAAGCAATAAGGGGCAGCACGTGGAATTAAAAACATTTGTGGCGCAGGACAGCACGGGATCAGTTATCCCGGGCGCTACGGCGACGTTATACGTTACGGGTACCGACCAGAAGGTGGAAGGGCTGACCGACCAGAACGATCAGCCGATCGACAACCCGATGGTTACTGACGCCAACGGCGTGATTAAATTTAAAGCGCCAAACGGGATTTACGACCTGCAGTTTAATCTGGGGCCGTTGCCTGGCCCGCGCTATACGTTCCAGTGTCTGGATCTGGTGGCGCAGATTGCTGCCGTGGACTATAAGGTGGCAACCGCAAGCGGGCTGGTAGACGAAGCCAAATTGATTATGGATCGCGATATTTACGCCAGCGTCAACGCAGCACTGGCAGACCCGAACCTGCCGAATGGCGCTTATTTCCGCATCGTCGGGAATAACACCAGCGGCGCATTTCTTTACTACCGGAAAAACAGTGCATCCAGCAGCACTTCGCTGGTGGCGATCCCTACCGCGTCGCAGGTCAACGTTCTTAACAGCACGCTGGCTAACGCGGTAAATCTCGCCATGTTTAACGCGGTGATTAAGCAGGTGGATCCGATTTTCGGCGACAAAGATATTTTGTATGCGGTGCGTGATTCTGCCGGTTATCAGACGTGGTTAGGCGTGAGCGCCGTAGACGGCGGCCCGTCTGCCTATGCGGAAAAGATGCTGCGTGATCGTTTCGGCATCCAGCAGCAAAAAAACTTTCTGGCGGCTGGCGAGGAAATTAGCTGGGCGGTGACGGATAAGAACGGCAACTTAACCGATCTGGCTATCCGCGCTATCGACGGCCAGCTGGCCCAGTACGCCGTAAACCGTATTGGCGATCGAATCGCTGGCGGCATAAAGCAGGACGTGGCAAAGCAAATCGACCCGATGAAGATCCCACGCGACGCGCCAGGATTTCAGGTGCTGGCATCAATGAGTCGCTGGGCGGCGCAGCGTGGACGTGGCGAGAGCATTACCAGCCCGATCAACTTCACCACCCCGATCAACAATCAGAACGCGCGCCTTACGTTTGCCAATACGCCATACAGCAACGACGGCCCCATGCTGATGATTATCTATTTTGGCGGCGTGGGCAGCGGGCCAACACTGACGCCGCCACCAGAATACGCCAGCCTGGCGAATGATGGCATTATCTGGGCACGCTGCAACTTTGAGGGCGACCACTACGGATCCCCAAAATGCATGGAGGACGTAGCGAACGTTTACACCCAGGCCTGCAAGCTGGCCCCGATTGGTGGCGTGCTGCTGCTGGGCAACAGCATGGGCGGCATGGGCGCGCTGAATGCGCTGTTAACCGGCGTCGTACCGGGCGTGCTGGGGCTTTACCTTACCGATCCTGTGTGCAACCTTTTCGACCGCTACAACAGCAGCCGCCAGGGTTTAATCCAGACCGCTTACGGCATCGCCTCCAACGGCAGCGACTACAGCACGAAAACGGCAGGTTACGACCCGGTGCTGCGCCACTGGACGGATTTTCGCGGCGCGCCGGTATATTGCATTGCGTCAACAGGCGACGACCTTGTGCCGATGGCGACCAACGCCCAGCTGCTTTACGACACGTTTAGCCAGCATGTAGACATGCAACTGGAAGTACACACCACTGCAGGGCATAACACTGCAGACCGTTTCGACCCGATCAAGCTGCGCGACTTTATCCGCAAAGTTTGTTACGGCACCATTTTGAAATAAAAGAGGCAAGACGATGGCAACGATTATTCAGACCGACAGCGCGATCCGTTCCCCACTGGCAAGCACACCAAAGATCGTGGCGATGGGCGACGTTTTTATTTCTGACTCATTCAACCGCGCAGGCGACCTGCAAGGCAGCAGCACCGACAGCGCGCTGGGTGGCGTGCCAACCGTATGGGGCGGCACCAACGGCAACAACAACAAAACGGTTACGGATAACGGCGGGCAGCTGGTGCTGGCATCCACCAGCCTGTTTAGCCAGTGCGTGAATGCTGGCCGGCCAGATGTAAGCGTGAGCTTTAAACTGGTGGCAGATACAGCTGGCCGAGCTGCGGGACAGCAGTCAATGATCGAATTCCGAAAGGCTGCAGCCGATACCGGCGACACCCTGCGCTTAACGCTGGGTAACTACTCAAACGCCAGCGGCGTGGCCCAGACCTTTGCGCAGCTGTACAAGCGCGTAGGCGGGGCTGCCACTGCCCTGCTTTCGCAGTTTGTAATTGTTCACGGCAACACGATCCGCGTCGATATTAAAGGATCCACGCTGACGATTTACACAAATGATGTGTTGTTGATGACCTATCCAATCACTGATAACAGCCTGCTTACCGGCACTTTCTTTGGCTTTGCTGGTGCGTCTGGTAACAAGTCATTCACGATCAAAGACTATATGATCCGTTCAATCAACTAAGGCGGCAGGGCGATGGCATTTAAAACGATCTTTACCCGCCTGGGCGCGCAACTGCTGACCCAGGCCATGAGCAGCGGGCAGGCTATCCGCTTAACGCATATGGCCGTTGGCGACGGCGCAGGCAATCCGACCACGCCGACCACCACGCAAACCACGTTAGTGCGTGAGCGGTACCGCTCGACGATTAACCGCATCTATCAGGATCCGGCAGATAACACGAAGTTTACTGCCGAAATGATTGTGCCAGCTGCGCAGGGTGGCTGGACGATGCGCGAGATCGGCGTATTCGACAGTAACGGCACCATGATTATGGTGGGCAACCTGGCGGAGACTTACAAACCGCTGCCGGAAGAAGGCCAGTACGGCGACGTTATTCTGGCCGTCGATTTCTTCCTGACCAGTGACGCGGTGATTAATATCAGCTTTGATCCTGACACGATCGTGGTGAACCAGACGTGGCTTGTTAATAACTGGACGGCGGCGCAGCTTATCCCGGGCGGCGTCGTCGGGCAGGTGCTGGGCAAAGAAACGAACGCCGATGGCGATTACAAATGGATCGATCCCAGCGTTGCCAACGTGACGGTGGACACCGTAGCGGAGACGCAGTTACTGAGCGCGACGCAGACCACTGTTGATCTGCAGAAAACCACCACCTACGGGCTGGCGGTTTATGTGGCCGGTGATCGCCTGGCGATGGGATCCGGTGCTGACGAATGGCAGCCGGTGGCGAACAACCCCACGCGGATCACGCTGGGGAAAACCTACGCTGCAAACACCAAAATTCAGCTGGTGAATAACGAGCCTGCAGGCAGCGCACCGGCACCGCTGGAGCGTGCCAAAAACCTGTCTGACGTCCTGAGCGTAACCACCGCGCAAAATAACCTGCAGGTTTACAGCGGCAGCAAAGTGGAAGCACTGGGCCGCCAGTGGGCACCACCTGGCGCGGTTATGCCATTCGGACGCAGCAGCGCGCCGGTGGGCTGGCTGAAAGCCAACGGCGCAGCAGTGAGCCGCACGGCTTACCCTGAATTGTTCGCGGCTATCGGTACCACCTGGGGCGCTGGTGACGGCTTCAACACCTTTAACCTGCCAGACCTGCGCGGCGAGTTTATCCGCGGCTGGGACGACGGGCGCGGGCTGGATGCTAACCGTATTAACGGCACCGTGCAGGGATGGGCCGTAGAGTCACACCAGCACACCGGCACCACGGCAGGCGCTGGCAACCACCAGCATAGCGGCAGCACTGACGCGCAGGGCAACCACGCACACAGCGTAAGCGGCAGCACTGACGCGCAGGGCCAGCACGGGCATAGCGCATGGACTGACGCGCAGGGCAACCACCAGCACGGCGTCGGGATTCGAAACCCGGCCAACTATGGCGGATCGGGTGGTTACTACGGCGTGCGAGGTTTAGGGTTAGGATCGGGCGCATGGGCGCAGGGTGGCGGCCAGACTGGCAGCGAGTCATGCACCAGTTACGACGGCAACCACGCGCATAACGTTGGTATTGGCGCAGCTGGGAACCACGCGCATAATGTGAGCGGCAGCACCAGCGTAGCAGGCAACCACGCCCACAACTTCTGGACAACGTGGAGCGGCGATCACGGTCACAACTTCACCACCAACGCAACCGGCAGCAACGAAACGCGCCCGCGCAACATGGCGCTGCTGTACTGCATCAAGTATTAAGGGGCTATCATGGCAGACGAAAAAAGGGTTTACCTCTACAACCAGATGGGATTTTTTACCGGCAGCAGCGTGGCTGATCCATCGCCGCTGGAATCAGGTGTTTATATTTACCCGCCGAATTCCACCGACAAAGAGCCGCCAGAGCTGAAAGAAGGCGAGGCAGCACGATGGAACGGCAGCGACTGGCAGCCCGTCCAGATTCAGATTGACGACGCGCAGGTGGCAAAAAATAAACTGATTGATTTCCTTTCCAACAATCCAGACGTCGCCGCACTGCTGAATAAATGATTTAGTTTGCTGTCGCATTTTGGCCCGCCTTGCGCGGGCATTTTTTTATGCCATCCCGCACAATGACTTTAAACGGGCAGCGCGGCATTATTAGCGTGCCTTTTGAGTGCTCAACTACTAAGGATCGAATCAATGGCTACTGAATTTTTACACGGGCCGGAGGTGCTGGAAATCGACAACGGGATCCGAGTTATCCGTATCGCGTCTTCAAGCGTGATCGGTATCGTCGGAACAGCGCCCGATGCTGACGCCCTGGCATTTCCAATTAACACCCCCGTCCTGATCGCTGGCAGCCGTAAAGAAGCGGCACTGCTGGACAGACTGGGTAACGGCGCGGGCACACTGCCCACCGCGCTGGATGCAATTTTTGACCAAACCAACGCTGTGGTTATCGTCGTGCGCGTCGAAGCAGCGGAAACGGATACCGGCACCCTGGCTAATATTCTGGGCGGCGTTAATGCCAATACCGGGAATTACGAAGGCGTGCAGGCGCTGCTGGGCGCTAAGTCTAAACTGGGCTTTGCACCACGCATTCTTTGCGTGCCTGGCTTCACCCATACCCGCCAGCAGAGTGCGGTTACAGCCGTAACTGTTACTGCTGCGGGTACCGGTTACACCAGCCCACCGGCCGTATCGTTTACCGGTGGCAATGGTACCGGCGCGCGTGCGCACGCCGAGATCGACGCGCAGGGCCGCTTAAGCAAAATCATCGTGGACGCGCCGGGGAGTGGCTACACTGCCGCGCCTACCGTCGTGCTTACCGGTGGCGGCGGATCTGGTGCGGCGGCAACTTCAAGTTTCGGCAGCACGTCCAACCCGGTGGTGGCAGCACTGACCACGATCGCAAACAGCTTGCGCGCGATCATCTGGGCAGATGGCCCTAATACCACCGATGCAGACGCTATCGCATACCGCCGCGATTTTGGCAGTAAGCGCGTCATGGTAGTTGATCCGAAGGTGATCACCGTTGACAGCAACGGCAATAACCAGACTGAGTGGGCCAGCGCCCGCGCTGCTGGCGTCATGGCTGCCACTGATGCGGCAATCGGCTTCTGGGCTTCACCGTCCAACAAGCTGGTTAACGGCATCATTGGCACCGCACGCCCGATTGATTTCGTGTTGGGCGATACCAGCAGCCGCGCTAACCTGCTGAACGCCAGCGAAGTTACGACGATCATCAATGAAGACGGGTACCGCCTTTGGGGCAACCGCACCTGCAGCGATGATCCAAAGTGGGCGTTTGTCACTGCGGTGCGAACTAATGACATTATCGCGGATTCTGTCATGCAGAATCACCTGTGGGCCATCGATCGCAACGTAGACAAAAACTACGTGGACGACGTAGTGGGCGGCGTGAATGCCTTCCTGCGTGAGCTGAAAAGCACTGGTGCAATCGCAGGCGGTGAATGCTGGTTTGATCTGGAGCTGAACACCAAAGAAAGCCTGGCCGCTGGTCATGTATTCTTTGATTACGCTTTCAGCCCGTCGCCACTGGCAGAGCGTATTACTTTCCGCGCTCATATGACCAATGACTACATCGCGGAGATCTTTAAATAATGGCTACTAAAGACGTATTGATTAACATGGCCTTGTTTATGAACGGCACCAGCTACGTGGGGAACGTTGACAACGTAGACCCGCCGAAGCTGACCGCAACCACCGAAGAGTTTCGCGGCGGTGGCATGAACGGCCCGATCGAAATCACAACCGGTCACGAAGCCCTGCGCATGGGCGCAGAAGTCATTAACTACAGTGAGGAAGTTTTTGCACTGTTTAACCTCGCGGAAGGATCCAGCGTGAGCTTTACCATTCGCGGCGCAATGAAAAGCTGGAATGGCGGCCCAGCCAAGCCCATTAAATGGGCCTGTCGTGGTAAGGTTATCGAAATCGATCCGCAGAACCTTAAGCCAGGCACGCCACCGCGCGCCAAACTTACCGTGGCGCTGGATTATATGCAGATGACCGTGGGCAGCACCGTAGTGCAGGAAATCGACGTGGTGAACATGACCCAGATTATTAACGGCGTTGACGTGCTTTACGACGTCGCCAGCGCCCTGGGCATTCGCTAAGCAGTAAAACCTTAACCGGCCTTTCGGGGCCGGATATTTCATCTAATGCGAGAGTTAAAATTATGTCTGACAAAAACCCAGCAGCAAAATTTGTTAAAGAAACCGCCGAAGGCGTAACCATTACCCTGCAGAAAGGCTATCTGCCAGCCGGTACCGATGTTCGTGTTACCGAAGTGGATATGCGCGAACCGATGGTGAAAGACCAGATGATCGCGCGTAAGCAGGCCGCAGACGACGCGGAAATGGAAACCGCACTGTTGTGCAGCCTGACGGGATTGCTGCCTACTGAGCTGGAATCTCTTACCGCTCGCGATTATGCGCGCATCCAGGCTGGCTACAATTTTTTTATGGACTAACCCCGGAATGGATAAGGGCCAGCATGCTGGCCCTTGCCAGTCATACCGGCTGGCAGCTGTCTGAACTTAAAAGCCTGCCGGTATCGGAATTCGTTTTTTATATTGAAGGCTTAAAGACAGATGGCAAATAAACGTCTAAATGCCCTGATAACGATCGGCGGCGCAGTTTCCGGGAGCCTTAAAGGAGCCTTTGGAAGCCTTAAAGGCAGTATCAGCAATATCGGCGGCACCGTCGCCGATCTCAACCGCAAACAGCGCCTGCTTAACGACTCAATAAAACGATTCGGTGAGCAGGGGCTTAACGTCGATAAACTCAAATCAAAATATGCAGCGCAGGCCCGCCAGATCGATCAGCTGACGGCTGCGCATCGCCGCCTTAATTCCGTCCAGGCCAGAACCGAAAAAAACGAATCCAGAAAGCAGGGCATGCGCGCCGGTATCGGGGAAACTATCGCGGGCGCTATCGCCGTGGGGTACCCGATTAAAGCGGCTATGGAATTCGAAGACAAGATCGCCGAGGTGCGCAAGGTAGTGGACGCCCCCAGCGGGATGGATAAAAACACTTACTTTGGACAGCTGGGGCAGCAGATTCTGGATCTGTCTCAAAAGATTCCGATGACAGCAAGCCAGATCGGCGATCTGGTGGCAGCTGGTGGGCAGTCAGGCATCGCATCCAATGAGCTGATAGCGTTTGCAGAAGCCGCGGGCAAAATGGGCGTGGCGTTTGATATTACGGCGGAGACGGCGGGCCAGAGCATGGCCGAAATGAAATCCGCTTTTCGCATGACGCTGCCGGAAGTGATCGAGCTGGGCGATAAAATTAATGCCCTGTCGAACGTTGGCGCAGCCAGTGCCAGTGATGTTATGGACATTGTTAAGCGCATCGGGCCGCTGGGCGAGGTGGCAAACGTATCATCGGGCCAGATTGCGGCACTAGGATCCACCCTGCGCGGCATGGGCGTGCAGAACGAAGTCGCAGCGACAGGGATTAAAAACCTGATGCTTACGCTTACGTCTGGCGCTAAGGCAACGAAGGGCCAGAAAGAGGCGTTGAAGCAGCTGGGCTACGGTTCCAAACAGGTGGCCGGTTCGATGCAGAAAGACAGCCGCGCCACTATCACGACGATCCTCAAAAGCATTAACCGCCTCGATAAAGTGCATCGCCCGGAAGTGCTTAACGCGCTATTCGGCAAAGAGGTGGTGGGCAGTATTGCGCCACTGCTGAACAACATTGGCGAACTGGAAAGGCAATTTGATCTGGTGGGCGATAAGACCCAGTGGGCCGGATCGATGCAGAAGGAATTCGAAAGCCGCGCCGCCACCACCAGTAACAGCCTAATCCTGCTGCGCAACCGCATGAACCGGATCGCGATAACGATCGGCAGTGCCGTGCTGCCGCAGCTGAATGCGCTGATCAATGCGTCATTCCCTTACATCGATCAAATCAGCACGCTGGTGCAGCAGCACCCGCAGCTTACGCAGGCCATCATTGCGACAGGCGCGGCCATTGTCGGATTGCGAATCATCGCGCTGGCGTCGGGCTTTGCCTTCACGACGTTAAACGGATACTGGCTGGCCGGAGTTAAAGCCCTGACCATGCTCGACAGCGGTCTGGTGAAGGCGGGCATTAACTGGCGTCTGTTTAACATGGCGATGATTGCCAGCCCGGTGGGACTGGTTATCGCAGGCGTTGCGCTGGCCGTGGGCGCGCTGTCGCTGGCTATCTATCGAAACTGGGACATTATCAAATCATTTATCAGCGGGGCCATAACGCCGCTGTGGGAGGGAATCAAGCCGGTGCGCGATGCGTTTAGCGGGCTGTGGGATCTGGTAGTCAGTTTCGGGAAAGATATTGGCATTACCGGCGAGAGCGTGAAGAAGTTTACGACCTGGTTTAGTGAGCTATTCACCCCGATAAATCATAGTAAAGACGCCCTGGACGGGGCGAAAAAATCAGGCAGCGAATTCGGTACGGTGATGGCGAACGCGATCAATTTTGTTTATCAACCGCTGATCAAACTGGTGGAAGCGTTTAAGTGGCTGGACACCAACGTGGGCGGCATCATGGAGAAGGCGCAGACTTTCGGGCATAAGGAAATCAGAGGCGCAGCTGGTGCGGTAGGGGGCTTCTTCCAGAATCTTTTCGGTACCGGAGAAGACCGGCCAACCGTACCGACTGGCAACGGATGGGGGCTGGCACCGCCTGCAGTGCCGGAAATGTATCGCGGAGCCGGAAGCCAGCAGAGCACCGATAACAGTACAACGCATATCACCGTCGTGCAGCGCCCGGGAGAGAACGGGCCAGAATTCGCGCGCCGCGTGGTGGAAGAGCAACGCAAGGCCAAAGCGCAGAAGAACAACAGCGCGATGCCTGACAATCTGGCGATACCATAATGCAAAAATCGTTTACAGCACTGGCAGCGATGGGCAACGTTATGATGCGACTGGGGGATTATAAATTTATGATCCCCGAGGCCGTTTATCAGACGCTGGAACGGAGCACCGAATTTAAATGGCCCAGCCAGCACCGTTTCTTACTGGGGCCATCTTCCCAGTTTGTTGGCAATGGAGAAGACCGGATCACGCTTAACGGCGTGGTTTTCCCTGAGTGGCTGGGCGGGGCGGGACAGGCTGACCGATTCCGTGAAATGGGCGGCATGGGCCAGGCCTATCTGATGATTAGCGGTACAGGCGGCATTATGGGCTACTGGTTTATTGAAGCCGTCAACGAGAAACAAAGCCTTTTTGCTGCCTTTGGTACCCCACGTAAACAGGAATTTAGTTTAACCCTGCGGAGGCAGTACCCATGACAATGCAGCAGTACCGAACTAAAGCCGGTGAAACCGTCGCTTATATCGCGTGGAAGCAGTACGGCAACCAGAACCCGGGCACGGTGGAAGCCGTATTTAACGCCAACCCGACACTGGCCGGCCAGGATCCAGAGCTACCCGCGGGCCTGCTTATCTGGCTGCCGGTAATTGAACAATCTAAACCGCAGGAGATCGTGACGCTATGGCAATAGATCCCAGCCTGATGGGCGGCCTTAAACTGGGCGTGACTGCGAACAAAGAAGACATACGCGAAGCCGTGATGGAGCGGCTTTTTTCTATGCAGCTGACCGATGGCGCAGGATTCGAATCAGACACGCTGGAAATGGTGCTGGTAGACGATGACCCGCTAAAGCCGGTAAAGGTACCGCCGAAGGGCGCAGAGATTGAAATAACCCTGGGCTACGAACGCTTTTACCGGAACATGGGTTTATTTGTCGTGGACGACATGGAGCTGGCGGGCTGGCCGCTGGCGCTGGTTATCCGGGCGCGTGCTGCCCCGTTCGAAAAGAGCAAGCTGGGCAAAACCCAGCTGCAGACGCAGAAGAACCGCAGCTGGGAAAAGGGAACCCGGCTGGCGGAGCTGCTGGACACGCTCGCGAAAGAACACGGCATGCAATCGGCAATCAGCGCCTCGATGGCTGGGATCGTCCTGCCGCATCTTGACCAGAAAGAAGAAAGCGACATTAACTTTTTGCTGCGCATCGCCAGGAAGTACGACGGGATCGTTAAACCGGCCGGTGGCTACCTGACGATCACAAAAAAGGGCGAGGCACTGAGCGCCAGCGGGGCGAAGCTGCCAACTGTGACGCTTACCGCGACTGAGATTACAGACTTTCGCTGGAGCACCCAGAGCCGTGATAAAGCCGGTACCGTCATTGCCTACTACAAAGTTTCGAAGAAGGCGGCGCGCGTGGAATTGAAGGTGGGCGACGGCGAGCCGGTAAAACGCATCGGCACCAACTACCCCACCAAAGAAATGGCGCTGGCGGCCGCCAAAGCACTGCTGGCGAAAACCCAGCGCAGCGAAGTGAAACTGGGCCTTACGGTGATGGGCAACCCTGAATTCATGGCAGAAATGATCGTGCAGATCCGGGACGTTCACGAAGTGGTAAACGGCGAATGGCTGGTGGAAACCTGCCGCCACCGCCTGGGCGAGCAGGGCTATCTGGTGGATCTGGAGCTGGAGCAGCCCAACGACGAATCAGAGCCGGACGTGAGCGAGCGCGAATTAAAATCACCGAAGGTAGGAGCGAAGGAGGATCCGAACGACGATTACAACGCAGGCGTGATTACGCTACCCCCGTTAAAAAAATAGTTGACCGCAGTTATACGCCCGTATAGACTCCATATGAACGTTGCCACCCCCGGCAACCATATGGAGTAACCCAGATGAACCAACCGAATAAGATCCGCAGCTGCGCCACCGGCCAGCGTTGCCTTTCCCACTACCACGGCACCAACCACCCGGAATCGTGCACGCTTTGCGGCGAGTGTGGCTATTACCATGCTTCAACCGATGTTCACGCATCCGATCCGAAAACTGCGACGCTGCAGGATGGCAGCTGGCTGCGCGCTGGCATGATCCGCCCGATGGATCGCGTAGAGCTGGCGGGCGTTTTCCATACCGTTACCGGCTTTAAAGATGAAGGTGACGTGGTGCACCTGGACTTTGAAAACATCCAGCCGCAGACATTCAACATCAACACAATGTTTCGCGTTGAAAAGTCGCTGAGCAGCCAGAAAAACGATCAGTCGCTATTCCAGTCAATCCGCCAGGCCGTAGCCAGTGCAGAGGCGGTAAAGCGCCCGACACCGGCTGACGCCGACGACTGGGGGCTGCAGGTTTTCGACTGGATGGAAGGCGCGATCCGCATGCTGAAAAACCGCGAGTGGGCGGAGCAGATGCCGCTTAGTAACGCAATGCTGTGTGACCTGGAAACGCAAATCAGCGAGCTGGTGGGCAGCGCCAGCCGTTACACCGAAGTGCAGTCCAAATTCCGGGCAGCTGTCGCCACGCTGGAATCGCTGGGTTATTCGTACCCGGTGGACGGTGCGGAGCAATGGCGGCCAGCGCAGGGAGATATGCCGGATTATATCAAGTGGGAAAAAGGCATTATTTCCGGCCTGCCACCACTTCACGCCAGAATTGTATTTGATTTTCCGCAGTGGGGGCACGTTCAAACAGGCCGCGTGATGGGGATAAGCGATAAACATATTATTATTTCGTACCAAGACGAAAGCCGGGACGAACCGGAAGAAATCGCCGTGGAATTATGTGAGGTAACAATCTGGCCTTATTCCGAGGCAGATCACAATCGCGCAAATGAATTAGCCATCGCTATGCTCGTTGATGTTTCGAGCTATAACAGCGCGCACTATTACCGCATGGCTTACCGCTTATTAAAATCGGGAAAAATTTAATATGACTGAACACTACTCTATTGAGGGCGAGCCATGCCCGACAGGATTTAAAAAGGTGGGACGCATTGCGCACGCCATCCCGGAGCAATTGAAGTGCAGCCAGTGCGGCGCGTACCACAAAGAAGTAATGGACGCTTACCTGCGCGATGAAAGGGCGCTACGTGAGCAGGAAGGCGCAGTGCAAATAAAACAACTGGCCGAACAAATGCTGGAAGAAATAGCCGAAAACGAGCCTGATTTATCCGTGGGGCAGGCGCGCTTTTTGGCAAAGGCTTTGGCTTTGTGGGCATTTAACAAAGGATGCAGACCATGACACGCCGTAAAATTAAATTCAGTACGGACTATTTCGACGTCACGCCGGAAGGCACTGAAATGACCATCGAAGCCAAAAACGTAGACGTTACGGAAATTTTTGACGCCAATATGGCGATCGATGAACTGGATCACCGTGACCTGCTTAATTTAATGAACGCTGCCGACGTAGCCGACTGGCTGCGCGGTGAAGGCTATCACGTAGAGGAAGAAGAATAATGGCTATAACCCAGAACACCAACCGCCCGCATCTGGAGCACGTAGGGCGCGTCGTATCTTATGAACTCCACCACCGTGGCGAGAACGGCCCGCGCCAGGTCACTTTTGGCTGCGTGGCTATCGACTCAACTTACGAAAAGGGCGCGCCGCGTGGTGCTGCTGAACTGCTGGCTTACATCAATAAAGCGGCGTTTGACGAAGCCGCGAAAGACCCCGGATTCATCGAAAACTGGGGCGAAAACCCGGATGAATTTTTCGTAACCATCCAGCACGAATTCCGCACCTAATCCGGCTGGATTCGACTTATCACTAACCTATCACTTTTCCAAACGCGGCTTTTCGGATATACTGCCGGAAGCCGCAGCCAGCAAGGCTTCGCGCGGATAGCTGGTTTTTATGTGCAATGCTTAGTATGAGCATTAAACATTGCGCGTTAAGATTTTGATTTCGTTAACAATTGCAGTAAATCGACAGTAACTAAACTCAACGTAAACTATCACGCAAAAAGGCGGTAAAAAATGGGCAATAAAATCACGTTTATCATCGCGCCAGTGGGCTGCGCGTTTCACCATATCGGGCCTATCAGCCAGTCAATCAAAGCGAAGTTTGTTACCGAAGTTTATCGGGGAGCCTGCGCCGAAGACCTGCCGAAACTTATCGACAATCAGCCGGGGCATCATGCCGTTTTCGTCAACACCAGCCGCGAGGCTTTAAAGCTGATTTACCCTAACGCGGAAATCATCGGCTATTACGACGCATGCCGCGCTGCTGGCGTTAGCCCGTTTCATACCGGCAACGGCCAGCTGATTGCGCCGCTGAATCACGCCGCGTCACTGGCTGCAGCCGCTACAGAGACGTTTAAACCCCGGGAAACTTACGGCGTGCTGATGGAAGTAGCCACCGAGCGGGCGAAGCAAATCAGCAAAGGCTTTGATGCCAGCCAGGATGATCGCTACACCGAAAACGAACTGGTGCTGGCAGCCACCGCATACAGCAGTAACGTGGCGGTGCCGCGTCATTCAGTAGAGGTTCCTTATTCGTGGCCGTGGGATGCTCAATATTTTAAACCAGAAGGCCGCCGCGCTGACCTGATCAAAGCAGCCGCTTTGCTGGTGGCCGAGATTGAACGGATGGATCGCGCGGTGGCGGCGAAGACCAGCGGCACGATCGATCCGGTTATCCCGGAAGGCTTTAACGCCTGGCGCGGTGACGATGATTTGCCGCCTGTGGCAAAAAGCAAACGCGTAGATGTGCTGGTGCAATTCAATGATAAACAGCCTCGACTTTTAAACGCAGTTAATCCTTTTGTAGAGTCAGACAAAGAAATGGATCTGGCATGGTTTAAGAAGGGAGGCGGAAACAAAATCCTAGCGTGGCGTCTTACGCCGGTTCCAATGTGCGAATTTTGCCACGGCCTTGATGGCAACCACAAAACCGGATGCTGCCGGGTGGCAGGCTGATGGTTAAGCGCGTGCGCGGCCCGGAGGATGATCACACCGCCAGCGCCGGTTACATGTTCGGGAAAGGGGCGTGCATAGCCATTTCCCTAATCATTGCGTTTCTTATTTTGTGCATAGTGGCAGAGGTGATTTTATGATTAACGCGTTATTTATGGGCGGCGTTGCCGATGGCAAACGCATGCAGGTGGCCGACAACGTGCAGCGGGTTACTATCCCGGAAATGCCGGATTTAGTTTCCCTGGCTGCAAGCCCGACGCCGCCTGATGTTATCCCGACCTTTAAAGAAACCACTTATTACCGCGTAGACGGCATTTTTTTACGAGATACCGCCGTTTTTACGCCTAAAATGAACCCGACCATCGGCGACCTTATGCGCATGCTGCTGAATGGGTACCGCCCGGAGGCCGATCGAAATGCTGAGCAATAACGACATTAAAAAGGCGGTGGCAAACGCCACCGGCACCCAGTGGATCACCGACAGCAGCGAGGGTTACGGCAAAGGTAGCCTGGTGCTGAAAGTGACTGCCGGGAAGAAGGGCACGACGGCGGCGTGGTTTATCGTCTGGACGGTGGCGGGCAAATTGCACCGGCACAAAATCGGCAACCTGGGCGACGTGGTAGCCAGCGAGGCCCGGGAGATTTACCGCGAGTTTGATTTGTCTGATCCGGCAGCAGAGAAACCGACCACTGGCGGAACGGTGCTGGATTTGTTTTCGAACTATATCGATCACCTGGCAGACCGTGGCGCGCGAAGCGTTGACCAGCTGCGGCGCATTTTGATTACCGGGCAGAATAACGTCGCTTCGCAGCTGGGATCTGACCGGGAGGCCAGCACGATTAAGCCTGACGACGTGGTGGTGATCCTCTACCACGTGAATGCTGCCGGTAAAAAACGCATGGCCGACGCCGTGCGCACCGCGATAAACGCCGCGTTTAACTGGGCTATCCAGAGCCGGTTCGACTACACGGACAAGCGCGCACGCGACTGGGGGATCACCACCAACCCCGTGGCGGTGGTGACGAAAGACCGCAGCGCCAAAGTGGCCCGCGATCGCAACCTGAAAGCGGAGGAATTGCGCGCTGTCTGGAACTACGAAAACGCGCTGGCCGGTGACGTGATGCGGCTGATCATCTGCTGCGGGCAGCGCGTGCTGGAAACGCTGAGGATTGAGGGGCGCGACGTCGATCTGGACGCCCGGATCTGGACGCAGCCAGCAGAGAAGACGAAAGGCGGCACGCGTTCGCATGCGGTACCGCTGCCGGATCAGGCGGTGGCCATACTGGCCAGGCTCAAAGAGAAGCACGGAGACGGGTACCTATTCCCGGCGAAGGGGGCAAAAGAGTGCCCGCATATTTCGCTGACGACACTCAACCGCGCCACGCAACGGGTACCGGGGGCCGAACCTTTCCAGGCGCGTGACCTGCGCCGAACGTGGAAGAGCCGAGCCGGTGACGCTGGGATCCCCCGCGACATGCGCGACATGATCCAGCAGCACTTTAAAGGCGATACCGGCAGTAAGTTTTATGACCGTTACGACTACGCGAAGGAGAAGCGCGAGGCAATGGATAGCTGGCAGGCATGGCTGGATAGTAACGTTACGAACAATTTGCATTCAGATGATTCTTAAACTAGATTAACCAGACCGATGCAGCGGGATCCGCCTATTTGTTTTTTGTTCGGTTGCGTGGTGGTGCGAGGTGGGCGGATCTCGCTGTGTCGTCAACACCAGGGCAGTGCGTAAGCCGGTACTCTACGGGGTACCGGCATTTTTTTGGCCTAAATTCACGGGTGGCAATTGACATATGGATGCGGCAATGCAAATATACGTCCGAACCAACCAAAAAGGACAATCACATGCAACCAGGTATTTACCAAAATATCAGCAATGACGCATACCATATGGGGCCGGGAGTCAGTAAGACCGACCTTAAACTGGCTGAGAAATCGCTGAAAACCTATCGCGCCATTAAAAACGGCGAAATCCCCAAGAAAGAAACCATCTACAAGGATCTGGGCAAAGCGTTTCACGAACTGGTCCTGGAGCCGGAAGAGTTTAAAAAGCACTATTGCAAGCCGCTGACCATTGAAGCCGCAGAGCGCCAGGGCATCAAGGTGCTGGACAGCAGCGAAAAGATTCTGGCGATGGTTAATGACCTGAACCAGATTAAACGCGATGAATTCACCGAGCAGGGGATCATTACCAGCCCCGACGTGCTGGTGGAAATGCTTAATGAAATGAACAAAACCCGCCTGCCAAAACTGAGCACCAGCGGCGCTAAAGCAGCACTGATCGAAGTGATTACCCAAAACTGGGATTCGCAGATGGGTGATGTGCCTGAATATGGCGTGCTGTCAGCCATGAAAGGCCCGGATTTAAAAAACATTATCGAACGTCTGAACGAAAGCCGCCCGGGCCTGCTGTCTACCAGCGGAAGCCGTGACGACCTGGCCCAGCGCCTGCGCGATAACGGAGCATCGATCGCGTGCAGTTGGGAAGTGGAAAAAATGAACATGGAAGCCACGGGCCGCCCTTACTTCCTGGGATCCGGCAAGACCAAAGCGGAAATGATCGACTGGCTGAACGGCGAGCAGTACAAAGGCGGCAACTGGCGCAGCTGGGAAATGGTTAAGGCAGAGTGGGCGGAGAACAACCCGGATCGAACCATCCTGACCGAAGAGGAATGGACGAAAGTTCACGGCATGCGCGACGCCCTGCTGGATCACCCGTGGGCGCGTAAGTTGCTTTGGCCGCAAAAAGGTGGCGTGGCTGAGCAGTCAATTTACTGGACGGATAAAGAAACCGGCGAGTTATGCCGCTGCCGTCCTGACTTTATGCGCTACGACAACCGCCCGGTGGATTTGAAGAGCGCCAACGATGCCAGCGAAGAAGGATTTAAAAAGGCGATCGAAACCTACGGCTACGACATGCAGCAGGAATTTTATCTGGACGGCATCGAAGCAGCCACGGGCGTGCGCCCGAAGAATATGCCGTTTGTGGTGGTTGAGTCCGAAGCGCCTTACCTCGTTAACGTTCACGTGTTAGGGCTTGAATATTGCTACATCGGGAAAGGGCGGTACCGGACGGCGCTTAACGCCATCCATGAGGCGAAGGAATCCGGCGAGTGGCCCGGGTACCCGGAAGACATTCACGTGCTGGAGCCTCGCCGTTTTTACGCGCAGCAGCACGCGCAGTATCTGCCAGACAGTAACTGGTAATTGAGCCGGCCAAATTAACCGAAACAGGAAAGTAAAAAAATGACCCAGGAAAAACCATTAGTTTTAGCCATTCGTCGCGCCATGCGAGACGCCGCCCGCCTTGTGATCGCCTTTGCTGGGATCAGCGGCAGCGGCAAGACCCGCACGGCGATAGAGTTCGCTTTCGGGCTTGCCAACTACGACGCGGATAAAATCGGCTTTATCGACGCCGAAAACAAACGCGGAAGCCTTTACGCAGACTGTCTGGACAACCACCCGAAAAACCCGGAAAAGAAACGCTTCTGGATCGGCGACCTGCAGCCGCCATTCAGCCCGAGCCGATACGCCCAGGCTATCAAGCAGTTTGAAGACCACGGCGTGGAGGTGCTGATCATCGACTCCGCGACGCATGAGTGGGAAGGCGAAGGCGGCGCGCAGCAAATTGCCGAAGACAACGCCACGCAATGGGGCAAGAAAGACTGGGCAAAAGCGAAAGACGCCCATAAGAAATTCATGAACACACTTTTACAGTGCAACATGCACGTGATCGTCTGCGTGCGCGCCCGTGAAAAAACCAAAGAGGAAAAGAACGACAAAAACAAACTGGTGGTGACGTCGCTGGGCATCCAGCCGATCCAGGAAAAGAATTTCATGTTTGAAATGTCAGCCAGCGTCATGATGTGGAACGAAGGCCAGATGCAGACCGCGTACAAAGTACCCGGCGAGTTAAAGCCATTCCTGGGCCGTGGTGAGGGTTATATCACCAGCGAAGACGGCTACGCAGTGCGCAAATGGGTGGAGGGTGGCAACCAGATCGACCAGAAGGTGGAGAAACTGCGCAACAAACTGGTGGGCGAAACCGAAGCAGGCGAAGCCAACCTGCGCGAAAAATGGGGCATGCTGTCAGACGCCCAGCGCACTGCAGTTACAGAGGATTTCTTTGAAACGCTGCTGACCAGCGCCAGAGAGTACGACATGCAACGCGCAGATGCTGCAGACGCGAAAGCGGGCGGCGCTGGCGTTACCGACTTAACCAATTCACTGGCTGATGACTGATGAAAGAACAGCGCCTTACCACGAAGCAGCTGGCTAAACGCCTGAATGTTTCGACCAGATCGATCCGGTTATGGCGCGCAAATAAAAACGGCCCCAAGTGGGGCCGTTACGGTGCGCGCGTCGAATACTTACTAACTGACGTGGAAGCGTGGGAGCAGGACAGGGCAAAAGCGATGCAGGAGCATTACAGCACCAAGCAGCTTGCCGGACTCCT
>Ga0308160_10000992_pt1 | contig 44361 bp, 43 predicted proteins | sample PhyFR1_FD_201036 | JGI IMG/M metagenome (GOLD analysis project Ga0308160, IMG submission 201036) | Phyllosphere microbial communities from UC Gill Tract Community Farm, Albany, California, United States - DLSLF.R1 | ecosystem: Host-associated > Plants > Phyllosphere > Unclassified | place: USA... | reverse complement strand
CAATTTCGAACTTCTTTATTAACTGCCGCATACGGTAACGCTGCGAGTTCTCATGGACCATCATCATCTCCGCAGCTTTGCGATTATCACCAAAAGAATTCAGAAACGCTAACCACGTCGCCGCGTATTCTGTACCGTGATCCGCATCGTAGGCAAGGACCTGACGGACAGGGGCCAGCAAACGGTCCGCGGCGGCGACCGTTCCTTCTGAAAGCTCTTGAAGAAGGATTCGATGACGTTCGTTTTCAGTCGATATGGAATGAGCCGAAGCCGCTACGCGCTGAAGCCGGAAGGCTGTCTCAATGTCCGTACGCGCTGTACTCAAGTCGACCGCTGAATGAAGCGCTCCGGAGTACGCACTTCGGAGTTGAAGGTCGGCAGTAGCCGCCACTGCGCGCTGTGAGACAGCAAGAAAGTTCCGGATCCGCTCATCAGTTAACTGTTCTGCTCCCGGGAGGAGTACAAAGACCCGATTCCCCAGCACCGTACAGGATGCGGCCCGACGGACGGCTTCTGCATTTAGGGCGATGATGTCGGCAACCCGGCCCATGTCCACATCAGCCCCGTGATCGACTGAGTGTGCAAACCCGACCAGGATCACAGGCATCTGTTGGGCGAGGGTGAGGGCAACACCAGGGTCCATTTGTCCTTTGCCGAGGGCGGCGGTCAGCAATTCGCCCCGCCGGTGGCGCTGCAGACTGTAAGCGCCGGCCGCGTCCAGAAGATGAAGAGCTGCTATGGGCGCCGCTTCGGCGAGTACTCTGGCAATCTCATCGCTTCGTGTGCCGCCTTCGTCAAAAGCCCATAGTGAACCAACCAGCCGTGGACCGACTCTCAAGGGCATTGCCACCCGGTTCAAGGCGCCGTTCTCCTTGCCAAAGAAGACCGGTGTCGTCGCCATGGCTACGGCTCTATAGCGTGCCAGGTACCAGGGGAGATCGGGCACAGCACGTCCCAGAATTGCATCCCGTCGGCTATCGTCTGTATTTTGATCAGCGATGTTTGAGTACGCCACCACTTCGCGATTGACGTTCTCTATTGTGATGGCAGTTCCCGCAAGCGCAGCTATCGCATTGGACAGGCTGAAGAGGTCACCCGGAGCGATTTCGGCGATCGATGCAGTCCGCGCCTCCGGCGGTTCGGAGACAGCAGCACTAATGAGCGCATGAAGTGAGTTCCAGGAGGCGTCATCTGGAGCCACGAGCAGCTGGACCTCTCCGGCCCCTGAAATATCAATTTCCTCCGTGGCCAGGTCGCGGGGCTTCAACACTACGGCTGCGTACTCGAGCATCGCAGCTTCCTTGATGGCTGACGACGTTGCTGCAGCCGCTAGAGATGCGCCCGTCATGAGGAGGACACCGCCCTTGATGGGCGGGACGTCCTCCAAGGGAACCCACACAACCGATGCACGAACCTCGGGGTCTATCGACAGAGACCCGTCCTGCTGACTGTGAGGGGTCAACAGTAAAGGCCCCAGAGCTGCCAGCAGCCCGCTAAGAGAAGTGTAAGGAGGCGAAGCAGGTCCACTCATGCAAACGTTCCTACCGGTTGGTGCAGCCATTGATGGGACGCACCAACAGGGAGTCGATGAGCCCAGCCAGCAAAGCGGCCCGCTCGGGCATAGCGCTGATCTTGATCCATTCTCCCTCGCTGTGTGCGCCGGCACCAACGGCACCCAAACCATCCAATGTCGGAATCCCTAAAGCGGCCGTGAGATTTCCGTCCGAAGTGCCTCCGGCCATCGCCTCGCGGAGCGGGGGCAGCCCCAAACCGTGGGCAACTTCCTTGGCACGAGTAAACAGTGCTGACGCTTGCGCATGTTCAAGCGGTCCCCTGTCGATGCCTCCCTCAACTTGAAGGACTGCACCATCGAGCGTTGGCCGCAAAGACCTCAGCGCCGCGTCGACGCGCTCCAGCTCAGACATTGACGTAGCTCGAACGTCAACATCGAGCCAGGCTGACGCCGGAACCTGATTGGATGCCTCCCCTGAACGAAGGGTGGTGGTGGTGACTGTTGTGCCTCGCGCCGCGTCCTGAAGGGCATCTATCAGCAGGATCTGATGTGCCATTTCAACCGTGGCATTGATCCCATTTTCCGGATCAAGACCAGCATGTGAGGCACGCCCCATGACATGGAAGCGATACATGCCTGAACCTTTGCGGCTCGTTTTGAGTGCTCCATCCAGGCTTGCCTCAAGTACCAGAACGGCTTCTACTTCAGCGGCGAGTTCCTCAATTGCGTCACGAGAAGATACCGATCCGGTTTCCTCATCTCCGGTGAAAAGAATCTGTATTCCATCAGGTCTGCCCAACGCCTGGACGGCGTAAAACGCCTGCACCATTCCAGCCTTCATGTCGAAGGACCCCGGACCTGATGCTTTATCCTCCTCCACGGAGAACGGCCACCTTCCGATGGTTCCGGCCGGCCAAACAGTATCGTAGTGACCCACAATAAGAACCCGAGGCTTATCACCCAGAGTCCATAGAAGGTGGCTGCAACCTTCGCCGGGGAGATACTTTGGTTCACTCCCGAGGAGGCGTTTCCCAACAGCTGAGACGACGCCGGCAGTAGTATCCAGATGCGCTTGATGCGTTGACGGGGATTCCGACGACACGAGCAGCTCCAGCTCTTGGAGCATGCGGGGTTGAAGTTCAGACAAGACATCCATGAGTCGGTCAGTCAATATGGTCTCCTTAGGTAGGCCTGCCTCATCATCCGCTCCTTCCAGTTCACGATGCATGCCAAATCCGACAAAAATTCCAGCAACCTTTGTCGTGTCAAACCATGACGCATCACAGAACCTGCGCGCCTTGCTGCGGGCGCCACCCTGCCCGGGTCAAGCATTTTCGGCTACTCAAGGGGTCCCAAGAATGAAATCCTCGCTGGCTGTGGCAGCGCTGGAGAACGCTGTGCGCTCACGCCATCCGGGTGAGACAGTGGTGCACTCGGACCACGACTCCCCGTTGGAGCTCCCCGACTCGAGTGGGCAGGGTCGGCCGTGGAAACGTGCGTCTATGCAGGAAGTCTGCAGAGCCAAGCGTTCCAAGGTGCAATGCAGCCAGGAATTCGTTGACGGACGGGAGTTCTCGCATCCACTTCTACTCCCGCGCTTTCCACGCCGATAACCCATCTTATGTAAAGTTGTCAGAACAAAACCGCCATTGGTAGCGAAACAAACGCTGTTCATTACCCCGGAACGGGCGTTATGTCGAGAGCCAGCTATAACCTCTTCTTTCGCGCCTCCGCAGCGGCCTTTAGTTTCGCCAGCTTGGCCGGATTCTGGAACACCTCACTGAGCAGCTCATCCATGAACTCCAGAACACCATCGGCGTCGTCCGCGTCAAGGGGCAGCGAAATGTCACCATGAGCCATGTCGTTCCCAAAAGCCCGAATCACATGGGCGGTGTCCCTAGTGAACTCCTTAATGATGCCGTTCTCAGCCATCAATTCGATCTTCTTGACCAACTGCCCGGTGGTGATTCCCTTTTCCTTGGCCGTCGCCTCGACAACAGTCCTAGCCATCAGCACGGCAGACATCAGCGCATCTATGCTCCGGACCTTATGTGCCTCACTTGCAGCCCTCGCAATATGGTCAGGAACATTTTCAAAGTTTTGACCACGAACGTAGCGCGGTGCCCAGACATCGGGGGTGTATTCGTTCCAGAACTTGTTCAATGTCGAGCCGTCATTGACATGCGCAATGCGAAGCCCACTCGCCAACCCGACGCTCATCCGTCCGCAGTCATCACATCGGAAGGCCTGCTCGGTGCTGCTGCCATGCCCGTCAAGTTCCACCAGTTGTGCCGTGCCCTGATGCGTCATATGGGTATTAACCCCACACCAACCACAAATCGTCTTTGCCATCTTTGCCCCTAATTTCTACCCCTTGAGCTCGAACGATAATCGTAGGTTGGGAAACCGCGAAACGAGCATTTCCCCTATGGAATCCGCCCGATCCGCCGGATGGCAACACGGCGAGCACCTGGGTGACGACGTCCCTGCCCCTCCTGTCGGCGCCGAGACCTACACGCCCATGTTGTTGAGCAGCAAGGCCAGCTTGTCCCGACCGCTTTCTTGATCCGCGTACACACACCGCCCCAAGCAGTGGATCTCGACGCCTTCCCTTCAGTAGGCTCTCAGAGGCCCCGGCATGAATATTTACCGAAGTCCCACGCTTTATGGATGCTGAAGGAATGCCGTGTGCCCACAGATCGATAGCACCAAGGATGTTTGACCATCACGCCAAGATCCGGTTGAAGCGTCCGAACCCTCGCTCATTGATCGGGCACGCGATTCCGTCCCAAAACTTCACTGTGAGCCCGCGACCGCGCTTCTTCGTTGACACCATTGCCGGAGCCTACGCTGTGGGCATGAGTGAAAATTCCGGCAACGCCCCCTCCGAGTCCGACGAGGACTCACGAGAAAGCAATATCCCAGCGGATGCTTTCTCGCTTGTTGTTGACCCGGCTCAGGTTCCCGACGACGCTCCTGCAGACAAAAGTGAACACCAGGAGCGCTGAAATGGGAGCCGGCACCCGCACACGCCCGACGTTAGGACGGGCCAAGCCCTGCCTCGGAGGATGCCAATGATTTCCGTCAACAACATGATTATGCGCTGATACGCAAATGGCTCCACGAAAGCCAGGGTCACGCCACAACCGTCCGCCCCAACGACGCCAAACTGGGGCAGAGAAGGTTCCTTGTCTCATTTACCCGCTTAGGGCTCCAAATGTGCTTTGGTGTTCCCGTGAGCGAACTTCTAGCCCTGCCCGGCTTCATTGTCGCAGTACTCGCGATACTCATCGGCGGTCTGATTGCGGTATTGGTGCCCCTCTACGTTCACCGCAGGGAATTCCCTCGCCGTGAGTTCACTTATCGCGTCCATTCATCGCCAATCGTCCCTAAGCAGATTCACGGCATACCCAAGTTAGGTGTGGTCTACGACGGCTCAACGTTGCAGCACCCGTATCTAGTAACCATTGAGGTGGCTTCGACTGGCCGAGCAGATATATCTTCAACAAGCTTCGACGGCCAGAAGCCAATTCTCTTCGAGCTGAATGCACCTGTACTAGTTGAGATCGAACAGGTCATCAGTAACGACGCTGTCAGCGCCGAGCTGAAGTCCGCTCCTGGTCAGGCCAGGGTTGTACTGGTGCCCGCCTTTCTACCAAAAGACCTCAGCATCAGAGGAACATACCTATGTGACGGCGAACCCACACCTAAGGTGAGGGCCGAGCTGGTTGACATAATCATTCGCGATGGAAGCTTTCCAAAGAGCACGAAAACTTACGAACGCACAATGCGACGGTTAGTGACGGCAGTAGGCGGGACCGGCGGCATCGTGGCCATACTCGCAGTTGTGCAACAGCTAACCGGATCCATCTGTGATGTTCTTGAACACCGGGTTGATCTGAAGGCTGCAAATTCTTAGAGTAGATCAGCCTGAGGGACGCGAATGCGGCTCAAGCTGTGAAGCAAAGCCCGGCACCAAGCTGGCGTCGGGCCTCATTTTCTGCGTTATGTGCTGACGCTTCTACCGCGCGAGGTGTTGGGCCTGGCTCTGGGCCGTTGTGCGGGGTTGGCTTTAACCTTGCCCGCGGCTTTCCCCGGTCCGGCTGCTGCGTGGGAGGCGGAGTATTTCTGCTGGGACTCCCCCAATTGCTTGGTCGCGATGGGCTCGTTCGGGTGCTCCGGCGGCGCTCATCCGTAGGGCGTCGGCTTCGAGCCGGCTGGCCTGATCGTAGGCGGCGCAGGCAGCGACTACTGCCTGCTCCCCCGCAGCCTCGCGTTGTTTGACGTCCTTGCCGAGGACACCGGCTTCCTGCGCCGTGCGCGATCGCCGGTGCCGTTCCATTGCTGGAGTTCGAGAAGGTCTTTCTCGGCTGCTGGTTTGTCAGCCTAGTCCGGGTCGTTGGCCAGGAAGCCCAGATCCGGGCTTTATCGAGTTTCGCTGGTGAGGACTCTTTCGCGTCCTGGCCCAGGACGTCGGCGAACTCGTTGTGACGGCGGCCCTGACCGCCGAGGTCCGGGAATGCAGTCTGTTGCTCGGCCTGTTTGCTGGCTTCCTCTGCGAGGGCTTACGCCTTCGCAGCACTGGCAACCTGTTAGTGGACTGTCGCGGTCCGTCGCAGCGGGCCAAGAATCTGGGATGCGACAGGTTGAAAGGGCCGGCTGAAGCCGCCGCGCTGTATTTTGGTTAGCGCCAGACAGTCTATGGGTCGCCAAATTCTTCGTCTGACCCGGCTGGCCGTAACATCGTCGAGTGTTCAATCTAAAATCGCACTCTCTTTTCAGGTTCAGAAGTAAGGACCAAGAGCAGGTCAGGAGCGACCAAACGAAGAGAGAACCTGTCCAGCCCGAGGGAAAATTCTGGGATATACGGACGCTGGCCCGTGAGCATCTTACGGTGGCAATATCTGCATTGCTTTTAGTATTCGCGGCGCTAAAGATTTATATATTTTCGCTCGGTAATCACTATATTGCTCTTGCCGTATTGAATGCAGGACAGCAGTTTACTATTTTGGCAAGTTCGATTTACAGCGTCATGCTCCTTGGTGCTGGCATACTGATTCTGCATCCGATTGCGTTCCCGGCTGCTGGACGTGCTGGCACCCTGAGATCTAGTAATTTAACAGGAACCTTTAAACACTACATACTCATGATTTTTGCTTGGTCATTGATTATAATTCTCGCCCCTACTTATTTTATTGGATTCATGTTAGTAATGACTGTTTGGTACCGTTTCGTATTCAGGAGCAAGTCAATGAAAAGGCGCCGCAAGCCAAGCCCGAAAAAGAAATCCATTCTTCAGAGACTTTTTGCCTTCGCATTCAGTGCAAATATTGTCCTGCTCGTTATAGCACTAGCATCCTCACCATGGACACCTCAAGAGAACGTCTCCTTCACTCAGAATGGAACCGACGTAAAGGTATCTGGCTATATGATCGGACAACAAGGAAAGCAGCTACTTCTCGTTGAGACCAGTAAAAGCGCTGTGCAATGGATCGGTGAAGATGCAATCCGTAGCCGCGCGGTCTGCGCGTCAAGGAAAGACGTCTTCTTAGTGTCCAAACCTGTCCTAGTGCTGGCTACCAGTGTGTTTGGGCATGAGTCCAAAGACTTCGAGGATTGCCTGTCGACCGGCAGTTTCACTTTCCTCAATTGATTCTGGTGGGCAGTGGCCCTTGAGCTTGATGCAATGCGTTCAAGTACGGGCTGCATTTTGAGAGCGCCCTCGGTGCCGGGGAAAAGAGCCTGAGATGGACTCGTGAAGTGGTGGTCGGCGGACAATGATGTAATGGGCGCATGACTTTCGTGCCGTTCGATGCTACTGATGAAGAGCTGACCGAGCTTCAAATTGTTCGTCAAGCAATCCCGCCTGAGATGGAGGCACCCCTACTTGCCTGGATCAAGGAGCGCTTGAAGCGCAGGTCTATGGCAGTGACAGCAACGGACTACGCAAACTTATCTCTCGTTCATGATGTGCAAGCTGCCTTGCGGATACAATTAGGCGCTCCGGCGTCTGGCTCAATCGATCTTGACCGCATATTGGGTGCTATCTATGCACAGGGCGAACGAACCATCATGCGGGTTACGGACTTCCTGTTGAGCCAGCTCCCATCAAGCGACGCTGCGGAAGCTACTGCCTTAGCTAGAACCCTTGACTGGGCCAATTGCAAATACAAAGTCGACCAATCGGGCTCTGCGCCACGCCTTGCCTTGCGTCTCTCTGAGGGCGTCTCGGAAGTTGCTCAGTCCACTGTCGACGCCTCAGGCGAAGCTGGCCGACTGCTCTACAAAGCGTGGCAATATGCGTTTGGTGTTGACCCGCAACCAGCCGAGGCAATGGACTTCGCTGTCAAAGCAGCCGAAAGAGCCATAACGCCTGTGGTCTGTCCTAAGCATGCTAAACCGTCTCTTGGGAATGCCGTAGCCTATGTCCGTGACCAGAAAAACTGGCATCACAATTTAAGCGTGGATGGCGACAAGGCTCCCCCTAACGATCTCCTGTACGGATTGCTTCAAACGTTATGGGCAGGTCAGCACTATCGCCACGTCGATCAAGCCGCTGTCGCACCAACGCTCGCACAGGCACAGGCGCACGTCCAGTTAGCTGCCCTTCTGGTGGGTTGGTTCAGTTCCGGCATTGTCACACAAGACCGACGGTGAAACCACCTAACCCTACAGATCTGAAAAACCTCGGGATGAACCGGATCCAAGCCACTTTGAGTACGACCATTTGGACGGCGGCTTGAGCGCCCTTCGAGTGAGGAGGTATGCCTGGGAAGGAGCCCCCAAGCGTTGAGACCTCACTCGAACAGCCAGCAACAGTGAGGACGTCGTATTCCCGAGAATTACCCCTCCGACGGGCCGCGAAGCGCCCTCGATGCTCGCTAAGCCCCGTAATAACCTCCAGCCTTGGCTGTCTGGAAGCGAATCACAGTTAATCGCATCTGAAACGGGAGGTTACCTGTGGTCTATTCACCTTGCGAGATACCGGGTCACCGGAAGCGTGATGACACGATATTCAAAGCCTGCCCGAGTCCGGACGCCCGCACGTCTTCAGCTGTGAACCTGCTTGAGACATCCCGCGGCAAATAGCCGCTGCCTCGATCAAGCGTCAGCGAGGTCCGCTTCTTGCAAACGATGGACAACCCAGCCTTCAGCTTCACGCCACCGGTAAACAGTGACGTCCTCGTTAGTGAAGAGTCGACCGATCCAAACTTCGTCGACAAGGCCTGCGTTCAGGACAGTTCCGCCAAGGAGCCCATTGTCCAACCGGCGTGTGATGTCGAAGTGGCTCTCGAAATCTAGCCAGAGGAATAGCACACGGCGATCCGCCACGGCCCGCCCCATTTTCTGGACGTCCGACTCGTGCTTACCGGCTAGCTGTTCTGACACGAACATCGAGATGTACTCGCTATCCGTCGGATCCCATGAGAATCCGTTGTCAATCTTGGCCAGCCTGCAGTTGCCGGGAGGGAGGGTTGGCACCACTTCTGCAGAGATCACCCCAGCTGCTTGCATTGCCGCTAGCGTGCCGTACCAGGCAGGACGATCTGCTTCCGCGCTGAATACATGTTGTTGCAAGCTCAGTGATTCGATCGAAGGCACATTCAGGCGTTCAAGATCCGCGAGCCAAGTCTCCAGCTGTCTACGGATTTCTCGTGCGTTTCCTCCACTAGAGACCGCAACCAACCAGCCCTTGTTTAGGCCCTCGAGCACCGCGGCGAGATTGGGAAAGTGGCGATTGAATTGCGCGCTGTCTCGGAGCGTGTCGGTCTCAGCGATTGTTGTAACCTCGACGGCAACTGTCGTTGTCCCATCGGACAGGTCGAAGTCATGCGTTCCTGACGGTGCACCGTCGACGTCTCTCGGAATGATTTCCCAACTTGCGGCGCCGTAGACGGCGCGCACTGCTTGAGCGGCACGTTGTTCACGAACGTCGAGAGCAGAGTTTCCCTTGGCCATACCGCAGATTAGCAGCCCCTTGCGTAGACTCTGAGCTCCCCAAGACGGGCACCCTCCTTTGTTACATCGGACCGTGAGGAGCCTCAAGTACATGGATACAACGCGTGTCGCCCCAACGCCCGTCAGCTAGACGATGGCTCCGAGATGCGGTGAAGTCGCACCTGCCACTAGTTACTGCTACGCCCGCATCACAGCCTCTTACCCGGGCGGCGCTGCGAATACTTCGCGGAGCCGTCCCAACGGCCGACGGTGAGCATCCGGCGGCAGAACTCTGGTACGCCGCACGGAACGTCCACGTAGGATTCAAGAAATGGCTCATTCGGCCGACGCCCCTACGATATGAAAAGTTCAAGGAATCATGTCCAATCCCGATCTGTCGTCTTTCAATTCTTCCGAACTAAACCAGGTGAATGAGACCCACGCGCCCTTGGAGAAGCTCTCAAGGAAAAGAAGCCTTGGTGTTCACATAAAGATGCATAGAGAACGCGTGACACGCAAGATGCTTTCGATTTCGATCAACAGGCGTGATGGCGGGATCATGGTAGTTCCACACCTACAGAACTGGGGAATCATCACGGCTGCACAGTTTGCGGTGACAGACGCTTGGCGCGTTACAGCGGACACAGCCAATGCTACGAACACTGGTGACGAGAACCGGCCCAAGCTTCACTACCATCGCTCAGGAATGACATCAGTCCAGCCACAACAATACACAGGGGCCGTTGGAAGAAAAACCATACACTTGCCGTCTTTGGACGAACTCGATACGGTACAGATCTTCTCCGTTGCGGCACGCCTACCCGGCCTACTGCCGTGGAATCAGCTGGAGAATTCCTGGGATGTGATTCACATTCTTGACCGCCCTGAAGTCAAGAGCCTCCAAATCTCCGGTGTCATCTATAACCGTTCGAAGATTGATGCTGGAAGCATAGGAGGGATGGAAGGAGCCGGCCCACTCACTCTCGCCTCCGGCCACAACAATGCAGTCTTTGTAGACCTCTCCGGTTATGGGCTGGAATCCGTGCTTGGACTGTTCTTCAACCCATCCCCGCTCACCCTGCCCAGCGACGCCGCAGACTTCACCTTGGCGAGCTTCCACCCCCGACAGCTACTCACACAAGGCGGTGTGGCCATTTACGCAGGTGACGGCAGACCAACGCCGAGCCTGCTAGCAGACATTCCTGACGTATCCTCGATTCACAGCGTTTCGGCCCTACACCCTGTGAGCTCTAATATCGAACGCGTCCTCAATAATGACCGCTAGAACCGTCGGAAACCATCTGGACATCGACGGACCCGCTGACCCCCCAGCCCAGAAGGTCATCAGGACGGTTCGTGAACTTCCTCGAAGCAACCACAACTAATAGCCCGACAATGCACGCCGTCGCTCATCAGAAAGACCGGCGAACTCGAACGGCGGCCGATTCGACCTTCTCGTGAGAAACAAGAGAGCAGGCTTCATCGCAATGCCCGGTCTACCGATGGCCGGATCGTAGGTGGGGTTGAAGGTCATCTCCCACGCAGCGCGTTGATCCAGCACTCGTAGGTCAGCGAAAGGGGCGTGTTCCTGCACCAGGCGTGCGTGCACGACAAAGCGCGCCACCGTACGAAGTCCCGTCGCGTTCCTTGCCTCGTTGCCCATAAGCTCGCAGGTCCGGATCAGATCAGATGGGCGGCGGACCGTACCGTGGCCAAACATTCTTTCAAGGTCGGCGCGTCCCCGTAAATCAGGGCGGTGGCGAGCTGGTAGGACCGCTCCAGATGAGGCAAAGACTCCTCGTCAGGTGAAAAGGCCCGGCTGGCAGCGTATCCCTCCGCGGGACGTTCCGTGAACGGAAAGCTGGCGGCTGTAGAGTGGTCTCCTATGTCGGCGACAAGCCTGGCTACGCCATCCTTGCCAGCTTCCGCCAGAGCGGACACTACCCGGTCGTCGTTAAGGAGGCAGTGGATGTCGTAGAAGTGACGGCCGCCCCGCTCCAGTGCTGCTTGGGCGCTCTGTTCCGGCAGTCTGGTCACCGCGTCGTGGACCAACGCGAGCTTTTCCAGCAAGGTCCTCTCCGGCGCCAACACCCGTACCGGCACGGCCGCAAACTCCTCGTACGCCGACTCAGGCTCATTGAGAACATCAATGGCATATTCCGCGGCCAGCGAGCGGATGTGCCGTGTCTCGGTGGGGAACGTCCCTCCGCGGGTGCCCATCTCCAGCAGGACGCCTTCGGTAATTGCCGGTGAGCCATAGGAGGCCGGGAAGTAGTAGCGCATGTTGCGCTTGACGCCTGTTGATGAGCCTTCCAGCTTTTCGTGGTCACCGTCGAGGCCGAGATGTGTGCGGATCTCATTACAGATGGCTTTGAGGAATTTGTCTTTGGCCTTTGTGGAACACTCGTCGGGGAACCCGATTAGTAGATCAACGTCTTCCGAAAACCGGTGGATGATGCCGAATGCACGGCTCAGGCTGGTGCCGCCCTTGAAGACGGCTGTAACCGGCAGGTCGGCCCCCGACTTGTCAGGTATAGTCCGGGCCTTCATAGCCGAGCGAAGCACTTCGACAACCCAAAAATCTTTCTCGATGAAAGCCTGGGGAAGGCCCAAAAGCAGCGCTGCGGCGTCAACAAGCGCCTGAAGATCGTCGGGTGCGCTCCGCAGCTGCGGAGCGGTCAAATCGTCAACTCCAGAGCAAGCTGACCCCATCGGCGACGGACGTCAGGAGCCTCGCGGGGAACAGCGTCAGCGATGAGGTCCGGATGTATACGGCTTTCGCTGACGAACTTCTTTGACGCCGCAACGAGGGCTGACCAGCCCAATTCGATGACGCCGGGTTCGCGGAGCAGTTCGAGCAAACCGATGTCCCAATACGAGAGCTTTTGCCGTGCGGGGTTGCTTCTCTTGTGCAGTTCTACTCCCTCCAGGCCTTCTCGCATTGGGCCGGAAATTGCGAGGTCCACTTTGGCAGGAACCTGAGTAGTGAGGCCGAAGGCACGGGCTGCAGAATAGCCGCATGGACCGGTGCCTTCGGAGCCGAGCACTTCCAAAGCGGTTTCCAGAATGCTGGGCCTGGCCATGCCGAACCGAGTCTTCGGCCCCTTGTAGTACAGCCCGCGTGCAACTTTGACCAGCTTGCCGTCTCTCGCCGCCCGTGACAAGGCAGCCCGAGATGCGGTCGAGCTGCAAGGAACGTCGGAGACGCGCACGTAGGTCTTCTCTGGAATCTGGTCCAGGAAGGCGGTGGCGGTGACCTTGGTAGCCGTGCTCATGTCACAAAAGCTTACAGAGTTTGTGACAGATCATCAAGCTGATCGCCCGAGGGAACCACCTCGGAGCTGTGGGCAAACTTTCCATTGAGACAAGGCCCGAGGCGCTGATCCAAGCACCTTTAGGGCACGGGGAGGGGCCACGACTACGGGGGACATAGCTGCTGACCGCCTTTCTAGACGGTGATCGGGTCGATGCGACGACGTACGGCGCTGAGTCCTGGACGGAGCTGCAGAACGCCGAGGACCGCAGGCGGATTGCCATGCCGGTGTAGGGCATCAAGGCGATCGCCAAAACTCGGGGCACGAACACAAAGTATTTCGCTCTGGAAGACGGAATGCACGGTCGAGCACGGCGGGAGTCCCCGCAGTGCCTGGCGATGAAAGAGGCCTTGAAGCTCTGCATCCACCGCAGCCTGGCACCACGTGGGGTCAGGCTTTACCCTGATCTATTCGGCGGCCGGCTTAGCGGCCTTGGTGTTATTCTCGGGTCCGGGCCCGCTGTGCGTGGGGTTGGCTTTGACTTTGCCGGAGGTTGCCGGCTCCGGCGGCGGGGTACTTCTGCTGGGACTCCCCGAATTGTATAGCGGCGATGGCCCGTTCGGGTGCTCCGGCGGCGCGCATCCGTGCTGCTTCGGCTTCGAGCCGGCTGGCCTAGTCGTACCGTGGACCTGCGGTGGTGGCTGCCTTTTCCCCCGTCACTTCTCGTTGTCCAACAGAGCACATTTCGTAGTCACAACAGGAAGGTCCGGCACCATATTAATGCCGGACCTTCCCGTTCTCTAGAAAAATCCGCTACTTCCCGGGAAATAACGTCACTATGACCGTCGTCATCGAGATCCCCCATGATTGCGAATCTCTTTTGCAGCCCGGCCGAAGGGGATTCAGCGGATTTCAGGGGAGCTACTTGACACGAGCCTGAGGCGCCTTAAGTCTTCCCACAACCACTCCACGGCAATGCCGCTTGCGGGGCGTTCGTGGAGGACCATATCAAGCAGACGGTTCGAGTACGATAGCTCGGCGAACGGACTTGAAGAATGGAAGCGCGACGAGTTATCCCGCCACCACTCCATAGCTCGCCGGTAGAGGTATCCATCGGACCGACTTTCCTTGACGTACGTGGTCGTTACCGCGACCCGACCGTTCGAGGACTTGATGAACGGTACAGCTTGGCGGTCCAGTTCCTCCTCAACAATGTGGAGGGGCACGACAATCAGACCCAACCCGGGGCTGTGCTCCTTGTCCTCTTCGGAGTGAACAAGTTCCGCGAGAACTCCAAACGTTCCTGGTTCCCCGGTCCCGAAGGACCAACTGAACGTTGGGAACCACTCCGTTGCTGCTTCGTCGTACGCGTCGCAGGCGCGCCCGAGCATCTCCGCCGTGAATTGCTCTATCCGCTCTGGCGAGTACATGCTCCATACCCACCCGGCCCGCGAATCGAGAACATCTGGAGTAGCGAGGGGACGAGTGATCTCATCATGCGGATACGCCGACAGCCAATCCTGCAGGTCGAGCAGTTCATTGCCATCCGCCACGACCCTGTCATTCAAAGCTAACTGAGAGTTGAGCGGATCGGGTATCCCCTCAAGGATTGATGCCACTACGTTGCGGGCGTTGTCCCGATTCACCGGGGGAAACGTTTTAGACCGAGTTTTAGTAAGTTCGCGAATGAGCTGGTGGCGCCGTTCATCGCGCCAGACACCGTCCGCTGGGCCAAGGACACCGGTGAGAAACAGGTTTCGCAAACCCTTCTCGGTCCGGTCGAGGACCATCTGCCATGGCCATTGATTCCCGCCTGCGGCACGGCCGGTTCGGACGGTTCGCCACGGCCCGTTTAAGGGCAGGAGGGGATGAACATCGTCTGGGAAATCTAGGGAACGATCCTCCTCAGCGATTTCGGACGACCATGCGAGGGATACATTGGTGCCGTGGACTCCAACGCCAAGTGTGATGGGGTCGAGAGCGGAGCGGATTGGGTAGATGTGTGGTGCGACTCGGCCAAAGGCGTCTACCCACACGCGTGCTGCCAGCAGTAGTCGGGACTTTGCTTCGGCGACTTCTGGCGTTGCGTCCGTATCATCACGCCACGCGTGATGACCGGATGCGATTTCCGTTTGAACCCAGGCACCAGCGCCGGGGTTGCCGCGTATGCACCTCTCCAAGAGGTCGTCCAGGGATGAAGATGAGGCGGCGCTCCCTGCCACGGCAAGCGCCCACCTCCAACGGCTGAACAGAACTGGATCGGCGGCGGCGTCGTCTACTCGTTGTGGGTGGGCTATTAGCGATTGTGCAGCGAACCACTGTTGGAAGATCGGTAGCGCGAACTCGGCGCGGCCATTGACCTCGCGTACGAGTCGGCTGCGAAGTGCCTGCTGCCGTTTAGCATAGGTTAGGCCATCATCCTGAGAGCCGGTGTCGGTGAGGCGGACTGCCAGATTCTCGAGTAGTTCATAAATCTCACTTCGCTGGACCGCCGACTTTTTGGTTGCTGGGTCTTCCAGTGCCCGTTCGACAAGGTGACGGATCAGAGTTGCCTGACCGTACACTGAAATCCCGTCCCTGTGGGCTCGACCCACCGCGATAGCGAAAAAGGGTCTCCGAACACTGTCACGGAGGTCCTCGTTCCAGCCCCAGGTGCTCACCTCGCCTCCGCCGACAAGGTTGACCACTGCTTCCATCTCTCTGTCGTCGAGTCCACGGCATGGTACGTCGGTATCATCGCTGGGGAAGACCCCGGGCCTGGTAGTCATAACCGCGCTTGATGCACGGTGCGTTGCTACGAGGACTCGGACTTGTTTAGCAATTTGGTAAGCGATATCCGGGTCGACTTCATCGAGGCCGTCGATGACAAGAGCCAAACTAATGTCTACGTCATGATCGTTAATTCTCGAACGCACAGCTTGATCGACTGCGGTGGCAGCAAGCGCAGAGGCATGGAACCACATCGGCACAGGAGCATCTTCACTATCTCGATAGGAGGCTGCAGCGCGTGCAAACCATGACTCCGCTTGCTCTGATTTACCGGACCCGAATGGCCCCACAAGCATGACTGCATCACCCGGCAGGACGTCCGGGGCGATTCCGGCCATGAGATCTACCAAACCTGTGACCTGGTCGTCGTCGAGACCAAAACTCCGCAGACGCTCAAGTCGCCTGTTGTGCGATTCTCTAAGAAGGAGGCTCGCGACGTCCGCGCGGCTGAACCCAGTCAGTCCGTTCATCGTGGAGATCGCGGCGAGGAGCGCCTCGTGTCGCTGCCTTGCCCACCGCTCCTGCAGCACCCGAGCATCCGCTGCTTCCACGAGCGTCAGTATCGCTATGTAGGTTTCTTCTACGAGTCGCAGAGCAGCTGAACGTCGGTCCGTACGCACTCGCCACTTCCAGTCGATGGAAAGTGCTTCATCAAGCGTTGTCGCGAGGCGGGCACCAGTCACTTCGAGTGGTTCGTGTAAATCAGTCTTCGCAACCTCGCGAAGCCACTTCAGATACAGCCTCATCGAGGGACGCAACCCCCTCTCCCGCCGAACCGACAGATATACGCGAAAACGAAAGGTGACAGAACGGGCTACCTTCGCCATCACCTTCGGCAGGAGCGTCTTCGCAGCTGCCGACAGCAGACCTGGTGCTGCCGCAGCAACTAATGGCTCGAGTCCGCTCACAAAGACTGCCTTTCCTGCTTTTAAAATGTTGAACCCATCTCACCATGAACCGCGGCAAACTCCGGTAGGACGGGATTCACTGTTGCGGCCCACATTAAGGAACATCCTGACGGAACTCGGCACCATAAGCCGTGCGCATAGGCATCCAGTCCTTGGCCAGATGGCCACCGCCGAACCAGACAGGCCGGCCTCCCTTGGGCAGACGTTCGGCAACCGAGTAGCCAACCACGACGTCATCACGGCCAGCTGCGTAGCGCGGTTTGATCATGGCACCCGTGCGCCGGAAGCGACGGACAAACTCAGCCTCGTCCTGGGCGGCGGTTGAGCTCGGAGCCGCGCGCCGCTACCAGGCCGCACTTACGGCTGGTTGGACCGCTGACGAACTGCGTTCCGCTGGCCTAAGCGAACCCGAGAAGAAGCTGCGCGTGCGCAAGCGCGCAACACGCCGCACAACACAGACTCTGCCGTCATCTGAACAGGCAGATCAGCCTCAGCACCACGGGTAGCCTCTCGCCCACATGTGCACAGCAAAAGCTCTATCCTTCGGGCTTTTCCTGCACACATGATGGACGACAGTAACTAGCTGACCCCCTGAACACAACCGGCGGATGAGCAAAGCCTCTGGCAACGCCCCACCCCGGCCTCTGATTGTTACCGCTCCCGGCGCGCCGCCAAGGGCGCGGTGCGTCACTCCGCGATGAGCCTTCGGCCCACCCTTGATCGCGCACCCTACGCAGCATTTCGGGCCTTTATCGGGATGGGGCAACTTTGGTCTTCGCTATGTAAGATTTCCGAGTGAGCGGACCATTCCTAAGACGAGATATCGGCCTGATTGTTAGGACGATGGATGAAGACTCATCCATCACCCAGTCATATCTGGGCACCCTCTTGGCCTCCTACGGTTTGGACGACATTGAAGGCAATCGGGAAAAGCGTGCAACCTTTCTCATCAAGTCAATCTTCAATGGCCGCAACGGTCAGGAAAACCTTCGGGAGCTTCTGAATGAGGTCTATTGGGAAGACCCACGTTCATTCTCCCGGCGCGGCCTGGGGTCGTCTGATCGGCTCATGCAGCGCCTGAATGAACTCTTTGAGTTGGACGAGGATGGGATACCTCCTATAGCAGGTGGTAACCACAGCGCCGCTACAGCCAGTCCGCCCGCACAATCTACACAAACCCACTCAGTTGCAGTGCAACCAACGGGAGGCCCCGCCGTGCCACAAACATCCGTCCTCGAACCTGCCAGCACCGCCGCGCACAACAGCCGAGTCTTCGTTGTCCATGGCCGCGACGATTATGCGCATCAAGAACTAAACAAGTTCCTCCACCACGTCGGTCTTCGCGTATACTCCTGGAATCAAGCAAAGCTAGACGCCCCGGGGTCACAACCAACCACTTTGGAAATAGTCCGAACAGGACTCAACCATTGCCAAGCGATCCTCGTTCTGTTCACACCGGATGATGTGGCAAACGTAAAGCCAGAATTTGCCAAGCCCAATGATGGTCCCCACGAGATCAATCCGACAGGCCAAGCCCGGCAAAACGTAATCTTCGAGGCCGGCATGGCCATAGCCGCAGCGCCAACTAAAACGCTCTTTCTCCGCTATGGAGAGACGCGCGAAATCTCGGACATCTCGGGCCACAACTGGACTTCGTTGAGCAACGACTGGGCGGAGCGGCAACTGCTCGTTGAAGAACTTAAGAAGCTGGGCCTTGATATTGATGGCACCAAAAACTTCGGCGACACCAGCCACGGAGATTTTCCGCCAAGAAGTTAGCCCTGGTCTTCGTTTATGGCAGCCGCCCCACCCTGAATGGCACTTCTGAATCAGCCTCTAGGTAGCCACTTCCATAAGTGATAGAAGCTACCAATAATGGAGATTATGTAAAGTTGTCATTATGACAGGACAATAATGGGCCCCTCAGTCCATTACGCAGGGACAGGCGGGGCCAAGATACGCATACGATGGATCAATGCTCACGTGGAAGTCCGCTTATGGGACGCCGGAACAAATCGCCCGCGACATTGTGTCGACAGCAATGTGGCTTCACACGACGTTCCGGGAAGTCTGGTTGTGGCGGGGACAAGCCAATGCGGCCTATGGATTGATTCCGGGAATGCACGGCCGTGTCTTGTCGTCTTCCCACCCATCGACGGAAACCACAGCCTCAGAAGCGACCGCCCACCTCTTGACGACTGCTCGCACCATCGGGCTTCACGAATATAACGGAGCGAAGCTGCCCGACCTTGCCTTACTGGCGCACCTGCAACACTATGGCGCGGCGACCCCACTGTTGGACGTGTCCACTGATCCACTCATAGCGCTATGGATGGCCGCGTTCGCTGACCCGGAACGGCCTGAGGACGGGGACGGTATGCCCGGTTCTCTTTTCGGAGTCTTGAAACCCCACGAGAAAAACTGGATAACGCCCCTGGATGCAAGGAACTATGCGGGGCCGTCTGCAACTGTCAGCAGCTCCCTCGGGGACAAGGTCTGGTGGTATCAGGCACCTGACGTCACCGAACGCCTAAGAATCCAACGCGGCTCGTTCCTCTTGAGCCCCCTCGTCGACCCAGGTGCCGGCACTACAAGCATTCCCTTGGTCACTGAGCCACAAACGGAGCGAAACTGGATCGTTGAGCGCATCAAGAACCGAGGAAAGGCAGGCCAGCCTGCCAAGCGCACAACGGATGCGTTCAGGATCGAGATCCCCGCATCCGCGAAAGCACCCCTGAGGAGCCTCCTCATACAACGATCAGGGCTAACCGTAGCGACCGTATATCCGATTCCATGGCACCGCCCCTACATTGAGCAGTTCGCACAAAGCTACGGACGCAGTCGGGACCTGCATCTCGACATCTAGTGGATAAAATTCCGCGTCGGCAATCCCAGCGGCATCCTCACAGGAAAGTATCCCAAGCTCACGAGCGACCACAAAGTACCGTTTTGGTACCATGATTGTATGGCTATGAATCTCCGCGTTCCCGAAGACCTCGACCGACGGCTCGAGAAGTTGGCCGCGGAGGAACACACCTCCAAGTCAGCTCTGCTGCTGCAGGGGGCCGAGCTGATTCTACAGCGCCACGCACGTCGGCGTGAGATCACCGAAGGCCTTGACTTCGTGATGAGTCATGACGCTGAGCTGCTGGCCCGCCTCGAGGACGCGTGACCGCTTACCTGGATATCGAAGACGCCCTTCACATTGTTGATCGATACGGCTTCCACATCCGCGATGTTGGCTTGCTTGCCTCCGCGCTGGCCAGACCGGCAACAACTGTCATGGGCGTTGAGGTCTATCCCGGACTTGGTGAGAAGGCAGCTGCCTTGTTAGAGTCCGTGGCCCGATTCCATCCACTGATTGATGGGAACAAACGCACCGCGTGGACGCAGATGGTGCTGTTGTTGTGGGTCAACGGATTCAAGCACGACTTCACCACCGATCAGGGTTTCGAACTTGTCGTGGGAATGGCCTCAGGCGGCATCGAACTCCAAGACTCCGCCGCCGAGATCACCCGGCACCTAATACCGCGCTAATCCCGCGGGTTCACTCGGCCGCGGAACCGGGGGCGGGTATCCGAACACGACCGACGTCAGGACGGGCCAAGTCCCGCCCCGGCATAAAATCGCCGGCAATGCCGCATCAACTCAGGCTTCCGACGTCTGAAGACCCCGAACGACACGCCTCCTGCGGAGCGGCTATTGGAAGCCAGGACGGTCGAGCGTAGCCTTCCCTCGTGGTCAGCATCAGCACCCGCACCCGCTGGGACGGATCCATCGCATACTCCGTGCGTTGGCGCGAACTCGGAACTCGACGCCAACACCGCCTCACTGTACGCTCCGAGCAGGAAGCCAGCAGCCTGGCCGAGCACCTCCAATCCCACGGATGGCCCCCGGAACCCGAGTCACCCAGTGCAACGCCCGGGTCCCTGACGATCGCCGACGTCGTGCAGGAACATATCGATCTGCTCATCCGGCCAGCTCCCGGGACGGTCGCCACGTACCAACGGATTCTCGACCTGCACATCCGGAACACCATTGGCCACATAGCGCTTGAGGATTTCGGCTACCGAGACATCATCCACTGGATCAAGGGCCTCACCTTGAAGGGCATCGCGCCCAAGAGCGTCCACAACATACACGGACTGTTATCAGCAGCAATTAATACAGCCGAACGACTCCAATACACAACCCGCAATCCTTGCCGGGGCGTACCATTACCGGCAGTGGAGCGCGTTGACGACGACGTCCGGCTCCTTACGCCCGAGGAATTCTTCCTACTTCTGGGCGGCACGGACGGAAACTACACGGCTTTTCTGCAGTTCCTCGTCATGACCGGAACCAGATTCGGTGAAGCAACCGCCATCCAGGCAGCCGACATCGACCTGCTATCGCGCGTTCCCACTGCCCGAATCAACAAGGCCTGGAAACGCGATGGCCGGTCAGCTTACTACATAGGCCCGACCAAGACCGGTGCCGGAAAGCGCACGATTGGGATCAACACGAGCCTGGCGCAACTGCTCCGCCCGTTGCTATCCGACAAGACGGGCAACGATCTGCTCTTCACTACCGCTGCCGGAGCCCGCATTGGGCACAAGGCGTTCTGGCAAAATCATTGGGTGCCAGCCGTCAAGGCGGCCCAAACCAACGGTCTCACGAAGTCTCCGAGGATCCACGACCTGCGGCACACGCATGCTTCCTGGCTAATACAGGATGGAGCTATGTCACTGTTCGAAATTTCCCGTCGCCTGGGTCACGCATCCGTCAGAACAACCGAACAGATCTACGGCCATCTCATGCCACAAGCACTTCAGGACGGCGCGGACGCCACCGAACGCACAGTTCAGGCCTTCATCCACCGCCGCTCCCCCAGCGGCTGGTCTACGCCCGCATAACGGACGTTATGTAAAGTAGTACTCTGCGTACTCATCAGATGAATCAATTGGCCCGATCCTGCCCGCGGCCCGGCGTGATGCTTTGCGCATAGATGACTGCGCAAGAAGCGCCTCTGACCTGTGACGGCCAGACCATCTGGGAGGACCATACCGACCCGGACAGCGCGGCCTGCCGTTTTCGTTGGTCCCAAGGTGCGCCACGATCATTAGCTAGATCCGGGAATCAATCTCAACCAGAAAGCTAATTCCCATTTCGCTCTAGGGGTCCGGACTGCGGAAGGGCAACCAGAGAAGCGGCAACGTTGGTGCAATCCATGAACGCGGGAATGAACGGAGAACGGCCCAAAACCCATGACGTTTACGGGTGGTCTTACGGCACCTTGGAGACCCCGAGTTTTGCGGATTCCGCGGTGCCGGCGGATCAAACGTCGGAACGCTCGCGTCCCGTTCTGCGGTAGTCGCCATCCTTGTCTGCGTGATCAGCCCGCAGGGCCCGTCCCTGCAGGGCCAATTCGCGAAGTCGACGATTGGACGCTTCAAGCTCCACGCGACGTGCCTCTATAAGCTCGTCATAATTCTCAGAGGCAACCCAAGTCTCCATGAGTTCTCGCAGTTGCATCGAAACGCTTTTTCCTTTTGCTTCGGCCATCAGCTTGAAGACCTCCGCCAGTTCGGCCGGGACTCTACTGGTTACAGGCGTCATGCCCGACTCATGCAGCGTCTTTCTCCCCACAGTGGGCCTCTCCTCCTGTTGACCAAGCGCCGGATCTGCGCACGATGTATAAAAGTTTACTCTTATATGCGCTAAATAAAAGTGCCAATTTATTCATTGACGAATATCCGGATCCATCTATACCTTTAACCTGAGCCCTAAGGCTGAGAGGAGTGAGGATGACAGGCATCACCCGCGACTTGGATCCGCAGACACAGCCGATCCTGGTACCTGTGGTTCTCGCCATCGAGGATTTGAGCGTTACAATCTGGCCGGCAGCACGCGACGAGCTCAAATGGAGTGAAGCGGACCGACGCGTCCGCGACGCGTTGCGGCTCGCCTTGGCATCGCCTCAGTGTATTTACGAGCAGTTCGAAACGGAGCTGAAGTTCCTCTCCAGATTCGAGGACTGCAGGGTTACTCGCGATGCGACGTTCGATTTCTTGCTGGACGTGAGGCGCAGTGACGGTGGCCCCCACAGCCGTCCGGCGACCGTGGCCGACGAACACGCACTCCGGCAGTTGTTGACCGAGAACCAGCCTTCGTTCCGCCACTACTTGGAAGCACGCCGGGACTTCACCGGCAAATTGTAAACGTCCGGAATCGAACGAGCGTCCAGGAAGGCGACTACCGCCTCCCTGGACGTTTTCCGGCCATCCACCATTACAATCGGCAGTCGCTTCCAGTGGTGTACGTCCACTCCACGGGCGCGTTTTTCTTATCCTTTCGCCACTTTGCCTGCAAGCAGCCCTGGTGATCGTGAGCGTCGCTCACTGCTTCAATCATCTTGTCGATTGAGCGATTGATAGCGCGCTCCTTCTCCGCCTTCGGCAAGTCCAGGGTGGTGACGCCCTCCACCGCGGACCTAAACGGATTGGCCAGTTTGCGGACCGTCGGGAACCACCAGGCGTTGAGCGTCTTGTCGAAGTTGTCCGTCGTGGCTCGGTCCCACGTCTTCGTGCAGACGACCTGAACAATCGGTCCACAATCTTTCGTGCCTGGGGCGGCGGCTGCGGGCGACGCCATCGCGGCCATCGATCCGACTGCTACAGAACCTGCAAGCGCCGTGGCAGCAAGCGCCCGTATCTTGGTGTTCATTTTGCCCTTTTCTCCTTCTTGATAACGCCTTGTGGCGATGCAATAAAGGTATACCTGTTGCGTTAACACGTCAATACCTTTTAATATCCCTGGCCATGACGAAGCGAGACCCGGCCCCAAATTGGCGCCGGGCTCTGTGTGTAATCCTGAGCGTTAGGTGTAGTTCCCACGGACGTCGTGAACAGCGTGGCTTGATGTGAAAGGACGCGAGCCTCCTGGGTATCGATTTGGGTTACCACACTCATCTCGATGCCCAGGAGGCCTTCGTGTCTGACGTTTCCCATGCCCACGCTGATCTCACACCCAAGGCAAGAGGGAAACGCGCCCGCCTGGTCCTTGAGGAGGCTGGACCCTGCGCCGGGCCGCGAAACGCTTTCAATGCTCGCCGGCGACGGCGAAGAAGTGGGCGGACCGGTATCGCGCCTGCGGCGATGCCGGAATGACGGATTTGTCCGCGCGGCCGCGCCGCAGCCCTAACCGCACCTGCGTCCGGAACGAGCGGCGGATCGTTGCCCTGCGTTTCAGCCGCCGGTGGGGTCCCCACCGCATCGCGGCCCACCTGCACCTGGCCGTTCCACAGTCGGCAAGGTCCTGTCCCGGTACCTGATGCCCCGGCTGGCGTGCCTGGACCAGGGTACCGGGCTGCCCGTTCGCAAACCCGCACCACGTCGCTACGAGCACGAGAACCCAGGGGACCTGGTCCACGTGGATATCAAGAAGCCTGGGCGCATCCCGGACGGCGGTGGACACCGCGCCCGGAGAAGAGCTCCCTTGGACGTTAAAGCGTATGCGGGCGGCCAGTTCCGTCACCGTGGCCGTAGGCGCTTCCGCGTGGTCGCTGCCGTGCTCCACGAGTCTAACAAGGGCGCTGCCTGCCAGTTTCGCGCTCGATAACCGTTCGGCGTTCGAGCCGGATCGGGCAGCAATCAGAAGGCGCTCATGACGCTATCGAGGAGCAGTCCGTCGACGCGGGTCCCGCCCGGGGCGACCGATACTAGGGCGGAGGCAATTTCTGCCTGCCCAACACCATTGTTTGATAGTTGGGTCTCACGCTTCGCGACCGGATGTCATCACTTTGGACGACAAAATGCTCCCTCGTGGTAATTGGCCATATCTTTGCTGGTCGTGGTCGATAACGTCGTGACCAGTTCACAGCCACCTCCCAGACAGGAAGGGGACCCGGCGCAACTGCTGCGGGTGTCCATAATTTGGCCGCCCCGCCCTCGCGACGGACCTGACTTCTGTACAAGAACAGGACTTGAGATGCGCGTTAGCCACTACACCACGGCAATCAATCTCACCGCCGACAGATCCTTGTTGATGAACCATCCTCGGAACATCCTCGACTTTGTCTCGGTGAGAGTGGCAGACGCCGTATGCTCAGGCCAATTGGACCAGCTCGGCGATGACACGAGAACCAGACTTTTCGAAAAGGGTTACCTTACCGATGAGGATTCTGGTACTGAGATTGCGTGGTTGTCCCGCAAGATGGACGCGATCGAGGCTGGCCTTGAAGGCAGCGGAGCCCTCAGGAGTTATTGCTTCATCACCTCGTATCGGTGCAATCTGGCATGTTCATACTGTTTCCAGAGCAACGAGACAGCACGAATAGTCACCAACAGAATGCTCACACTCGACCAAGCCAGGGCAGGGTTGGCGGTCATGGAGGCTGACGTGGCCTCAGGACGGGTCGATCCTGGTCAGACCAATCCGGTTCTCCTCTTTGGAGGAGAACCGCTGTTGCCGAACCAACGGGAAGTCGTTCAACTGATCGTCGGTGAGTGCCGGCGTATGGGCTTCAAGGTCTCGGCAACGACGAACGGCGTCTTTTTGCACTTATACGAGGAGCTGTTGGGGCCCGATGGAATCTCCCACATGCAAATCTCTCTGGACGGTGATGCCGCAGCGCACGATCGACGGAGAATACCCGTCAACGGGAAACCTACCTTCTCGGGCATTTGGAAGAACGTTGTGCTGGCACTGGGTCGAGGTGCTCGGATCGATCTTCGCGCCAATCTGGACCAGCGCAACCTCGACTCCTTTGCCGACCTCGTTGACTTCGTTGCAGAGGAAGGCTTCCTCGAGCACCCAAACCTGTCGTTAAGGTACGCCAGGGTGGTTCCTGACTTCGAATCCGCTGACGGGCACGCCGACGTTGCCCTCGACTGGTCTGACATCGAGGCACGTCTCACCGAGCAGATGGCTTCCCGTCCGAATCTTGCCCGGGTAGCCGCCCCGTCCGATATAGAGACCTTCGCGACTTGGGTGCGCGAGAAGTACCCACAGAAGGCATCCCGGCACTGCGGCGCAGTCCAGGGCAACACTTACTTTGGGCCCGACAATGAGATCTACAACTGCCATGAGACAACCGGGCGCGTCGAATTGTCCATCGGCCGGTACACAGACCAAGGAATCGTCTACAACGAGCGCGCCCCACTGTGGGAAGGACGCCGCGCGGACCGGCTGTCACGCTGTTCAAGATGCCCGTTCGTGACGACGTGCGCTGGAGGTTGCGCTGCCCGGGTCGATCTGGACGGAGAGCCTTTGGCCAGCAACTGCGACAACTTTGCCACCACCTTCGCGGAATCCATCAGGCGCGTATACCTGAGCGATGGTGCCCCGAACATCCACGAACTTGCGGCGCCTTCGTGCTGACCGCATCACACCCTGCGGGTGCCCTTCCGCGGCCGGACCCACTCTTGAAAGGAGGTGGACCAATGGACGAGAAAGAAACCGTCGACCTGATCCAGGAAATCGAAGTTCGTGAAGAACTGGGCAAGCTCGGCAAGATGTGCAGCTGCTGGAGTTACGGCGGTTAACCCAAAGCCGGGGGGATGAGGCAGCCTTGTCCCCCCGGCCCTCAGCAGGAATCCGAACCAGAGTAAGGCCGAGTCACATGGATTTGTCGTTAACGGTTCAGCCTGCTTCCCACGTCGATTTACGCCTCAGGGAGGGAATTGTCCTTAGCGGCAATCAGCGGTTCCTCATCAACTCCCGGGCATCGGCGATCCTGTCGGCAGTAGGGAGGGGAAGCACGGTGGCTTCCATCGTGGACAACGATCTGGTGCGTGCCCACTACCCTCGCACCCCGGATCCCCAACTGAACGGACCGGAGCTGCAACGCGATCTTCGAAAGCTTCATGATGCGGGGCTGATCCAAATCAGTGGGATCACTTTGCCCCAGCCGGCAGAAAAGCCCATCGATGCTCTAGCCGTTCACGTCAAACGCGACTCCGCCATGCTTTTGTGCCTGATCAACGCCATGGCACATTGCAGCATTCTGAAGCATCGCCCGCTTGAATACCCAATATTGGCTGGAGCTGTCCTTCTGCTCCTCTGGTTTAGCTTCTCGTGTGACCCAGCGTCGCTGGCGATAGCTGCGGCGCAGCTGCCCGTCTGGGGAGGCCTTTTCATCCTTCCTCTGACATTCTTTCTGGTCCTCTGGCATGAAGCAGGGCATGCATCAGCGATGAAGCGCCTCGGACGCGCTCCCCTGCGCGCGGGCATCGGTGTCTATCTCGTTTCTGTTGTCCTCTACGTGGAGCTTTCCACGGTGATTTCAGAAGGCGCCGCGCATCGACGGCGCGTGGACATGGCCGGATTGGCCCACGAAGCTGGGCTGATTGCCCTCATCGTTGTTTCTGCCCGGCTTGCCGGGGTCGATATCGTCGCTGACATCGCCCTGGGCTTTGGCGTCTCAGCACTGCTATTCAGCTTCAATCCTTGGATTCACAGCGACTTATCGTGGCTGCTCGCGGATGTCTGGAAACACTTCGACCGGTCGTTCTGGTTCCACCACCCTGCAGAGTTCCTGAAAACCCTGAGAGCTGGATCTGTCAACGCTGTTGGGCGGCCGCCGGTCAAGGCCGTAAGGGCTCAGTCCCTTCTTGGTGCAGTCTGGCTGATTTTGGCGGCCCTATGGGCTTCGAAACTTGCAACTGGACTCTACACAGGAGGCCGACACCGCGAGGACCTGTTATGGCATCTGGCACTTCTGGGAGGCAGCACGGTCATCGCCGCTATAGGAATCGGCGCAACTCTTTCAGCAGTTCTTCGGAGGAAGTCATGAACGATCCCATTCTTATTCCGCTTGCTGGCGGTAAGTTCGGCACCGACGATTCCCTATTTCCGCATGACGCCAAGTCGCGGCGGTTCACACTGCTTCAGGAAGCCGGGTTCAGCCCATCTGCCTCGACCGGGGTCCAACGGCTGGCGCTGGGATCACTGGGATGGGGAACCGCCTCCGAGGGTGCCCTGCGTATCCTCATCCGCGCGTTATCGAACACCTCCCGGTCACAGCCCGAGAGGGCGGACGCCATCATTGCAGCGTGTCGCGTGAGCCGGGGACTCGTCGAGGATCGTCGAACGCAAAACGATCCCTGGGTCGGGGACCTCAGCTGCGCCGCGGAACAACTTGCCGACGGGGATAGTCATTTCCATCCTCTGCTGTTGAAGGCCAGAAACTACCAAAAGGATTGCCTTTCAGGCGACATCACTTTGGAAAGGTACATTGAAGGCTTGGCGGGGCACCCATACGCCCTGGTGGGCGCCGCTGTGGCGAGCTCCGGCGATTTTGGCGATGATACGTCCGCGGTCGTTCGAGAGTTCACAGGGAGTATGGGGGTACTTCATGGGATTACCGAGCGCACCTTATTCAGCCCCAATTCCAGGAAAAAAAGCACGCTGGTTACACCTGTGATCCTCTCAGAAGTGCCCGGGGCCGGTAGCGACGCAAACCGTCGGCTCTTACGTGAAACGGTTACCCTTCACGCTCGGTCTGTCCTCAGTTCCGTTGACCTGCTCTCCGCACAGGCACCGAATTCACCTGCCATTGGCCAAGTCAAGGAACGGGCTTTCATGACCCTGCGCGACGCCGGTGCGCTGCTGAGGTCCCTTACCGCACCTGCTGTCCCCTGACTCGCCTACGAACAAGAGGCGATGCGCTGAAATCAGTGGGTCCCTGCGTCCGGGAATACGACCAGGACAGACTCAGCTTCTGAGTCCGGCGGGGTGGTGAGGATGGTGACGGCGTTCGCGCCTCCTCGCGGCCTCGCCCGCGCGGTGATGGTGCCCCCGCGTGCATGGTCGAGGATACTGACCATCCGTTGAGAAGCCGCCGCCAAAGTCAGGGGTTCCAGATCTTGCCGGCGGTCATCGATGATTTGAACGGTTACGCCTCGTTCCCTTGCCCGCCGTGCAGCTTGAATCACTTCGTCAGTCGCCAATACCCTGCCTCGGATTTCGTCCCGGAACTGGGCCTCGATCAGACGTAATTCCTGGCGCTCAGAGGAAGTGAGGACATGGTCCTGATCGGCGATCATGGTCAAGGCCGGATAGGCCAGAGTCTTGACGTGGGACAGCCAGTCAGTCCGTGAGACGTTGATCGCTCGCTCCGCTGCGTACCAGTCCGCTGCTGCTCGGGCATCTGCCGAATAGTCGGCGACTTGGCGGTCGTTGCTGCCCAGTAGCTGGCCGATCAGAGTAGCTATGGTCAGCCACCCCACTGTTGCCACGTTCATCAGCAACCCATTGACCGGTCCCAGGCTCGTACCTGAGGCCCACCAAGTCACGAGGCCAACGGATATGGCCACCCCGATCCAGGACAGTGCCACTCGTCCGCGGAGGTTCACGACGACGAGCAGAGTGTAGGTGGCAGCCAGATGCCACGAAGCGTAGCCAGGCCAGGTGTCGGTTGGCAGGGCACTGTTCACCAGCAGCGTCATGGCGGTCACAGCGACGAGAACTACCACAGTACGAGGGATGGAAAGCCTCCCCGGCGTAGGGCTGAGGACTATAACGACTGCTACCAAATCCAGCACCATGGCAAGGATCGGAGGCCAGACTGGCGTCACCATATCCAGGGATAGGACGCCGAGTACGATGTGCAACAAGCAAAAGACGGAGCAGAGGATGGTCATCGTCCGGATCGAAATCGCGCGTATCATGCCACACCCCCGGACCATGAAAGTCTGACGTCCGTGCCGGATCCGATGATTGAGCTGATATGCGCTTCGCCGCCGATCGTTCGCATGCGCCCCTGGATCGACACCTTGATCCCCAGCCGACGATCGGAAACCAGCTCGGGCCGAAACCCTTTGCCGTTGTCCTTGATTGACACCGCTACAGTCGCAATTTTTCCTGACCGGTGACCGGTGATTCGCACCTCGCACGAGTTGGCTTGTGAGTGCCTCGCCGCGTTCATGACCGCCTCAGTGCTGGCCTCAAAGACAGCCCTGACGACCGTGCCCGGAAGTCGAAACGGGGAGGAGGCGTCGCAGTGGACCCCTACCAGCATGGCTGTCTCGTCTGCCGTAGTGAAGCGGATACGGGCGGCCAGTTCAGTCAACGATGCTGGTGCAGCTTCTGGCCGGTCAAGTCCTTGGACATCGAGGCGTTCCATTGCGCTGACGGCGAGCTCGCCGCTGGCCTCACGTTCCCGGGCGGAGCCGGACTGCGCGGCGGTAAGAAGGGCTGTCATCACGCTGTCATGCAACAACCCATCCATCCTCAACCGTTCGTTGCTCAGGGCCGTTTCGGCGGCAGCATCCCTGTACCGGGCAATAGCAGCGTCTGCAGCCAAGTCAACGCTCGTGGCTGCGTGGCGGAGGATTCCGATGGTCAGGCAGATGATGATGCCCAGAACGGTCGCGAAAGCTGCGTCCTCAATGGCGATCGGCCACGGGGCGGAACTGGACTGGGGCAGAGTTCTCACGACGGCGAAAAGGATGCCCACGACGACTGTGTAGCCGCAGCCGATTACTGAACCGAATGCGAAAGCACTCCACGCTGCGCCCACGTTGATCATCGCCCACAACCACGGCGTCCCGATATCCGGAGGAACGGTCGTGGGCACTGCCACCGGCCATAACGCGAGACCGGACAAGACCAGGGCCGCCAGCACGCCGCTGGAAACGCTCAGCCCTCGACCCCGGACGGAAGCGGCGACGAAAACTACTATGAGCGCTAGAAAGCCCCATAGGAACACAGCATTCCACCAGGGCGAGGCCCAGATGGACTGCTGCGCAATGCTTCCACTGGCCTGCAGCAAAAGAAGCAAAGCGAACGCTGAAATGCCGCGTCCCATGAGCCGGTGGGTTTCCTTTGCCGACACCCCGGTGGGGGCCGGCGTCAGGAGCCTCATTCCTTGACCAGCGGCAGGATCGGCGGCAAAATTCCGTCCTCAACGGCGCGCTTTAGCAGATCGACTTTCGTGCCGGCTGGCCGGTCTGCTTCTTCGTACTTCTCTCGGATTCTGGCGACAAACTTCTTGACAGTGCTTTCTTTAACACCCATTTTTGTTGCCACCTGACCAAGTCCGTAACCGGTGGCATAGAGAGCCAAACATTCAGCTTCACGGTCCGAAAGACTCGTCTCCACGAACGCGACATCAGTTTCAATGGCGGCCGCCAAGTCAAGACTGGCTATGGTTTCTCCGGCAGCTACACGGCGGAGCTTATCAATGGTTTCCAGCAGGGGCTCGGACTTGAGTGAGACCCCCAAAGCGCCATTGGCCAACGCCTGCTGCAGATGCCTCACATCCACACCGGCGCTGAACACCAGCACTTTGTAGCCCGCTGCGACAAGTCGCGCCGTGTTGTTGGCTACTGAAGAACCATCCGCGAGCTGCATATCCAGTGCCACTACCTGGCAAACGCCCCTGTCAGCTCTCAGAAATGCATCGACCGTCGTCTCCATTCTCATGAGTTTGACCGGAGGATCACCCAACGTCGCATACCTGTTGATCCCTCCCAGAAGGCCGACCATTGCCGATTCGTGATCGTCGATAACTCCTGCAAGAACAAAACTCGAACCCATGTATCGCTGCCTTTGAGGATGGAATGCCGTATAAATGATCAGTTTCCACATGACAGAAACTACTTCCAAGTAAGACATCGCACTCTCATCTACTGCAGCAGCTTTGTCATCCGTTCAGTCGACAATTTCGGGCGGGAAAGCAATACGGACGTCAGCAACCGGCAGCCCTGGCTAGCATCGGTTTAGCCCGTTGGTCCTTCGCGCGCGCAACGTGTTGTCACATTCGCGCGGAGAAGTTCGGTTGCCTCACGCGGCGCTATACCCTGACATCAATTCCTGCAAGTCACACGTGTTTCAGGACTACAACAGAACATGCCGTTAGTACGGCCGAAAATGGGGAAACATGGCTTTGGCCCGAACTAACACCGTCTTGCGCCATCGCGCAACGAGCTTGTTGGGCGTAGCGGCACTGGCCGCGGTCGCGCTGACTTCGTTCACGCCCGCGCCGCAGGCCGCCGCCTCTGACTGCGAACCGGTGGCGATACTGGCCTTCCGCGGCAGCGGCGAGAAGAACATCGATTCCACGGCCCACACGCTTGCAGGAAAGACCCATAGCTATGGGGACGGGAAGCTGGTCACCAACGGCTGGGAGGGACCCAAGCTAAGGCAGCTGTTCGAGGCGTATGCCGGTACCAGTTTCGCCGATGGGTTCGACCCGGAATCGGTGCCCGTCCTAGGCATAGGCTACGACGGAACAACCGGGTTCCCCGCCATCAAAGTCGAAGACAATCTCAATACCGACATTTTCAGAAACCTCATTAAGTCCGCCGGCAAGGGCTCTCTGTATGCCTCCTCCGTGATGGCCTCGTTCTTGAAAACCCAGCCCAGCGGATGCAACACCAAATTTGTCGCCGTGGGATACTCCCAAGGAGCCATGGCCGCCCGTCAAACAGCAGAAGCTTCCTCGCGGATAGTAAGCGTTGTCGACTTCGGGGACCCATTCCAGAAGCCCAACTCGCCAGGTACGACAGGCGAGGGCTCCGACGGGAACGGCATTGTCCGCCACTGGAGCACCAAAGAACTCCAGAACAATTTGGACAAGTTTTACGACCTTCCCGCTGCCAAGAGCGCCTTCTGCCATCAAGGCGACCCCATTTGCAGCTACAGCTGGCTGTTTGGACCCGGGGCTCTCCTTAAGAACATCGCGCCTCACACCAACTACTTCGATAGCAGCAGCGAAGCCAGCACAAAGGGCAAAGAACTTGCCGATGTAGTTCACGGCTACGTAACCGCTCCCGAACCTCCAAAGCCAACCCGCAAGGGTCTTGACGTCATGTTTGCCATCGACACGACCGGCTCAATGAGCCCCTATATCAACCAGGCCGTAGCGAACGCGCGGACGGTCGCCCAGCGCGTGCTGGCCTCTGCAGGAACCGGAAGAGTCGGACTCGTCCAGTACAAAGATCACGGTGATGACCTGGTCGCTCGACAGGTTGTTCCACTAACAAGCAGCATCGGCGACTTCGAAAATGGTCTGCAATCACTGGGCGCTTACGGCGGAGGAGACACCCCGGAGGCTGTGTATTCGGGTCTGGTAGAGGCCCTGCGCGCCAGTTGGAGCCCCACTGCTTCACGATCCGTCATCCTCATAGGTGACGCTCCCGCTCATGACCCGGAAAACGTCACCGGCTACACGGCATCCCAGGTGCTGAAGTACTTCAAGGGAACAGCCCTCGTCCCCGTTCCTGCCGCCCCCGCACGTGGACCGGCGGAGAACCGCGAAGCCTCCAAAGAGACTCCCATGAGTCAATCCCCCAGCGCCATCAACCCCGATAAATCCCTAATCTCACAGGATCGTGCAGTACCCATGGCGATTGACGTCGCTGAAGACGAGCCCACCGTCGCACCACCCGTTTCTCTGTACGCACTCAGCGCCGATTCACAGCTCACTGCTCAGCTGGCCCCCATCGCTGAGGCAACCGGCGGCTTGTCTTTGGATATTTCGGACCCAACCCAAGTGGAGAACAAGATTCTCGAATCCGTAGACAACGCTGCTTCCGCACCCGAAGCGGTCATCAGAGCTTCATCAGTCACCATCGCCGGAACGCCAACCACTCTTTCCGCCGTTGACAGCGTCTCCTACGACGGCCCTGCAAGCTATGCCTTCGACACCGATGCTGACGGAACCTTCGAGACCCCATCACCAGATGGAGTTCTGGAGCATGTGTTCCCCTCCCCCGGCCCCCAAACGGTATCCGTGAAAGTTACCGACTCTGCCAGTCGCAGCGCCACAGCCTCACTAGTTGTGGACGTCCTACCGGCTAGTGCACTCGACGGCAAGTACGACCCGGCCAGCCCTTCCCTGGATCTGGCTGGCGCTACCCTTACTCAGAGCGAAGTTCCGGCTGGTTCCACAACGACGCTGCAGGTCACGAACCTCCTGCCCGGGGAACTCCATGGTGCCAGACTGGTAGCCGCAGACGACGCCAACCCATGGTTCGCCAGCCCTCAAACCACCTTCGGCCCGTTCTCTGCCGCTCCCACAACAACGACCAGCAACACGCTGACCATTCCCGCCGACACACCCCCCGGGACCTACCTCGTGCTGGTTGTCACCGATCAAGGGCGGCACGCGAAACTGGAGTTAAAGGTTGGGCCTGCCGGAGCAGGAACACCAACACAATCACCAAGTGAAACTTCGCAGCCTTCACCGTCCGCACCATCGCCCTCGGAGCAGGGTGGCACGTCCAGCCCTTCTCCCTCGGGGCCGGGCAACAGCCCGACTCCAACAACCTCTAATGCGGCGATCGACGGCGCACCGTCCCCAGAAGAGGCCAATCAAGCCGGAACTATTCTGGGGCTTCCGATAACCGGCTCAAACGTCGGATTCGCAGCTACAGTAGGCTTGGCATCGCTCCTGATCGGGTTGTTGTTCGTACCATCGGTTCGGCGGCGCCGCAGGACCGGCCACCACGTGTAACTAAGGAGACACCGTCGCTCGTCGTCCCATATCGGCATTCACCTGGACCATGTTGGTACTAAGTGCCATAACCGTCTTCACTTGGCCGATCTTCCAGGTCATCTCCAACCGAATGATCTCACTGGGTCAGCCACTTCCAGAGCGTCTTGGTCCGTGGGAGGGGGTGGTAGGCAACGGCCTCACGGCTTTGGGTGCCGAGGTTTTCTGTCTCGGGGCCGCCTTGCTTACCACCTTTCCCATTGCCCGAAAGGCCATTGCGTACCTTCCTGGCTCCAGAAGGTCGCATGACCAAAGCACTTCAGTACACAAGGCGGTCCTATGGATCGTGGTAGGCGTTGTGTCTGGCGCGATTGCCTACTTCCTGGCTTCCATCGTGGCTCTATTCTTCATCACAGCGTCACTCCAGGCTCTGTGGCCCGTCTAAAGGCTGCCGGCTGCAGAGAACACAGAGCAGGATGGCTTCGACGTTACCTGCTGAGACCGTTCTTGCTTCTCACAGTGCTCAGAGTCGCCGCTCCCCGGGTCTTTCTGGGCTTGGTTGCCTTACCGGTCGTGACTGCTGCGCTGGGGTGGGTTCCTTCGCTGCGGGCGGCTGCGAGTCTGCCGCGGATCTGCGTTTCGTTGGCACCGGTTCCGGCAAGTGATTCCGCGAATTTCTGGTGGTGATCGGGCGATCCGTAGCCGGCCTGTGCACCGGTTTCGGTTTTCAGTCCTAGGTCTTTTAGCCGGCTGCTGTCGTTGCCGGTGACGCGGTTCTCGATTTCTCGGCCCACACCTTCCAGGCGGGCAAAGAGTTCTTTCTCGGCCCGCTCGTACCTCTGTTCCTGCGTCGACCATTTGTCGCCCTTGAAGCCGCCTTCTGCCAACAGCTTGGCCTCGTGCAGGTTCTTGGCGGCGTCCACGAATGCAGGGTCTTTGAAGTGTTCCTCACCTGCACCGTTCACGTTGGCCATGGTCTCCTTGCGGAGCTGGTCGATGTCGGGACCGTTGATGCCGTCCTTGCCGATCAGGAACATGCGTTCCTTCACGGCGGCGTCTGCTATCTCCAAGGCTGTGGGTGTCTTTGCGTTGTGCACCTGCTGAAGTGCTTTGGTCAGCTCTGGGTTGGCCAAGTACTCCACCGGGACCTGGTGGCGTTCCATCTCCGGCGCGAGTTTCGCGGCCTGGGCACGGATCTCTTCGGCGCGGGCGGCCGCCAGAAGCTGCATGGCCTTTTCGTGTTCAGCAGCCGCTTTACGTGCTTCTTCCTCGCTCAGTGCCAGGGCGTCCTGGCGCGCCTTCTCTGTGGTGACCGTCTGGATACCTGACTCAAGGTACGTGGTGTCCGCGCCGACGTCGTTGGTGTCGATTCCGTACCGTGCCAGGACTTCCTGGCGGATCTTTTCCGAGGCGGCCAGCGCGGTGGGGTCGTGGTCTTTCCAACCCTCCGCAACGGCGTGCGCGGTCGCGATGTCAGAGGCTTGGGCTTTGTCCCACCACTGGTCTTTCTCGACCGGTGCCAGGGCTGCGTGGGCTGCGCTACGCTCAGCTGCCAAGCGTGCGGCAGCTTCATGAGCTGCCTGTGAATCCACGTGCTCCTGCTGCCGCTGCGCTTCCTGACGCTGACGGGCCAGCGTCTCAGCAATGCGGGAAGCGATCATCAGCGATTGCCGCAGCCCGCCGTCGACAACATCGTCCATTCCGTCTGAGTCACTCATTGGTGTTCCCCTTGCACTAGTGGTGTGATTCTTATCGGTCGAGCCCCGGGCCGGCGTCGCGACGGCTGGGTTGATAGGTCTTTGCCGGTGTAGCGGTCGGTGTGGTGGGCAGTGCGGATCCGGGTCGGATGGGAACCATGCCTCGGCGTGCGATATCAATTGCCCGTGGCGGCACCGCTGCCTCTGCCGTTTGCTGCTGTCCGGCATCTACTGGGGCCGCCTTGGGCATTGTCCCGGTGAACGGTGCAAGCTGGTTCTCCACCACTGAACGGATGCGCTGGGCTTCCCGGGTCCGGCCGGACTGCTGATGCATTTCGTACACGGCGAAGGCGGTGTTTATCAGTTGCACCATGAGTGCTGTCTGTGCCGCTGTTTTGTTCTTGCTCGATGCTGCCATGAACAGCATCGCGGTCCCAGCGATGGAGGGCAATGCAATCGGTTTGCTATGGGTCTTGGGTGCACGGAGTTGGGCGGTGCGGGACAGTTCAGCGGCCGTGGCTGCCAGCGGTCCGGGCGTGGGTTCGAGACGGTGTGACCATGCTGCAAAGGCGCCGGAAACTTCTCGTGCTGCCTTGGCCCATGTGGCGTGATCGTCACGCGGAATGGACCGCAGCTGTTCGGCCAGTGCTGTGGCGTTGCGGGTGTACTCCACCCACACCTGCGGCGACGGTGTAGCTTTCTCGGGACCGGTTCTGGAGACGGTGCGCTTGTTGCGCGCAGCGGCATTCCATTCAGCTGCAGCTTCGGTGGCAAGGTGCGGTGAATCCATCCACGCTTCACGCAGCGCACCGAGCTTCAGGTCCGACGCGAGCGTACCGCCGCCGAACCAGATGGGCCGCTCCCCGGCCTTGGGTCGCTCTGCCACGGAGTACCCGACAATGACGTCGGTGATGTTCTTCGCGTAACGCGGACGCAGCAGCATACCGGTCTCGCGCGCACGCCGGACGAACTCCCCTTCGGTAGCGGATGCGCTGGCGCTGGCACGGACCTTACGGGCCAGGGACGACCGGTGCATTTCCCGTTCGTCCCGGACGGCCGTGGCCTTCTCAGCACGGTCGTAACCACGGGTGGCATACACACTGGAGAGCTGTTCCAGGCCGTACTTAACTTCCAGTTCACGGCAGGTCTGCTGCGCGCGTCTGTAATCCCCGTGAGTGGATGCCTTGGTGCCGTCCTCACGTACAAGGGAGACGGCGATGTGGATGTGGTGGTTACCGTTTTCGCTGGTGCCGTGGTTGACGGCTGCCCAGCGGCATTGGGCTTTTCCGCTGGCCGCAGTGAAGCCCATGGCATCAACAAAGTCATTGGCGATGTCGCCCCACTGCTGGTCCGTCAGCGCGCCCTCTTCGGCACGCAGACTCAACGAGCAATGCCAGACACTCGCATCCTTGTATCCAACGTGTACTCGCTCCTTCTTGGCCGCGTCCCACTGCATGTCCTTGATCTGCACGGAGACGCCGAAAAGCTTGCGTGGTTGGTCAAGGTGCTTGGCAATTGCCAGGGCATCATCCCGGTCCAGAACGCCGTCGTCATACCAACTCATGATGGCCGCGTCACCGGCAACCAAGTGGGGGTCGGTGTGGGCATTCTTGGTTTTGTCCGTGTCGGTCGATGCCAGATAAACCATGAGGCCGCCCATACGCGAACCACGTGTGATGTTCGGAATCATCCTTACATCAACCCCTCAATGGCACGATCAATTCGCATGGCCACGGAACGAAGATGCTTCAACGCTTCACGGGCCTCCACGGGAAACTCACTCGTCGCATTGGCCTGCCGTGCGAGCTGGTTGATGTTGTTCGAGGACCGGGCCAACAGGTTGTGCAACTGCATCAGTTCAGCACCTATGGCACGGCGCTCGGTCGGTGAGTCGGTGCGTTCTGCCAGGGCCGCCGAAACCAGCAGGTTCGGAACGGTCACTTTCTCCCGTTCGGCCCTCGCAACGAGAGCCGCTTCCTCTTCCGCCGTGACCCATACGTCACGGCGCTTCTTTGTTCCTGCCGGAGTATTGGCACGACGACGGCGGGACAGATTGGGGCGGTGAGCGTTCTCCTCTTCCGACATCCCAATCCCTCCTTCAAAGGCCCAGCGCAGCGACCCCCAACCGGGGACCACACTGACAAGTGTGCCGTACTCGACCGCCAGTGTCGAGGAAGACAAGCCACTTACACCCGTGTAAGTGTATAGCTTGCTCCGCTTAAGTGGTTTTGCATCCTTCCTCCAGTGTGTTGGCTGACAACGAGGCGCGAGGGCGCTAAGCTGATGCCACGAAGACGACTTTCCAGGGGGAGACAATGCGTCACGACACCAGCCAAGCACTCAATCTTCAAGACAACACCGTCACCTACCAGCCCACCGCTGGCACCGACCACGGAACCTTGACGATTGCACTCCATGCCGATCGGCAACCCACAAGCTGGGACCTCTGGAACGACGTCACCGAACAACTTGACGGTGACCCCTATACCGCGTCACTCATGATCGACAAAGCCATCACACGACACCTTCAAGAGCGGACCGAATCATCCGCGCTGATCATCAACGATGCCCAGCAGATACAACTGCACGTTCCGCTGCCCCTGGACCCCGCAAACACCGGCAGAGGCGCTTCCGTTTCCGCGAATCTAGCCCCTCACCAAGAAGCCCTGCTTCCCGCACTGCGATCAGCCATACGCGACGTCGTACCGCAGGAACTGCGCGCACACGCGGACTCCATAGCCAGCCACGCGGCCGCCCAAATTCCCAACCAAGCTGAAGTCACGGCAGCCTTTCAACGCACCACGGTCGCCGACGCGGTCCAAGAGTTGACCCACAACACACAACCCCTTCAGCTGCGACAAGAGCCCGCAGAATCCGCGACGACCACAACGCTGCGAGACCCGTTTAAGACGCTTCGACATTCGTTTCCGGCGCACCCCTCAGCCGCACTGACACCAGGCGCCGAAGCTACCCAGGCCACGACCAGCAACACCCAGCCGACCGCGCACCGCCAGGCCGGATACGAACGCTAAACCATCACCCCAGAAAGGTGCCACAACACCATGACCATCGACATCGAACAGACCAAAGAACAAGCACGAGCGCTCCTGAACTCACGCATCAAATCCGTTGAGGAACTCGTCAAAGCCCGCCAAAGAGTCAACGATCTCAAAGAACAACTCGCCGACGCCGAACGCGACGACAAACGCGCCTACGTCAAAGCCACCCGAGACGGCTGGAACCCCGACGAACTCAAAAAACTCGGGCTCGAACCAGCCGCAGCAACACGACGCCGGAAAGCACAAAACAAGACACAAGACCCCGCCTCGGAAACCACCTCCGAAAACCACCACAGCAACTAAGCCCCTCGCCCACCTGGGCACGGCAAAAGCTAAAACCTTCGGGCTTTTCCCGCACACACGTGGACGACAGGACCCGGCCGACCGGCTGCACACAACCACCACGTCACCACCGGGACAAACCTCATCAGGGCGAGCGGTGGCCGTGCACAGCCTCCACCCGCAGTCCGTCACCAACGGCAACCTTTCCCACGGACCAAGACCTCCGTCGCCGGCCAACCGCCCGTCGTGGAACAGTTCTTTTCAGCCTTGACCACACACCGTTGCGCGTGGGCTCAGACCTGCAAGCACAGGAACCAGATACGGCATGAAGGATCTAATACGGCAGGGAGATTCACGCTGAGGTGCTCAACGCTTGCACCCACTCCCAGGCACGGAAAAGGCCCGTATCAACGATGCGGGCCTTAGTCATGCGCACCACCTATTGACTAGGCAGCTTGGCACTGGATTAGAAGAGCAGGCCGAAAATGTAGAGGACGATGACGACGATGCTGAAAGCATTGATGAAGACAGTTGCCTTGCGCGAGTTAATGCGAGGCCCCCACACCGTCGGATCCATCCTGTTCAGTGCCGCGGCCGTAAGAACGAGCACGCACATGCTTGCGGTACCAATGAAAGCGGCTGTCATGAAACCGTTCGCCGCGAACCAGATCGCGGCAACCACGGCGAGACCCGCCAGCACAACAAGAGCAGCAACGTCCCGAAGCACGGTCTTTGTTCTCAACGGCATCTCTGATCCTTAGTTTTCGTGAACCCTTTGCTCTACTTGTGGGCCCACGCGTCTGTTCGTGACGTGGGGTGGTGGCGGACTCCGCCCCTGGCAACGATTCAAGCTCCCATTGGCGGAAGCCATTTGCTTCCTGGGTCTAAAGCGTTTCCTCTGGTCTTTGAGTGAGATGCGGGAACTTGCCTTCCCAGAGTTGACGGCATCTCACCGGGAGCATCAGAAGAGGCCAGATACTACAGAGAAGCTCGGCGTTGAGAAGTTCCGTCTGGTCGGTCCGTGTTCCCTCACGCAGCACCGCCTGGTACGCCTTGATGACTCCTTCGGGCTGGCCCAGATCACACTCGGCTCTTGGCCCCCAATACACATGGTGAGGCAGAGTGATCTGCCCTTCCGCCGGCCCCTGAAGGTCACCGAGCCTGTCCGGTGTTTCGTAGGGCATCACGTCCTGAATGAGCACTCGCTCCACCGCTTCGGAAGCTGCAGGCTTTCCTGGCTTGGGCCGGATCATTTACCGGTCCTCTCTGGCTGCCGATTCGGCCCGGGTCCGTCTCCCTGGACGTAATTCGCCTGCTTCAACACCCGGCCATTTCCGGCCGTCGTTGTACTTGCGCTGCAGCCGCCGCAGCTCCCGACGCGCGGCTGCTTCAACGAAGTCCGTGATGGACGCATACCCTTCGAGCTTTCCGACTGCTTGAACCGCCGCCCTGATCTGCTTCAGGTCCTCCTCAGTAAAGTAGGGCCCCTTCTTCTCACCCGGCCTCATGAGTCAGGATCCCTGGAGATAGAGCATGAGGAACTGCACGGAGAAGCTGACAATTCCGACTGCCAGCAGCACCAACGCCCTCTTCCTATATCGGGGGCTGTCACCGCTGAACTGCTGCGTCTTCATCGCAACAAATGTCTCGAGTGAAGCCCGTCGGGTTTTGCGGGTCTTGAGGTCCGTGGACGTGCGGTTCTTTTCTGTCCTGGAAACTCGTCCGAGTCTCATACGCTCGGCAGCCTCTTCGGCCCCCTGAACCGCGTTGATTTCCTTCTGCAGCTGCTCTTTCAGTTGTAGAAGCTGAATCTTCTTGATCAAGAGGACAACGATGGTCACACCCGATGCCCCGATCGACAGGACTGCGACGATGGCCGCCACCAACGCCATGAAACCGGCGAGAGAGGAAAGCGAGGATCCAGGGAGCATTGTTCTTCACGTCTTTTCTGATATCGGGAGGGCTTGAAGTTCAGGCTGTCGGGCCAAGCGTATTGCCCGACCCCGACAATGCCGGGCTTTAGAACGGGGGTTCGGAGTCTGGTCCGTTGCCCCACGAACCAGCGTTCGCTGACGGGTTCGCGCCCCACGGGTCGTCCTGCTGGGCAGACTGGCTGCCGGCGCCCTGGTTACCGAACCCGCCGCCGTTTCCTGCGCCCTGGTTGGTGCGCTGGGTGCGGTTGACCTTCGCGTTGGCGTACCGCAGGGACGGGCCGATCTCGTCTACCTCAAGCTCTATGACGGTGCGCTTCTCGCCCTCTTTGGTCTCATAGGACCGGGACTTCAACCGGCCCGATACGATCACGCGCGTGCCCTTGGTCAAGGACTCGGCGACGTTCTCGGCCGCTTCCCGCCACACACTGGCCCGGAGGAAAAGCGTCTCCCCGTCCTTCCACTCGTTGGACTGCCGATCGAAAGTCCTGGGCGTTGAAGCGATCGTAAAATTCGCTACCGCCGACCCACTGGGCGTAAAACGCAGCTCCGGGTCCGATGTCAGGTTTCCAATGACAGTGATGGTGGTTTCGCCGGCCATGATGATTCCTTTTCCTCGTGCGCTGGTGGTGTTCTCGATGTGTGTGCTGGTTTCGTTCTGAGGTTCGGTCCCACCCGGTTCATCGTGGGTCAGGTCGTTGGGCTGGTGCTGGTCTGCGGTGTGTTCATTCCACAGGCCGCCGGGACCAAGAGGTGCCCGGGTGATCGCCTCAAGGTACCGGTCATCGCCTCCCTTGTAGGGGACGGCGTAGAAACCCTCGTACAGATCCACAACCTCGGGCTCTACAGGGTCGGGGTGGATCGTGCCGCTGGGGTTGGTCTGCCGGAACAGGTCCACTTCCAACGGGATCCGCGGGCTGATCTTGAACCCGTCCACCGGGTGCGGGGTAGTCATGGTCCTCACGCTGCCTTGTGGGTCATGGCCGCTTGGACAAGCTTGTCAGGGCGCAGGCCGGACCAGTGGTCCTGGTCATCGGAGTTGTTCACGATGACGGGCGCCTGGGAGTATCCGAGCTCTTGGGTGATGTACTCCAGCGCTGCCGGTACTTCGGTGATGTCCACGGCCTCGTAGGTGACGCCATTGGAGTCGAAGTATTCCTTGGTCCGGTCGCAGTTCCTGCAGTCAGGTTTGGTGTAGACCGTGTAATCGGTGATTGAGGAAGTCATTTTCAGTCCTGCGTTTCGTATCAGTTTTGGTTAGGTTCGTCTGGCTGACTTGCTACTACAATTCTAGCTTTTATCCAATCGAATTTAAAGGCTTTTACCCTTATTTCTAGGGGTTTTTGACCTGTATTTGGTAGTGATTTTCGGGTGATTTGGGCGTCTGGTGAGGTTGGGAAGGCTGCGGGTAGTAGCCCAACGGCACTCCCCCGGCTTCATTAGCAGCTGCCCTGGGCGTGTGGTTCCTGTGCCTGCGTCAGGTGATTCCGCGTGCCCCAGTGAGTCGTCCCGGCTGAAAGAACCTCTGCTTCACTGCCGGTGGTGGGCCGGCAGCGGCTGTCTTGACCCATGGGGAAGGTTCCCGTCCCTGCGGGTTAAACAAAACAGGACCGGCGCGGGCCGGTCCTGTTTCGCTCTCCTCGGACAAAGGAAATCTGTGCTTCAGTCTAACAAGGCTGGCGACTTCAGTATGAGAGTGTCTGCGTGCTCAGGGGCGACTCCCATTCGTCGTGCCTGGGACGAGCCTAGCTGTGGTCTCCGACAAAACTTCTCGGTGGTGAGTCGAGGGAGTAGCAAGGTAGCCGGCGGGGCGCGGCTTTTGGTGGGCGTGTGCCTGGTGGCGCTCAATGGCGGTCCGTCGCTGGTGATTGGCTGCTGTGGTTCGCCCTGGGCGGCGGACCGCCCGACGTGTGGAAGGTTCCTGGCCCTGCTCGTGGTGAGTGGCCGGGGGCCTTGCCGGGCGGTGGGTGTTCCGCCCGGCAAGGGTTTCTTAGGCTGCTTCTTCTTCGGCTGGTTTGCCGCTGTCGATGATGATCTGCTCAACCTCGCTCGGGGTGTAGCCCCACGTGACGAGCTGGTTCAGGTAGTCCCGGTGGCTTTGGAACGGGGACCGCCATGAGTCCTTGGCGATGGTCTTTTCGTATCCGGCGCAGACCAGCGCGATCAAGGAGAACTCGGGCCGGGCCGTGGACTTGGCCACGTGATCCTTCAACGGGTTCCATCCCCACGACTTCTGCCCGTCAATCTTGGCACTGACCATTTCGGCTGCAACTTCTCCGTCGTAAGTCCGGGCGACGTCCGTGTGGTGCGTGATCGCGTGGACAGTGAAGTACTGCCAGCCCTTCGGTGCCTGCTTCTTGGCCAGCAGGGATTTCACGAACTCCCGCCGCACGGTCGTGGCCGATTCCATGGCCTTGTTGTTGGCAATCAGGGTTTTCCGCTCGGCCTTCTGTTCCTCGGTCATCGGCCCCTTGTTGGCTGATGAAGAGTGGTAGTTGTACCGCTCGGTGAAGCCAAGTTCCTTCCACCCGACGATCACCGGGACGGTGGAGAACTCACCCCGGTAGTCCTGACTGATGTAGACGGCGTTCGCGTCGTCCTCCGTGGCCGGTTCCCCATCGGCCCGCTTCAGGGACGTGACACTGGCGGTTTCTTCATCGTCGTAACCGGGCCTTTCGACGATGGTTTCTCCGGTAGTTGCGACTTCCGCGGTGTACGCGGCGACGGCGGCAGCACGTGCGCGTTCGTCCCGGAGTTGCTGGGCGACGTGGAGCAGCTGGTCGGGTTCGTCGTGGATGACCGATTCCAACTCGGCCGTGGCTTCCTCGTCCCCTTCAAATTCGGCCATCACGAGGGCTTCCTCGATGGTGAGTCCCTTGCCCAGGGCGGCGGTTCCGGCCTCGGATGCTTTGGCCTTCAAAGCGCCTTCAACGGCGGCCTTTTTCCGTCCGGTTTTCTTCGCGATCGCTGCCGCTGAAACGCCGATCAGGGACAGCTGGTGGTAGGCGTCGGCTTCGTCGGCCTCTGTCATCGCGGCGCGCTGGATGTTCTCCACCACCTGCGAGACGATCCGCTCCGCGTCCTCTGCGGATGCGGTGATCATCACCGGGATCAGGGGGCATTGGGCCTCGACAGCTCCAAGAGTACGGCGCTGGCCCATCCGCACATGCACGGTGCCGTCCTCGTTGCGGTGGGCGATGACCGGTTCAATGACGCCGTGTTCTTTGATGCTGGCGATGAACTCCGGGGTCAGGGCTGCGTCTTTGCGGACGTTGATGTCCACGATCAGGGTCGTGGGGTCGAGCATTTCCAGCGTGGGTGCTGCGTTCATGGTGTTGTCCTTCTTGTCCGAGAAGTTGGGTGGGTGGGGCGACCACTGGTGACCGGCCAGCTTCCCCTCTCCCCCGTTTCTATGTCTGTCAAGCCGGTGGAAACGGGTGCGGGCGCGGACCAAGTTGTCCCTTGGGGCGGCTTTGGTGACCGGCCAGCGTCCCCTCTCCCCCCGTTGTTTTGGCTGCTGGCGAAGCTTGCGGAGCTGTGGCCGACGGAGGCCTGTCTACCCGCAGGGCAAGGGGCGGGAAATTCCCGGAG
>Ga0308160_10000991_pt1 | contig 44370 bp, 24 predicted proteins | sample PhyFR1_FD_201036 | JGI IMG/M metagenome (GOLD analysis project Ga0308160, IMG submission 201036) | Phyllosphere microbial communities from UC Gill Tract Community Farm, Albany, California, United States - DLSLF.R1 | ecosystem: Host-associated > Plants > Phyllosphere > Unclassified | place: USA... | reverse complement strand
GACAAGGGATCTGACGTCGAACTTTTCTCGACGCCGGCAGAACGCAGCTGCGTCAGCAGCAAATCTGCAGGCATCTTCAGTTCGGTGGCAAATTGGGCTACGTTGTTACTCGCCATTCAGTCCTCTTTTCTATGTGTCGCGGAGATGATAAAGATTTGCAAATTATGCCTTGGCCGTTTCTGCAAGGCTCCAGGCTTTCGCCTGCAGCGCCTTGGCGCGGTCATCATATTTACTGTCGACCAGCTTCATCTCATCGTCGGTCACATCATTAAATTCGTTCTTGATCAGTTCACGGGCGCGGTCCGACGGCAGCGACAGGATGGCGCCGAATTCGTCGTATGCGAGACCTGCAAATGCTTCTACCGTCTTGATGCCGGCCAGGCCAAGCTTGCCTGCGGTGCTGCGGTCCATGCCTTCGAGATTCACCAGTGCTTCTTCCATGCCTTCCAAACCTTCTTCGGATGCAATGGCTTCGGTCACCAGCGCGTCACGGGCGCGGGTACGCAGTTCGTTGACGGTTTCCTCGTCGAAGGATTCGATTTCGAGCATTTCGGAAATCGGGACGTACGCGATTTCTTCAAGGCTCGAGAAGCCTTCTTCGACGAGGATGTCGGCCACTTCCTGGTCAACATCGAGCTTTTCCATGAACAGCGCACGGATTGCCGCCGTTTCCTGGGCCACCTTGTTGGCCGATTCCTCGGCCGTCATGATGTTGATCTTCCAGCCGGTCAGTTCCGACGCCAGGCGCACGTTCTGGCCCGAACGGCCGATCGCGATTGCCAGGTTTTCTTCATCGACCACCACGTCCATGGCGTGCTTTTCTTCATCGACCATGATCGACGACACGTTGGCCGGGGCCAGTGCGCCAATGACGAACTGGGCCGGATCGTCGGACCACAGCACGATGTCGACACGCTCGCCGCCCAGCTCGCCGGTCACGGCCTGCACGCGCGAACCGCGCATGCCGACGCAGGTACCGATCGGGTCGATACGCTTATCGGCCGTGTAGACGGCGATTTTGGCGCGCACGCCGGCGTCACGGGCAGCCGATTTGATTTCCAGCAGGCCCTGCTCGATCTCTGGAACTTCCAGTTCGAACAGCTTCATGATGAATTCCGGCGCGGTGCGCGACAGGATCACCTGCGGGCCGCGCATGTTGCGGTCGACGCGCAGGATGTAGGCACGGACGCGGTCGCCGATGCGCAGGTTTTCCTTCGGGATCATCTGGTCGCGCGGCAGGCGCGCTTCGATCTTGCCCGACTCGACGATCGCATCGCCGCGTTCCATGCGCTTGATGGTGCCGGTGACCAGCGAATCGCCGCGCTCGAGGAAGTCTTGCAGGATCTGCTCGCGCTCGGCATCGCGCACGCGCTGCAGGACGACCTGCTTGGTGTCTTGCGCGAAACGGCGGCCGAACTCGACCGATTCCACCGGCTCTTCGATGTACTCGTCGACTTCGATGTCGGCGATCTGCTCTTTTGCTTCGAAATGCAGGATTTCCTGGTCCGGCAACTGCAGGCCGGCTTCATCCGGCACCACGTGCCAGCGGCGGAAGGTTTCGAATTCGCCATTGTCGCGATCGATGCTCACGCGAATGTCGACCTCGCCTTCATAGCGTTTTTTGGTGGCCTGGGCCAGGGCGAACTCGAGCGCCCCGAAGACCACTTCCTTATCGACGTTTTTTTCGCGCGCAAGCGCATCAACCAGTAACAAAATTTCGCGACTCATGCTTTGCGACTCCTAAAATCCACCTGTGGCACCAGACGTGCCTTGTCCAATTCGGCCAGCGTAAATTCCAACAACGCCAGACCATCTTTACCTTCAAATTCCAGACCGATCTTGTCGCCTTCCGGCGCGACCAGGATGCCCGTATAGGTTTTCCGGTTCGCGGTGCCCGGCATGGCGACGCGCAGCTTCACCGTGCATTCGTGGCCGGCGAAGCGCTCGAAATCGGCCAGGGTGCGCACCGGGCGGTCCAGCCCGGGCGACGAAATTTCCAGACGCTCGTAATCGACGTTCTCGACGGTGAGTACGTGCGACAACTGGTGGCTCACCGTTGCGCAATCCTCGACCGTGATCAGCCCCTTTTCTTCGGCGACGGCAGCCGGGAAATCGATAAACACGCGCAGGACCCCGCGCTCGCCCCGTTCGACATCAACGAGGTCGTAGCCGAGGCCACCGACTGTCTTGGCGATCAAATCAAACTGCTGCACGACACTTCTCCAGGGCTTTAAAACGTTTTACCAAAAAAAAAATGGGCATCTGCCCATCTTTTTGAATTCACAACCCAACCAGATGAAAGCACTTGCACCAAATTAATACTGGGAAGAACTCCGGATTAGGACGCAAATTATAACGTATTCGAGGGCTTGCTGCAATCGACATACCATTATATGGACGACCAAACAACGGTTGCACACGAATAAATCGTGGGGTGGGTTCTGAAACCCACCCAGGCGCCTCATATAAGGTCGAGGCGCCGCGTTTCAAGCCATCGAAGGTGGGGTCGAGACCCCACCCTGCCGGTTAACCGCGGCGTCCGCGGCGCGGCAGGCCGTGCTCGGAACCGCGCGGGCCCTGGCCGCCGCGACGGCCACCGCCGGTTCCGGCAAAGCCGAACGTGGTCTGCAGCGGATCCGGCTGGCGCGGACGGCTGCTGCCGCCATTGCCGCCATTGCCGCCGCCGCCCGGACGCCCGGAACCGCCGCCGAAGCCGCCGGCATTCCCATTGCGTCCACCCTGGCCACCCTGGCCACCCTTGCCGCCTTGCGGACGGCCGCTCGGCACCGTCGACAGGCCGGCATTGCGCTGGGGCGCACCGACGCGCGCCACCGGCGGGCCGAACGGGTCGACATTGCGGTTGGCGTCGGCACGGTCGATGCGGTTGCCGTCGGAACGGCGCGGATCGGCCGGCTGGCCGCCCTTGCCCGCGCCCTTGCCGCCTTGCGCGCCGCCGGCACTGCCCTTTTTCTCGATGCCGAAGGCCGACATGAAGTTGCGCACGTCGTTTTCTTCGAGCTCTTCCCAGCGGCCGCGCTTCAGGCCCGACGGCAGGGTCATGGCGCCGTAGCGGGTACGGATCAGGCGCGAGACGGTCAGGCCGACCGCCTCGAACATGCGGCGCACTTCGCGGTTGCGGCCTTCGCCGATCACCACGCGGTACCACTTGTTGATGCCTTCGCCGCCGCCGTCGACGACCTTGGTGAAGTTCGCCACGCCGTCGTCGAGCTCGACGCCGGCCAGCAGCTTCTGGCGCATGCCTTCTTCCAGCTCGCCCAGGGTACGCACGGCGTATTCGCGGTCGATGTTGTAGCGCGGGTGCATCAGGCGGTTGGCCAGGTCACCCGAGGTCGTGAACAGCAGCAGGCCTTCGGTGTTGAAGTCGAGGCGTCCGACGGCCAGCCACTTGCCGGTTTTCATGGTCGGCAGGCGGTCGAACACCGATGGACGGCCTTCGGGGTCGTCGTGGCTGACGATTTCGCCGGCCGGCTTGTGGTACACCAGCACGCGCGGCGGCTTGGTGTTGTTGACCTTGCGCTGGATGAGCTTGCCGTTGATGCGCACGGCGTCGGACGGCAGGATGCGCTGGCCGATGTGGGCCGGCTCGCCGTTCACCGACACGCGGCCGGCAACGATCAGGTCTTCCATGTCACGGCGCGAGCCGAGGCCGGCTTCGGCCAGCACCTTGTGCAGCTTCGGCGCGTCGTCGTCGGCGGTCAGGTCGCGCCGCACCGGCTTGGCTTTCTGCTGGCCATGGCCGCCTTCGTTGGCGTCGAAGGCGTCGGAGGTGACGAAGGAGAACACGGCATCGGCATCGCTGCCGCCCTTGCCAGGCTGCTGCTTGCCGTTCTTGCCCTTGGCCTGCTGGGCGCCACGGCCCTGCTGGGCGCCCTGCTGGGCTGGCTGGCCGGCCTGCTGGCCCGGTTTCTGGGCGTTCTTCTGGTTCTTGCCCTTGCCCTTGGCTTGTCCCTGGCGCTGTTCGCGGCGCGGCTCGCGCGCTGGCTGCTCGCCGGCTGGCTGCTCGCCCACGGCCTGCTCACCGGCTGCATCGACGGCGGCGGCTTGCGGCGCGGCTTGCGCGGCGGCGGCCTGGAGCGCTTCACGCTGGCCGCGCTGCTCGCGCATCTGGCGTGGGCCGCGCGGCTTGCGCTGGCCTTGCTCCTGGCGCGGCGTGTCGGCGGCTGCCGGTGCGGCTTCAATAGCGGCTTCAGCAACGGCGGCCGGCGCCGGTGCACTGGCGGCCGGCTGGGCTGGCGCTTTGGCCTGCACGGCGGCTGGCGCGTCGGCCGGCTTGGCCTTGGCGGCGCGCGGTTTGCGTGCGGCCGGTGCTTTCGGCGCAGGCTCGGCGGCGGCGCTCACGGCGGCGTCGCCCTCGGCGGCGGCTGGCGCGGCGGCCTTCGTGCGGCGCTTCGGCTTGGCGGCCGGAGCAGCGTCGGCGCTCGCGGCGCTCGCAGCAGGCGCTTCGCTCGCGGCAGGCGCGGCGGCGGCGGTGGAAGCAGCGGCAGCGGCCTTGGTACGGCGCTTCGGCTTGGCTGCTTCGTCCTTGCCCGGCGCGGCGGCTGGGGTCTCGGTGGTGTCAGTTGGATTCATCATTCGTGTCATTGTTTTGCTGACCTGGTACCGAGCCGGCGGCCGGTTGCGGGTCATGAATCGGCACTTCCACTGAGGAAGCCCCTTGTTCGTCTTCGGCGGCCGCTCCCGCGGCTGCCCTGTCAAAATTGTCGTTCAGCGCCGCTTCCAGCGCTTCCAGCGAACGCCCGTCGGCGGCATCGGCAATGGCGTCCAGCGGCGGCAACTGGCCCAGCGACGCCAGGCCCAGGTCGTCAAGAAATTGCTTGGTCGTACCCAGCAAGGCCGGCCGCCCGACCACTTCGCGATGGCCGACGACGTCGATCCAGCCGCGGTCTTCCAGCATCTTGATCGTCTGCGAGTTCACCGCGACGCCGCGGATTTCCTCGATGTCGCCGCGCGTGACCGGCTGGCGGTAAGCGATGATGGCCAGCGTCTCCAGCGTTGCGCGCGAATACTTCGGCGGCTTTTCCGGCGAGATGCGGTCCAGGTAAGGCTTCATTTCCGGACGGCTCTGGAAACGCCAGCCCGAGGCCAGGCTGACGATCTCGATGCCGCGGTCGCGCCAGTCGTGGCGCAGTTCCTCGAGCAGCAGCTTGATCGTGTCGGAACCGACGCCGATGCCGAACTGCCTACCGTTCGCGTCTACGTCGGCGAACAGCTTTTTCATGCCATGAATCGACATCGGCTCGCGTGCGCACAGCAAGGCGGTTTCGAGGATCCGCTTGGCCTCGTCAGTCTTCATTCTCGATGTCGTCAGGCTCGAATACTACATTTAATAAATACTCACCGGCGCGTGCCGGTGGACGCCGGCGCGAGGCTAGCGGCTTACAATGCCGGCGGCCGTCGCGAACGGAACGCGGTTCACAGTACTGCTCGTCGAAACTGGAATGCGTGGCCCGCGCTCGAACGCGGCGGGCTCGTTACGGTGGCGGGACAGGACCCGGCCACAGGGCTGCACGCGTGCCAGGCGGGCGGCCGGTTGGTGATCAGCGAAACGGGAGCGTTCGGCGCTTTGCCGGCACGCATGGCGTGTTACCGAGGGATGTTACCGCATGGTGAAGCCATCGTTTCTTCCAACTGCCGGCCATTGTAACCGATAAAACACAGGAACGGCCACTTGCGCAAGGGTGCGCAAGCAGCTTTGGCCTCAAGCCGACAGTTTTTCCGCCAGAATCGCCGACACGCCAAGGAAAGCCGGATATTCGGCGGTAATCACGTAGGTCGGCACCTGGGCCAGGTAGGAAGAGAACCTGCCCTTTTGCTCGAAGCGGCTGCGGAAGCAGGATTGCGCGAAGCGCTCGCCCAGGCGCGGCACGATGCCGCCGCCGATGTACACGCCGCCCTGCGCGCCCAGCGTTACCGCCAGGTTGCCGGCCGCGCAGCCGAGCATGCCGCAGAACACATCGAGCACCTGGCTCGACAGCGCGCATTCGCCGGCCAGGGCGCGGCGCGAGATTTCCGGCGCGCCGATCGCTTCCGGCTGCTGGCCGTGGCAATCGGCCAGCGCGCGGTACAGCAGCTCGACGCCGGCGCCGGACAGGAAGCGCTCGGCCGAGACGTGCTCGAATTCTTTCCAGGCAAACTGGAGGATGGCGACCTCGAGTGGATTCGCCGGCGCGAAGCCGACGTGGCCGCCTTCGCCGGACAGCGCGGTCCAGCTGTTGCCGACCGGGATCAGGCCCGACACGCCAAGGCCGGTGCCGGCGCCAATCAGCGCCAGCGGCGCACCGGCGCGCGCCGTACCGCCGCCGACCTGCACCTTGTCGCCGTCCTGCAAGTGCGGCAGCGACCGTGCCAGCGCGTAGAAATCGTTCACCACCATCAGGGTGGCAAGCCCCACTTCCTGGCGCATGCCCTCGATCGAGAATTGCCAGTGGTGGTTGGTCATGCGTACCCCGTCGCCATCGACCGGATTGGCGATGGCGATTGCTGCATGGCTGAGCTTGCCGTAGTGGCTGACCTCGGGCGAGGCCAGGTAGCTGCGGATGGCGTCGGCCAGCGTGGCATGGTCGGCGCAGCCCAGCACCTGCACGGCTTCGAATTGTCCCGGCGCGGTTTCGAGGGCGAAGCGGGCATTGGTGCCGCCGACGTCGGCCAGCAGGCGCGGCTGATCGAAACGCGCAACAGAAGAAACAATGGTCTCGGGCAAGGAAGCAGTCATTGCAGGACAGGATACGGGTGAGGTCCCAAGCTTACTGGATTTCTTTACGTGAGTACAAGTTTATTTTGTAGTTTAGGTACAAAGCGACGTGAGTGCGCTTGAGGATTGCACTGCCTTGTGCGTAGTACAGCTACGTAGGGTGGACGGCTCGGCTGCTGCCTGCTGAGTAATCGAACGACGTGCGCCGTCCACGCGTTCAACGAACGGCTGCAGGCTGGGGCATGAGACGGAGGGAGCGCTGATCGGCCTGAAAGCAAAACCCGGTGCCGGTTCAAGCCGCATGCCTGCGGACACTGATTGAACGCGTGGGTGGCGCATAGGCAGCGTGAGCACAGCCACCCTGGTTGAGCCACCCACCCTACGCGGCAGGTGCAGGGTGCAAGGAGGAAGGTGGCGCGTGATGGGCATGCCAGGCATCGAGCCCGCCCAGCAAGGGCCGGGCACGGTGGAAGCCGTTTGCCAGGAAGGCCTTGGCAACCTGGGCGGCAGTCACGTCGTTCGGACAGCTGCAATACACCACGATGTGGCGGTCGCGGTCGAGCCCGGCCATCAGTTGGCCCGGCTCGCATTCGGCATACAGCAGCGCCCCGGGAATCGCGTGTTCCAAGGCCTGGGCCGTGACGCTGCGCGCATCGATGATCACCGGATCGTGCCCGCCATCGATCAGCGCCTTCAGTTCCAGGATGCCGATGCGCGGCACGGCCATGCTGGCGCGGTGGCGGCGGCGCTCCACATATTTATAGGCGATGAACAGCGCCAGCAGCGTGCCGACCACCATCAGCGCCGTGCTGCCCATGGTTTCCAGGCCGTCCAGCACGCGGTCGACGCTGTCGTGGAAGACCATGCCGATGGCAATCCCGCTGCCGCCCCAGAGCAGCGCGCCGGTCGAGGCGAAGCCGAGGAACTGGCGCGTGCTCGTGCCGAGGGCGCCCGACATCGGCGCGGCAATCGCATTGAAGCCGGGAACGAATTTCGAGACCAGCAGCGACTTCGGCCCGTAGCGGCGGAAGCGGTCCTCGGTCTGGTTGACGCAGGAATCCGGCGACAGGGAAATACGGCACAGCAGGCGCAGCACGCGCTTGCCGTAGTAGCGGCCGGCGCGGAACCAGAAATAATCGCAGATCAGGCAAGCCAGCAGCACGGCCAGCAAGCACCATTGCCAGCTGGCGCCGCCATCCATGGCCATGGCCCCGGCCACGACCAGTACCGGGAAGGCGGGAATCGGCAGGCCGAACTGCTCCAGCAGCACGGTCGCGAAGACCAGCAGGACGCCGTATTGCTGGATCAGGAGCAGGAGTTCAGACATGCCGACCATGGTAACGGAAATCTTTTCGCCCGGCTGGCGGCGGCCACTTTGACCCGGCAGGATTACAACAGTCAGGCGCCGCGCGGAATCGCAGCCAGCAAAGCCTTCGTATAGTCGTGCTGCGGGTTGCGATAGAGCGCGTCCGAATCGGCCATCTCGACCACGCGGCCGCCGTGCATCACCATCACGCGGTCGGCGATGTAACGCACCACGGACAAGTCGTGGGAAATAAAGATATAGCTCATCTTGTACTCGTCCTGCAGGTCTTGCAGCAGGTTCAGCACCTGGGCCTGGACCGAGACGTCGAGGGCCGACACCGATTCGTCGCAGACCAGGATCTCGGGCTTCATGGTCAGGCAGCGGGCAATGGCGATGCGCTGCCGCTGGCCGCCGGAAAACTCGTGCGGGTAGCGGTGGTAGGCCGCCGCCGGCAGCCCTACCCTGTCGAGCAGGCCCATCACCGTCTTGTTGCGTTCCGCGTCATGGGCGCCGATGCCGTGGATGCGCATGGGTTCCAGCAGGATCTGGCCTACCGTAAAGCGCGGATTCAGCGAAGCATAGGGATTCTGGAAAATGATCTGGATGCGGCGTTTATACGGCTGGTAATCGCGGTCGGACATGCTGACCAGGTCCTTGCCGTCGAACAGCGCAGTGCCGCCGCTGGCGCGGTGCAGGCGCAAGAGCGTGAGGCCGACCGTGGTCTTGCCCGAGCCGGATTCGCCGACCACGCCCAGGGTCTTGCCGCGCGGGAGCGTAAAGGACACATCCTGCACGGCGCGAAATTCGCGCTTGCCGAACAAGCCTTCGCGCAGCCAGAAGCTTTTCTGCAAATTCTTGACCACCAATACGTTCTCATCGTCGGCCGCGTAGCCGCGCGTGCGCTGGGGCAGCGCGGTTTCTCGCGCCGCTTTCCCGCTCAGGAAATCGTCGATCACGGGCAGGCGCAGCGGGCGCTCGTCCAGCTTCGGGCGGCAATGGAGCAAGGCCTGGGTATAGCGGTCGCGCGGGGCGCCGAACACCTGTGCCGCACTGCCCTCCTCGCGCACTTCGCCGTGGCGCATCACGATCACGCGGTCGGCGATCTCCGCCACCAGCCCAAGGTCGTGGGTAATGAACAGCACGGCCATCCTGTGCTTCTTTTGCAACTTCGCGATCAAGCCGATGATCTGCTTCTGGATCGTCACGTCGAGCGCCGTGGTCGGCTCGTCCGCGATCAGCAGCTTGGGCTCGCAGGCAATGGCCATGGCGATCATGACGCGCTGCTGCTGGCCGCCCGACATCTGGCTCGGGTAGGCGTCGATCTTGCGCGCCGGGTCGGGAATGCCGACTTCTTCCAGCAATGCCAGGGTGCGCGCGCGGGCCTGCTTCGCGTTCATGCCCAGGTGCAGGCGCAGCACCTCGCCGATCTGGAAACCGACCGTGAACACCGGGTTCAGCGAGGACATCGGCTCCTGGAAGATCATGGCAATGTCCTTGCCGCACAGGCGACGCCGCTCGGCGGTCGGCAAACCGAGGATCTCGCGGCCGTCGAAGCGCACGCGCGAACCTGGGTCGACCACGGTGGTGTCCGGCGGCAGCAAGCCCATCACGGCCAGCGAGCTGACCGACTTGCCGCTGCCCGATTCGCCCACCAACGCCACCGTGCTGTTCGCCGGCACGTCGAATGAAATGCCCTTGATCGCCTCGACGGTTTTCTTCTTGTCGACGCGAAAGGCAATGCGCAGGTCGCGCACGCGCAGCAAGATGTTGTCGCTATCGGTCATGCCGGCCTCATTTCAACTTCGGGTCGAGCGCATCGCGCAGCGCATCGGTGAACAGGGAAAACGCCGTCACCAGCAGCGCCATCGCCCCGGCCGCGGCGGCCAGCTGCCACCACTTGCCGAGGATGAGTTCGTTCTGCGCCTCGTTCAGCATGCTGCCCCAGGACACGGTGCCGACCGGCACGCCGAAGCCGAGGAAGGACAAGATGACTTCGGCCTTGATGAAGCCGACCACCAGGATCGACACCTGCACCAGGGCCACGTGCGAAACGTTCGGGAAAATGTGCGAGAACATCTTGCGCCAGCTCGAGGCGCCAATGGCATCGGCCGCCATCACGTATTCGCGCGCCTTGTGCTTGATGTACTCGGCGCGGATCAGGCGGTAGGGACCGGTCCAGCCCGTCAAGCCGAGGATGAGCACGATGGTGGTCACGCCCTTTTGCTGGAGCACGGCGGCCACCGTCAGGATCATCAGGATCGAGGGGATGGACGTAAAGATGCTGTAGAACCAGTTGAAGAAATCATCGACGATGCCGCCATAGAAGCCGGAGACGGCGCCAAACAGGGTGCCCAGCGCCACCGCGACGAAGGCGGCGACCAGGCCAACCACGATCGAGGTTTCGCCACCCTTGATCGTCTTCTTGAGGATGTCGTGGCCCCATTTGTCGGCGCCGAAAGGCAGGGTCAGGGCCTTGGCCACTGGCGGATGCGCGGCCTGGACCTCGCGCTTGAGCGCGTCGATTTCCGTGGCCAAGGGATCGAAGGCATTCGGCGGCGTGGGCCGTTGCGGCTGGGCCAGCGCAGCCAGGGCCGGATCGGCGCCCACAAAAGAAGGCGGCGCGTAGTTGACGGCGACCTCGTCTTCCCAGTCGGCCGCGACCAGGCCGCCGGCGGACAGCAGCAGCATCAGCAGGAACAGGCCGACGACGGCCAGCGCCGCCATGGCGATGCGGTCGGCGCGCAGGCGGCGCCAGGCGAGCGCCCACAGGCCGGGCGAAGCGGTGTAATCCATCGATGTCATTTCAATTGCACACGCGGATCGACGGCCTGGTACAACAAATCCGCCAGCAGATTGAACACCATGGTCGCGGCCGCCACGTAGACAGTGATGGCCTTGATGACCGGGAAATCGCTGCGCTCGACGGCCAGGATCACTTCGCGCCCGATGCCCGGGATGCCGAAGAAACGTTCCAGCAGAAAGGCGCCGATCAGCAGGGCCGGCAAATTGGCCATCACGTGGGTGATGATCGGGATCGCGGCATTCCTCAGCACATGGACCCAGACGATGCGCCGCTCCCCCAGGCCCTTGGCGCGCGCGGTGCGCACGTAGTCCTGGCCGACTTCGTCGAGCACGAAGCTGCGGTAGAGGCGCAGGGTCGGGGCGATCGATACCGCCAGGCCAATGATAATCGGCAGCAGCGCGCAATGCAGCAGGTTCTCGCCCAGGCTATTGCCCCAGCCCTGCACCGGGAACAGGCCCAGCTCATAGGCGAAAACGTACTGGAAGACGATGATGTAGACCAGGATCGAGATCGACATGCCGACCGTGCAGGCCACCATCACGGCGCGGTCGGTGAGCGAACCGCGGACAAACGCAATGGCCAGCGCCAGCGCGATGCCGAATACCGTTTCGAGGATCGTGAGCGGCACCAGCACGGTCAGCGAGGGGCCGAGGCGGCTGGCGATGATGTGCGCCACCGGCTCGCCCGTGCTCCAGGCGTTGCCGAAGTCGAAGGTGAGGATTTGCTTCAGGAAGATACCGAGCTGCACCCACACCGGCTGGTCGATGCCGAGCTGGGCGCGGATGTTGGCAATCGCCGCTTCGTCGGCCATCTTGCCGGCCAGGAGGTAGGCCGGATCGCCACCGACCCAGTTGAATAGCACGAACACGAGCACGATCACGCCGGCCATGGTCGGCAGCATTTGCCACAGGCGCCGCAGGAGGTAAGCTGCCATCGTTGATCAGTGGGAAAAACGCTAAAGATAGCGCAAATCAGTGCGAGCGGGCCATGAACATTGTTGGGGCAGCGATAACGTACGGTGGGTACGCGGACCCACCCCACACCATCACAAATCCTCGCGCAGGCGCCGCTGGCGCACCGCCGCCGCCAACCCTTCGAGCACGCCGATGCTGGTCTCCCAATCGATGCACCCATCCGTCACCGACTGCCCATAAGTCAGCTCCTTGCCCGGCACCAGGTCCTGGCGCCCCGCGACCAGGTGCGATTCGATCATCACGCCGACAATCCGCTCGTCGCCGCGCGCGATCTGCCCGGCAATGTCGGCGCACACCGGCACCTGGTTCTCCGGCTTCTTCGAGCTGTTCGCATGCGAAGCGTCGATCATCAAGCGCGAAGCCAGGCCCAGCGCGGCGATCTGCTTGCAGGCCTCGTCGACGCTGGCGGCATCGTAGTTCGGCGTCTTGCCGCCGCGCAGGATGATGTGGCAATCCTCGTTGCCGGCGGTCGAGACGATGGCCGAGTGCCCGCCCTTGGTCACCGACAGGAAATGGTGCGGCTGCGAGGCGGCCTTGATCGCCTCGGTGGCGATCTTGATGTTGCCGTCGGTACCGTTCTTGAAGCCCACAGGGCAAGACAGGCCGGAGGCCAGTTCGCGGTGCACCTGGGATTCGGTGGTGCGCGCGCCGATGGCGCCCCAGCTGATCAGATCGGCGATGTACTGCGGGCTGATCACGTCGAGGAATTCGGTGCCGGCCGGCAGGCCCATCTCGTTCACGTCGCGCAGCAGCTCGCGCGCCATGCGCAGGCCGTCGTTGATGCGGAAGCTGTTGTCCATGTAGGGGTCGTTGATCATCCCCTTCCAGCCCACCGTGGTGCGCGGCTTTTCGAAATACACGCGCATCACGATCTCCAGGTCGCCGATGAAACGCCGGCGCTGCTCGAGCAGGCGGCGCGCGTACTCGATCGCGGCCTTCGGGTCGTGGATCGAGCAGGGGCCGATCACCACCATCAGGCGGTCGTCCTGGCCGTGCAGGATGCGGTGCAGGGCCACGCGCGCATCGGCCGCGGTCTGCTCGGCCGCCGGGCCTACCGGAAACTCGCGGATCAGGTGCGAGGGCGGCGTCAGTTCCTTCATTTCGCGGATGCGTAAATCGTCGGTGCGAGGCATGCGGTACTCCGTTGTCTGGTCTGGAAATAAAAAAACCGCCATCGCTGGCGGTTTCTGGTCGTTCGGTCCTGGTATCTGCTGTTGCGTGTACCCGCCGCTACTCCACCGCCTGAAGGCTGGAATGGCCAAAATAAAACCAGCGGGTAAAGAAAGCAGCGTTGCGCATTGAGGAGGATCCGAAAGTGGTCGAATCGACTATAACGCCTATGCGTGAATATTGGCAAGCCTTTTGTCCGTGGCATAAATACCGCCGGGTTGGCGACAAGTGGCGGGAAACGCACAGCTGCGCGAAGGTCCGGCCGACGTTTGAGAGATATCAGAGGTGTCATTGTCAGTAATGCAAAAGTCTGGGCAAGCCCCGGTCCGGCCGCGTTTGTCCTTGTAAAGAATTAATTGCTGTACGTTGATTTTTTGAGGGAAAGCAAAGCGCCGCCACATGGACCGGAATTTCCACATGATTCCTGGAGTCCGGACATGACTGAAACCCTGATATCCCGTTCCGTGCGCCGCCTGTTCACCGGCGGCGGCGCGGCCGGCCTGGTCCTGCTGGCGCTGCCTCCGGCGCAAGCCCAGGCGCAGTCGCAAGAGCAAGGACAAGGGCAGCGGCCCATCGCGCGCGTCGAAATCACCGGCAGCAACATCCGCCGCGCCGAAGCCGAAACCGCCTCCTCGGTGATCACCGTGAACCGCGCCGACATCGAACGCTCGGGCAAGAGCAGCGTCTCGGAACTGCTGCAGACCCTGGCGGTGGACAACCAGGGGTCGGTGCCGACCAGCTTCGGCAACGGCTTCGCGGCCGGCGCTTCGGGCATCTCGCTGCGCGGCCTGGGTACCGCGTCCACCCTGGTGCTGCTGAACGGGCGGCGCATGGCGCCCTACGGCCTGGCCGACGATGGCCAGAAAGTCTTCAGCGACCTGAACGTGATCCCGACCGACGCCGTCGACCGCATCGAGATCCTGAAGGACGGCGCCTCGGCCATCTACGGCTCCGACGCGATTGCCGGCGTGGTCAACATCATCCTGCGCCGCAATTTCACCGGCACCACGGTGCGCGGCTCGCTCGGCATTTCCGAGGAATGGGACGGCGAGAAGCAGAACTTCGCCATCACCCACGGCTTCGGCGACCCCGACAAGGACCGCTACAACATGCTGCTGAACTTCGAGTTCAAGCGCAGCAACGACATCTGGCTGCGCGACCGCGCCAGCCGCGACCACATCGGCCGCATCGACCTGCGCCGCTGGGGCTATTCGGCGCTCCAGAATTTGGGCGGCACCGGGGCCATTACCACCAACAACGCGGCCGGCAACGCCATCAACGGCAACGTGCGCAACCCGACCACCCTCGACTACTACAACCGCGGCAACCTCGATCCAGCCACCGGCTTCACCCGCTTCTTCCCCGGTGCGGCCTGCAGCAACTTCACGAATCACCCGCAGGGCGACCCCGGCGGCGGCTGCCTGATCGACTCGACCCTGGTCTACAACCAGATCCAGCCGCAGCAGGAAAACTACAGCCTGTTCGGGCGCGGCACCTACCGCATCACGCCCGCCATCGAAGGCTATGGCGAGGTCAACCTATACAGCAGCAAGTCGGCGTCCTCGACCACGCCGTCCACCGTCAGCGCCTCGGTCGGCTACCCCGGCGGCCCGGTCAGCAACGCCGCCTCGCTGCTCGGCGCGGCCCATCCCGACAACCCCTACTTCGGCACCGCCGCGCGCCTGCGCTACCTGGCCGGCGATGTCGGGCCGCGGGTGTCGAACATCGACTCCTTCTTCGCCCGCCTGCTGGCCGGCGTGAAGGGAGAGTTCATTGGCTGGGACTACGACACCTCGCTGCTGTTTTCGCGCAGCACCGTCACCAACGAGCGTTACGGCCAGCTCCAGCGCGACGTCACCTTTGCCCTGCTCAATCCCGCCGATACCGTGAACGTCGCCTCGGCCCTGGCCACCAGCCCGGCCTATGCGGCGCTGCCGCCCGGCACCTTCTGGCGCATCGGCGAGAACGCCGGCCTGAACGATCCGGGTGTGTACGCGGCGCTGTCGCCGATGATCCGCAACAGCGCCGAGACCAAGATCATCCAGGGCGACTTCAAGGCCTCGCGCGAATTCGGGCAGCTGGCGGGTGGGCCGATCGGTGTCGCGGTGGGCACCGAATGGCGGCGCGAGGAAACCGAGCTCGACCCGAGCACCGGCACCGAGCGCGGCAACGTGATCGGCCTGGGCTACTCGGCCTACCGCGGCGCGCGCAACGTGTTCGCGCTGTACGGCGAGGCACTGGCGCCGGTGCTGCCTGGGGTGGAAGTGACGGGCGCGCTGCGCTTCGACGACTTCACCGACGTCGGCCGTTCCTGGACGCCGAAGGCCGGCATCAAGTGGACGCCCTCGCGCCAGTTCGCGCTGCGCGGCACCTTTGCGAAAGGCTTCCGCGCCCCGAGCGCGGCCGAGAACGGCGTCGGCGGCCTGGCCGCGTTTGCCACCGCCGAGGACCCGCTGCGCTGCGCCCTGGGCGTGACGGCGGCCTGCGACCCGGCCAACATCGCGGTGATCACGTCGCCGAATCCGGCACTGTCGCCGGAGCGCTCGCGCAGCTACAACATCGGCGTGATCTGGGACCCGCTGCCGCGCACCAGCATCTCGGTCGACTTCTGGAAGATCAAGCGCAAGAACGAGATCAACCAGGAACTCACCGACGTCGCAATCGCAAACGGCAACGTGGCGCGCGACCCGAGCACGGCGACAGGCATTCCCGGCGACCCGGGCGCCATCACGGCGGTGCTGGCCAACTACGTGAACTCGGCGCAGACCGAGGTGCGCGGCATCGACCTCGACGCCCGCCACACCCTGCGCCTGCCTGGCGACTGGGGCAACTTGCTGCTCGACGGCAAGCTGACCTACCTCGACAAGTGGCTGCGCACCGAGCAGGACGGCAGCTCGCGCGACTTCGCCGGCACCCACGGCAACTGCGACGTGACCAACTGCGTCGGCACCCCGGACTACCGCGCCAACCTGCGCGCAACCTGGGACCGCGCCGACTGGCGCGTGTCGCTCAATGCCAACTACCGCGGGCCGCTCGACAACGTGCTGTTCAAGGGCGATCCGGACGGCTGCGCCAGCCACTATGCCAACGGCGACGATGCGCCGCGCAATTGCGAACTGGCCTCCTTCACCACCTTTGACCTGGTGGTGCGCTGGAAGCCGCAGCCGCAATGGGAAGTGTTCGGCACCGTGGAAAATTTGTTCGACAAGACGGCGCCGCTCGACCCCTTGACCTATGGCGCCCAGGCCTACAACCCGCTCGACTACCTGGGTGCGGTGGGACGCACCTTCTCGCTGGGGGCACGCTATACCTTCTGAGCGTGCTGGGTGAATAAAGCGAAGCCGAGCGGGACCGTGCCCTGGCCCGGTCCCGCCCTGCTGGATGCAGGCGCCGTGGCATGCGAGTTGTCGCGCACATGCCACGACTCCTCGCGCCGTTTGAGCGAGATCACCTGCCGTAACACACGGACTGCAAGACTCGGTTCCAGACACCGCGCATCCACATTTGTTCATTCCATCAAACAATTGTTTAGCGACTCCACCAAGAGTCGGCGCAGCGAAAAGAAACCACTTCCGGGAGCCGATCATGCACCACACCATCCTGTCCCGTTCGCTGCGCCAGCTGTTCGGCGCAGCCGGCCTGGGCCTGCCCGCCTGCCTCATCCTGTGCCTGCCCGCCGCCGCGCAGGAGGCGCAACAGCCGCCGGCATCCCCACCGCAAGAAACGCAGCCGGCCGCGCCATCGCCGGCGCAGCCGATCCAGCGCGTCGAAGTCACCGGCTCCTCGATCCGGCGCATCGCCGCCGAAAGCTCGCTGCCGATCACCACCATCCGCGCCGCCGACTTCGCCAAGCAGGGCTTGACCACGGTGCAGGAAGTGCTGAACACGATTCCCATGAACCAGACCTCGACGGTGAGTTCGTCCGCGGTCGGCGCGGGCACCGGCGGGCGCGCCGTGGCCGACCTGCGCGGCCTGGGCGGCGACAAGACCCTGGTGCTGCTGAACGGCCGGCGCCTGGCCAACCACCCGTATTTTGCCGACACGGTCGACCTGAACATCATTCCGGTGGCGGCCCTCGAACGGGTCGAGGTGCTGCGCGACGGCGCCTCGGCCATCTACGGCACCGACGCCATCGGCGGCGTCATCAACTTCATCACCAAGCGCTCGGTCGAGGGCGGCGCCCTTACCTTCGAAGGTTATGAACCCTGGCGCAACGGCGGCGGCAACGAACAGCGCATCAATTTGTCCGGCGGCTGGGGCAACCTGGCGCGCGACGGCGTCAGCATGTTCGGCGTGCTCGACTACCACCAGCAAAGCCCCTTGCGCGCCACCGACCGCGCCTTCTCGCGCACCGGCATCCGGCCCGAGCGCGGCATGAACGAAGTCAGCGGCACGCCCTTCCCCGCCAACTTCTTTTCCGACCTCGGCGTGACCGGCAACCCCGGCTACGCCGCCGGCTGCCGCCCGCCGGATTCCCTGCCGGCGGCCGACGATCCGGTCTGCGAGTTCGATTACACCCAGTACAACGACAACATCCCGAAGACGCGCCAGTACAGCGCCATGGGCAAGCTCAACCGCCAGTTCACGCCCGACCACCTGGGCAGCCTGGAGTTCGTCTGGGGCCGCAGCACCAACGAATCGCGCGTGGCACCGCCGCCGATGTCGAACATCGGCATCATCATGACTGCCGCCAGCCCCTATTACCCGGGCAATGGCGCGGTGCCGGCCTTCCCCGGCCTGACGGGCGAAAACCTCGACATCAGCTGGCGTCCGGTGGAAAGCGGCCCGCGCGAAAACTACGACAGCAGCAGCACCGCACGCCTGCAGGCCAGCCTCGAGGGCACGATCGCCGGCTGGGACTACAACACCGCGATCTCGCATTCGGTCGGCAAGGCCAAGAGCAAGTTTCGTGGCGGCTACCTGGTGGATGGGCGCATCATCGACGGCGTGGGCGCCGGTATCCTGAACCCCTTCGGCCCGCAAAGCCCGGCCGGGGCCGACTACCTGGCCAACTCCCTGCTGCTGGGCGAATACGTGCACGCGCGCATCAACAGCAGCGCCGTCGACGGCCGCGTCAGCCGCGAGTTGATGACCCTGCCCGGCGGCGCACTCGGGTTTGCCCTGGGCGGCGAATTCCGGCGCGACCGCGCCAAGTACTTCGTCAACCGCGACCTCGCCGGGCAAGCTTCCAGCTCGGGCTATGCCGACGCCCAGAACCAGGCCGGCCAGCGCAGCATCTGGGCCGTGTTCACCGAACTGAATGTCCCGGTAATCAAGGACCTGGAACTGAATTTCGCCGGCCGCTACGACCACTACAGCGACGTCGGCGGCAGCTTCAACCCCAAGGTGTCGCTGCGCTGGCAGCCGACCCGGCAAATGCTGGTGCGCGGCTCCTTCAACAAGGGCTTCCGCGCGCCGACCCTGTTCGACCTGTTCGGGCCGCAATCGACCACCAACAGTTCCGACACCTACGACGACCCCGTGCTCTGCCCCGGCGGGGTGCCGGTGGCCGGCGCCAACCCGAACGTGGTCTGCGGCCAGCAGCAGAACGTGCGCCAGGGCGGCAACCCGGACCTGAGCCCGGAACGCTCGCGCACCTACAGCGCCGGCATCGTGCTCGAGCCGCTGCCGCAACTGACGGTGTCGGCCGACTACTGGCACATCAAGCTAAAGGACCAGATCAATGCCCTGGCCGAGCAGACCATCTTCGGCAACTACCCGCGCTACCAGGATCTGTTCGTCTACAACGCGGCCGGCAACCGGCTGGAGTACGTGCTCGAGATTACCGACAACCTGGGCGAAGTGCAGACGCGCGGGCTGGATGTATCGGTGCTGTACCGCATGCCGCGCAGCCCAATTGGCAACCTGAGCGTCAGCCTCGACGGCACCTACGTCAACAAATACGAATACCAGAACGAGCGCGGCGGCCCGTTCACCCAGAATGCCGGGCGCTATGCCGACGCCACGCCGGTCTTCCGCTGGCGCCACAACCTGCTGTTCACCCTGGTGCGCGGCGACTACACCTTCAATTTGTCGAACCGCTACATGTCGCATTACGACGACCAGAACACGGCGGTGGCGCCGGAGTTCTACAACAAGGTGGGGCATTACTCGACCTGGTCGGTGTCGGCCACCTACACCGGCAACCCGAAGTTCGAGCTGACGGCGGGCGTGAAGAATGTGTTCGACGAAACGCCGCCGTTCACCAACCAGGTGACCAACTTCCAGCTGGGCTACGACCCGCGGTATACCGACCCGCTGGGAATTACGCCATATATGCGCTTGACCTACAAGTTCTGAGGACCTCCTGAAACCTGTGAAAAACCTCAAGGCACAGCGCATTGGCGAAGCCAGCAAGAGGCAAGGACGAAACCACGCGTTGTCTCGCCGCCTTTCTCCTGACGTTTTTCGTACCGCTACCGCGCGCGTGCCTCCGGGCACGATTCGATATCAACGAAATGCAGAGCTAACAATACTCGGTACGAACCAACCAAGATTGGTGCTTGCGTTTTGAACTTACCCCTCGGTAGCGGGTAATCTCATTGGCATGGATGTTCGCAACATCATTCCTTATCGCTCGCGCGACAGGCACCCTTCCTGAATGCAGGATGGGCAGTGCTTATATTGATTCTACTCAATTTATGACTGTCGACGCGGCGCACAATTCTCTCTTCGGCTTTTCGCGTTTTCTTGATGCATGAGACAAGCCGAGCTTCCATTCAATATCGCCACAGTGTACGTCACGTTTTCCTGAAGCGAGGCGTAGGCGCTCATAGCCGGCGACTGCACCGCCAACGAAGGCTTCTCACCTAATCATTCAAATCGGAGTCAAGCAAATGGCAATTGACGTTTATCTGCAAATTGATGGTATCAAAGGCGAATCGCAGGACGATAAACACAGGGACTGGATCGAGTTGACCTCTGCGGAGTGGGGCGTCATCCAGCCCAGATCCGCTACCGCGTCAACGGCCGGTGGACACACGGCAGAACGTTGCGAGTTACGAAGCATTTCGGTCACCAAACTCGCTGACCTGTCCTCGCCAATACTGATGCAGACTTGCGCTGCCGGAAAAACCATACCAAAGGCCAGACTCGAGTTCATGCGTGCTGATGGCCAGGGAGATCGTATCAAGTATTAGAAGTCGAACTGGAAAACGTGCTGATTGGGAGCGTTCACCAAGCAGCACACGAGGGCGGCATCTTGCAGGATTCTCTAGGCCTGAAGTTTTCAAAGGTGAAGTGGAAGTACACACAACAAAAAATCTCTGGTGGTGCAGGCGGAAATACCGCCGGTGGGTGGAATGCGGCTGCAAACCGGATAGCGTGAAGGAGCGGCCATGTCGATGGTTCAACCTAAAGACACGCGTGGTTTCTTCATGTTGCCACAGGCACCGCAGGATGCTGGGTATTACGTCTACGGAACGCCAGGGAAGGGAGCGGGCCAATACGCCCATCCAGCGATGATGACCGTACTTCTCTACGTCGAGCGCGAGTGGCAAACAGAAGATCGCCGAAAATCTGGCATTGGAAACATCAGCTTAGCCGGCGGTGACGTATTCGAGCCACACGCCAGCCATCAGGATGGGCTGCAGGTCGATGTTCGTCCTCTGCGGATCGATGGCAATCATGTGCCGGTGAAGTATTTCCAATCTGGTTACGACAAGGCCGCCACGACTAGGCTCATCGGCATTTTTCAATCGCATCCAATAATAAAAAAGGTGTTTTTCAATGACCGGTCAATACCAGGCGTAAGGCCTATGTCCAGTCACGATGACCATTTTCATGTTGAATTACGGACAACAGCCAAATGAAAAAATCAGTATTGATTGCTGGCGCCGCGGTCATGGCGTCAATCGTCTACTCCATCAGCGCTGCAGAATGGCCGGCTCCATATAAACCATTCAGCGGAAAATACACGATTTATTCTGGAGAATTGGGCGACCAGCAAGCGCCGACGCGTAATGAAAGCAAGGTATCGTTCATCGTGGATGGACGGACTGCAAAGGAGATGTTTGATTCGATGTCCCCCGATGACAAGGAGACCTGCGGAGGCGAAGGTGCTCGTGCACGTACTAAAGGCAATGTTTGGTGTACTTACCAGCCAGGAAAAGACTACAGGTGTTATTTCGGGTTCGATCTCCGGACCGGCAAGAGTATCGGGGGTGGAATTTGTTAGAGATATAAAGAATAGCGGACAACCTGCCGTGACACGCGTCCAAGACGAAGCGTCCACTTTTCTCAAACACCTGTGTCAGCAGCCTGGAATACTTCCGCATGAAAAACGGCCCGGTCGAGCAATCGATCGGGCCGTCAAGAGCTTGCCTCGTATCATGCCATCCGCGTGCTGAGAAAGGGCCTCAACTCAACGGCGTCAGAGTACGAACGGATGCTTTTCAAGCAGCCTGGCTAAACGATCAAGCCGTCCCGCCCACCGTCACGCCATCGATGCGCAAGGTCGGCTGGCCCACGCCCACCGGCACGCTCTGGCCTTCCTTGCCGCACACGCCCACGCCCGAATCCAGGCGCATGTCGTTGCCGATCATGGAGATGCGGTTCATCACGTCCGGGCCGTTGCCGATCAGGGTCGCGCCCTTCACCGGATAGGTGATCTTGCCGTCCTCGATCATGTAGGCTTCGCTGGCTGAGAACACGAACTTGCCGTTGGTGATGTCGACCTGGCCGCCGCCGAAGTTGGCCGCGAACAGGCCGTTCTTGACCGAGGCCAGGATCTCCGCCGGGTCCTTGTCGCCGGCCAGCATGTAGGTGTTCGTCATGCGCGGCATTGGCAGGTGGGCGAAGGATTCGCGGCGCGCATTGCCGGTGATCGGCATCTTCATCAGGCGCGCGTTCATGGTGTCCTGGATATAGCCCTTCAGGATGCCGTCCTCGATCAGCGTCGTGCACTGGGTCGGGTTGCCTTCGTCGTCCATGTTCAGCGAACCGCGGCGGTCCTTCAGGGTGCCGTCGTCGACCACGGTCACGCCCTTGGCTGCCACGCGCTGGCCGATCATGCCGGCGTAGGACGAGGAACCCTTGCGGTTGAAGTCGCCTTCCAGGCCGTGGCCCACGGCTTCGTGCAGCAGCACGCCGGGCCAGCCAGGTCCGAGCACGATGGTCATCGGGCCGGCCGGGGCCGGACGCGCTTCCAGGTTCACCAGCGCCGACTTCACGGCTTCGTCGGCATAGCGCTCCAGCACTTCGTCGTCGAAATACCCATAATCGAAGCGCCCGCCGCCGCCCGAGGAACCGGTTTCGCGGCGCCCGTTCTGCTCGGCAATCACGGTCACCGATACGCGCACCAGCGGGCGGATGTCGGCCGCCAGCACGCCGTCGCTACGCACCACCAGCACCACGTCGTATTCGCCGGCCAGGCCCGCCATCACCTGCACCACGCGCGGGTCTTTGGCGCGCGCCATTTTCTCGACACGCTCGAGCAGGCGCACCTTGGCGGTGGCGTCGAGCGAGGCCAGCGGATCGTTCGGCAGGTACAGCGAACGGCCGCCGGTCGGCTGGGCAATCGAGGCGACCTTCACGCGGCCGGCGCCGGCGCGCGCAATGGTGCGCGTGGCCGCCGCCGCGTCCATCAGGGCGGCTTCGGAAATCTCGTCGGAATAGGCAAACGCGGTCTTCTCGCCCGAGATGGCGCGCACGCCCACGCCCTGGTCGATCGAGAAGCTGCCGGTCTTGACGATGCCCTCTTCCAGGCTCCAGCCCTCGCTCTTGGTGAACTGGAAGTAGAGGTCGGCATAGTCGACCTTGTGGGTGAACATCGTTCCCAGCGTGCGCAGCAGCTTGGCTTCGTCGAGGCCGAAAGGCGTCAGCAGCACGTCGCGCGCCACGGCCAGGGAGGAAAGATTCGGTTCGAATGGGATCATTTTGCGTCGTTTCTCGTGTGGATGCGGGCATTGTGCCATATCCGCCGGGTTTGCATCGGCGTGCGCCGGCACCGGAAAACGCGGGGGCGACACCCCCGCCGTCAAGCGTTCACAGCTTGCGGTGCTTCAGCGCCGGCAAGCTCTCGCGCACCCCGGCCAGGAAGGCCGGATCGAGCTCGCCGCCGACCACGCCCTCGCCTTCGCGCAGCACCGCCTTCACCTCGCCCCAGGGATCGACCAGCATGCTGTGGCCAAAGGTACGGCGGCCATTTTCATGCGTGCCGCCCTGGGCCGAGGCCAGCACATAGCACTGGTTCTCGATGGCGCGGGCGCGCAGCAGCACTTCCCAGTGCGCGCTGCCGGTGGTGTGGGTAAAGGCGGCCGGCACCACGATCAGCGCGCACTCGCCCATCGCCCGGTACAGCTCGGGGAAGCGCAGGTCGTAGCAGACCGACAGGCCGACGCGCCCGAACGGCGCCTCGAAGCTGCCCACGGCCTGGCCCGGCACGATGGTGCGCGCCTCGTCGTAGGATTCGCCCCCCTTGGTAAAGCCGAACAGGTGGATCTTGTCGTAGCGCGACACGTTTTGCCCCTGCGGGTCGTAGACCAGGGTGGTGTTCAGCACCTTGCCGGCGTCGCTCGACACCAGCGGCAGCGTGCCACCGATCAGCCAGATGCCGTGCTCGCGCGCCAGGTCCATCATGCATTCCTGGATCGCGCCGCGCCCCGGCTGCTCGGCATGCGCCACCTTGTCGGCGTCGCGCATGCCCATGATCGGCCAGTATTCCGGCAGGGTCACCAGGGTGGCGCCGCCGGCGGCGGCTTCGCCGACCAAGCGGCGCGCGGTGGCGAGGTTGTGCGCCACGTCGGGCGTGGACACCATCTGGACTGCGGCTACGCGGGTCATGTCATTCCTTCTTGGCTGTGGCGGAGCGCGGGCGCTCGGGCGGACGGTCCGGCGGATTGTCGATCTTGGTAATCGTCGGCGATTTCCACGGTCCTGTCACCTGCATCTGATAAGTCAGGGCCTTCATCACCGGCGCGCGCAGGAAGAGTTGCGCCAGGTAAGAGCCGAGGCCGATCACCGGGTTCACCGCCAGGCCATACACCAGCGGCCCAGTGCCGAGGTTGAACTCGGGAATCACCACCACGCGCAAGTTGGTCGATTCGTTGGCGATGTCGGCGGTGCCGTCCATCAGCACCGTGGCCGCGACGCCATGCATCTTGAGGTTGTCGGTGCGCAGCACGCCCTTCGAGATCATGGCATTCGCCGTGATGCCGTCAAAAGCCAGGCCTTCCGAGAACACGTCGTGGAAGTCGAGTTTCAAGAGGCGCGGCAGGGCTTGCAGGCTGAGCACGCCCAGCAGCTTGGCCGCGCCCGGGTCCTGCTTCAGGAACTGGCCGCCGCCCACGTTCATCTCGATCTGGCCCGACAGCGAAGGAATGTCCAGCGCATACGGCAGCCCGCTCCAGGACAAATCGCCGGAGATCTTGCCCTTGCCGCGGCGCAGGGTTTCCGGGAAGCCGAGGCGGTCCAGCAGGCGCCCCGCATCCAGGATGTCGAGCGTGAAGTTCATGCCGGTATTGCTCTTGCCGTCCTTGGTCAGCCAGCGGCCGGTGGCGCGCAGCTGGCCGTCGGGGTTGGCCAGGCTGAGGCGGTCGATGCGCCACTCCTTGCCGGCCAGCGCAGGCACATTGCTCGCCTGCAGGTCGAGGCGCCCGAATTGCTTGTTGAACAGCTCGAAGCGCTCGGCCACGATGTCGAGCGCCGGGATACTCGCCGCGCCGGTGTTCGATTCCAGCAAGTCCTTGACCTCGGCCGCCGAGGACTCGGGGATGTCGAGGAAAGCCAGGCGCGCCGTGACCTTGCCTACGCCCTGCCCGGGCTGCTCGCTCCAGCTGACGTGGCCAGAAGCCTGGCGCGACTGCAGATTGGCTTGCCAGACATTGCCGCGATGGGTGGCGCCGACCACCACGTCGGCCATGCGGCGGTCGGCCACGAACAGCTCGGTGGCGCGCGCGGCAATCGTGGTCGGCACCACGTACTGGGCGAAATTCGGCCCGCCATCGGCTGCCCCGGCCTCGCCTTCGCCTGCGCTGTCACCGGCAATCGCGCGCGCCGCCGCCAGCCAGGCATCGACGTTCACCGACTTCATGTCGACGTTGATCATCATGCCCTCGTCGGGCGCCGGCGCCGGCACATTCACGCCGATGCCGCCGCGTTCCACCGTCCAGGGCCCGTGCGGCTGGTGGCTGCGCTGGTAGCGCGCGGCCACGGCATTGCCGAGCGTCAGGTGCAGCTGGTCGCGGCCCACGCCCTCGACCGTCGGTTCGCCTTCGAGCACGAAGCGCAGCGGCAGCGCGGCGTCGGCCGCCTTGTTCAGCGGCGCCGGGAATTGCAGGCCCAGGCCGTCCAGGTCGGACTCGACGTTCACGCTCAGGCGGTGCTCGCGCACGCCGATCAGGCCGCTGTAGCGGGTACTGCCCGACAGGCGCGTGGCCAGGCGCGCCACCGCCGGCGCCGGGGCGCTGCGGCGCATGCCGTCGGCAGACAGGGTGCCCGACAGGCGCACCGCGATCGCGCCGTCGCGCCCGGTGCCGCCCGACAACGCCAGCGGCCCGCCGAGGAAGCTGGCGCCGACGCCGTTCAAGTTGAAACCGTGCTCGTTGAACTCGACCTTGCCGAGCGCGGCCTGCAGCGGCGGCAAGTCGGGCAGCAGGTGGACGTCGTTGTTCTGCAGCTGCAGGGCGCCCTGCACGCGGGTGGCGTGCATGTCTTCGAGCGGCATCTGCAGCTTGAGGCTGAGGCCGGCGTTGCCGCTGCCGCGCGTGTCTTCGGTGAAATGGCCGATCCAGCCCAGCACCGGGCTGGCCGCCACATAGCCGAGGAAACCCTGGAGCGGCCCGCTGGCGCTGCCGTCGATGTCGAGCACGGCATCGTGGGCGCCCAGATGGGGGATCACGGCGCGTACGTCGCGCAGGTCGAGGCCGAAGCTGCGCAGGGTGTCGCCGCGGATTTCCATGCGCGCGCGGTCGAACACGATGCTGCCGTTGATGGCTTCGGCCAGTGGCCAGGCCGGCTTGTTGTCCGGCGTGCGGTGGCCCGGCGCGTATTCGAGGACGGCCCCGGCCAGGCGCCCGCTGACGCGGAATTCGCCGCGCGCGCGCGCGGCCGCGTTATCGGCGCGGAAAGGAAATTGCGACAAGTCGCCGCGCAGGCGCAGGCGTACGTCTTCCAGCATGCCGCCCTGCAAGGCCGTGCCCAGCCACTCGCGCAAGTGTTCTGGCGTCACGTTCGGCAGGAAGCGGCCGACTTCGGCGATGCGGAAACCGTCCAGGCTGCCCGTGATGTCGGCCACGCCGGGGCCGTGTCCGCTCCCCAGCGGCAACTGGTGGCGCCCGGACAAATTGCCGCGCAGGCTGCCCTGGGCGAACGCCAGCTTGTCCACTTCGACCAGCAATTGTTCTTGCGGCTCGTAGCGCCAGCGCGCCTGCAAGTCCAGGCTGTCGAGCGGCATCGCCGGCTCCGGGAACCAGGCCGGCATGCGCAGCGCCAGGTCGCTCGATGCGATGCTGACGCTGCCGCCGTCCTGGGTGGCGTCGATGCTGCCGCTCAGGTTATCCACGCCGGGCAAGGCCGGCCGCGCCGGCAGGGTGGCGCTGGCCGCGCGCGCCGCCTGCGGCTGCAAACCAAGGCCGGCCACCTGGCCCTTGACCCGGTAGCCGGCCAGCTGGGGATATTGCCCGTCCCAGGACGCCGAGAAATCCGTCAACTGGCCGCGCGGCGCGAAGTCGAGCAAGGCCTGGCGCTGCAGGGCAGACAGCGGCAATTGCGCCGCCAGCTGGGCCAGCGCCGCCAGGTCGACCTGGGTCGCCTGCACCTCGACCCGCTGCGGCTTGCCCTTGCGCGCCGGCGTATAGGTTTCGCTGACCGTGGCCGGCGGCAAGACGCGGCCGTCGGCCAGGGCCACCGTGAAACGCTCGATGGCCACCGTGTGGCCGTTGGCGCCGAAGGTCGGCTTGCCCTCGTCCGCGTTCGGCAGCAAGGTCTCTTGCGCCGACAGGCGGCCCGCCACCCGCGCCAGCGCCAAAGGCGGCAAGTCCGGGCGCATGCGCGCGGCCACCCCGGCCAGGGCCAGGTCGGCGGTGAAACCGGCCAGGCGCGCGCGGTCCAGGCTGACCCAGGCGCGCAGCGAGCCTTTTCCCTGCGTCAGCTGGAACGGATAGTCGAGATACTGTTTCCAGGCCGCCAAATCGGCATCGCGCAGGTCGGCATACAGCTCGCCCTTCCAGCGCGCGATGTCCGAGGCGCGCCCACCGAAATGGGGATGGGTAAAGCGCGCGCGCACGTCCAGCGGCTGGGCCAGCGCCGCGGGCGGCGTGGCTTTCAAGGCCAGCCGGTGCGTGCGCCAGCGGTTGTGCAGCACCAGCGACACGTCGCGCAAGGCCAGCGGCGCGGCGCCGCGCACGCCGTCGGTCCAGGTGAGCTGGCCTTCGCGGATCACGATCTCGCGCTGGCGGAACACCCAGTCGCCGCCGGCCCCGCCCTGATCATCCTGGGAATCGATGCGCACCCCGGCCACGTAGAACACGCCGTCGCCGCTGCGCCGCACGTCGAGCTGGGGCCGGATCAGTTCCAGGGTTTCGAAACGCGGTTCGGCGGCGAATACGCTCCACCAGGAAAAGGTAGCCGAGACCGACGGCAGGGCCAGCACTTGCCGCCCCTGCTTGTCCTTGAGGGTGACGTCGCCCAGGAACAGCGAGGGATGCAGGCCGCTCCAGGACGCGTAGATGCGGGCGATCGCCACCTGGTTGCCGAGCGCGCGGCTGGCCAGGCGCTCGATGTCGCCCTTGTACATGTCGATGTTCGGGAGAATGGCGTAGCGCAGCGCCAGGAACAGCAGCCCGAGGCCGAAGTACACGGCCAGCACCAGCTTGACCGTGAAGCCGAGCACATGATGCGAAGCCAGGTTGGCATAGCGGTAGGCGGCACGCAGCCGCCGCCAGCGCTCGGCCAATGGCAGGTGCGCCGGGGGCGCCTGCGGTTCCGGGTTGTGCATCAAAGTGCTCAAAGGCTCGCCGTAAGTTTTTTCTTCAATATCAGAGCGCTTGCTACGATCGCGGCGTCTACCTTAACATCGGGCGTGCGAAAAAATGGTCAGGGCTAGGCGCAGCGTCGAAGACAGTACGTGGGTACGGCGAGACGGTGCAACGCGGCCATGGCCATTTTTTCGAACGCCCATCGTGCTGACCCTGGCAGCACGGCGGGCAATTCTACCGCAAGCACGCCTCCCGGAACGCTTTTACTCATGTGCAGGACTGCCGAATGACATCCCTTTCCCAAGCCTGCGCCTCGCGCTGGTACCAACGCTGGGTCGACGCCGCCCCCGACCGCCTCGCACGCGTGAGCCGGCTGGCCGAATTATCGCTGGCCCGGCCGGATTTCGGCGCCTTATTGGACAGCGAGCTGGCCGCCGGCATCCCCTTGCCGCGCGCCATGCGCCGGCTGCGCAACCTCTTGCTCGCAGGCCTGATCCAGCGTGACCTGGAAGGCCGCGCCGACCTCGACGAAGTCGTGACCGCCATGACCGGCCTGGCCGACTTCGCGATCCGCACCCACCTGGCCGACTTGATGGCGGAACAGGTGGCGGCCCACGGCACCCCGATCGGCGCCGACTCCGGCCGCCCACAAGAGATGATGGTGCTGGCCATGGGCAAGCAAGGCGGCGGCGAACTCAACGTGTCCTCGGACATCGATCTCATCTTCGTGTATCCGGAAGACGGCGAAACGCTTGCCGGACCCGGCCAGCGCGCGTTGTCGAACCACGAATTCTTCGTGCGCCTGGGGCGCAAGCTGATCGGCGCGCTGTCGGAAGTCATCGAGGACGGGTTTACTTTCCGCGTCGACATGGCGCTGCGCCCGAACGGAAAATCCGGGCCGCTAGCGGCCAGCCTGAACATGGTCGAGGAATACCTGATCGTCCAGGGCCGCGAATGGGAGCGCTATGCCTGGGTCAAGGCGCGCGCCGTCACCGGCTTCGATGAAGACATCGCCGCCCTCGACGCCATCGTGCGGCCCTTCGTGTTCCGGCGCTACCTCGACTTCGGCGTGATCGACGCGATCCGCAACATGCATGCCCAGATCCGCGCCGAGGTGAAACGCCAGGAACGCCTGCACCCGGACCGCAGCAACAACGTCAAGCTCGGGCGCGGCGGCATCCGCGAGATCGAGTTCCTGGCCCAGGTATTCCAGCTGATCCGCGGCGGGCGCGACCCGGCCTTGCGCGAGCGCTCCACGCGCCAGACCCTGCGCCTGCTGGCCGAGCGCGAGCTGATGCCGGCCGCCACCGCCCTGCGCCTGCTCGATGCGTATACTTTCCTGCGCAACCTGGAGCACCGCCTGCAATACCTGGACGACGCCCAGACCCACACCCTGCCCCCGCTCGAGGCCGACCGCGCCACCGTGGCGCGCATGATGGGCCTGCCCGACGTGCCGGCCCTGCTGGCGCGCCTGGAAGAAGAGCGCGCCTTTGTCGCCGCCGAATTCGACGACATGTTCGCCGACAAGAGCGCCCCGGCCACCGAGGAGCGCGCCGAGCTGGAAGCGATCGCCGCCGATCCCGAGCAGCTGGCCACGATCGAGGCGCATTTGAGCAGCCTCGGCTACGGCGATCCGGCCGGCGCCGCAGGGCGCCTGGTGGCAAGCTGGCAGGCACCGCGCATGCAGAGCCTGCTGGAAGCGAGCCGCGCGCGCCTGCTGTCGCTGGTGAACCTGGCCCTGCCGCAAGTGGCGGCCACGGTGCGGGAAAGCGGCGTCGGCAACCATGGCGCCACCCTCGGGCGCCTGCTCGACTTCCTGGAAGCGGTGGCGCGCCGCTCGGCCTACCTGTCGCTGCTGACCGAATACCCGCACACGCTGGAACGCGTGATCCGCATGATGCATGCCAGCGGCTGGGCCGCCACCTTCCTGACCCAGCACCCGATCCTGCTCGACGAATTGCTCGACGACCGCGGCGGCATCGACACGCCCGAGCAGTTGGCCGCCAGCCTCGACGCCCGGCTGGCCGAGGCCGAGGGGGACACCGAGCGCCAGCTCGACATCCTGCGCGAAACTCACCATGCCCAGCAGTTCCGCCTGCTGGCCCTGGACCTGGCCGGGGAACTCTCGGTCGAGCGCCTGGCCGACCATTTGTCGGCGCTGGCCGACGTGATGGTGGCGGCCACCGTGCGCTGGGCCTGGAAAGCGGTGGCGTTGCGCCATGCCGAGGAGCCGCGCTTCGCCGTCATCGCCTATGGCAAGCTGGGCGGCAAGGAGCTCGGCTATGTATCCGACCTCGACGTGATCTTCCTGTTCGACGACGAGGACGACATGGCGCCCTCGAACTACGCCAAGCTGGCCCAGCGCTTCATCACCTGGATGACGGCGCACACGCCGGCCGGCATCCTGTTCGACATCGATACCGCCCTGCGTCCGGACGGGGCCAGCGGCATGCTGGTCAGTTCGGTGGCGGCCTTTGCGCGCTACCAGCGCGAATCGGCCTGGGTCTGGGAACACCAGGCCCTGACCCGCGCCCGCTTCTGTGCCGGCGACGCCGCCATCGGCGCGCGCTTCGAGGCCATCCGCGACGAGGTGCTGCGCCAGGACCGGAGCAGCTGCGAAGCCGAACTGCAGCACGAAGTGCTGAAGATGCGGCGCCGCATGCACGAGGCCAGTCCCAACCGCACGCCGCTGTTCGACCTCAAGCAGGACGCCGGCGGGATGATCGACATCGAGTTCATCAACCAGTACCTGGTGCTGCGCCACGCGGCCAACTACCCGCAACTGGCGGCAAACCTCGGCAACATCGCGCTGTTGCGCATTGCCGGCGAACTCGGGCTGATCGATGCCGCGCTGGCCGGGGAAGTCGGCGCGGCCTACCGCCTGATGCGCAGGCTGCAGCACCAGCGCCGCCTGCAAGGGCAGGAAGCGCGGGTCGAGCCGGCCCTGGTGGCGGCCGGGGCGGCCCAGGTGACACGGCTGTGGGAAGCGCTGTTCGGCCTCCCCGAATAGATGTAAAAAAGGCCGCCCGGGCAAACCGGGTGGCCTTTTTACTTGAAGGACCGTTTGACTGGAACGACGATTTTACTTCAGGTTCTTGTCGAGGAAGCGTTCGACCCGGGTCCAGAAGTCGACGTTGTTCTTTTCCAGGTTCCAGCCGTGGCCTTCGCCCGCGTACTGGATCCATTCGACGTTCTTGTTGCCGCCGGCGATCAGGGCATCGCGCATCTTGGTGCCGTGCGGCAGCGGAACGCGCATGTCTTCCTCGCCGTAGGCCATCAGCACCGGCTGCTTGATGCGCGCCGCCTGCTTCAGCGGCGAGGTGGCGGTCAGCTGGGCCGCATCCTTGGACGGATCGCCGATCATGCGCGGCATGCCATAGCGCACCCACGGGCTGTCGGCGTCGAGGAAGTCGCTCCAGCCGATCGTGTACATCATCTCGATGTCGGTCACGCCTACGAAGTTGACGCCCGCCTTGTACAGCTTCGGCTCCTTGACCAGGCCCATCATGGTGGCGTAGCCGCCATAGCTGGCGCCGGCAATCGCGATGCGGTTGGCGTCGGCCAGGCCCTGGTCGATCGCCCAGCGCGTGGCGTCGGTCACGTCGTCCTGCATGGCCAGGCCCCATTGCTTCCAGCCGGCCTTGAACAGCTTGCTGCCGTAGCCGGTGCTGCCGCGGAATTCCGGCTCCACCACCACATAGCCGCGCGAGGCCAGGAACTGGTTGACCGGGCTGAAGCCCCATTCGACGCCGCGCACGAACGGACCGCCGTGCACCATCACGACGGTCGGGAACGGTCCCTTGCCGCGCGGCTTGGTGACGTACACCGGGATCGCCGTACCGTCACGCATCTTGACGCGCTGGAAATCCTGGGTGCCAGCCATGGCGGCCGAATCCAGCCAGGGACGCGACGCGCCCAGCAGCGTCAACTTGTTCTTGTCGCGTTCGTAAAGGAAGTGCACCGGCGACTGGATGTCCGAGGAAGCCGTGACGACCATGTGCTTGCCGGTACTGCAGCGCCCGCAGCTGATTTCGTTGTTGGTCGACGGCAGCAGCTTGTCGACGGCTTCCTGCACGCCGCGCATGGACGGATCGAACCAGCTCACGCCCTCGGCTTCCTGCAGGTAGCTCACGCCCAGCAGCGCCTTGGTCTCGGTGTCGAAGATCATGCCGCCGGCAAAGTCGAAGCCGGGCAGGCTCAGCACCGGCTGGTCCTCGATCTTGCGCGCCTTGACGTCGTAGCGGTAGAGCGCCGTGGTTTCGTCGCCGCTTGCGCTGTTCGGCGCGCGCACATACAGCTGACCGTCGCGGTCGACCGCTACCGGCATGATCGCGGACTCGGATTCCGTGGAATCGAAGGTGTACAGCTGGGTCCAGCCCTGCACGCCTGGATCGCGCCAGTACACGGCGCCGTGTTTCTGGCCATCGGTGGTGACAACCGCGCGCGGCTGCAGGTTGCGGTCCAGCACCCAGCCCTGCACGCCTTTCGGCATGGCTTCGGCAAACAGGGCGCGCGTGGACATGTTGCGCGTATTCAGGCGCATCATCACGTTCTCGGCCGGCATGCCCTGTCCGGTCGGGATCCAGCGCGCCACCAGCACGTCGTCCGAGCCGTCGTGGATCGGCGCCACATATTGGTAACGCGACGGCAGCGGACGGCGCGCGGCGCCGGCGGTGGCGCTGTAGTTGCCGGTGCGCTCGATCAGCCAGATGAAATCGCTGCCGTCGGCGTTCACTGCATACAGGCCGCTGCCCAGCTGCTCGCCGAGCGCGGCCTGGCGGTCGGTGACATCGAACACGAGGCGATTTTCGTTCACCCAGGTGACGCTGCGCAGGTCGGCGTCCGGGAACTGTGCAATACCCATGAATTTGCCGGGGTTGGCGATATCGGCGACCGCCAGGCCGATGCGGCCCGATTCGGTCGACACCAGCATCGCGATCTTCTTTCCGGATGGCGACAGGGTCGGCGAGCCCAGCACGGGCTTCTTGAAGAAGGCGGAAGCCGGCAACTGCTTGACGGTATCGGTTGGCGCCGGCACGCCGGCCGCCATGGCGTTGAATCCAAGGCCGGCCGCGACCAGCAGCACGGCCAGTTTGCGGGCCAGAGGAGGTGTGATTTTCATACGTTTCAAAGTACCTTTACGAACGGAAATAGCGTCGAGCTTAGGCTTGCGTATTTATATGTATCTTGATTCAGGTCAAAAAAAAGGAGGGGGTCCAAGACCCCCTCCTTGTCATTCAGCTATACGACTGCCGAATTAGAACTTCTGCTCGAGGCGGACGTATGCCTGGCGACCGTAGCCGTCGTAGAGGTAGAAGTTGAAGTTACGGCCGTCGTAGGCAACCAGCTCAGGCATCTTGCCGCCGACGTTGACGAAACCAGCGATCAGCTTACCGCCCCATGGGGTGCTCCAGGTGCCCTGGATGTCGTGGGTGACGTAGGTACCGACCGAGAAATCTTCGTCGTCGGCGTTCTTGCCGGTGACGTTGATGTTGTAGGTCAGGCCGAACGCGCCGCGCTTCCAGTTGTTCGACAGGACAGCCTTGTAACGTGGCAGGCCCAGGGTGCCGCGCAGTTCGTTGCCGTCGTCGTCGTAGCTGAGGGTGTTCGAGTAGCGCAGTTCGTGGTCGAAGTTGCCCCACGCTGCATTACGCCAGCGGCCGGTTGCGCTCACGTCCAGGTATTCGCCCTTCAGCGTACCTTCGTTGGCGTAACCTTGCTGCACGCGCTGGATGGCGCCGTTGGCGCTGCGGATGACGCTCAGGCCGGCCGGGATCGAACGCGGGTCGGTGCCGTTCGAACGGTCGATCAGGTCTTGTGCGCCGATCAGGCTGATACGGTCGTCGATCTTGATGCGTGCGTAGTCGGCCTTCAGGCTGATGGCCGGGATCACGTCCCAGACTGCGCCCACCGAGAACTGCTTCGACTGTTCCGACTTCAGCGCTTCGTTAGCCAGCGTGTAGGAGTCGATCTGGACCAGCTTGCCGCGGTTGCAATCGTTTGCTGCGGTCAGGTTGCCGCCGGTGCCGCCGCCCAGTGCCAGGCAGGTGACCGGATCGAAGACCGACTCAGCCGAGAACGATTCCTTCTGGTGCAGCTGTGGCAGGCTTGGAGCGCGGAAGCCTTCGCCGTACGACGAGCGGAAGGTCACGTTCTTCAGCGGCTGCCAACGCAGGGCGACTTTCGGCGAGAAGTCGTTGCCGTAGTCGCTGTACTTGTCGAAGCGGCCTGCAGCGCTGGCTTCCAGGGTCTTGGTGATCGGGAACACCATTTCCAGGGCGGCGCCGCTGACGCGGCGCTTGCCTGCTGCCGAGTTACCGGCCGAACCTTCGATCACGCCGGCTTCCGACAGCGAGTCGTAGATGTCGCCGAAGACTTCTTCGCGGGTTTCAGCCGATGCCAGCAGCGAGACGCCGCCGCCTGGCAGTTGGAACAGGTCATAGAAGGTGCCGACGGCGTAGAAGTCGGTCTGCTTGAAGATACTGTCGCGGCTGGTGGTAGCCTTGATCGCGCTCAGCACTTCTTCCGAGTTGGCGCTCGGGTTGTACAGGTCGTACTTAGGAGCAGTGGCGCGGGTTTCGTTCACGTACTGTTCCAGGATCGGACGCACGATGTAGTTGCGGCCGAGTTCCTTGTACACCGAACGGGTGTAGGCAGCGCCCACGTCCAGGTCGATGTTCTGGGCGAGCTTGCCCTGGAAGCCGGCAGCGACGCTCGACAGCCAGTTGTCGGTCGAGGTGTCGCGGTTACCTGCAGCGGCGGTACGGTGGCGCACGACGATGTCCGACGAGGTCGGGTTGTTCGGCGTGTTGGCGCGGACGGTCAACTGGGCCGGGGTCGGCGCGTAGCGGCCGAAGCTGCTGGTGTTGGTGGTCGATGCGCTGACGTAGCTTTTCCAGCTGTCGTTGATCTGGACTTCGCCGCGGGCGAAGAAGGCCTGGCTGTCGATCTGTGCTTCGTCGGCCGCAACGGCGTTGAAGTTGTACGAGCAGGTGGTGCCGGCGATGTAGAAGTTCTCGTCCGTGCAACCGATGGTCGGGTTGCCGCGCAGGTTACCGATGGCGGAATAGGCGCCGCTCGGCAGGCGGTAGTTGTTACCGTACGAGCTCACGCCCAGGTCCTGGCCCCATGGCCGGTCGCGGGTGTAGACCATGCCACGGCCGGTCTTCGACGCGCCCATGACGATACGGCCTTTTTCGCCCTGCACGCCGACGATGACCGACGCTTCCTTGCGTTCGCCGCCTTCGTTTTCAGGCTTGGTGTAGCCCAGCGAGGCTGCAACGCCTTCGAAGTCCTTGCGGGTGATGATGTTGACCACGCCGCCGATCGCGTCCGAGCCGTAGACTGCCGACGCGCCGTCGGTCAGGATCTCGATGCGCTCAACCGCTGCCATTGGCACGGCGTTCAAGTCGACGGAGTCGCCGACGTTCGGTGCCTTCGGCAGGCGACGGCCGTCCAGCAGGACCAGGGTACGATTCGAACCGAGGCCGCGCAGGTCGATGCCGGCGAAGGACTGGGCGGAGCTGCCCGACTGTGGACGGAAGTTACCAGCCGACGAGAAAGTCGAGGTACGCATGAATTCAGCGACGGTGGTCGAGCCGGAAGCTTCCAGTTCTTCGCGCTTGATCACGGTAACCGGCAGCGAACCTTCGGCATCAGCGCGCTTGATACGCGAACCGGTGACTTCGACGCGTTCGATTTTCTGAGCAACCGGCGCAGTCTCCTGCGCGAATGCTGGCATGGCGATCAGGCCGACGCTGCCACCGAGCGCGAGGGCGACGGCGGTGCTGACTTTGGACTTCTTAAACATAGATCTCCTTGTGGGGTAGGGTCTTTCGCCCGGAAAAACCGGCCGGATAGGGTGGCCGGGCAACTCCAGATAACTCGCGTCCTGCAGCTTCCTCGATGCGTTCAATTCCCAATTTCATCAGGTGCCAAGCCCCTGTGAACCGGTGTCTTTTGCCTCGGAAAATTGGAAAAAACTAACAAAACGACGGGGCAGTATTGCATGACGCGTTGACATATCGCAAGAAAAAATGCCGCAGAACTGTTGCGTTTTTGACGATAGAAATAGTAAAAAATCAGCAAGGAAATACTTGACAAAGCCCTCGAGTTGATATGGGCATATATGCACAGTAATTCTTCCGCAACGCAGCAAAAGGCGCCGAAATGGCTTTGTGCGCCGCACAAAGTTCGGCCCATAAGGTTTCCTATTGGAAGAAATTGCGAAGCGGTTTGCACCAGAATCGGGCAAGACAAGCCCCTTGCCCCATGCTCGCCGATCGCGGATGGTGCAGTGCGCAAGCCGCCGCCCACCTCGGAACAGGCCGGCTTGACAAATCGGGGAAGTCACAATCCGGCGCACCCCGCACCTTTTCGGTGCAGGGCCGGGACAGCACCTGGAAACGCGGGAATTGCAAGGTCAGGCAGGGTCGGCTTCGATGCGCCAGCCCATCAGGACGCCGTTGTCGAACAGCGCCTCGACATGCTCCCTGCCGCCGCGTGCCAGCGCGGTACACAAGGCCCTGGCTTGCGCCTCGTTCAGTGCGTAATCGCACAATTCCTGCAAACGCACGCGCGAATCGTCGAGATCCTGGCGCATCCGGCGCAGCGCGTCCTCCGCCACGGCGGCGCCGTGGGCCAAGGCCAGGTTCAGGATGCCGGCCAGGTCGGTCCGGGCTTCTCCCAGCACATCCGGGCAATCGCTGGCGGCGGCCAGGCGCGTGGCCTCGCCCTGCACGGCATTGAAACGCGCGCGCAAGGCGTTCGCGCCGGCGTCGGCCGCCAGTGCGGCGCGTCCGGCATCGGTGGCGGCGCGCGCCATCGGCGCGAGCATGGCCTGGCCGAGCGCGAGCAAGCCATCGGGGGCCATCATCCAGTCGAGATGCGCCAGTTCGGTGCGCGCCAGGCGCACCGGGCGCGCTTCGGCGTGGTGGGCCAGCAGGCGTACCTTGCCGCCGGGACGCAGCACGCGCCGGATTTCCGGCAGGCTGCGCGCCAGGTCGGTGTATTCCAGCCCGTACTGGCTGGTGACCAGGTCGAAGCTGGCATCGGGAAAGGGCAAGGCTTCCGCCGCCTGCTGCGCATGGAAGCGCAACTGGCGGCGCTGCTGCTCGGGCAGGCCGGCCAGCCACTGGGGGTCGGGCTGGGCCAGATCGATGGCGTCGCAGGCGATCGGGCCGGGGGCGCCGTCGAGCAACAACTGGGGCACCGCACCGTTGCCGGTTGCAATGTCGAGGATGCGGGCGCCGGGCGCCAGCGCGGCGGCCGTGTCGCGCCAGAACCGCGCCAGCGACCCTTCATAGCGGTTCCCGTAACTGCCGCCGCAAGAATGCGCAACGCCGTGGGACCAGTAGCGGCTCCACACGGCCTTGCGTACGTCAACTTGAATGTCCATGTACTGCCTTTGCAAAGAAAGCCGAACCGAAACGATGAAGCATGACTGACAACAACTTGCTTCGAGTATCGCCTGCCTCGTTTATACGGGTCAACCATAAACATGCCTGCACGCCGCGGCGCCAGGTGTTTGCGGCGCGGCGAGCGCGGCAACGCGCATTCGGGCGGCGCAACAGGTATCATGGCGGATTCGCGCGGCAAGCCGCCCTCACCCACTATCTACAATGGCAATCAAACTCAAGAACGACAAGGACATCGCGAAGATGCGCGTGGCCGGCCGCATGGCGGCCGAAGTGCTGGAGATGATCGGCGAGTACGTCGTCCCCGGCGTCTCCACCGAGGAACTCGACCGGCGCTGCAACGACTACATCCGCAAGGTACAAAAGGCGACCCCGGCCAACGTCGGCTACCACGGCTTCCCGAAGACCCTGTGCACCTCGGTCAACGGCGTGGTCTGCCACGGCATCCCGAGCGAGACCGAGATCCTCAAGGATGGCGACATCGTCAACATCGACGTCACCGTGATCAAGGATGGCTGGCACGGCGACACCAGCCGCATGTACTACGCCGGCACCCCGAGTGCCGAGGCGAAGCGCCTGGTCGACACCACCTTCGAGTGCATGATGGCCGGCATCCGCACGGTGCGCCCGGGTTCGCGCCTGGGCGACGTCGGCCACGCGATCCAGAAGCTGGCGGAAAGCGCCGGCTACTCGGTGGTGCGCGATTATTGCGGCCACGGCATCGGCCGCGTCTACCACGAGGATCCGCAGGTGCTGCACTATGGCCGCGCCAACACCGGCCTGCTGCTGAAGGAAGGCATGACCTTCACGGTCGAGCCGATGATCAACTTCGGCGGCGAAGACGTGAGCCAGCTTGACGACGGCTGGACCGTGGTCACGGCAGACGGCTCGCTGTCGGCCCAATGGGAACACATGATTGCCGTCACCGCGCACGGCTTCGAGATCCTGACTCCCTGGCCGACGAAGTAAGAGCAAGGCCTTGGACGTAAAAAAACCCGGCGCATGCGCCGGGTTTTTTCATGCTGCGTTGACGCCGCAGCCGCCCTCCATCAGAACACGTAGCGTGCCGACAGAGTGAAGTAACGGCCGTACGGGTTGTGCAGGCCTTCGTTGTAGCCGGCCAGCGGTGCGCCATTGGTTGCACCGTAGCGTGGATCGAAAGGCGCTGCCTTGTCGAACAGGTTCTGGATGTTCGCGGTCAGCGACAGGTTCTTGAAGCCGGTGTAGGTATAGCCTACGCCGACACGCCACCATTCCCTGACTTCGCATTTCGGGGACTCGGCCAGGAAGCCCGGGATGGCCGCGCTTGCATTCGGCACATTCGAGCCGGTGCGAGGCTGGTAGTGGCAGAACGACTGGGCATAGGTGGTTTCGCCGTCGTACTTGCGGATCAGCGAGACCGGGCCCACGTAGTTGACGTTGGCGCTGACCTGGTGCGCGCCGCGGGTCAGCGACATGCCGAAGGTCGACTTCCAGCGCGGCAGGTCCATGCCGTTGTCGAGGTTCCAGTCGATCAGGCCGGCGTTGTGGCCTACCAGGTTGTGTTCGATATCGCCTTCATGCTGGGCAACCTTGTACGAATCCATGTAGGCGGTGGTCAGCTTGGCGCTGAAGTTACCCCATTCGCCCAGGTTCTTGCGGAAGGCTACGTCGATGTCGACGCCGCTGACTTCCACCGCGCCCTGGTTAGTCCACGGCAGGCGCACGGCCAGCAGCGGACCGGTGCCCGGGATCGGATTGCCGGCGGCATCGGTGACGAAGTTGGCGGGGTTCTGGTCACGGATGATCAAGCTTGGATTGCCGTCTTCGTTACGCAGCGCTTCGAACTCGCTGCCCAGCGCAACTTCACCTTCCTTGCGGATCTTGTAGAAGTCGAGGCCGATATCGAGGTTGCCGTTGGGCGACCAGAGGATGCCCAGCGAATGGCTCTTCGACTTTTCCGGCTTCAGGTCGGGGTTGGCGCCGCCGGTGCCCGATGCCGACTTGTTGCAGTCCACTTCGGTTGCGCCCGGCTTCGGCGTTTCCTCGTCGGCTTCGCAGCGCTTCGGATCGAACAGGCCCGACAGGAAGAACTGTGCACCGCCCGGGGTGACCTGCGACAGGGCCGGAGCGCGGAAGCCCTTGGCAAAGCTGCCGCGGAAGGCCAGGCTGTTATTCACGGTCCACTTGGCGCCCACCTTTGGCACGAAATTGGTCTTGATGCCCGGGTATTTATCCCAACGGCCGGCGAAGTCCATCTCAAAGTTCTTCAGGAACGGCGTCCGGAACTCGACGAAGCCCGACTTGACGTCACGCTCGCCATCGATGATGGTATTGGCCAGGCCGTAGATCTGGCCTGTCGCCAGCAGCTCGTCCGGCTGCATCTTCAGTTTTTCGCGGCGGATTTCGGCGCCGACCGCGACACCGATGGCGCCGCCCGGCAGCTGGCCGAAGGTGGTGTTCGCCTTCACGTCATATTGCAGGATCGAGGCCTTGTCGTTGCTCTCGGTACTCCTGAACAAATCGGGATTGGCCGACAGCTGGGCCAGCGTGGCGCCGGCGTTCAGGGTGCGCAACGCCGGCAGGTAGAGGCGGCCCTTGTAGCTGTCTTCGCGGCGGGCTTCGTTGTACAGGACGGCGGTTTCCCAATCCCAGTTCATGAACGAACCCTGCAGGCCGCCCAGCAGGCGGCCGTTCTGGTTGATCGTTTCGGTGCCTTGCGGCGCGTTCTCGAAGCGGTAGGCAACCGAGGCGCGGGCGTTCGGGAACGGATTGTCCGGATGGCCGATCGGCAGGACCGTCTGGTAGGAAGGTGCGATGCCACTGGCGGTGTAGTTGGTCACCGAGCCGGTGCCGATGCTGATCTGCGACGCCGTGTACTGGCGTTCGGTACGGGCGTAGCCGACCTCGGCGAACGCGCGCACGTTTTCGCCGAGCTTGAACACGCCGCGGCTCATCAGGCTGGCATCCTTGCCTTTGCCCGCGCCTTCGAGGAATTGGTTGGTATCGTAGTTGCAGAACGTACGGCCGATGAAGACGCTGGCGGCGGACAGGCCCATCGCCGTTGAACCGACCAGCTGGCGCGACGGATCGCAATTCGTCGACAGACGCAGGCGGTCGGCGGCGTTTGCCTGGGTTGCGGTGAACTGCAGCGAACCTGGCGAGGTTTCGCGATAGAACGCCGGCGCGCCGGAAACAGCGCTGCCGTACGGGGTGGCGTAGCGGTTGGTAAGACGCTTGTATTGTTCGAATGCGATGTCCTTGACTTCATCGCGCTGGACGCGATCGCGGTCGGACAGGTCGGCGGTGAAGAAGACGTTATAGCCCTTCGAATCGATATCGCCGATGCCGGCGAACATGTTCACGCCCTTGCGCGCGAAGTTGCCGTCGTCGTTGGCGCTGGCGCGGACCGAGACCTCGGCGCCTTCGTAGTTCGACTTCGTGATGAAGTTGATGACGCCGCCGATGGCGTCGGAGCCGTACACGGCCGACGCGCCATCGCGCAAGATCTCGACGCGCTCGAGCGCCGCCAGCGGGATCGAGTTCAGGTCGTACAGGGTCGAGTTGCCATTGTTCGGATCGGCGTAGGCGGCCGGCGTCATGCGGCGGCCGTTGAGCAGGATCAGGGTCGATGTCGAGGACAGTCCGCGCAGCGAAGCGGTCGACACGCCGCGCGAGAAGCCACCGTCGTTGGTGTCGAGGTTCTGGTCGGTACCCATCGAAGGAACAAGGCGCATCAGCTCCGTTACGGTGGCGGCACCCGTCTCGCGGATATCCTTGGAAGTGATCACCTGGATCGGTTGGGTGCCTTCCTTCTCGGTACGCTTCAGATTGGAACCCGTGACGTACACGGTCTGCGTCTCTTGCGTGACGTTTTGCGCCGACGCGTTGGAAGTCGCGGCGATAGCCAGGGCGACAGCAATGACGCTTTGCTTCAGTACAAGTTTATTATTCAAGATTTCCGCCTCTAGGTTTGTTATTGATGTATTCCTGAACCCCGATATGCGTACCTCATGCATACAACTTCAGTCTGTCAGAGGCTTGTGTTCAAGAAAACATTTTTTGTAAAGAGAGGTAATAAATAGTAAATTTTGTTGTAATTTATAGACGCCTAGCGCGGTTTCCTGCTACCGATATACTGTTTATAAAAACAAAAAACGCCCCGAGGGGCGTTTTTCTTTGTTGAATTGAATAAATTATTTGGCGTTCATCAGCGCAACGGTGGTGTCGAGCATGCGGTTCGAGAAGCCCCACTCGTTGTCGTACCACGACGAGACCTTCACCAGGCGGCCCGAGACCTTGGTCAGGGTCGAATCGAAGTTCGACGAGGCCGGGTTGTGGTTGAAGTCGACCGAGACCAGCGGTTCGGTCTGGTAGGTCAGCACGCCGGAGAGCGCGCCTTCCGAAGCCGCCTTCATGATCTGGTTGACTTCGTCGACGGTGGTGTCGCGCTTGGCGATGAAGGTCAAATCGACGAGCGACACATTGATGGTCGGCACGCGGATCGCGAAGCCGTCCAGCTTGCCGTTCAGCTCAGGCAGCACCAGGCCGACGGCGGCTGCGGCGCCGGTCTTGGTCGGGATCATCGACTGGGTGGCCGAACGGGCGCGGCGCAGGTCTTCGTGCATCACGTCGGTCAGCACCTGGTCGTTGGTGTAGGCGTGCACGGTGGTCATCAGGCCGGTTTCCAGGCCGATGGCGTCGTGCAGCGGCTTGACCAGCGGGGCCAGGCAGTTGGTGGTGCACGATGCATTCGAGATCACGGTGTCCGACGACTTCAGCACGTCCTGGTTCACGCCGTAGACGATGGTCGCATCCACGTCCTTGCCGCCCGGTGCCGAGATGATGACTTTCTTGGCGCCGCCCTTCAGGTGGGCCGAGGCCTTTTCCTTGGTGGTGAAGAAGCCGGTGCATTCCAGCACCACGTCCACGCCGAGCTCGCCCCATGGGATCTCGGCCGGGTTGCGCTGGGCGAACACGCGGATCGGGTCGCCGTTCACGATCATGTTGTCGCCGTCGACCGTCACGGTGCCCGGGAACTTGCCGTGGGCGGTGTCGTAGCGGGTCAGGTGGGCGTTCGATTCGGCATTGCCGAGGTCGTTGATCGCCACGATCTGGATGTCTTGTTTCTTGCCGCCTTCGTAGAAGGCGCGCAGGATGTTGCGGCCGATGCGGCCATACCCGTTGATTGCAACTTTGATCGTCATGCTTTGCTCCTGATTAGAAAAAAACTTTTTTCATATGACACATGCTGCACATGCGAAAAGGGCTGCCCGAAAGCAGCCCCACAGAATAGCGATTACGCGGCGATGACGCCCTTGGCTTTCGCCACGACGTTCTCGACGGTGAAGCCGAAGTGCTTGAACAGCACCGGCGCCGGCGCCGATTCGCCGAAGGTGTCGATGCCGACGACCGCGCCTTCCAGGCCCACGTACTTGTACCAGAAGTCGGTGACGCCGGCTTCGATGGCCACGCGTGGCACGCCGCGGGTCAGCACACTCGCTTTGTAGTCCGCACCCTGGCGCTCGAACACGTCGGTCGACGGCATCGAGACCACGCGCGCGGCAATGCCCTCGCCTGCCAGCGCATCGGCGGCCTTCATCGCCAGTTCGACTTCGGAACCGGTGGCGATCAAGATGACTTTTGCGTCGGCGGCGTCGCGCAGCACATAGCCGCCCTTGGCGACATTCGCCACGGTGGCGGCGTCGCGTTCCATGAACGGCAAATTCTGGCGCGAGAAGATCAGGGTCGACGGGCCGTCCTGGCGCTGCACGGCGGCGCCCCAGGCAACCTGCGACTCGACCGTGTCGCATGGACGCCAGTTGTCCAGGCCAGGGATCAGGCGCAGCGACGAGACGTGCTCGATCGACTGGTGGGTCGGGCCGTCTTCGCCCAGGCCGATCGAGTCGTGGGTGAACACCGACAGCGAACGGATCTTCATCAGCGAGGCCATGCGCAGGGCATTGCGGCTGTAGTCCGAGAAGGTCAGGAAGGTCGCGCCGAACGGGATGAAGCCACCGTGCAGGGCGACGCCGTTCTGGATCGCGGCCATGCCGAATTCGCGCACGCCGTAGTTGATGTGGTTGCCCGGGATGCCCGAACGCACGGCGACGATTTCTTTCCAGTTGGTGAGATTGGAACCGGTCAGGTCGGCCGAGCCGCCCAGGAATTCCGGCAGGATCGGGGCCAGGGCCTGGATCGCGTTCTGCGAGGCCTTGCGGGTGGCGATGGTTTCTTTCTTGTCGACGCAGGCGGCAATCGCGGCGTCCAGGGTTTCCTGGAAGTTGGCCGGCAGCTCACCCTTCATGCGGCGCTCGAGTTCCGATGCCAGCTGCGGATGCGCGGCGCGGTAGTCGGCGAAATTCGCGGCCCATGCGGCTTCGGCTTCGGCGCCGCGTGCTTTCGCATCCCAGGCTTCGTACAGCTCGGCCGGGATGTCGAAGGGGATCGGGTCCCACACCAGGTGCTGGCGCACGGCCGCGATTTCCTTGTCGCCCAGCGGGGCGCCGTGGACTTTATCGCCGCCTTCCAGGTTCGGGGCGCCCTTGCCGATGATGGTCTTGCACAGGATCAGGGTCGGACGGTCCGATTCCTTGGCTTGCGCGATCGCGTCCGAGACGGCGGCGACGTTGTGGCCGTCGATCTGGCCGATCACGTTCCAGCCATAGGCTTCGAAGCGCTTGCGGGTGTCGTCGGTGAACCAGCCTTCCACGCGGCCGTCGATCGAGATGCCGTTGTCGTCGTACAGCCAGATCAGCTTGTTCAGGCGCAGGGTGCCGGCCAGCGAGGCCACTTCGTGCGAGATGCCTTCCATCAGGCAGCCGTCGCCCAGGAAGGCGTAGGTGTAGTGGTCGACCACGTCGTAGCCTGGACGGTTGAATTCATAGCCCAGCAGCCATTCGGCCAGCGCCATGCCGACCGAGTTGGCGATGCCCTGGCCCAGCGGGCCGGTGGTGGTTTCCACGCCCGGCGTGATGTGCACTTCCGGGTGGCCCGGGGTCTTCGAGTGCAGCTGGCGGAAGTCGCGCAGGTCGTCCATGCTCAGGTCGTAGCCCGCCAGGTGCAGCAGCGCGTAGTGCAGCATCGAACCGTGGC